>Ga0315286_10007523_pt1 | contig 10671 bp, 6 predicted proteins | sample YL17G10_0_MG_FD_205038 | JGI IMG/M metagenome (GOLD analysis project Ga0315286, IMG submission 205038) | Sediment microbial communities from Yellowstone Lake, YNP, Wyoming, USA - YL17G10_0 | ecosystem: Environmental > Aquatic > Freshwater > Lake > Sediment | place: USA: Wyoming | collected...
CGCGGGTCCCGGTTTGATTCCCATCTCACGGGGAGTATACTTGCGACGAAAGGCGCCCGAAGCAGCTGCGGCCGGCATAGCGGGATCGGTGTTTTCGGGCAGGTCGATCCGGCCCCTGAAACACAACGGCAGGAAGGGAAAAGCTGCCTTCCCGTGCCCACGGCAGAAATAGGAATTTCCTGTCGGGGAACGCCGGGGGAGGGGGACGGGGAACCGGCCGCGAAGAGATCGGGGGGAGGGGGGCCGGCGAAGTGACCCGCCGGGGATGGGAGCGGAGTTGAAGGACATCCGGGAGCGCATCCGGGCACGCAGTCGAACCGCGAAGTTCGCGTTCGCGGCCGCCGGTGCCGTCGCCCTCGTTGCCATGTTCTGGGGGATTTCGGTCCTGAACCCGTTGCCGCCGCGCACGGTGACGATGACCACGGGGTCGGAGGGCGGGGCCTACCACGAGCTCGGGAAGCGGTACCGCGAGAACCTTTCGCGCTCCGGCGTGGAGCTGCGGCTGCTGGCATCGGAAGGAGGGATCGAGAACCTCCGTCGGCTCTCCGACCCCCGTTCGGGAGTCAGCGTCGGGTTCATGCAGGGGGGCGCCACCGGGGATTCGGAGAGGAAGGACCTCGTTTCGCTGGGAACGGTCTCGTACGAGCCGCTCTGGTTCTTCTACCGCGGCAGGTACCCCGGAAGAAAACTGGAGCGATTGCGCGGCAAGCGCATCTCGATCGGCCCGGAGGGGAGCGGCACGAGGGTCCTGGCGATCACGCTGCTCGCGGCCAACGGGATCGACCGGGACGTGGCGCAGCTTCTCCCGCTCACCCCGCAAGACGCCGGGGAGCAGCTCCTGAGCGGACGGATCGACGCCGCCCTGATGGTGGCGTCGTGGGAATCCCCCGTCGTGCGGCGGCTGCTCGCCTCGGACGCCGTGGAGCCCGCCAGCTTCCCGCGTGCGGACGCCTACACGGCGCTGTACCCGTACCTCAACAAGATTACGGTCCCCGCCGGCGTGGGGGATCTTGCGAGAAACCGGCCGCCCGCGGACGTGGTGCTCTTCGCCCCCAAGACCAGCCTGGTGGTGCGGAAGGAGCTGCACCCGGCGATCCAGAACCTCCTGCTCGACGCGGCGACGGAGATCCATTCCGGCGCGGGGATCTTCCAGAAGGCGGGGCAGTTCCCGGCCGCCGAGTCGGTCGACCTTCCGTTGAGCGACGCCGCGCGGCAGTTCCACAAGACCGGGAGGCCTTTCCTCCAGCGCTATCTCCCCTTCTGGGCTGCCGTATTCCTGTGGGGGCTGATCCTCCTTCTGGTCCCCGTGGTCGGGGCGTTCTACCCGCTCTTCCGGATCGCCCCGGCCTTGTACGGCTGGGGGATGCGGCGGCGCATCTTCCGGCTTTACGGGGAGTTGAAGTTCCTCGAAAGGGATCTGGAACGGAGCGATTCCGCGGAAGAAGCGGGCGACCTCGTCGACCATCTGGATCGGCTGGAGGAGCGCGCAAATCACCTCCAGGTCCCGTTGGCCTACACGAACTTGCTGTACAACCTGCGTCGCGACATCCAGCTGGTACGGGAAAAGCTTGCGGCGCGGCGAGTACCTGAGGCAAGATAGGGAAGATTCGGTAGCCACTTCAATCCCGGGAGGGTCTGGTATGGGAAAAGTGTCGGCTGGAACCGTGGCAGCAGTAGCGGTCGCTCTGCTTGTCGTGCTCATCCCCGTGTCGTCCCACGCCGCGGACAACACCACGTACAATCTCCCCTGGGAGCGGTTCAACATTCAGGGCGGCGCCTTCTTCGCGGGGTTGAACGACAAGGTGACGGTCGGGACCGAGGGCGCCGGGGTCGCCATCGATCTGGAACAGGCACTTGGACTGGAAACGCAAAACCGAATCTTCCGCCTTGGGGCGATGTATCGCATCGGGGAGACACGCCGGCACCGGGTGGACCTGGACTACCTGTACTTCAACCGGACGGCCACCAAGACGATCGGGAAGGAGATCGTGGTGGACAACGTCACCCTCGCCGTCGGCACGAATGTGGAGACCACGTTCAACTACCAGATCATCCGGGCCGCCTACAGCTACTCGTTCTTCCAGGACGACCGGATGGACCTTGCGGCCTCCATCGGGTTGTTCGTGATGCCCATCAAGTTCGAGATGAGCGCGTCCGGTCTGGGTTCCGGGCAGGGGGAGTTCAATTTCACGGCCCCCCTTCCCGCGTTCGGGCTGCGCGGCGACTTCGCCATCACCCCCCGGTGGATGCTCCGGACCAACCTCGATTTCTTCTACCTGAAGTATCAGAGTTTCACGGGGGGGCTCGTGGACACGAGAGTCGCCGTCGAATACAACCCCTGGGATCATTTCGGCTTCGGCCTGGGATTCGACAACTTCCGGTTGGCATTGAAGGCACAGAATAACGATTACCCGTCCGTCAATTTCCAGGGGGACATCAAGTCCCAGTTCATAGGCGTGCAGCTCTACGCGAGGTACTTCTTCTAGACGGGCAGGAGAGAGGGGGGGCGGTAGCGCCGCCTCCCCTTCATCCCGCACGGATCGTGACTACTCGCCGGGGAGGATCGGCGAGATGATGTGGGCCGGAGCCTTGAACGTCCGTTCGACGATCCCCAGGAGTCCCTTTCCCACGGCGGCCGGTTCCAACGGCGTCACCTTCAGGTCGTCGAAATCCCCCCGGACGGCGACGGGGATCGACACCAGCGTCCCGCCGAGGATGTAGCCGAGGACCGGGATCTTCCGAACGACGGCGTCCACCGTCCCGAACGGCGAAACGAGCACCTTCAGGTCCCCTTCCCGGCGTAGGATGTCCACCTCGCCGGTCGCGGCGATCCCCATCGACGGCGCGTCTATCGTCGCCTCTCCCAGGAGGAACTTCCCGTCTCCTATCTCTCCGCGTATGGCGAGGGTCCTGTAGGGAAATCCTGTCTTCCCGAGGTCGGGGACCTTTCCCCGGAGGAGTTCGGTGACGTTCAGGTAGGAGAAGATCCTCGAAAGAACGGTCATCTTGTTGATCCGGCCGTCCTTCACCGTCAGTTCCGCGGGACCCCGGAGGGAGCGCACCAGCGCGTCGCCCGTCCCTTTCCCCGCGACCCGGACCGACATGCCGTATGTCCCGGTCAAGGAAACCGTCTTTCCGGACAGGCACGTCATCGTCGCATCGATCTCCTCCCCTTTGGCCGATACGGCCAGTTCGATCGCCGGCCCCGCGGAATCCAGCGTCAGGGTGCCCAGCGTGGAGACCCCGCAAAGGTTCGCCTCGGAGAGGGTGAAGAGGAGCCGGTCCTCCCGGAGGTCCGCCTCCGCCCGGACCGGCCGCCACGTGAGTCTCCCGCGCGATATGGAGTCCGCCCGGAGCCGGAGGACGCCACGGACCGGGAATCGCGGCGATCCAGGGGATGTTGCCGTTCCATCCTCCCGGGGCTTCGCCATCGCGGGTGCGCCGGCTTCCGGTTCCCCGGAACGATCCCGCTGGATGCTCCGCAGCAGCCTTTCGGCGTCGATGTCTCCCGCGGAGACGTCGAGGTCCGCGACGACCGTCTCTCCGCCGAATTCCGCCGTCCCGGTCAACGAAAGCGGGACGTTGTCCCACAAGAGATCGGACGACGCCACGCGCACTTTTCTCCCTTCCGCCGAAAGGGAAATATGCCGGATCGCGAGGGGAGCCAGCGGCTTCCATGGGATGGTGAGATCATTCGCCTCCAGCCACCCTTGGGCCGAGAATTCCGCGGGCTTCCTGCGGTCCAGGATCCCCTCCATCTCTCCCCGGATCCGTTGGCCGATCCACAACGGGATCGGCACGACCTTCTCGGCCGTCGAACGCGCCAGCGTGCCGGCGTACGTCACTTTCGCCGTGCCCGGGTCGAGGTGGAAGGCCCCTCTCGCATCCGACGCCTTGTCCCGTATCACGAGCGGGTCGATCGACAGGCTCTCCGGGGTCTTCCGGAGGGAGAGCGAGATGTCCGGCCCCCCCGGCCACGCAAGCGTCGCATCCACGACGGCGGCGCCGCCCTTTTCCAAGGAGAACGTCGACCCGGTCACGGTGAAGGGTGCCCTGGGAGCGTACGGATCCGGGACCCCGAAGCGTGCGTACGCCCACTTCGCCGCATCGACTCCGACATTCCCGTGGAGGGACGCGGCGACCTGGTCGATCCCCTTCGTGTACCCACGCAGCCGCACCCCTCCCTGGCACGTCGTATCGAGAAGGGACGCCTCGACGTCCGTGAAGGACAACTCTTCCGGGCCGATGCGGAATCGCCCGCGAGGGATCGTGACGGGCCCGGGAAGCAGGGGGGTATCCACCTCCAGATTCTCCACGCTCCCGCTGGCCTCGAACCTCCACTCCCCGGGTTCGCGCAACGGCCCGTCGAAAGACAGTGTCGCGATCCCGGCCACCCCCCGCACGGATCGAACCGGCGTCACCGTTTCCCGGATCCCGTCGAGCGAGGCGATCCAGGGGTACAACTCCCCCAGCGCGATGCGCGTAGTGCCGCTCTGGATGGAGATCGCAGAGGTTTTCCCGAGATCCAGCCGGCCGGTCAGCCCGGAGGCGGTGGACCCGCCCAGGCTTCCCCGGAGATCCTTCACCGCGAAGGAAGCGCCGTCGTAGGAAGCTTGTCCCCCGCGAATCGTGATGGGGAAGGGGACCCGGTCGTACGTCCCGGCGAGGTCCACGCTCGTGAGGGCCACCGTGGGGCGGATCGAGGAGAGACGTTCCCCGAGGGTCAGGAGCCCGGACGCCGTGCCCCGCACTCCGTGAATCCGGTCGATCTCCTCGCGGAACCGCTCGTTCGGGATCAGGCGGCGGAGAAGCGGCTGCAACTCCCCGAGGTCGGCGTCCACCGGGAGCTCCGCGTGGAACGACGCGTTGCCCCCCGTGATCCCCATCCGGAGCGTCCCCTCGCGGACGCGGGAGTTCCCGAGACGGGCCGACAGCCCCCGGCCGGTGAGGATCCCGCCGGAGAGGGACGCCTCCCCGCCGACGTCCACCAGCGTGAGATCGATCCCCGGGATCGTGATCGTGCTGCTGCTCAATGTCGCCAGGGCCTGAAGCGACCGGAACCCCTCCGTTTCGATCCTGCCGCGAAGGGACACGACCGTTTTACCGAGCCAGGGGACGGCGCCCGGGGCCAGCCGGTCGACGAAATCGCGGACCCGGAACCGCGCCGTCTCCACGCGGGTATCCCCGCGAAGCCCCTCCGGGTGCAGGCTCGACTCGATCGAAAGACTTTCCCAATACCGGGACGCGCAGCGGAGCTGAAGCGTCATCCGTTCCGGTGGAAAGCCGACCCGGGCATTCAGTTCGCTCAGGGACACGATCGGTCCGTCCGCATCCGAGAGTTCGAGGCGCCCGTTCCGAACCGTGACGACCGTTGCTGGCGCCCTGCCTCGCAGCGTGGAGAGGAGGGAAAAGAGGGTCCCCTCGAACTCCTCCAGGGAGAACGCTTTTTCCGGCTTCGGCCCCGAGGGGATCCGCACCCGGAAGTCAGGGTCTTCCAATAGAATGTCGCCGTTGCGGACGTTGCCGCGGAGCAGGGGGATCAGCTCCAGGTCCACCTGGAGGGTCGCGACCGTTCCGGCCGCCAGGCCGGGCACGTCGATGGTGACGCCGAGGATCACGACCCGTGGGCGGGGGAAGAAGGTGACCTCCGCCCGGGCGTAGGAGAGGTGAATCCCGGTCCTGCGCTCGAGCTCCGCCATGGCGAGATCGCGGACCGCCTTCGTGTTGAGGAGCCGCGGCCCGAGGAAGACCAGCGCCGCGAGGAGGACCAAAAGAATCCCGGCACCGGCGAGGAGGAAGAGAATGATTTTCCCGGATCGGGTCATCGCGACCGTGTCAGTTCCAGGAATTCCCGAAGACGACGTAGATGGCCCACTGCTCCGGCCCCCGTGCGACGTCGATCCCCATCTGCAGGCCGAACTCCCGGGCGGTGAGATAGCGGAACCCGCCCCCGGCGTTCCACACGGTCTCCGCATCCAGAAGGGCGTCGAATCCGTCCGCCGCCTTCCCGATCCCGGCGAACCCGACAAGTCCCCAGCGCGGCGTGACCATCCAGCGTTCTTCCGTTTCGAGCGTCAGCACGTCGGTTCCCTGATACCGCATCGCCGGGATGCCCCTCAGCTGGACGAAGGGGAGGGCGTAGAACGGGGCGTCTCCGGCGACGAACTGGCCGTCGGCGCGGAGTCCCGCCACGACGTTCGGCAGCACCGGCCAGTACCCGACGGCCTTGGCGTGCAGTTCCCGGTAGTCGTAGTCCCCGCCGAAAATCTCGTCGAAGAAGCCCAGGGACGCCTTCGCGTGGATGCCCCGGCCCGGCGTGAAGAAGTTGTCCCGGCTGTCGTATTCGAGGTACGGGATCAGTCCGCCGATCTTCGAATTCCCCGTCCACTCCCGGTCGGTGACGCCGGGAATGTCCCTCCCCGGCTTGAACGTGATGTCCGAGGCGACGAAGGCGTATCGCAGTCCGGCGAAGAAGTCGCTCCCGGGGATCCGCACGCCGATATCCTGGATGAACGGGACGGACCGGATTTCGATGTCGCGGGAGAGGTCGGTTGTCTGCGGCCTGGTGCCGTAAAACGTGAGCTGCAGGGATGCGTAGCCCAGCCCGCCGAGGTACCGGATCCGGTCTTCCTTCCAGACCCCTCTGTGGCCTCCGAAGACTCCCCAGCTCCCGTTTTCCGTAGCGAAGCCCCCGACCGCCGTAAGGCTGGGCGGAATCATCCGGCCCTCCCCCGCGGGCGCCGGGTCCGGCGGCGGCTCTCCTTCCCTCCTGTGGAAAAAAACGAGCCCTCCCGCGATCCCGTACCCCACCGCGGGCTCGGTGACGGGCGCCAGGATCGGGACGAACCCCGTCCGGGTCTTGATGAACCGGCTCATGTCGAAGGCCCCGTCCGTGGGGTCGGTGAACATTTCCTTGAAGGGGGTTTCGGCGGCGGCAGAGGTTGTCGAAAGGATGAGAATCGCCGCGGCGAGGAAGCCGAAGATTGCGACGTTCCTGCGCATGTGCCCGATTATATCAAGACCCGCGCCGATGGGGGGTAATAGGGTGGCTTGCCCCCCTGGAACTGACCGCCAAGGGGACCAAGCATTACAAGGACGGCGACCTGAACTGAGGAAGCCCGACCTGTCCTATGTTTCCGGGGGGCCGCCGCGGTCCCCGGGGAGGACCTTCACCTCGATCGGTCCCTTCGTGTCCAGGTGGACGTCCCGCTGGGGGAAGGCGATGACGATCCCCGCCCGGTCGAGGGCCTCGGCGATCCGGTGCCGGAGGTCGCTGCACACGACCCGGTTGTCCTTCTCCGGGTCCAGCGCCAGCCAGAGGAAGGCCCGGAACATCAGCGCGTCCTCCCCGAAGTTCTCGAAGATCACCACCGGTTCCGGCGATGCCAGGACGCGATCGTCCTCCCGGATGACGCCGAGGATCCGCCCGGACGTTTCCTGCGTCGGGGAGCCGTACGCCGCGCCCACGGCGATCTCGTAGCGCACCCTCTGGTCCGACAGCGTCCAGTTGGTCACCTTCTGCTCCAGGAACTGGCTGTTCGGGACGAGCATTTCCACTCCGTCGAACCGGCGGATGCTCGAGCTTCGCAGGCCGATGGACTTCACCCGGCCGACCTGCCCCTCCATCTCCACGATGTCCCCCACGGAGATGGTCCGGTCGAACATCAGGATGACGCTGCTGATGAAGTTCCCGATGAGGTGCTGGGCCCCGAAGCCGATGCCGATGGCGAGGATGCCGCCGAAGAAGGCGAAGACGGCCAGCGGGATGTTCACGAGGGCCAGCGAGAAGGCGAGGAGGAGGAGGAAGGTGAAGAAGGACCATTTCCTTTCCATCTGGCTCGTGCGGGAGGCGTCCATGCCGAAGCGTTTTTCGGCGTGGTGCTTCATCAGGTTCCCGAGCTTCCGCGTTCCCCAGAGCCCCGCCAGCAGGATGATGAGGGCCTTTCCGATCTTCCCGACGGTGACGCTGAACGGGCGGACGATCTTCTGCCCCCCGATGACCGTCGTCTCTTCCGCGACGTAGAGCTCCGTGTTCCACAACTTCCCGAAGACGGAGAAGAGGGACTTGCCGGTCTCCCGGGCGCGGGCGGCCGTCGCTACGTGCTCCACGCGGTACTCCAGGTCCTCCTTCCAGCGGGTGGCGACGCGTTCCACCTGGTTGAGCGCCTGGACGACCTGGCCCCAGAGGTTCTGGCGCTCCTGGTAGGCGGCGACCCGGGAGCGGATGGACGCCTCCTCCTCCTTCGACAGCGTTCCGGAGCGCAGCTTCTCGCTTTCGGAGTGGACCAGGGGGGCGTAGGAGAGGGCGGTTTTTCCGAACGCCTCCTTCCAGGAGCCGAGCTGCTTCAGCGCCTTGTCGACCTCCGACCGCTTTTCCCGAAGCTCTCCAAGGTCTTCGACCCGACCCAGCCGGTACCGGTCCTGCCAGAGCGCTTCCTCGAAATTCACGATCTTGATCGAACCCTGGTATATCCCGATTTTCGAAGACGCCGTCTCCAGCCGGATCCGTTCGGTCTCGCCGCCGGTGTTCGGCCGGCCGGTCCGGGCCTTCTCCAACGCCGCTTTCGAGGACCTCTCCTCCTGGATGGCCGCGGCAAGGAGTTTTTCCCGGTCCTTCCTCCTCCCTTCGAGTTCCGCCAGCTTCCGGTCCAGGTCTTCCCTGGAGAGAGGGGACTGGACCTCGGCGCTGCGGTACTGCTCCTCGAGGGACTGAAGTTCCTTCCGCTTGGACCGGATCTTCTCCGCCGCGAGGAGTCGGGCCACGTCCTCGGCGAGGGCGCCTTCGCTGTTGACCTCGTTCCGGAGCCTCGCCAGGTCCCGCTGCCGGCGCGCGCGGACCGCGCTGTCCTTCCCGGCGGATTTCGTCAGAAGGTCTTCCGCCTGCCGGAGCTGTTTCTCGGTCGTTTCGCGGGCTTTCAGGAAGGTATTGAGGTTGGCCTCCCGGACCGCCCGCTGGACCTCCAGCGCGTCGACCTCGCTGCGCTGGGCATAAATGTGGTCATAGAGGTTGACCAGGGCGGCGAGCGGATACGGCGGGCTTCCCGAAAAGCCCTTCCACGCGGACCGCCCCGGATCGCCCGGGATTTCGTGCCGCAGCGTCTTGAGGTCCTTCAGGGCCTGCTCGCGCGATTCGAGCAGATAGACCAGTTGGAGATCCAGCCGCCGCCATTCCGCGGCTTCGTCCGGGGTCATCCCCGAACCGGCGACGTTGTCCTGCCCCGGTCCTGGCTGGAGACGAAGTTCGCCCAGCCTCGCCTGGATCTGCCCGATCTTCCGGTCGATCCCCTCCTCGGTGGAGGGAAGCGACTCCTCCGCGCCGGGGGATGCTTGCCCGTCGGCCACCTTTTCCGCCGGCCGCAGGGGATTCTGCCCGTAGCTCGAGGACGCGGGGAGGAGCAGGGAAGCCGTGCCGGCCAGGAAGACCAGGAAGGCGAGCGTTGCCGGATGCACGGGGCGGCGCATCGTCTAACTCTGTGCCGGATAACGGCCCATGGCTGCTTCGCCCCCCTCCGTTGATCCGGAAACATAGGCAGTATATGTTCCGGCAAATGAGGGGGCAATCGAATCTTTTGCCGGCAATCTACGTGATATGATTTCAGCCACTACCCCTGAGGCGGATGGAGGAAAAATCGAACCGCTCGCAGGGAAAGGTGCCCTGCAAGGAGAGAAAAAAATGACACCCTTGTGGAAACGGTTCGTGCTTTTCCTGTTCGTCTGTTTCTGTCTGCCGCCTTCCTGCGCGACGACGAAGATGACGGATACCTGGAAGGATGACAATTACCGGGGAACGATCCGGAAGGTCGTCGTCATCGGGATTTTCAAGGAGCCGGACACCCGGAAAATCTTCGAGGATGAATTCGCGGACCGCCTGAAGGCACGTGGCGTGGATGCCACTGCAAGTCACAAAATTATCTCCGCCGCCGAACTGCCGGACAAGGATGTCGTGATCGGGTACATCAGGAAACACGGGGCGGACGGCGTGATGGTGACGAGGGTAGTGGATACGGAAACGGTGAAAACCTACGTTCCCGGACAAGCCTATGGCTATGCCGTGCCGAGTTATTACGGCTACTACGGTTCGTATTACAGTTATAGTTACAGCTACCGGCCGGGGTACACGGAAACGGAGGGGTATGCATATACGGAGACGAACCTGTACGGCCTCGGCGACGAGAAACTGATCTGGTCCGGCCGCTCCAAAACGAAATTTTCCGCCACCCGGTATGAACTGATACAGGCCTTCGTCAAAACCATGCTCGACGGGCTATCGGAAGCCAAGCTGATCCGTTAGGCCACCGATCCTGAGGCGAGTATACTGGCGGCAAGAAGGCACGGGAAGATGTTTCGCGGCCGGAGGTTTCCATGGGAAATCGTACGATTTCCGCTGAATCGTTGAAAGTCTTCGCGGCCGCGGCGCTCCTGGCCGTAACCTTCTCCGCGGCCGGCTGCGCATCCCAGAGGGTCGCCTTCACCCAGGGAATCCGGACCCAGTACGACCTGGAAGGCGAGGAACTCAAGAACCTTCAGTATTACGTTTCCGGGGATATCACCCTTCAGAGGAACTTCCGCCGCGAGGAGGGGGAGATTTCGAAGAGCCACAAACTCGTGAAGAAGGAAGGGGGTCTCATGGAGCAGGTGGTGATCCATGCCGGAACCCCCGGGATCGCGACG
>Ga0315286_10007524_pt1 | contig 10671 bp, 6 predicted proteins | sample YL17G10_0_MG_FD_205038 | JGI IMG/M metagenome (GOLD analysis project Ga0315286, IMG submission 205038) | Sediment microbial communities from Yellowstone Lake, YNP, Wyoming, USA - YL17G10_0 | ecosystem: Environmental > Aquatic > Freshwater > Lake > Sediment | place: USA: Wyoming | collected...
GAATCTCTTTAAGGGAAGACATGGCTTTACGTATATAATTTTTACTCAAAGTGCCTCTTAAATCAGTCAAGTACAAACCCAGAAGATACAAAATCATTATCTGGGCTGTAAAGGCTTTGGTAGAAGCCACGCTTATCTCTGGACCTGCATGGGTATAAATAACAGAATCTGACTCTCTAGTTAAGGCTGAGCCCAGCACATTACAGATAGAAAGTACTTTGACCTTGTTTTTCCTTGCTTCCCTTACCGCCGCCAAAGTATCTGCAGTCTCGCCTGATTGACTGATAGCAATAACTAATGTTTTTTCTCTTATAATAGGATTCCTATATCTAAATTCACTGCCGAAGTCCACCCAGACAGGAATACGCACAAATGACTCTATAAGATACTTGCCAATCAAGCCGGCATGAAAGGCCGTACCGCAGGCAACAATGATTATATTCTCTATCTTCTTAAAGAAACTAGTTTCTATGTTATGATTCTCAAATCTGATTGCACCTTCAGCTGTTACATACTGAGAAATAATTCTTGAAAGAACGTGAGGCTGTTCATAAATCTCTTTCAACATAAAGTGGGCAAATCCACCTTTTCGGACCGCCTCTATATCGTAAGAAATGGTATCTACCTTTTTAGACACCATATTTCCTTTTAAATCAGATATCTTAACCGTATCCTTGGTAATAACGGCTATTTCATCGTCATGAAGATATATCACTTTCTTGGTATGGTTTAAAATTGCCGAAACATCTGAAACTATGAAATTTTCCTGTTTGCCTAAACCAATGATTAAAGGAGAATCATGCCTTACCGCTATTATTTTATCTGGTTCATCGCGGCTGATAACCCCTAAGGAATAGGAGCCTTTTATTTTCTTTAAGGCCTTCTTTACGGCCCCTTCTAAACTGCCTCTATAGAATTTACCAATCAAATGCGCTACTACTTCGGTATCTGTCTCGGATACAAACTTATATCCATCCTTTTCTAAAGTTTTCTTTAAGTCATTGAAATTTTCTATGATTCCGTTATGCACCACAGCTATTCTTCCCGAAGAATCTATATGGGGATGGGCGTTGATTGTAGAAGGCTTTCCATGAGTAGCCCAACGGGTATGGCCTAATCCTACATTGCCCATTAAAGGCCTCTTTCTTAGAAGGCTTTCTAAATCGCTGATTCTACCTTTACATTTCGTAATGAATAACTTGCCTTTATTCAGAGTAGCCACGCCTGCGGAATCATAGCCCCGATATTCAAGTCTCTTAAGCCCCTCCATGATAATCGGGGCAGCGTTTTTATTACCGATGTAACCTATTATCCCACACATAACATCTCCTAGTTATTTATCATCTCTTTAATTTACCTTTTGACAACCTTTTTAAAATTTATTCCATTAATTACATTGCTCTTTTTTCTCTTTCCTTTCTTCTTTTTTGGATGTTTTGATTAAACAGCCCTTACAAATATAAGAATCATCTTCAGGAAAAAATTGATACTCGTCTTTTTCAGCCAGTTGTTTCCCGCACAAATAACATATCTTCTCCATTATAACCACCTCCCTAGCATACACCGTCCTTCACCAATAAAAAAAGGCGTTTCTCAACCGATAATTCGGACTCAAAACGCCTTTGTTTAATCTAGGTAAGTTCTTACTTTGAACTACCATCTATTAATATACCATATCTACAGAAGATGTCAATTTTTAAGCCTTACATCTTCGGTAAATAGGTTTCTCCCATTAAATATTTATCTATTGCATAGGCAGCCTTTCTTCCTTCTGATATGGCCCAGGCTACTAAGGATTGTCCGCGATGCATATCTCCGGCAGAAAAGATTCCCAAAACTTTAGTCATATAATTCTCATCGGTCTTTACATTTCCTCTTGAGTCAAGTTCTAAGCCTAAATCTTTGACTAAACCATTATGTTCAGGATGTAGAAACCCTAAGGCTAAAATCACCAAATCTGCCTTGATTTCAAACTTTCCGTCAGATGCTTCTTGAGCTACTCTCTGACAGAAAAGTTTTTTTACCTGACCGTTTCTTCCGCTAAATTTCTTGGTGGAGACTGACCACTCCCTTATCCCGCCTTCTTCATGGCTAGTGGTGGTTTTGCAAAGTAAAGGATACTTTGGCCAAGGATAATCCGGTGTTCGACATTCTGGTGGCTTAGCTAAAAGTTCTATCTGCACCACGCATTTTGCGCCTTGGCGATGCGCTACGCCCAGGCAATCCGCACCCGTATCGCCGCCACCAATCACCACAACTCTCCTGCCCTTTGCATCAATTAATTTATCAGAAGGAATTAATTCTTGGCTAACCTTCTTATTCGCCTGAATTAAGTAATCCATAGCGAAGTGAATCCCTGATAAAGTCCTACCTTCTATATTTAAATCTCGCGGTACGCCGCAACCCACAGCTAAACAGATAGCGTCAAACTCCTTTTTTAAATATTTAGTTTTTAATTCTTTACCTACGCAAACACTTGTATTAAACACAATCCCCTCTTTCTTAAGGAGATTAATTCTACGTTCTAGTACCCATTTTTCTAATTTAAAATCAGGTATGCCATAACGTAGTATTCCCCCGATTTTATCTTGCTTCTCAAAAACTGCTACTAAATGACCGGCTTTATTCAGCTGGTCCGCCAAAGACAAGCCTGCTGGCCCTGAACCTACTATGGCTATCTTCTTTCCAGTGCGTTTCTTAAGGCGGCTTGGCTTAACTAGACCCTTCTTGAAAGCATACTCAATTATCGCTAATTCATTTTCTCTTATGGTTACAGGGTCATCATTTATTCCCAGAGCACAGGAATATTCGCACAATGCCGGGCAAATCCTTCCGGTGATTTCCGGAAAATTATTAGTTGCAGCCAAAAGTTGGAATGCCCTCTGCCAATGCCCGCGAAAAACTAAATCATTCCATTCGGGTATATAATTTCCAATTGGACACCCCCAATGGCAGAAAGGTGTACCGCAATCCATACAGCGCGATGCCTGCTCTTGGGAATGCTCACCAGTCACAAAGATACTTACTTCGCGAAAATCCTTTAGCCTAAGGCAAACCGGACGCGATTCTGTGGTTTTTCTCTCTACTTTTAGAAAGCCTCTTAGCTCACCCATCCAAGACCTCTTGCAATTCGGGTATCTCTTCTATATCTTTCATCTCTAAAATCCGTTTATATTCTCTGGGCATTACCTTAACAAATTTATATATCAAACGGCTGAAATTATCCAAAATCCTGTAGGCTACTTCGCTCTGCGTATATTTATTGTGGTTGCTCACTAGATTATAAATAGTGCGCGCATCCTCAGCTGAAAGCTTTTCTAGCTCTACCATTTCTGGATTACACCTGTATTTAAAGTTTCTGTCTTCGTCATAGACATAAGCGATCCCGCCAGACATACCAGCAGCAAAATTTCTTCCTGTTGCGCCTATTACCACGACTCTTCCGCCAGTCATATACTCGCACCCGTGATCTCCTACTCCTTCAACTACGGCATTTAGACCAGAATTTCTGATGCAGAATCTTTCTCCCGCTACCCCCCTAATATATGCCTCACCGCTAATTGCGCCGTAAAAGGCGGTATTGCCAATAATGATATTTTCTTCGGATTTATAATTTGCCCGTTTATCAGGATAAACAATGATCTTGCCGCCAGAAATACCTTTACCTATATAATCATTAGTCATCCCTTCCAGCTCAAAGGTAATACCTTTGGCCAGCCAAGCTCCAAAACTTTGGCCTGCCACTCCTTTAAACTTAAAATGAATCGTATCATCTAAAAGCCCTTCTTCTCCAAAAACCTTGCATACCCGGCCACTTAAGCTAGCGCCTGTAGCCCTATTTGTATTATTTATCTCTAATGCCGCTCTTACTGGTTCGCCCTTTTCAAATGCGGGTTTTGCTAACTCGATTAGTTTTGAATCTAAAACTTTGTTTATCCCGTGACTCTGCTCTACAGCACAATGAGTTCCTACGGTATTCGCTGCTTCAGGTTTATAGAGGATTTTTGAAAAATCGATTTGTTTTGCTTTCCACGGTAAGATATCGCTATTTAATTCCAGCAAGTCTACCCTTCCCACCATCTCATCAATAGTGCGCAGGCCTAAACTGGCCATAATCTGACGCAACTCTTCTGCGACAAAATGAAAATAATTTATGATGTATTCTGGTTTGCCCGGAAATCTTGCCTCTAAGATTTTATCCTGAGCGGCGATACCCACTGAACAATTATTTAAATGACAGTGCCTAAGCATGACGCAGCCTAAAACAATCAGAACGGAAGTAGAGAAACCAAATTCCTCTGCTCCTAAGAGGCAGGCGATGGCTACATCGCGACCGGTACGCATCTGTCCGTCGGTCTGCAGGCGCACCCTGTTCCTTAAATCATTTAAAACTAATGTTTGGTGCGTCTCAGCTAAACCTAATTCCCAGGGAAGCCCGGCATGCCTTATTGAACTTAAAGGTGAGGCGCCGGTTCCTCCGTCTCCGCCTGAAATAAGAATCGTGTCTGCGTGGCCTTTAGCCACTCCGGCAGCGACAGTTCCTACCCCGACTTCAGAAACTAATTTTACACTGATACGCGCATCCGGGTTTACATTTTTCAGATCAAAGATTAACTGCGCTAAATCTTCAATGGAATAAATATCATGGTGCGGCGGAGGCGAAATTAAGGTTACTCCCGGTGTCGTATAACGCGTTTTGGCAATAATGCTGCTTACCTTATGTCCGGGAAGCTGTCCACCTTCGCCTGGTTTTGCGCCTTGGGCTATCTTTATCTGTAATTCATCGGCATTGACTAAATAATTCGTGGTCACGCCAAAACGACCTGAAGCAACTTGTTTTATTGCACTCCTCGCAGAATCTCCGTTAGATAAACCCATAAAACGCGCCGGGTCCTCTCCGCCTTCTCCGGTGTTTGATTTAGCACCTAACTTATTCATGGCAATAGCAATCGTCTCATGGCAAGTCTTGCTAATTGACCCAAAGCTCATTGCACCCGTAGCAAAACGCTTGAAAATCGCTTCTTTGGATTCTACCTCTTCAATAGGAATTGGTTTTCTGCGCTTAAACTTAAGCAAGCTGCGCAATGTCGTAGGATTATTTGCTTGGTTATTAATAACTTTAGCAAATTCCTGGTATTTTTTTAGGTCACAGTTTCTTGTCGCATCCTGTAATAAAGCAATGCTTTCGGGATTCCAAAGATGGAACTCGCCGTCTCTCTTCCATTGATAAAATCCTCCTGTTTCTAAAAACGGCGTTTCTAGTCCATAAAATGCCTCTTTATGCCGTAATAATGATTCCTGAGCGACGGTATCTAAACTAGCGCCACCTATTCTGGAAACAGTCCCGCTAAAATAGTTATCGATAACATCGCTATTTAATCCCACCGCCTCAAATATCTGCGCCCCGCGGTAACTTTGTAAAGTAGAAATACCCATCTTAGAGAGAATTTTTAGGATTCCTTTCTCGGCTGCCTTAAGATAACGCTGAATTGCCTTCTCTGGATTCAAATTCGTTAACTCATCTCCAACGACATATTTTACTGCCTCAAAAGCAAGATATGGGTTGATGCAATCAGCTCCATAGCCGAATAGCAGGGCAAAATGATGTACCTCTCTGGCGTCTCCGCTCTCCATAATAATACCAATCTGATTACGTAGAACACCTGATACTAGATGATGATGTACTGCTGCGGTAGCCAGTAAAGCCGGTAATGCGGCTTTATTTTTGTCCACTCCCCGGTCGCTTAAGATAATAAAGGTGTAACCTTTTTTTATCGCAAGGACTGCATCTTTACAAACCTTTTCTAATTTTTTCCTGAAGGCATCCTTTTCTTGAATATTAAATAATAATGAAATGGTCTTGCTTTTAAAGTTATTCGTTTTAATATGCCTGATTTTTTCTAATTCTTCGTTGGTAAGGATCGGCCTTTTAATGAGCAATTTGTGGCAATGTTTAGACGAATCCTCCAAGATATTTTTTTCCGGGCCAAGATAGGTCTCTAAACTCATTACTAATTCTTCGCGGATAGGATCGATTGCCGGATTAGTAACCTGCGCAAATAATTGCTTAAAATATGTGTACAAAAGTTGGGGTCTCTGTGATAAAACCGCATAAGGTGTATCGCAGCCCATAGAGCCTATCGGCTCCTGGGCATTTTCCACCATCGGTTTTATGATAAATTTTAAATCTTCGCGGGTATATCCAAAAGCTTTTAGTTGAGTCAAAACATCTTCACTGGTGACGTGGTCCCCTCCGGGGAGGCTTCGCTTCGCTTCGCACCGACTTGGAGACTTATTAACTTTTAAGCTATCAAGTTTAACCACACCCTCCTTAATCCACTGACTATAGGGCTCTATTCTAGAAATTAACCCTTTTAGCACTTGATCCTCTATGATACGGCCCTGTTGGGTATCAATAAAAAATATCTTGCCCGGCTCTAGCCTCCCGCAGGTTTGGATATCGCTTGGGTCGATATCTAAAACGCCTACTTCAGAGGCCATAACCACAGTATTTTTTTTGGTAATGATGTACCGACAAGGACGCATGCCGTTTCTATCCAAACCCGCTCCAACTCTTGTGCCATCGCTAAATACAATCGCAGCCGGCCCATCCCATGACTCCATTAAACAGGCCTGATACTTATAGAAAGCCTTTAATTTCTCATCCATAAAATTATCTTGCTGCCAAGCGCAAGGAATGAGCATCATCATTGCCTCGGCAAGCGGCCTTCCGGATAAAACCAAGAGCTCAAAAACATTATCTATTGTTGCTGAATCGCTTCCGCCAGGTACAATAATAGGAAGTATCTTTTTTAAGTCTTTCCCAAATAAATCACTCCTTAATAGACCTTCCCGCGCACGCATCCAATTGATATTACCCCGCAAGGTATTTATCTCTCCGTTATGGGCAAGGAATCTGAATGGCTGCGATAAATCCCAGGTAGGAAAGGTATTGGTGCTATAACGGGAATGCACCAGACACAAGGCGCTCTCTGGAGTTTGGTCTCTTAAGTCAAGAAAGAACTTATCCAGCTGTTGTGGCATAAGTAATCCCTTGTAAGAAATTGTGCGGCTGGATAAATTGGTGATATAAAAAAATTGTTTCTGTTTTAAGGTTGATATACGAATTGAGTTTTCGATGAGTTTTCTGATAATATAAAGCTTCCTTTCAAAACCAAGCTGGTCTTTGACCTTTTTATTTTTGGCAATAAATATCTGCTCGATCATGGCTTGAGTCTCTCTAGCCGTCTTTCCTATATCAGAATCATCAACCGGGACATTACGCCAACCTAAAAGAATCTGGCCTTCTTCTCTAATAAATTTCGCGAATACTTTTTTACAATACTGGCGTTCTCTTTTATCAGTAGGCAGAAATACCAAGCCTGTACCATAGTCGCCTTCGTAAGGTAAATTAATTCCTATTTCCGCGCATGCCTTTGCAAAAAAACGGTGCGGAATTTGAATTAGTATCCCTGCGCCATCGCCGGTTTTAGGGTCTGCGCCGGTTGCCCCACGATGAGAGAGTCGTCTTAAGACTTCAAGGCCCTGCCGAATTATTTCATTAGACTTTCTCCCCTTTATATCGCAGACAAAGCCCACGCCGCAGGAATCATGTTCAAGGGCAGGATCGTATAAGCCTTGTTTTTCAGGGAAGTGTTTAAATTTCATTTTTTCTTGACGATTTCACCGATTCTTAATATATCGGAAGATACTTATCTAGCTCGTATTCAGAAACCTGAATGCGGTAATCGTCCCACTCTTTCTTTTTAATCTCAATAAACCTAGGGAATATGTGTTCTCCTAGAATTTTCTTTACCAGCGCACTATCTTCTGCGAGCGCTATGGCATACCCAAGGCTATCCGGTAGAGTTTCTATCCCTTTTTCTTTTCTTTCTGCGTCTGTGAGATGATACAGGTTTTTCTCCATCGGAGCCGGCACTTTATATTTTTTTTCAATTCCTTCCAGGCCTGCATGAAGCATGGCGGCAAAGGTTAAATAAGGATTGCATGCCGGATCACAGGCTCTGAATTCACAGCGCGTTGCCTTTTCTTGTCCGGGATGATAATAAGGAACCCTAACCAGTGCGCTTCTATTTCTACGGCTCCAGGCAATATATACCGGCGCCTCATAACCCGGAACTAACCTTTTGTAAGAATTCACGGTTTGGGCAAAGATTAAACTAATTTCTTTCGCATGTTTTAAGAGCCCTGCGATATACTGGCGTGCGACTTCGGAAAGATTATCCTTGGGCTTAGCATCAAAAAATGCATTCTTATCGCCAATAAAAAGCGACTGATGCGTGTGCATACCAGAACCATTCTGGCCGAATATGGGTTTGGGCATAAAGGTGGCATAGACGCCAAACTTGTTAGCGATTTCTTTAACGGCTACTCTATAGGTAATTACGCTATCTGCCATCTGCAAGGCATCCTTATAGCACATATCCACCTCATGCTGAGAAGGCGCAACTTCGTGATGGGAATATTCGATTTGTACGCCCATCTGCTCCAAGGCTAAAATTGTTTCCCGCCTTAAGTCGCTGGCTACGTCTAAGGTAGTAAGATCAAAATAGCCTCCTTTATCCAGTATCTCGGTAGCCTGGTCGTTTTTAAAATAAAAATATTCTAATTCCGGCCCTACATAATAATGATCAAAACCCATTTTTTTTGCCCGCTGGAGAGCTTTCTTTAAAACATAGCGCGGATCTCCTTCATAAGGAGTTTTATCAGGGTTGAATATATTACAAATCATCCTCGCTACTGCTTTTTCTTTTGGCCTCCAGGGGACCATGGTAAAGGTATCCGGATCAGGCATAGCAATCATATCTGATTCCTCAATATCCTGATAACCGGTAATGGATGAACCGTCAAAACCCATGCCTCTTTCTAAAGCGCCCTTTAACTCTCTGTCGGTTATGGCAAAGCTTTTCACCTGCCCCAATACGTCGGTAAACCACAACCGGATAAACTTCACATCCTTATCCTTCACCAGTTTTAAAATATCCTCTTTCGTCCTCTTGGCCATCTTTTCCTCCTTTTTCATCCTATCGCTACGCCTCCTGTCTCGCCTGTCCTGATTCTTATGCATTGCGGCAAATCCAGAATAAATATCTTGCCGTCTCCAATATCCCCGGTCTTTGCGCCTTTGATGATTGCTTTTACGGTCGGTTCAACAAAATTCTCGTTAACTGCAATCTCAAGGCGAATTTTGCGCAAGAGATTACCCGTCTCTTTTGTGCCGCGGTAAATTTCGGTAACACCTTTCTGCCGACCATGGCCTAAGACTTCGCTTACCGTTATGAGATTAACTTCGGATTTATACAGCTCTTCTTTTACTTCTTCTAATTTGTCTGGTTGGATAACAGCGATAATAAGCTTCATTGTAGGCCTCCTATTCTAAAACTGTATAGGCTCTTTCATGGTGTTGGGTTAAATCAAGACCCATCAACTCCTCTTTCTCGCCTACTCTTACGCCAATAACCAAATCTACAATTTTGTAAATAATAAAGGTAACCGTAAAGGTATAAATTAAAGTTACTAAAACCGCTAAAAGCTGTACCAGAAATTGCTTGGGATTACCAAAGAACAAACCATCTGCTCCGCCAGGATTTACGGCGCGAGATGCAAATAAGCCCGTAGCCAAAGCTCCCCATATACCGCCGATGCAGTGCACCCCAAAGGCATCGAGGGAATCATCATAGCCTAATTTGGGCTTTAAGATGCTTACTGCGGTAAAACAGAAAATACTTACCAACAGACCAATGATAATCGCAGGTATAACACTGACATATCCTGCCGCAGGCGTAATCGCAACTAAACCTGCAACTACTCCGGAGGCCGTACCGAACATAGTGGGTTTTCCGTTACGCAACCATTCAATAAAAGCCCAACTTAAACCCGCGGCTGCAGCTGCGGTGTTGGTAACTACAAAGGCATTTACCGCCAACCCATTTGCTGCCAGAGCGCTTCCGGCATTAAAACCAAACCAACCAAACCAAAGAAGACCTGTTCCTAAGACCACAAAGGGAAGGTTATGCGGCGCAGGCGTATTAAAATCTAAATTTTTTCTGCGGCCAATAATCAGAGCCGTAACTAATGCTGCAATACCGGCATTGATATGTACAACCGTTCCGCCGGCAAAATCTAAAGCGCCCGAATTTTTTAACCATCCTCCCACTCCCCATACCCAATGAGCTAACGGGTCATATACAAAAGTTGCCCAGAGCAAGGTAAAAACTAAAAATGCAGAAAACTTCATTCTCTCCGCAAAAGCACCGATAATTAAAGCCGGCGTGATAATTGCAAACATCGCCTGATATATCATAAATGCCTGGTGCGGTATTGTCGCTGCGTAATCCGTATAAGGCTGAAAACCTACTCCCTTTAAACCAAACCAACCCATACCTCCCCAAAATCCTTTTGAGGGATTAAAAGAAAGACTATAACCAAAAAGTACCCATTGCAGGCTAAGCACACACATGATAATAAAACACTGCATCAGAACACTAAGCATATTTTTCTTTCTTACCATGCCGCCGTAGAAAAAAGCCAGTCCCGGACTCATCAGTAAAACCAGAGCAGAAGAAATCAAAACCCACGCCGTATCTCCTGAATTAATCATCCTCAACTCTCCTTTTATAAACTTACAAAAAATAAAAAAGGCGTCCATTT
>Ga0315286_10007527_pt1 | contig 10670 bp, 10 predicted proteins | sample YL17G10_0_MG_FD_205038 | JGI IMG/M metagenome (GOLD analysis project Ga0315286, IMG submission 205038) | Sediment microbial communities from Yellowstone Lake, YNP, Wyoming, USA - YL17G10_0 | ecosystem: Environmental > Aquatic > Freshwater > Lake > Sediment | place: USA: Wyoming | collected...
GTACACGGGGGGCGCACGGGACGGCCTGCACGCTGCTGGAAGACCACGGCCCACGGCAGGCCGGCCCGGTGCTGAGCTGCGGTCCGCATGGGATGCTGCACGCGGTCGCGGCCTGGGCGCTCGCCCGCGGGCGGAAGTGCTGGGTCTCGGTCGAGTCGATCTTCGGTTGCGGCATCGGTCTCTGCGGCGGCTGCGCGGTCCCCGCGCGCGAAGGCGGCTTCCGCTGGGCGTGCCGCGACGGCCCGGTGATGGACGCCGAGGAACTGGACTGGGAGCGATGGAAGACCGAATCGACCTGCGGGTGACGCTGGGGGCGCTGGCGCTGCCGAACCCGGTGATGAATGCCTCGGGCACGTTCGGCTACGGGCACGAGTGGCCGGAACTCACCCGGTCCGATTGCCTCGGGGCGATCGTCACCAAGACGCTGACGCACGAACCCCGACCGGGCAATCCGCCGCCGCGGCTGCACGAGACGCCGGCGGGCCTGCTCAACTCGATCGGCCTCGAGAACGTGGGGGTGACGGCCTTCGTGCGCGAGCACCTGCCCGCATTGCGCGCGCAGGGGCGGGTGATGATCGCCAGCATCGGCGGCGACACCCCCGAGGCGTACGCCGCGTGTGTCGCCGGCCTCGAGCCCGAGGCGCTCGCGGCCTACGAGATCAACATCTCCTGTCCGAACATCGCGTGCGGCGGCGCCGCCTTCGGACGCGATCCGCGTGAGGCGGCGCGGGTCGTCACCGCGGTGCGTGGGGTGACGGGCCGGCCGCTGTTCGTGAAACTGACCCCGATCGCCGCCGACCCGGTCGCGGTAGGCCGCGCCTGTCTCGCTGCCGGCGCGGACGCGCTCACCGCCATGAACACCTATCGCGGCATGGCGATCGACGTGACGCGCGAGCGTCCGGTCTTCGCCCGCGGCACCGCGGGGCTCTCCGGCCCCGCGATCCGCCCCCTGGCCCTGGCGCGCGTCTGGGAGCTGTCGCGCGAACTGCAGTGCCCGATCATCGCCAGCGGAGGCATTGTGACGGCTCACGACGCGATGGAGTTTCTTCTGGCCGGCGCCACCGCGGTTCAGATCGGCACGGCGCTCTTCCGCGATCCCGCAAGGGCGACCGGCATACTGGAGGGGCTGAGGGCGATCGCCGCCCGAAAGGGCGTCGCGCGTCTGGCCGATCTGATCGGCCGCGCGCAGCGCGCCGAGTAGATCGCCCCTACCGGCATGGCCCAGCGAGGCAACCCGGCACCGCCGCTGGTGTCAGTGAGGAGACCGGATGAACCGCGACCCCCGAGAGCATCTGATCGTCGCCCTGGACGTTCCCGGCCTGAACGAGGCGCGGACACTCGTCGCGCGTCTGGGCCCGGACGTGCGTTGGTACAAAATCGGCCTGGAGCTCTTCATCGCCGCCGGTCCCGAGGCGGTTCGCGTACTCAAGGCCGAGGGCAAGAAGATCTTCCTGGATCTCAAGCTGCACGACATCCCGAACACCGTTGCCCGCGCCGTCGCCGCCGGCATCGCGCTCGGCGCCGATCTGATCGACATGCACGTCGCGGCGGGCGAGGAAGCGATGTTCGCGGCCGCCGCGGCCCTTAACGCGGCCCCGGCGACCGACTGCCGCGTCCTCGGGGTCACGGTCCTCACCAGCGCAAGGCGGCTCGACGACGCCGCCGCGCTCTCGCCGGAGGCCCTGGTGGAGGAGGTCGTGCGCCGCGCCGTCGCCGCCCGCGCCGCGGGTCTCGACGGGGTGGTCTGCCCCGCGGCGGCCACCGCCGCGGTGCGCGAGCGCTGCGGCGACGACTTCGCGCTGCTCAACCCCGGCATCCGTCCCGCCGGCAGCGCGCGCGGCGACCAGCAGTGGATCGCCACTCCGTCGACGGCGATACGTGACGGGGCGCGCTGGCTGGTCGTCGGGCGTCCGATCACCGGCGAGCCGGACCCGGGGGCCGCCGCCCGCGCCGTGCTGGAGGAGATCCGCGGCGCCGTTTGACGCGGACCGCCGGGGCGTCTATCCTGCTGGGCTTGATTCCTCGACGGCCGTGGGAGGGGAGGGAAGGCATGCAGCGCATCTGTGTGGTCGGCACCGGGTACGTGGGTCTGGTCACCGGCACCTGTCTGGCCGATTTCGGCAATCGGGTGGTCTGCGTCGATACCGACGCCGAGAAGATCGCCCAGCTCCAGGCGGGCCGGATTCCCTTCTATGAGTTCAGTCTGGCGGAGGTGGTCGATCGCAACATGCGCGACGGCCGGCTCAGCTTCTCCACCGACATCGCCGGATCGATCCGCGGCAGTCGCGTGGTCTTCATAGCCGTCGGAACGCCGCCGAACGCGAAGGGGGAGGCGGATCTCTCGCAGGTCTTCGCCGTGGCGCGAACCATCGCCCGGAACCTGAACGCCTTCAAACTAATCGTGCAGAAGAGCACGGTTCCGGTCGGCACCGGCGCGCGAATCAAGGCGGAAGTCGAGCGCCATCGGCAGGGCACGATGCCCTTCGACGTCGCGTCGAACCCGGAGTTCCTGCGTGAAGGCTCGGCGGTGGGGGACTTCATGCACCCGGATCGCATCGTGATCGGCACCTGGACCCGCAAGGCCGAGACGCTGCTCTCCGGGATCTACCGCCCGCTCAATCTGAACGAGACGCCGATGGTGAAGACCACCGTCGAGTCGGCGGAGTTGATCAAGTACGCGGCGAACGCCTTCCTGGCGACGAAGATCTCCTACATCAACGAGATGGCGCTGCTCTGTGAGCGCGTCGGCGCCGACATCAAGGTCGTGGCGCGCGGCATGGGTCTCGACCGTCGCGTCGGGTCGAAGTTCCTGCACGCCGGTCCGGGCTACGGCGGCTCCTGCTTCCCGAAGGACACGCTGGCCCTGGCCAGCTTTTCCCGCGACGCCGGTTTCGCCTTCTCGATCGTGGAGGCGACGATCGAGGCGAATCGGCACCAGCGGCGCGAGATGGCGCGCCGCGCGGTGGCGATGCTGAAACGCACGCGGGGCAAGGCGGCGGCGGTGCTCGGGCTCTCCTTCAAGCCGCAGACCGACGACCTGCGCGAGTCGTTCGCGCTCGAGCTGGTGCCCGCGCTGCAGCGGGCCGGGGCGCGGGTGCGGGTCTTCGACCCGGTGGCGATGGAGCAGGCGAAGTCGCAGCTCCGGCGGGTCACGTATGCCGAGAGCGCCTACGCCGCGGCTCGGGATGCCGATCTCCTGGTGCTGGCGACGGAGTGGAACGAGTTCCGCATGCTCGACATGCGCAAGATCCACCGCCTGATGCGCACCCCGAATCTCTTCGACTGCCGCAACATCTACGACCCGGAACAGATGACCGAGATCGGTTTCCGCTACGCCGGCGTCGGGCGCGGGGTCTTCCTGAGCCGCCAGGCGGCCCGCGCACGGCGGCCCCGCGCCAGGAGGAAGAAGACATGATCGCGGGCGTGATCAGCAAGTCCCTGAAAGTGATCCCCGATGAACGCGGGTTTCTGATGGAGATCCTGCGCGCCGACGACCCCTTCTTCGACCGCTTCGGGCAGGCCTACCTGAGCGTGGTCTATCCCGGGGTGGTGAAGGGCTGGCACTATCACAAGGTTCAGACCGACCGAATGGCGATCGTGCGCGGCATGGCGAAGATCGTCCTCTATGACCGGCGCGAGGACTCGCCGACGCAGGGCGAGATCCAGGCGTTCTTCGCCGGCGACCGGAACCCGTTGCTGCTGGTCATTCCGCCAGGGGTATGCCACGGGATGAAAGGCATCGGGACCGAGCCGGCCTTCATGATCAACGTCCCAACGCACGCCTACGACTACGAGCACCCGGACGAGTACCGCCTGCCGCCGCACGACGGACCGATCCCCTACGACTGGAGCGGCCACGATGGATAGACGCGAGCGGATCGCCCGCGGGCGCTACCTCGTCACCGGGGGCGCGGGTTTCATCGGCAGCAGCTTCGTCCGCCACCTGCGGGCCCGCTTCCCGGAGGCGCCGGTGACCGTCCTGGACAAGCTCACCTACGCCGGCAATCCGGCGAATCTGGCGGAGTTCGAGGGCCGGCCGGGCTACGCCTTCGTCCACGGCGACATCTGCGACCGCGAGCGGGTGCGCGAGTTGCTGAGCACCGGCTTCGACTGGGTGCTCAATTTCGCGGCCGAGACGCACGTCGATCGCTCGATCGGCGAGCCGGGGCAGTTCGTGCTGACCGACATGTACGGCGTCTACGCGCTGCTCGAGGCGGTGCGCGAGTTCCCGGTCACGCGCTTCGTCCAGATCTCGACCGACGAGGTCTACGGGGAGGTCCTCGGCGACCCGGTCGATGAACAGGCGCCGCTCCTGCCGCGCAATCCCTACGCCGCGAGCAAGGCCGGCGGCGACCGTCTGGCGTACGCCTACTTCGCCACCTACGGCCTGCCGGTGGTCGTCACCCGCTGCTGCAACAACTACGGGCCCTACCAGTACCCGGAGAAGCTGATCCCGCTCTTCGTCACCAACGCGATGGAGGAACGATCGCTCCCGGTCTACGGTTCGGGGCGGAACCGCCGGGACTGGATCCACGTGCAGGATCACGTCGAGGCGTTGATGGCGATCCTGCAGGCGGAAGGCGTCGAGGGCGAGGTCTTCAACATCGGCGCCTACAACGAGAAGGATGTCCTGGTGATTGCCGATCTCATTCTGGAGGCGCTGGGCAAGCCGAAGTCGTTGCTCGCGCACGTGGTCGATCGGCCGGGTCACGATCGGCGGTACGCGATCGACTGGGGCCGCCTCGAGCGCGCCACCGGCTGGCGCCCGCGGATCGCCTTCGCCGATGGGATCCGCGAGACGGTGCAGTGGTACCAGGAGCATGCGGATTGGTGGCGGCCGCTCAAGACGGGCGAGTTCTGGGAGTTCTACCGGCGAAACTACAAGTTCCTTGACCGGGGCGATTCCGGGGTCAAAAGTTCCTAGGTCGGGTGATGCCGCCAGTCGGCAGGGACGCTGTGGCGCGTCGAGATGAGGACGGTCGGATGAAGGTCTTGGTCACCGGGGGAGCGGGCTTCATCGGCTCCCATCTCTCGGAGGCGCTGCTCGCCCGCGGGGACCGGGTGACCGTTCTGGACAATCTCTCGACCGGACGGATCGGGAACCTCGATGGGGTGCGCGGGCATCCCGGCCTGCGCCTGATCCAGGGCGACGTGCGCGACCCCCGGCGGCTGGCCGAGGCGCTGGCCGGCGCCGAGACGGTCTACCATCTGGCGGCCCACGTCGGCGTGCGTCGGATCATGGACCGCACGGTCGAGAGCCTGCTCAACAACGTCCAGAGCACCATGGCCCTGCTGGAGCAGGTGGCGCGGGTCCGCCGGCGCACGGTGCTCTTCTCCAGCTCCGAGGTCTACGGCAAGCGCAACGGCGAACCGCTCGACGAGGGGGACGATCTGGCGATCGGCGCCCCGAGCGTCTCGCGTTGGTCGTACGCCACCGGCAAGGCGGTCGATGAGTCGCTGGCGCTGGCGTATCACGCCGAGCGCGCGCTGCCGGTCACCGTGGTGCGCTGCTTCAACACCTGCGGTCCGCGTCAGACCGACCGCTACGGGATGGTGCTGCCGACCTTCGTGCGCCAGGCCCTGGCGGGAAAGCCGCTGACGGTGCACGGCGACGGCCGGCAGAGCCGCTGTTTCTCGGCGGTGAGCGACGTCGTGCGCGGTGCCTTGCTTCTGGCCGACGCTCCCGCCGCGGCAGGGGAGATCTTCAACGTCGGCAGCGATACCGAGGTGACGATCCTCGAGTTGGCGCGGCGCGTGGTCGAACGGGTCCAGAGCCGCTCGCCGATCATCACGGTGCCCTATGCGCAGGTCTTCGGCGAAGGCTTCGAGGATGTGCGCCGGCGCGTTCCCTCGCTGGCCAAGATCCGAGCGTTCGTCGGCTACGAGCCGCGCGTGGCGCTGGAAGAGTTGTTGCGCGCCACGATCGAGAGCTTCCGGACCACGGAGGCGACGATCGCCGACCGGCCCGTCCCCGGACCGGTCCGCAGCCCGCGCGGCTGATGCCCGCACGGGCCTTGGTATTCGTCTCGGCGGCACTCCTTGCGTTGCTCGCCGGTGTCCCCGCCGCGCGTCTGGCGCGACGCTGGGGGCTGGTCTCCGCACCGAATCCTGAACGGGCCGGACCGGGGGGCATCCCACTGCTGGGTGGTCCGGCGGTTCTCGCCGGTCTCGCCGGGGGCCTTGGGGTGGCGGCGCTGCTTGGCGGGTCGGATCTGCGCCATCCCGCGTACTGGCTGCTTCCGGTCGGGCTCGCGGTTGGCTTCGGGGTGATCGGCGGCATCGATGATCGACGGGGCCTCGATCCGGTTCTCCGGTTGCTGCTCGAGACTCTGGTCGCTTCGATCGTGCTGCGGCTCGGGTGCGTCATGACCGGCGGAGCGTGCCCGCTCGGCGGCCTCTCGGTTCTGGTCGGCGCGCTCGTCGTGACCGCCGCGGCGAACGCCTTCAACCTGGCGGACAACGCCGACGGACTGGCTGCCGGCGTGGGGACCATCACGCTCGTCGGCCTCGCGTTCTGGCCTACTCCCGGAGACCCGGCCGCGCTCTGGTTCGCCGCCGCGGGCGCTACGGGGGGGCTTTGGCTGCTCAACCGCCCGCCGGCGCGCATCTATCTCGGTGACTTCGGCTCGCTGGCCGTCGGAGGGATGATCGGCTACGGTCTCTGGCAGCGCTGGCTGGCGCCGCCGCCCGGCCGCTCGCTCTTGACCACGATGCTCGCGCTGGCGTTGCTCCTGGGCTACACGCTCTTCGATCCGGCCTACGCGGTGCTGCGTCGTCTCCTTGCGCACCGCGCTCCGTGGGTCGGCGGGGTCGATCACCCGAGTCACGATCTTGCGGCTCGGCTCCCGTCCTGGAATTGGGGGCTTGCGGGGGTGCTCCTGGCGCAGGGGATCTCGGTTGCCGTCGGAACCGCGATCGGATCCGCCGGGGCTCCGATTGCTGTGGCCTTCGCCGCAATGCTGGTCTGGGCCGGGCTCTTCGCCATCGCCCACGTCGGGGCGCGGAGCCGCACCCGGGCGGGAATCCAGTCCCCCCCGGGGGGGTAGAAGCCAGCACGGCTGCCACAGGCAGAACCGGGGTCGCCCGGCGTCCCACGGGGCCCCGCGATTCGAGAGAGACGGAGGCAGGATGAAGAAACGGCGAACGTCAATCGCGAGAGTCGTCGCGGGGCGAGGCGCGCTCGTCGCCCTGGCGCTGGGGTGGGCCGCATCGATATCGGGGCCGGCCCGAGGCGGGACCGTGATCGCAACCGGAGGTGGTATGGACGGATTGATGCAACGCAAGGGTCGGGTTACCCGAAAGGGCCAACCGGTCACGCTGCTCGGACCGGAGATCAAGGCCGGCGACCCGGCACCGGACTTCCGCGTCGTCGACGCGCAGTACCAGACGGTCGAGTTCGCGAGCCTGCGCGGCAGGCCGATCCTGATCGCGGCGGTTCCCAGTCTCGACACCGGCCTCTGTTCTCTCGAAACCAAGCGCTTCAACGAGGAGGCCGCCCGGCTGCCCCCCGAGGTCCAGGTTCTCACGATCAGCATGGATCTGCCCTTCGCGCAGAAACGCTTCTGCGAAGCGGAGCACGTCGATCGGGTGAAGGTCCTGTCGGATCACGTCTGGCGCGAGTTCGGCATGCGCTATGGCGTGCTGACCGAGGACCAGGCGCTGCTGGCGCGCTCGATCTTCGTCATCGGGCGCGACGGGCGCGTCGCCTATCGAGAGGTCGTCCCCGAGCAAGGTCAGCCCCCGAACTACGACGCGGCACTGGAAGCGATCCGCAAAGCGGCGTCCTGAAACGCGCCGACGGATTCGGGCGACCTTCCCCCTGCTCGGGGGCATCGCATCCCGCACGCGTTGACGGCCCCGGGGACCTATGCTAGCCTGCGGTCGCGAACCGACGGTCAGATCGGCCAATCCGTCTTTCCGACCTGGGGTTACGGGGCGCGGCCCGGTCGCCGGTTGCCGCATCGGGCTCGAAGGAGGCGCGCGTGAAGAGCCGACGCCTGCGGGTGGGCGTGCTGGACGTCGAGTCGGGGACCCTCCACGGAAGCTGGCTTGAGGAGCGGTTGAAGGCGCATGCGCCCGATCTGGATGTGGCGCTCACCGCGGTCGAGCCGGCGCCTCGGCGGGTGGGGCGCTCCGGGCGGGGTGAACGGATTCCGCTCCGCGCCTTCTACTCCGAGCCGATCTACCGCGCTCTGACCGAGGGCGGAATCGACGTCGGGGTGCACCGCATGAAAGACCTCCCGGTGCCGCTGCCCTCGGGCGTGCGGGTCGCGGCGGTCACGGAGCGCAAGACGCCGCTCGACGTTCTGGTCACGACCGACGGTGCGATCCTCGATGATCTCGAGGAGGGCGCGCTTCTCGGGGTGAGCAGCCTGCGGCGCGAGGCGCAACTGGCGCGCTACCGGCCGGATCTGAAGCTGGAGTTCGTCGTCGGCAGCCTCTCCGAGCGCATCCGTCTCGTCGAGGCCGGCAAGCTGCGTGGGATCGTCGTCGCGGCGGCCGGCATCGAGTGGCGGGGCTGGCAGGACCGGGTGTCGGAGGTCTTCACGGCGCAGATCTGTCTGCCCGCGCCGGGGCAGGGCGCACTGGGGCTCCTGGTGCGTGCCGACGACGACGGGACCGCCGCCACGCTGCGCTTCCTCAATCACACGATCTCGCATCAGGAGGTCGAGGCGGAACGGGCGTTCCTGGAAACGCTCAACGCCTGGGACGGATCCCCGGTCGCGGCGCTGGCGCAGGTCAAGGGAGACATCCTGCGTCTGGAGGGCTGCGTCTGCTCCCTGGGCGGCGGCGAGATCCAGCGCGACTGGACCGAGGGCTTTCCCGAAGACCCCCAGCGCACCGGGGAACGCCTCGCCCGAAAGCTGCAGAAGCAGGGCGCGGGTGAGTTGCTGGAGCACGCGCGGCGCGAGGCGGAGTTGGAGTAGCCGGTCGATGTACGATCTGAAGTTCGTCCGGTCGAACGAGGCGCGGCTGCGCGAGGCGATTGCGTTGAAGGGGGACCACGCCGATCTCGATCGCATCCTCGATCTGGACCGGCGACGGCGCGAGATCCTGGTCGAGGTCGAGGCGCTCAAGTCCGAGCGCAATCGCCGCTCGCAGGAGATCGGCAAGGGAAAATCGGCCGGGCAGGACGTCAGCGAGGCGATCGCCGCGACCCGCACCCTGGGGGACCGGGTCCAGACGCAGGATGAGGCCGTTCGCGCGATCGACGGCGAGATCGCCGAGCTGCTCCAGTGGGTCCCGAACCTGCCGCACCCCTCGGTTCCACCGGGCGACGCGACCGCCAATCAGGTCGTGCGCACCTGGGGCGAGCCGCGATCCGGCGCTGGCCTGCTCGACCACCTGACCCTGGGACGCGAGCTCGATCTGATCGACCCTTCCGCCGGTTCGCGTCTGAGCGGGTCCGGCTTCGTGGTCTTCACCGGGATGGGCGCAAGGTTGGAGCGCGCGCTGATCGATTTCATGCTCGACCGGCACGTCGCCCACGGCTACCGCGAGATGCGCGTGCCCTACATGACGCGCGGCGAGACGCTCTTCGGCTGCGGGCAGCTTCCCAAGCTGCGCGAGGACATGTACGCGATCACCGGCGAGGATCTCTACCTGATCCCGACCGCCGAGGTGCCGCTGACGAACGTCTACCGCGAGGTCGAGCTGACGGAGGCCGAGCTGCCGTTGCATCTCGTCGCCTACTCGCCCTGTTTCCGGCGTGAGGCCGGTACCTACGGCAAGGAGACCCGGGGTCTGATCCGCGTGCACCAGTTCGACAAGGTCGAGATGGTGCGCCTGGTCACGCCCGAGACCTCCTGCGAAGCGCTGGAGCAGCTCACCGCGGACGCCGAGGGCGTCTTGCAGGCACTCGAGCTGCCCTACCGCGTGGTGCTGCTCGCCGCCGGTGATCTCAGCTTCGCCTCGGCGAAGTGCTACGACTTGGAGCTCTGGGCGCCGGGCGAGGGGCGTTGGCTCGAGGTCTCCTCCTGCAGCAACTTCGAGGACTTCCAGGCGCGACGCATCGGACTGCGCTACCGCGCGGCGGACGGAAAGCTGCGTCACCTGCACACGCTCAACGGTTCGGGAGTGGCGCTTCCGCGACTGACGGTCGCGCTGCTCGAGCATTACCAAACGCCGGCCGGCACGGTGGAGGTGCCGGCGGTGCTGCGTCCCTATCTCGGCGGGCTGACGGAAATCACGCCGCCGCGGCCCGTTTAGAGGAGAGGCCGGATGGCGATCTCGCGATCGAATCTGCCGAACCTGCTTCGGGCGTATCTCTTTCTGGGCAGTTTCGTGCTGGTGGCGGCCGCGTTCGCCTACTCCTACAGCTGGGTGCGGAAGGTCAACACGGAGTCGCGGGCGATCTCGCTGCTCCTGGCCCGCTTCGTCGCGGCCAGCGCGCTCGAGGCGACCGGCGACCCGGAGCTGAAGGAGATCTTCAGCGAGATCATCAAGCCCAGTGACCTGCCGCTGATCCTGACCGACGCGGCCGGCCGGCCTTTCGTCTGGAGCAACATCGGCATCGATCCGCACGCCATCGACATCGATGTGATCTCGCGCTGGAGCCCACGCGAGGCCCCCCCCCCGGTGCTGAGACGGGTGCTGGGGAAGATGGAGGCGTTCGACCGCGAGCACCCGCCGATCCCGATCTACACCAGCGATCGGGCCCGCCCCTTCGG
>Ga0315286_10007528_pt1 | contig 10670 bp, 7 predicted proteins | sample YL17G10_0_MG_FD_205038 | JGI IMG/M metagenome (GOLD analysis project Ga0315286, IMG submission 205038) | Sediment microbial communities from Yellowstone Lake, YNP, Wyoming, USA - YL17G10_0 | ecosystem: Environmental > Aquatic > Freshwater > Lake > Sediment | place: USA: Wyoming | collected...
TGCGGCGCCGGTTTCCGGCACGCCGCGCCTCCCGCTGCGCTCGCACCGCCGCCTCTGACGGCGTTGACCCACTCCCGCTTACTCAGACGAAATGTCCCTGCATGGTGGCCGAGACGCTGGCTCTGGCGAAGCAGCAGCTTTCGAGGACAGCAAAGCCGCTGCGGATCGTCATGCTCGACGACTACCTGATGCCGCTGGACATTATGGCGCGGATGATGCGGATGCGGTTCAACGACGCCGAGGTGAGCACATTTCAAGATGCTGCGGAGGCCTTGCAGGAGCTGAGGCGGGAGCCGCCCGATCTTTTCACAACTGACTTCTTGCACCCGGAGCCTACGTGTGACGAGATGCTCCACATTCTCAGACAATGGAGCGTCAGGTATCCGATCCTTGTAATCTCGTTGCATACACGCGAAGTCGAGGAACTCGTGCGCAAGCATGCAAGTGGGGGGCTCAACGTCACGTTCCTGCGGAAGTCGTTCAAAGCTGAAGCACTCGCGAGGACTGTTGAGGCGGCTCTGAGAATCCCGCACCTTCCGCGCGCGCAGTGGTTTCGGGAGGCCGCGGAAAAGGGAGACCCCGAAGCGCAGAACGACGTCGGCGTTTGCTACCGAGATGGAAAAGAGGTTCAGCAGGATCATACCGAAGCAACCAGATGGTTTCGGAAAGCGGCTGGACAGGGATACGCCCCTGCGCAGAACAATCTCGGAAGGGCTTCCGAGCGTGGAGAAGGCGTGCCACGGGATTTCGCAGAAGCGGTGAAGTGGTATCGCATGGCTGCCGATCAGGGAGACGCGTCCGCACTGAACAACCTCGCGGGTTGCTACGAACGAGGAGAGGGCGTGTCCCAGGACTTGTGCGAGGCGTACAAATTCTACATGCACGCCGCTGAGCGTTATGACCCAGACGCGCGAGGGAGATTGGCGATGATCGCGAAGCAGATGACCTCGGCCGAGGTCGCCGAGGGCGAGCGGCGCTACCGCGAATAATCTGAAAGCCGCTGAACCCAACGAGAGATGAAGGCAACCGCTCGGATTCTCCTGGACACAGAAACGACGGTCTTCGTCATGCTGCTCGTTGCCAGCGCACTGGATTTCGGGGAATGATCCGAACAGAAACGTTCCGACCGTTTGAAAGAAATGGAAACAGACTTGACGGCTAGAAAGGTCCGGAAGATCGAAACAGGCTTCGTTGGTTTTTTCGACATCCTGGGCTACAAGTCGTTTCTGGAGTCCGGGATCTCCCAAATCACTTTCACGGTGATCGACATCCTCGAGGCGCTTCGGGAAAGGGTCAAAGAGGCGCTAATGAAGGAACATCTTGGAGATCACTACTACGCAAGCGTGCAAACGAAATTGGACCGGATTCAGCTTCGAGTGGTATCTGATTCCGTCCTCCTCTGGGCCCCGTATGACGAAAACCAAAGTGAAGCTGATAGGGGAGAGCTGGCTGCGGACTTCCTGGTGACGGCAAGCGTGCTGCAGCGTGATATGTTTGAGCACGGGTTGCCCCTTCGGGGGTCGATCGCCTTGGGTGAGTTTGTTTTCGCGGGAAATGTCTTCGCGGGGAAGCCGATCGTTGACGCATACGGCTTGGGTCAGAGTCTGGATCTTGCGGCCTGCGCGATTCACCAGACCGCTGAGAACGAATTCGAAACGCTCTGCGCAGCGGCTCCTGGATGGAAGCTCGTTCTGGAGCATGGCCCGATTCTGGTACGGTACGCAGCACCAGTCAAAGACGTTAAGACCCGGTCGCACCGACTCTGCCTGAACCTCGCATGGCCAACGCTTAAAGGATACATGCCGCTCAAGGAGAGAACAGACCTTCGTCAGTATGTGAACGCTCAATTCTCAGCACACAATAAGCAAATGACGCCGGACGCGATCCGGAAAGCCGAGAACACAGCAGGCTTCCTGCAATTTCTCAAGGACCGTTTCCCGCAGTTTTTCTGGCGAGATCCATGAACGCTGAAGCGATGGCCCTCAATTCTCACCCCGACGCCTTGACGCCGGCTTTGACAAACGGTTTGCGCGCACCAACCGCGCTCGCTAACCCCCGCATGGGTGGTCAATGGCACGCATGATGGATAAAAACGACAACTTCGCGCTCGTGCCAAGACCGCCGGGTGCGCTCGAAAAGGCCGAGCCGGGCGCGAGGCGCATCCTGTCCGGCATGGTGGCGGACACGCTGGCTCTGGCGAAGAAAGGCGCGCGACCCAGACCATCCTTCATCGCCTTGCTTGGCCACGAGTTCTTCGCTCGCATTTTCGAGGCCGTCATCAGGCGCGAGTTGCCCGAGCAATACGAGCTGAAAGTCTACCATTTCGACCGGGCCAGCGAGTTGCTGAAGCTCGCGGAGGAGCATGGATTCGATCTCGTCGCGATGTATCTCGGCAACATCATGTGGAATGTCGGCCCCGGGAAGGCGTATTACGACGCTGCGGTGGTCTTGGTGCCCGGCTTTCAGCCAACAGCTGTCATCATGCCGTGGTTCGTGGAGGTTGTCCTGAGTGTCTTGGCACCCCTGTACTCCCGATACGGGAATCCCATCTTCGTCACGCAGGCGATGGACTTGGCTCAGGAGTTTGAGGGAACGGGCATAACGTTCGCCGAAGCGCCATTCCCGATCGAGGCATTTCGAGCGGTCGTGAAGGGGCGCTTGGCCGTCCTGGAGGCACGCGCGGCCAGTCGGGCCAGGATCGTGCTGGTGGACGACGATTCCGCGTTTCTGAGCCACCTGAAGGAGCTCACTCAGTCCCTATTCGTGAAAGCGACTGTCGTGGCGTTCGCTGATCCCACCGAAGCCGTGGAAGCGTTGGCGCGTTCCGACCCGGATGTGCTTGTGACAAACTGGACGATGCCGAGAATTAATGGAGAGATGGTTCTTCGCGCCCTGGCGGAGAGGAAGGCACAGTTCCCGGTGATCGTAACGTCGGGCCGCCTTTTTTCCGTGGACGAGGTGCGCCAATGTGCGGATCCGAGTCTCAACGTCACGTTCCTGCGGAAGCCGTTCACCGCAGCGCGCTTCGCAGAGGTGCTGGAGGTGGCGCTGGGAATCCCGCCTGTTGAGCAGCCGACGACGGAGGTTACTTTGCATGCCTCATTGGAGGACGTGGAGTCTCTCTGCCGGCGCGGTGAGGCGTACTACTACGGAGAGGAGATGCCCAAGAACGATGTGGAAGCGGCGAAGTGGTTTCGGGTTGCCGCTGAACGTGGATGCACAAGAGCCCAGTGCTGGCTGGGTTACTTCTACACATGCGGCCGCGGCCTTCCGGAAGACCGCAAAGAAGCTGCGAGATGGTATGGCAAACCTGGAGCCGCGCGGTGGCTTCGCAAAGCGGCGGAATCGCAGGACCCAACCGCACAACTCAGTCTCGGTTGTCGCTACGAGTTCGGTCATGGCGTTCGGCAAAACCATGCTGAAGCTGTGAAATGGTATCGCCGGGCGGCAGAGCAAGGCTATCCTCCAGCGCAAGTCAATCTCGGCAACTGCTACCTGGACGGACGGGGGGTACCTGTTGATCACACAAAAGCGTTGGACTGGTACCGCAAAGCAGCCGAACAAGGACACGCAACCGCGCAATGCAATCTTGGATTGTGCTATGAATGCGGCCATGGTGTTCCGCAAGACTACGCGGAAGCCTTAAAGTGGTATCAGAAGGCGGTCGAGCAGGGCGACAAATGGGCACAGTACAACCTCGGTCGTTGTTACCGCAACGGTATTGGGGTACCGTCGCAAGCGTCAGATGAGGCAGCCAAATGGCTTCAAAAGTCGGCGGATCAAGGGCACAAGGCGGCGCAGCTTCTTCTGGCTGCCTTGTCTGAAAAATGAAGAACGCCAACTGGATTCTATTGGATACGGAGACGACCGGCTTGGCCGCACCGATCTTCGTAGTCGAACTGGCCGCGCAGCGGATGCGCGGTTGGCAGGCGGACGGTGAGCCGTTCCGCAAGCTGCTGAATCATAATCAGGATATCCCGGCCGAGGCGTCGCGGGTCCACGGTTACACGCGCGAGATCCTGGAACGCGACGGCGAGCCGCCGCGCCAGGTCTATCGGGAGTTTACCGAATACGCGGGCGACCGGCCGCTCGTCTCGTTCAACCTCGAATACGATCTGGACGAGGTGCTCGAGCCGGAATGGAAACGGCTCGGCATCGCGCCGATTGGCGTGCCGGGCCTCTGCGCACTGCGGCTGGCCCAGCGGCTTCTCGATCCCGTGCCCGCCGGCAACTGTAAGCTGCAAACGCTCCGCCAGTTCTACCGTCTGCCCGAACGCGGCGCTCACACGGCCCTGGGCGACGCGCAGACCGTCGCCGACCTGTTCGCCCAGGTCCTCCGTCCTATTGCCGAACATCGTGGCCTGGACTCCTGGGAGAAGCTGGTGGCATATGCGGCAGAGGAATGGTTCCCATCCCGGATCGCGTTTGGCAAACACAAGGGGCGGTTGATCCAGGAAGCGCGGCGCGATCCCGAACTGCGGCGCTGGGTGGAATGGCTGGCCAGTTCCTCCAACGCTCGTAGCGCGCGGATGGGCCGCTGGTATCTGCAGCAACTGAATCTCGTAGCGGAACCGGAAGGCGACACGACCGTCCTTGCCACGCGGGCGAGGGAGCGCGAAGCAAAGCGTGCCAAAGCGCCGCGTGGCGCGGAGTTGGCCGCGCTGGTGATCTACCTGAACCCGCAACTGGAGGAACTCCGCCGCTTGGTCGCCGGGGCGCGGGCGCGGCTGGCCGAGTTGGAGGCGGGATACACGAGGGAGAAGGCGCGCGTGGACGTCATGCAGGCCGAGCTTTTCCGCCGTCTCCGGGAGCACTACCAGAAGCGCGACCGGCTGCGGTTGATCGTGGATTATCGGAAGCGGTACCTGGATCTGCTGCTGCGCGGCGGCGATGAGGAAGCGGCGGAAGCCGAGCGGGCTTACCACCAGGCCCGAGCGCAGACCGACCAGGAATACGATGAGACGGCAACGTCCGTCGCGCAGAGGAAGGAACTCACCGCCGAGGAGGAAGCTGAGCTGACGCGGCTCTGGAAGAAGCTGGTCAAGCTCTACCATCCCGACCGCTTCGCCCATCAGGCGGACAAGCTGGCCACGTATGACAAGCTGACCAGCGCCATCAATCTCGCCAAGGACAACGGGGACATAGCGACGCTGCGGGAGATCGCCGAGGACCCGGAAGGCTTCATCCTGCGGCAGGGCTGGGAGAGCCTCGACTTCAGCGAGGAGCGCGAACTCCAACAGTTGCGCCGGCTCTACGAAACGCTGGAACTGGAGATCGTCAACGTTCTGGAATCGCTGAATCGCCTGAGGGAAAGTCCGGATTACGAGCTCTGCCAGTTGGCGCAGAGCAAACCCGGCATGCTCGATGAGTTGGCGGCGGAGCGGTCGAAGTTGCTGGAGCAGGAAAGCACCGGGCTCGAGAAGCAGGCAGGCGAGCTCGCCCATCAAATCGAAGAGTTATCGGGGCAGGCCCCAACCCGTATTGCTTAGTGCGTGTGAGCATAATCACGCTGACGTAGGGCAGGCTTTCCAGCCTGCCGGTTCAGCGGACTTTCCAGTCCGGTGAACGGGCGGCCGATTCAAGGATCGCCAGACCGGTACGACTTCCCCCCGCTGTTGCGGCTTCCCCCGCTGTTCGCTGGGCTGGAAAGCCCAGCGAACCGGCAGACAGGAATGTCTGCCCTACACCGGTCGGCCGTGCTACGCTTCGCCGAATGAAGGACGCGATTCGGCAGGACACGAACCGGAACCTCCTGGCGGGTTTTCACTACCGCGATCATCTGCCGCACCTCAAGCGCCTGGGAGCCGCCTACTTTGTCACTTTCCGACTGGCAGACACGCTACCAACGGAGGTGTTGCTGCAATTCAAGCAGGAGCGGGAGACGATGATTGCCCAAGCACTCGCCGCCAAGCACCCTCTCACCTGGCACGAGCAGGAAGAGCTGTTTCGCTGGTATTCCGCGCGCGTGGACGGTTACCTCGACGCGGGCCACGGCGATTGCTGGCTGCGTCAAGCCGAGTTCGCCTCGCTCGTGGCCGACGCGCTCCGGTTTCACGCGGGCCAGCGGTTCGAGCTCTCCGCCTGGGTGGTGATGCCCAATCACGTCCATGCCGTGGTGCGTCCGCTGCCGGGCTGGATCCTGAGCAAGATTCTCCAGAGCTGGAAGGGCTTCACCGCTCGCGAGGCCAATCGCCGCCTGCGTCGGGAAGGACAAAGCTTCTGGCAGAGTGAATCCTTCGATCATCTGATCCGCGACGACGAGGACCACCACCGCTGCTGCCACTACACCACGATGAATCCGGTCAACGCCGGCCTGTGCGCGCGACCCGAGGACTGGCGCTGGACCAGTCTCTACCGGGAACCGAACTAGCCCCCACACCGTAGGGCAGGCTTTCCAGCCTGCCGGTTCACCGGACTTTCCAGTCCGGTGAACGGGTGGCCGATTCAACAATCGCCAAACCGGTATGGCTTTCCCTGCTGCTGCGGCTTCCCTCCGCTGCTCGCTGGGCTGGAAAGCCCAGCGAACCGGCAGACAGGAATGTCCGCCCTACGGTCCGTCGGAACCGCTCCGGCTGGCATGAACGGCGCGTTCGTTGCCGAGGTCGGCGGCATCGAAAGCGACCGCAACCGCGGGTCAGCTCAAATCATCCACCACTGCCCGGGGGTGATGACGGGCGGTTTCGCGGTTTTCCGGACCTCCGACAAGGAGTCGAGAAGCTCCCTGGCTTTCTTCCCCAACGCCTGCACCGCCAGCTCAACGTTTCGCCGACCCACCTCCACCGAGGCATGCTGGCGGGGATCCAGGCCACCGATTCCATCCGGCGGCTTCATGTCCGGCGCCAGCGGGCCCACACCGAGCGCCGCCAGGTCAACCAAATCCGGGTAGAAGAACATCATGTTCGACGTCTCCCATTTCGCCGCGTGGTCCGTGTTCGAGTCCGCGCTGCGACTGAGGGTGATTTCCCACAGCCCGAGGCCCGCGACGGTTCCATCCGCCACCACGGGCGCCAGAGCCTGGTTGAGCATGTCGATCTGTCCCTGGACGTTGTGCCCTGAGACGCCGAGAATGACCCGGAACCCCGTCTTCTTCAGCCGTTGGAACAGCTCGGTGAGGAGCGGGACCCGAGACTCTCGCGGAAATCCTTCGTGAAAGAACACGGGAGGATACACCACCCCCCCGAACTGTTCGGCCGTCTTCACCAGAATCCCATGTGCCTTCAGGGCGTCATTGCCCAGGGGCAGGTGTCGGCCATGCCACTCGATCAGCCCAAACGGCACATAAACCACCGGGAAACTGCGGAGGGCCTGCTCCAATTGGCTCGGTCGCATGAACTGCATCTGCACGGCGGCGGACAGCTCTCGTCCCATCGGCTTCCCGGGGCTGGACGCCGGGGCGGGGAAGGCGTCGAAGGCGGCGCCCAGCGCGAGGGCCGTCGCGGAGCGGGCAAAGCCCCGACGGGACATCCGGGTCGGTTTGGAACTCATTGTGGACATAGGTGCTTTCATGTGCGGACCTTTCTTCCAGGAGTCTCCGCTTCTCCCCGTGCCGAGACTCCGACGCCTCACCCCAAGCCTCTCTGCGCGTGCACAGCAACGATGACCTGCACGGTGGCGAGCAGGTTCATCAGCGCGTGCATCAGGAGGCAGGGATAGACGGAGTTGGTCTTGAGCCGGGCGTAGCCGAACAGGAGCCCCGCCACGAAGATGTTGGTCATTCCATACCAGTCGTACTGCAGGTGGATGACCGCCCACAGGCCCGCCGTCACCAGGACCGCTCCGGTTCCGCCGAGAAACGAGTGCAGCAGCCCTTTGAACACGAACCCGCGGAAGAACAGTTCCTCCGCCAATGGCGCACCGACGACGACCGCCAGCCAGAGCAGCGGCGGGAACACGGCCGTTCGATACTCGGTCACCATCACCTCCGGTACGAACGGACGCCCCATCAGCCAGGTCGTCAAGTCGCTTACCACCCCCAAACACAGGAGCAGGACCAGCCAGCGGGCCAGGTGACGGCCCCGAACTCGTTTCAACGCGAGGTATTCCTTGACCGGCAGGCCCCGGCGCAGCCACGCAAACAACCAGATCAAGGCCACGCTGACGGGCGTGGAGGTGACGGTGGCCAAGCCCAGAAACAGCCCGCTGCTGCCATCTCTCAGCCCACGGGCCAAATCCTCCTGTCCCAGCACCGCCGCCGCCAGCAGGACCATCACCATCGCCGCGGCGCTGGCCGCGAGGAATCCCGCCGCGATGACGAACGAGAAACCCAGGGTCGCCCACAAACCCCAAGGCTTCCCCTCACCCTCCCTCGGAAATGAAGCAGGCGGCGCCACAACCCCCGCGGGAACAAGCGGTGGGAGCGGTGACTCCCCCGCCGATGGTCCGAGATCGTTGAGCGTCAACTCCGCGATGCGCAGCTTCACCAAGTCCGCGAGCTGCAACTGCTCCGCCGGAAAGGTCTGGGCGACCGCCACGCAGCGCATCCCGGCCGCCTTGGCCGCCTGGACGCCATTCACGGCGTCTTCGATGACGACGCATTGTTCTGGCGTCAACGTCAGCTTGCGGGCCGCCGCGAGAAAAATGTCCGGCGCGGGCTTCTTCTGCTCGACATCGTCGCCCGTGACGATGGCGTCCCAGACCTCAGGCGGCAGGCCGATCTTCCGCAGGTTGGCCTCGATCTTGATCCAGTCGGCGCTGGACGCCACCGCCACGCGCAAACCCGCCTCCTGGCAGGCCCGGACCAGCTCGACGGCCCCCGGGAAGGCGTTGAGCCGCGTGGGCAGCAGTTCGAGGTAAATCTCGTACGTGCGTTTCTTGGCCTCGGCGATGTCGAGCAGGCGACCGTATTTCTCCGCGACGCCGCCGAGATAACGGTTCTCACCCGTGCCGACAAAGGGATGGAAGTCCTCCGGTTTCACCTCCAGGCCATGTTCTTTGAACATGGCGACCGCCGCTGCGTTGATGAGCGGCTCGGAGTCGGTCAGCACGCCGTCCATGTCGAAGATGACGGCGCGCACGCTCCGGTCGGGACTCATGCGCCGAGGATGGCGCTTCCTCCCGCCACAGCAAAGGTGAAAACGAGCCGGTCGGCTGCTTAAAGCCTGTTTGAAAAGTCGTAGCCGCCGACGTGAGTCAGCGCCAGTCTATCGGATTCGGCCCGGAAGAATGCGCCGACTCACGTCGGCGGCTACGGAGAGGAGGGTTTTCAAACACACTCTTATCCGAACCGGCGCTTCAGACGCGCCTGGTCATAGGCCTGGCGCTGCGCCGGGGTCATCTTCTCGAAGTCCGGGGAGCCCTCGGGTCGCGCCAGCCAATCCCCCGGTTCCGCAGCAGCCGTCCTCGGGGCGCTCTGACTCTGGTCCCGGTCCGGCGTTGGTTTCGGTGTCGCCCGCGGATTGTCCGGCACCGTCACCTTGGATCGCGGACTGCCACCGCCGTAGCTCATCGCCTGGTCCGTCAGTTCCAGGTCCTTCTCCAACGGCCGGTGGGGCTTGATGTCTTTGGCCTGCAAGACCTCATGATAGGCGCGGACGGCTTCTTCCGGAGAAATGCGGCCGTCGGTGATCAGGCGCAGCATCTCGATGAAGGCGAGTTGGTGCTCGGCGTGGTTGATCTTGCGGCCGAACAGCGCCACCCGCGCACCGTGCTTCTGAGCGTCGTGGATCAGCTTGAACGCGTCGTAGGTGGTGCCGGCGCTGCCGCCGAGGATGCCGACGACCATGTTCGGGTCGTACTGCACCAACTCCTCCATCGCCCGCGGCCCATGATAGACGATCTTGAGGAAGAGCGGTCGGCCTGCTTCCGGCACACCGGCGAGCGTGCGCAGGATGTGGTCGTTGATGAACTCACCGAGCTTCTCCGGCGGTACGCCGCTGGGCACGTTCGGATCGAAGACTTCGAGGAAGTAGCGGAACCCCTTTCGCTCAGCCTCCTCGCGAAACGCCTTGAAGGCCGCCAGGGTCTGGCGGTCCTGCTCGAGCTCGTTGACGAACGTGACCGAGTAGAGGCCGAGATTGGCGCCGGGGAAATCCGCGCCATCCCGCTCGCATTCCACCTTGCCGCATTGGATCTGGTCGATGCTCGCGGAGCGGAACGGCTGCGCCGGTTCCTTGAGATAGGTGCCGTGGCGAACGGCCCAGACGTCGGTAGTGTCGTTGGCGCGCGCAGCCGGGGTGACGTGCGAGCCTTTGAAAAGCCCTTCCTTGATCGTGAGCCGCTCGTTCACGCTCGCGGACATCAGCATGATGTCCACGAGGCCCTGGCGGGTGACTTCGCGGATGAGGTCGAGGAACTCCGGCAGATTGCGGTGGCCGAACTCCTCGCGGGTCCAGACCTCCGGCGAGAACTGGGCCGGCCGGGGTCCTTTGGAGGACAGATAGGATCGCGGACCGGTGGCCCGCACGCCGAACGCCATGTCGGCGTCCTTGGCATCCGCGAGGATGAACGCGCGCGCGGCGCGGTCCTGCTTGATCTCAGCGAGTTTGGTGTCGAGGGATTTCATGTCTGAACTCATCCGATCGTGACGACCATGGGCCGGGCTGGATCGAGGACTACTGCTGGCTCCAGTTGGAGTCTGAACCACTTCGCATCTCGTCGGAATTGAACGGCCACGGTCTTTCCCCCAACAGTGACGCGGTCCCGGCCAACGGAGCGAACGTCGCCGAGTTCCA
>Ga0315286_10007529_pt1 | contig 10667 bp, 9 predicted proteins | sample YL17G10_0_MG_FD_205038 | JGI IMG/M metagenome (GOLD analysis project Ga0315286, IMG submission 205038) | Sediment microbial communities from Yellowstone Lake, YNP, Wyoming, USA - YL17G10_0 | ecosystem: Environmental > Aquatic > Freshwater > Lake > Sediment | place: USA: Wyoming | collected...
AATAAAGTTCTATGCACAATAGGAAATTTTTACCCGAGTGTTACATTCTACACAACCGATGGGGGAACAAACTGGTTAGATTCGCCGTTGCCCAGTTACACAGGTAAAACCACACTCGCAATATATCCGGCCAATCCGAATATCGTCTATGCAAGTGCTGCTGATAGTACCAACGGTGTAGGGGCTGTATACCGAACATCAGATTTTGGAATAAGCTGGACAAAATTGAAAGAATATTTCAATGATGGTCAGCTATTGGGGGTTCAAGGTTGGTATTCGCACTATGTTGCTGTTTATCCCACAGATTCAAGCATCGTTGTACATAATGGTGTTGGTAGAAGTAAATCAACAAACGGTGGTATCACGTTTACCGGCGTTGGAAGTGGCTATTCGGATAATCATTCTTATGCTATCCATCCCACGAATCCAAATATTTTATATGCCGTCAACGATGATGGTGTGTATCGCTCAACAAATTTCGGCAGCTCTTACACGAACATCGGTTTCGGATTGCAGTCGGGACAAATTTATAATGGATTCTCATGTTCAATGACGGATTCTCTTCTTGGGCTTGCTCAATCGCAAGATCATATTCCGGGTTATCGGTACTTAGGTTCCTCGATTTGGGATCACGGCAGTGCGTCAGATGAAGCTGGCTGGAATGCCATTAATCCATCCAATGATATCCTTATGTATTCCGTGTCTCGATACGGGCAAGCGCTTTACAAATCAATAGATCGTGGCGAATCTTTCTTTTATGTGGGCGGCTTTAGCTCGGGTGCATGGAATTCTCCCGTCGTGATATCCCCATCTAATCCGAATATTCTTTACTTAGGTACAACCAGAATTTATAAATCTATTGACGCCGCAGGAAGCTGGGATGGTGGTTCTTATCTTGACGGTAATCCTGCTCTATCAATGGCAGTATCTGTTACGAATCCCGATACCGTTTATGTCGGTATGGCACCGCAAGCAACTCGTTCACATATTTATCGCACAACGAATGGAGGAACATTATGGACGGACGTGACTGTTACATTGCCCGATAGGTATCCTATCGACATGGCTGTCGATCCCACCGAATCAAAAATAGCTTATGTAGCATTTGGTGGATTCGGCACTGGACACCTATACAAATCTATTGATGCGGGAACAAGCTGGAGCGATATCACCGGAACGCTGCCAGACGCACCAACAACAGCAATTGCAATTGATCCTCTTTTCCCGAATATCGTTTATGCCGGGAATGATATCGGTGTTTATGTATCAACCAACGGCGGTTCAACCTGGTCGGGATTCAGTGCCGGACTTCCGGACGCAGTCATTGTTGCCGATTTGAATATTTCTCCGTCCAACCGGGCACTTAGAGTTGCAACACATGGTAACGGTGTATGGGAGCGGAAACTTCTTAATGAGTTGCCGGAAACTTACTTTGATTATAAAGCGGTCACTGTAAATTATCCCGTCGATGGAACCGTTTTAAATGTTGGGTTGCCACTTTCATCAATGAAGGCATCCTTCCGAAGTCTTAGTTTACAAGCGCATCCGGATTCATTCGATGTCAAATATCGAATTCTTCTAAATAGCACAGAAGTTTATTCAACAACAAAACGGATTTTAGGTTTAGTATCAGCAGAAAATAGAACTATAACATTTGATGGAAGTTATGTTCCTTCAGAAGATGGGACATACATTGTTCAGGCAATTACACTTGCCACTGATGATAACCACAATAACGACACAGTCCAGAGCACCTTCAATATAATTTCTCCATCAACTGTTTCGTACTGGACAGCAACCAAAATTTATTCTCCATACACAGAAATTACAAGTGGTTCACCCGGACCTTCTGGCGATGATAACTGGATGAGAACGGGAATTCCATTTTCATTTACTTATGATAATCACACTTACGATTCGGTTCTTATTAATACCAACGGTTGGCTGGAATTAGGCGCCGGAACACGCGGATTTCTTATGGGTTTATCAACAGCAGAGCAGATCGGGAGTTATTTCACTTATTCACTCGCAACTACAGAACATCCAACAAAAGCACTCGGTCCGTGGTGGACTGATCTCAGTGCTGCACCCGGACAAATTACTTACAAAACTATCGGCTCGGCGCCAAATCGAACATTCATTGTGCAATGGAAAGATGTGCCTGCTTACTGCTGCGACCCTGCAACCACCACCACTCTTAATTTCCAGGTGAAGCTCCATGAAACAACCAATCTCATCGAGTTCTCCTACGGTTCAGTATATGCCGGTGTATTGTCATCTTATTCTGGGGCATCAATTGGCTTGAAAGATTATGCGGGCGGCGATTATCGTTTCTATGATGTCTATAGTCAGCGGACAGGATTAACAACTGATCTCAATACAAATCTTAATCCGCTAACTGATTGGCCCGGACAAGATAACTGCTATCAGATTACAACAAATCCCGATGGCATTAGCATAGCAATGACAAATGATTGGAACCTGCTCTCTCTTCCTGTGAATAGAAGCAATCATTCCATTGCATCCATTTTTCCCACAGCGATTCCCGGCACATTGTTCCAATATACAACATCGTATCAGACAGCAGATTCAATTATGCCGGGGGGCGGCTATTGGTTAAAGTTCCCGGCATCGGTGAACCAATTCATCATTGGTTCGGGTCTGCCATCGGTTTCTGTATCATTAAATGCTGGCTGGAATATCATCGGCTCTGTCGATCATGAAGTAACCGCACCAAGCGGAGGGATAATTATAAGCAGCGTGTTCGAGTTTAATGGCTCGGGATACTCTGAAGTATCGACGTTAAAACCCGGTAAGGGATACTGGGTGAGGGCAAGTTCAACAGGCGTTCTGACACTTGGACCACAGAACGAGCCAAAGCCATCGGTAAAGAAAGTTGAAGCGAATTTCACGATGACTATCACGGATAAATTGGGACGGAAGCGGGAGCTTTTACTTTCGGAGAATCAGGTAAACCTTGAGCGATATGATTTACCGCCGTTACCGCCTGCTGAAGTATTCGATGTTCGCTTCACCAGCCAGCGCATGATTGGAATATATCCGAAAGAGATAAATGAAGAAACGTTATATCCGATCCAGATGCAGTCGCCGGTATATCCGCTGACAATAACATACAAAACCCAGAACACAGGCAGTAAAGGATATGTTATAGATGAAATGTTTAACGATAAAATCACGGGTTCTCGTAATCTTTCTGGTGAAGGAAAGATAATAATCAACAGCGGTGATGAGCGAACACTTCGATTGAGAGTAACCAGTGGGAAACAAATTCCGACTCATTTTGCACTGATGCAGAATTATCCAAATCCATTTAATCCGACAACAGCAATATCATTTGATCTTCCGGCGAGAAGTACCGTAAGCTTAAAGGTGTACGATATAATTGGGAAGGAAGTGATGACGCTGGCTGATGAAGAATACGAAGCAGGATCATATGCTGTTCAAGCCGACTTTACCAATCTGGCAAGCGGAATGTATTTGTGCAGGCTGAAAGTGGGCACATTCACTGATGTGAAAAAGATGATACTTGCAAAGTAAGTTATTTCATTTGGTCTAGAACTCCGATTTCTATCTTATTATTTATCCAGTAAGAAATCGGAGTTCTTCTTTGTTTGCACTTCACCTTCCTACACCTTATATTCTAATCGATTCGAAACTTGTCCGAAGGACTCCTTCGGAGAAACTTGTATCATCAATTCCCGATTCGTTTCACTCATCGGGATTTCGTCCCGCTTATTGAAATAGCGGGACTCAACTTAAATCTATTATTTTATGATCTCTGGAATCGTACTTGCTGCCGGTTCTTCACAAAGGATGGGAACACCCAAAGCTCTCCTAAAAATTGGAGAGAAAACATTTCTCCAACATATTGTAGAAACCCTTCACTCGGCGCGGATAATCGATGTCGTCATAGTCGTCGGTGCAGAAGCGGAAAAGATTCAAAAAACAATTATTTGGTTCGATGGAAAAGTTGTCATCAACAACGATTGGCAGAAAGGGCAGCTTTCCTCTATTATAGCTGGACTAAATGCGTTGGACCTTACAAAATCGGAACCAGAAGAAATCCACGGTGCAATAATTTGTCCGGTCGATCATCCACTTCTTACACAATCGCTCTTAGTCGATCTGCTACAAGGATACTGGTTATCAAAAAAAAGAATTATTATTCCTATACATCGGGGAAAACGGGGTCATCCGATTATTTTCGATAGAGAACTTTTTGATGATATTCGAAATGCTCCCATTGATATTGGTGCGAGAGCAGTTGTGCGAAATCATGAGCAAGATATTCAAGAAGTTGATGTGAATGACGAAGGGGTGCTTATCAATATAGATTCACCTGATGATTACAAAAAATATATTCAAAACTATGGCAAGTGATGGATATTTACTTGGTTATGATGTAGGAAGCTCCTTCGTAAAAGCATCCCTTCTTGATTCTGCATCCAGAATCGTGATTGGTTCTGCGAGTTCACCAGAGCAAGGAATGGAAATACTCTCGCCTAAACCCGGTTGGGCTGAGCAGCATCCATCTTCGTGGTGGGATAATGTAAAGAAGGTAACTGCAATACTTAAGGAAAAATCAGGTGTCAATTTACACGATGTTCGTGCTATCGGCATTTCATACCAGATGCACGGGTTGGTAATCGTTGATAAAAACTATCAAGTGCTCAGACCGGCAATCATTTGGCGCGATACACGTGCGGATGACATCGGCGAGCGGGCATTTAACTCGCTCGGTGAACAAACTTGTTTCCATCGTCTGCTTAATTCTCCCGACAACTTCACTGCCTCTAAATTAAAATGGGTTATGGATCGCGAGCCGGATATTTATCGGCGTATAAACAAATTCATGTTGCCCGGTGATTACATCGGGATGATGATGACGGGTGAAATTCTTACAACACCCTCAGGACTATCGGAAATGATTTTGTGGGATTACTTAGAAGACAAGATTGCCGATTTTGTGCTGCGTCATTTCGGAATCTCTCAGGAGCTGATGCCTCAGGTTGTTCCAAACTTTTACGATCAAGGAGTTCTCACAGAAAAGGCAGCCGTAGAGTTAGGACTGAAACCAAGAACTAAAGTTACATATCGAGCAGGCGATCAGCCAAACAGTTCGTTCTCACTTAACGTCTTGAGACCGGGTGAAGCTGCGGTTGCGGCAAACACGACCAGTGTTATCTTCGGTGTCACCGATAAAGCCACGGCTGATTCTCAATCCCGCGTGAATACATTCTTGCATGTTAACCACACAAAAAACAAACCAAGATATGGTGTTCTCCTTTATATTAATGGCGGAAGCATACTCAATAGCTGGCTCAAGCGGAATGTAGTTACGTTTGGCAGTGATACACTTACATACTCGCAAATGAACAAACTTGCAGAGCTTATTCCAGCCGGATCTGAAGGACTTGTAATCTTCCCGTACGGTAATGGAGCAGAACGTACACTCGATAACAGAACTGTTGGTGCAGCAATGTGTAATTTAGATTTTACCATTCACGGTAAAGCTCACATCCTTCGTGCAGCACAGGAAGGAATTGTTTTTGCGCTTAAGCACGGGCTGGAAATTGTATCCGGGATGGGGTTGGAAGTTAAAGCGATAAAAGCAAGCAGCTCGGGTATGTTCCTCAGCCCAATTTTCTGTGAGGCACTCTCCACTGTAATGAATGTACCAGTAACACTCTATAATACTGACGGTGCTCAAGGAGCTGCTCGCGGTGCCGGCGTTGATGTTGGAATATATGAATCGGTGGAAGATGCATTCATTGGTCTGACGACTGTGAAAGTTATTGAGCCAAATCTAAAAAAGCGGGAAACATATCTCGAAGCATATCTGAAATGGCACAACTACCTGAAAATGTTCCTTGATAAAGGTGACCATGCGGAGAATGTGTTTCTATAGTTCGCATGGCTGATTATTATTCGGATAAACTTTCTGCCGAGCGGCTGAAACGTGTTTACGAAATTGCTCCACCGCGAGTTCAGCGATATTTTGAAGCAGAGATAAACCACGTATTGCAGAAAGTCGGCTCGGACGATTTAGTTTTAGATTTGGGCTGCGGTTACGGACGTGTTATGCCTTCACTTACCAAGCGAGCCAGATCGGTTGTTGGGATTGATACATCGCTTGCAAGTTTGCTCGTGGGACAACAAATACTCTACGGTGTTTCAAATTATAACCTATTACAAATGGATGCACTTCACCTTGCCTTCCGCGACAATAGTTTTGATGTGGTTATTTGCATTCAGAACGGAATCTCTGCTTTTCATGTCGATCAGAAAGAATTAATCAAGGAAAGCATCCGTGTGGCCAAACCAGGAGGGACGATTTTGTTCTCAAGCTACTCCGAGAAATTCTGGAATCACCGGCTCGAGTGGTTCCGATTACAATCTGCTGCAGGGCTGTTGGGTAATATCGATTACGAGAAAACTAAAGATGGTGTAATTGTTTGCAGGGATGGATTTACAGCGACAACCGTAAATCCGGAACAGTTTCTTTCATCGGTTTCAGGTTTAGATGTTGAAACAAAAATCGTGGAGGTGGATGAATCAAGCGTTTTTTGTGAGATGAGAAAGGTATAACAGAACCTCAGCATTCCCCCGCAGCACAAGAATGCTAAGGTTCTTTATTACGTGAAGTTATAACAATCTAAACTACTTTTCGTCTACGCCGTACTATGGATACCAACGATACCGAAACGAGCAACAAGAGCAAGCCAGCCGATACAATGAAAGTCCAAACATTTACTACGCGCGACGAAGCAAGCATAACATAAGGGGCAACCTTCGCCTGATTCGGACCGAACTTCCAGATTACACTGTTTCCCTGGATTGTTTGACCGTTTGATTCCAATAGCAATCCCGGCATAATCGTAGCATACTCCCAGGTATCGGGAAATTTTATCAGCTTATCTTTGACGTCCATTCCGTTTAAAATCTGTAGAAAAATTGGACGCAATTTCTCAGTTGCTGTTTTGCCGAAAACTTTTTGACCGGATTCTAAATAAATGTTCAGGATAATCTCATCTTGAGTAAGTGTGGTATCCGAGTATTTTTTGCCGGCTTTCTTCGTCGAATCATCTTCGGCAAGCATGCTTGCGAATCGTTCTTTATTATCGCGAAGAAGTGAAACGGGAAGTGCTGGATCATTCATTCCCTCGGCATCATTAACCAATACTGCATACAATTCCTCAAACTTATCTCTTTCTATCCACCTCTCAACTTTTTCCTTTAGTGGCTCTTCCTTTTCACCGCGCTGGAATTGTTCGATCTCTTCAGGAGTGAGAAAGTTTGTAACGGGGATGTGCCCGTATGGATTTTTAAACAGATACGTCTCGCTGTAATCTATATAGGTGTAGAACCATTGAAATCGTTTTTTGATAGATGCATCTATCCGCATTACTCTGGAGACACTATCCGATAAATATTCAGCGTGGAATTCTTCAGGTGTTCGGAACAATTTAGTTGCGATATATTCATAGGGTGCACTGGTGTCGCCGCTTTCCCGCCATTCAACCGACCATCCATCCGAACCCACCGGAAATACCCTCTCGGGGACAGACTTCGATTGCAGTTTCATTGAAATCGTTCGCTGACATGAGCCATCGCTATTGATTGTGGTTTTCACTTTTTCATCAAGACAGCCAGTAAGTGAAATCAGCAACGGGAATACCAGAGTGATTATTATTTTACTGATCGGGTTCATAATTATTTTTCTCCTTCTTGTAATAATTGTTCAAATTCTTTCATTAGTGCTTTGCCTTCTGTAGCCAGAATCTTTCGCTCAGTGTCATTGATTCCATCTTCGATATTAACTTTCGACAGGTTTGGATACCGGGAAGATAGAAAATCGAAAAGTCCGTTTTTATTTTTGAATAATTCGAAAAGTTCCGAACCAATCATTCGCATTGGATCCAAGCCAATCCCGGCGGTGTTTATAGAGGATGAAAATCCTTTCTTATCCTCTAATGTTACTCTGTCAATAAAACGTCTTGCATCAGAATTAGTATAAGAAACATCCGATCTTACGTTTCCTTTCAACGCTTGCATATGTATTTCGAGATCGGAAATCTTTCGTGCATCTCGCGATTGCTGAGTTACGAATAACAGGGTGACCGCCAATACAATAAAACTTAATGCTGGCCGTAGCCAGCCGAATACGACGTCTAAATTCAGAGATTTCTTTTCACCTGCTCCGGTGCTGACATTTATTTTTGCGATGCGGTTTATCGTCTCGTTAACAAGAGATTCGTTTTCGTTCAAATCAGGAACTTTTTCCCGAAGCGGCAAAAGAGTGGCATCAATCGTAAGCAGTTGTTGAATAATTTCCCGGCATTGGCTGCAACTCTTAGTATGCTCCAGAACCTTTTTACTTTCATCAGCCGACAGCTCACCTTTGCGATAAAGATAGATGAGAGATTCTATTTTTCTACATTCATTCATATTTGCTCACTTTCCTGCAATCGATTTACGGCAATACGAATTCTCCGCCGGGCATAGCAGAGATTTGTTTTTACCGAACCGGTTGACATCCCAACCATCTCCGCGATTTCCTCAATAGAAAAGTCCAGAACATCACGAAGATGAAAAACAAGATATTCTTTCGGTGGCAGATTCTTCGATTCGGAGATAACATGATCGCAAAGATCAGATTTCTCGACATCCGAATGGAAATCCCGGCTATCGGCGACATCATTATTTCCGAATATATTCCCCGTGTAACCAAAAATATTTCTTTGCCGTGAATTCATTTTTATTTTGTCATAACATAAATTAACAACGATCTTATAAAGCCATGTGGTGAATTTAATTTCCTTGCGATATTTTCTCAGATTGTTCCAAACCCGGATGAATGCTTCCTGGACGACATCCTTTGAATTTTCTTCATCATGCAATAAACGATACGCAACTGCATAAGCATATTGTTTCTGTGAGTCCATGAGCGACCCGAATGCCGAAACATCTCCATCCAAACTTTTTTGGACAAGCTCGGGTAAATTTGGTTTTTGCTGTTCCGATTTCGTCAAATTCCTCATTGGCTGTATTTATAATCTTTTATAATGATACGACTGAAAGTAATAACGGTTAAAAAATATACCAAAATTAATTAAAACTATATATGGGATAGAGAATTTGGTGTTTAAGTATAAACTGGGGTTGAATGAGCTGAGTGTATTTTGTGAGATGAACAGGATTTGAGCTTAACATGCTGCGTAAAAATGCTGTTCGGCTTGCGCCCATGATATATCGCTTTACTTGCATGACAAGCGAGACGGTTCATTATATATTTTTATTGCTATTAGCCGAAGTTGTTGACCATCCTAAAAGTAGAATGCGATACCGATAGCTAAAGTCAAATTGGAGTTCGTTGAGTTATCGATACCCATATAGTTAATAATTTGCTCGTATTGTGTTTGTACAATGAAGGAAGAATATGATACGACAAAGACCTTAATACCTGCGGTAATGACCGGGAAATGATACTCAGCTTTGCCTGTCCACCAGAAATTGCCGTCTGGGTCACTTCTTTGATTAATTGTCCATCCCATAGCGAACTTCGTACCCGAATAGAGACAAGCGGAAGAAGTAAAAAAAATAATTGTAGATTACTCCGATTCCCAATGCGACGTTGTGTCTCCAATAGTTATACTTAACATTGTTAGTATAACCCATCAAGGCATTGTACTCATAGTAACTGACAGTGTACCTGGGTTCAAGAAGGACCTCTAATTCGCTTGAGACAAAGTAACCGAGAGCAGGTTGGATGAAAATATCGTGTGATTTTTTGTATTCTAAAAAGTTGTACGGAATCCCCCACTGTCTAGATTGATATGTATAAGTATACCCGACTGTGCCAGATAATTCAAATCTGGTTACCGCATGTTCGATCTGACAATCAGATATGTATGGAGTCAATCCACATATAACTATCAAAGCGACAATGGTTTTCATGGTTAATGTTCATAAAAATAGTTACACATCATTTATAAATACGCAATAATTCGTTTTTATTTTTTTAATAGTAACATAAATCATCTAACCCGTATTCATTCATATTGTATTAATTCTAAACGGTTGATCCATCTGGAAAGCAGACTAATCAGCTTCCGCGCTGGCCACCGCGCCTGATAGCAGTCGGTCCGCGAAATGTTCCACTGCTCATTGGTATATGTATTCCGGATCTACCGGCTTCTTGTGTATGAAATACATCGCCGGGTTTTAGAATTCTGACCCTTATATGTTTTCCCTGCATCTCTTTCCCGCGCAAACCCTCAACTGCCTCGCGGGCTTCGGATTTCACCGTCATGATCACGATGCCATATCCTTCCGATGTATTAGTTTTTTTGTTTCGCCCGATAGTCGCTTCTTTAACTGCGCCGAATGGCTCGAACATTTTTTTTAATTCGTCATCGGTATATTCCAACGGTAAATTTCCAATGTAGATTTGCATTGCTGTACCCTGTTCAATTATTTAATCCAAATATCAGTATGATTAAAAGGTAGGGAAAAACATACTAACATTCAACTAAGCTCTTCGCTCCGCAGTCCCGCTTTTATATTACAACTAAAGCGGGATGGAACTTGCATCCCGTTCTAAAGGAACGGGATAACAGCCGGATGCTATAAATCTAACTTCCCAT
>Ga0315286_10007530_pt1 | contig 10667 bp, 10 predicted proteins | sample YL17G10_0_MG_FD_205038 | JGI IMG/M metagenome (GOLD analysis project Ga0315286, IMG submission 205038) | Sediment microbial communities from Yellowstone Lake, YNP, Wyoming, USA - YL17G10_0 | ecosystem: Environmental > Aquatic > Freshwater > Lake > Sediment | place: USA: Wyoming | collected...
GGTCACTGAAGGGGTCCGGCGCGGCGTCGCCACAGCAGAGGCCACCGTCTTTGTCCGCGACCTTTGTAATCATCCCTCCAACGTCCTGACCCCCACCAGGGTCGCCGACGAAGCGAAAACCATCGCCAAGGCTGAAGGGATTGCGATCAAGATCCTCGAGCAGAAAGAGATGGAGCGCTTGGGGATGGGGGCGCTGCTCGGCGTGGCGCGCGGGAGCCAGGAGCCGCCCAAGTTCATCATCCTCGAATACAACGGAGCCAAGAATAAAGAGGCGCGTCCGGTCGTGCTGGTCGGGAAAACGATCACCTTCGATACGGGCGGGATCTCGCTGAAACCTGCCGAAAATATGGAACACATGAAAGCCGATATGACGGGGGGGGCCGAAGTTCTGGCTTCGATCAGAGCGGCGGCCAGACTCAAGCTCCCGCTGCGTCTCATCAGTATCCTGCCCGTGGCGGAAAACATGCCGGGCGGCCGGGCGATGAAGCCGGGCGATATCGTGAAGACGCTGTCGGGGAAGACCGTCGAAGTGCAGAACACGGATGCGGAAGGCCGGCTCATCCTGGCCGATGGCCTCGCCTATGCGATGCGCTTTAAGCCGGCGGCCTTGATCGACATTGCCACACTCACGGGGGCTTGTGTCGTGGCGCTCGGCCAATTTGCGATCGGCATGTTCGGCACCGACCAGGCGCTCAAAGAACAGGTGAGGAAGTCTGGGCAGAAGGCCGGCGAGCGAGTGTGGGAGATGCCCTTGTGGGAGGAATACTTCGAACAGCTCAAGAGCGACGTCGCCGATATGCGCAACATCGGTGGCCGTGGCGGCGGCATGATCACCGCGGCGCTCTTTCTGAGCAAGTTCGTGGGGGACTGCCCGTGGGTGCATCTCGATATTGCCAGTACGGATTGGAGCGAGCGGGAGCGGGCCTACATTCCGAAGGGTCCCACCGCGATTGGAACCAGGTTACTGGTGCAGTACCTGATCGATCGGAGCCTCTAGCATGATGCTGGGAAAGTCCGCCGGCGCCACAGACCGCCGCGCGCGATGCGCGCGATCCGAAGTTCGAGGTTCTGGGTTCGAAGTTCCGAAAACCTCGAACCTCGAACTTCGAACCTCGAACCCTCATCCGTCCCGCCAGTCTCGCTCGGTTATTTGGAACGACATCGCATGACCTCGCGCGAAAAGATCGGGCAGCTCTTCATGGTCGGGTTTCTGGGCACATCGGTGACGCCCGATCTGGCTTCATTCATCAAAGAGTACAAGCCTGGCGGGGTTATTCTCTTCTCGCGAAATCTAGAATCCGTCGAGCAGATGGTCGATCTGACCAACGGGCTGCAGGCCTGCAGCCCCCATTCGCCGCTGTTGATCTCGATCGATCAAGAAGGTGGTCGGGTCTCCCGTCTGCCGAAGGGCTTTACGATTTTCCCTCCCTGCGGCCTGTTGGGCCGCTACAACTCAACCGAATTGGCCTACGCGGCTGCGGCCACCATTGCCAAAGAGCTGAGGGCGGTGGGCGTGAACATGAATATGGCGCCGGTGCTCGACGTGAACAGCAATCCGGACAATCCGGTCATCGGCGACCGGGCGTTCGGCACGACGCCGGAGGTGGTCTGTGAACTGGGGGCGGCGACGGCGGCGGGGCTGCAAGACAACAAGGTCGTGGCCTGCGGGAAACACTTTCCCGGTCACGGCGATACGAATACCGATTCCCACAAAGAACTTCCGGTGGTCGAGGCCTCGCGGGAGCGATTGGAGGCCGTCGAGTTGCCCCCCTTCCGCCGTGCCGTTAAGCAGGGTGTCGCATCGATGATGACCGCGCACGTGCTCTACCGGGCCCTCGATCCCGAATTGCCGGCCACGCTCTCGCCGGCCATCATCAACGATTTCTTGCGCCAGAAGTTGCGATACGACGGAGTGGTGTTGACGGACGACTTAGAAATGCACGCGATCATCGACCATTATGGCGTGGAAGACGCTGCGGTTCGTGCGGTGCTGGCGGGATGCGATGTCTTGTTGATTTGTAAAGATCGGGATCGGGAAATCGCCGCCTTCGGGGCCGTGGAGCAGGCGGTGGCGTCAGGCACGATTTCCGCCGAGAGGTTAGACCTCTCGGCGGCTCGAATCGCCCGCCTTAAAGACCGGTTTGTGGCGCCCTATAAACCGGTGACGGTCTCCGATGCGAAGCTCGTTGCGGGATGCCGAACCCATCAGGCGTTGTTGCACACGATCGAACAGGTTCAGGCACGGGTATCTAACCAAAAATATTCTTGAGCGCTTGCGCGTGAAGCGCAGGAACCGGCTGGTCTCTCTCGTTTGTTTGGTTGAACCAGATAGACCAGACAGACCAGATGAACCAGATCAACTCTCTCGCGTCTCGCCAGTTTCGCTCGGTTATCCACTTCCCCCTTGCAGGTCGTTAGCCGATTCCCCTACAGTGCCTGCATGATCCGCACATTTCAGGGTATCAAACCCACCGTTCCAACCTCCTGTTTTATCGAAGAGACCGGCGTCGTCATCGGTGATGTCGTGATGGGCGAGCACTGCAGCGTCTGGTTCCATGCTGTCATTCGCGGGGACGTGCACTATATTCGGATCGGTGACCGGACGAACGTGCAGGATCTCTGTATGCTCCATGTCACCCACGATACCCATCCGCTGATCATCGGTAACGAGGTGACCATCGGCCACGGGGTGATACTCCACGGCTGCACAATTAAGGATCGTGTGCTGATCGGGATGGGCGCCATCGTGATGGATGGAGCCGTGATCGGAGAGGATTCGGTGGTGGGAGCCGGTGCGCTGATCACGGGACAGACCATCGTCCCACCCAACAGCCTGATCCTTGGCTCGCCCGCGAAGGTCACACGATCGGTCACGGATGAAGAACTCGCGTGGATTAAAGAGTCGGCGGAGAACTACGTGAAGTACGCAGGCCAGTACTTGTCCGGCCCATCAAAGACCAACCCCGGCTTCCGAGTCTAGCAGCCCGGTCTGTCTGGTCGATCTGGTTTGTTTTGTTTATCTGGTTAGTTTCGTTCAACCAAACAAACGAGACAAACCAAATAAACCAAATAACAGCCTTCTTCCGCTGGCGGACCTTTTCAGCAGCCTGCTAATAACTCTTGCCGATTTGGATAAAACAAATCGGATCTCCCACCAATGCCGTCGGATAGTAGCGTTTCCCAACCAAGTAGGGCACTCGATGCCGGTGGCACCATTCTGCAAACCACAGGACTTCTTCTGTGGTGGTCGTGACGAGTCCAGGCCTCGCGAGCTTTCCCATACAACGTGCAACCAATGCACGCACGATGCGGCGCTCTTGGCCAAACTTCAGAGGGTCGAGGGTGAGAGGATTGCCTCGTCCATAAGACAGCGGCGACAGATGCGGGAACCGCTCAGGATCATTCAACACGCTGGCCATCCAGAGATGATCGAATCGGCCTTTCGCGCCGGCCGCATCAGCCGCATGGAACATGAGGGGAATCGAGCGGCAGGCACGGTTGAGGGCTGCGACTTCGGCTCTCCGGAGATTATAGGGGTCCACCGTCCGCCCCAGCTCCACCGTTTCCATCATCAAAGCAGGAAGCTCCGCCACCCCGGCACCGACGTAGAGACTGCGACCGCCCCGGCCTAGTTTCCGCTTCAACCGCACGGCGACCCGACTCCCGAGACGGTTGCAGAGCCCCCGCTTCGCTCGCCAGAACTCATCGCCGCCTTCATAACAGTAGACCGGTCCCAGCGCGCCATAGTCGAGACGTCCATAGACCTCGGTCACGAGACGACTGGTTGCGGGGGCCAGCTTCGTGCGACTCGTCTTCATGGTCGTACTCCAGCGATCTGAATCGCGGTTGCGGTCACCGTCGCTGCCACGTTGGAGAGAAATTCGAGATTCAGTGTGTCCACGGTATCAGTCTCACGATGGTAATGCGGATTCCGGAAATTCGCCGTATCGGTCAACATCACGGCTGGATAGCCTTCGTCCCAGAACGAGGCATGGTCGCTGCGACGGGTATGGGGCATGGCCTCCCCTCGGCCTGGCACCACCAATGACAGGGGCTTGAGCTGGGCCGCATGCCGCTGGGCCTCCTGTTCAAGCTGGAGCACCAAAGACCGGGATGCCTCGTTGCCCACAATGGCGAGAAAGTCTCCCTGGGTCGGCACCGCAATGGGTATACCGGGTGGAACCTGCTGCGTGCCGGTCTCGCTCCTGGCGAACCCGACACATTCCAAGATAATCGCACCGGCCAACTCACGGCGTTCGGCTTTTAAGCGGGACGCGAACGCCTGACTCCCTAGCCGATCCTGCTCTTCGAGACAGAATGCCACGAGCCAGACCGGTCGCGCGAGAGGCAGTGCGCGGAGGCGAGAAGCCACTTCAAGGAGGACCACGAGCCCACTTGCGTTATCATCCGCGCCCGGTGACCCGGGCACGGTGTCGTAGTGGGCCCCTATCAGGAGTGGGGGCAAGTCCTCTCCTTGTCGGGGCCAGTCCTGGTTCTTGATCGCCACCACATTGCGATAGACCTTGCCCCACGCACGCACGAGCTGGCCGCCGGTGGTCCATCCGGACTTGGCAAACTGCGTCGCCAGATAATGTGCCGCCTTTCGAAGCGCGCGAGGACTCGTCTCAGGATGACGCTCGCCGACGAGGGCCTCAAGATGGCGGGTGATTGGGAAGCGCTGGGTCACCACAACTACGATGCGATCTCTGTCCCGATACCTTTACGCGTGAACACTTCGAGGAGAATGGCATGGGGTATTCGACCGTCGATGATGTGGGCTTTGCCGACGCCGCCACCGATCGCATCCAAACAGGCATGCACCTTGGGCAACATCCCTTCGCTGATCGTGCCCTTCTTCACCATTCGCTGCACGTCTTTGCGTGAGACCGTCGAGAGATGGCGCCCCTTCGCATCGCGGATGCCTTTCACATCGGTCATCATCACCAGCTTTTCAGCACCCAGCGCGGCGGCCATCGCCCCGGCCACTAGATCGGCGTTGATGTTGTACGTGTTCCCTTCCCGGTTGGTGCCGATCGGCGCGATGACGGGAATGTAATGATCCTGTTGAAGCTTCCGCACCAGAGTGGGATCGATAGACTGGACTTCTCCGACAAAGCCAAAATCCTCGTCCCCCTCGCCGTCATCGAGATCCTTTTCCAGACTTGCCGCCCAAGCTTTGGCCGTGAGCGGTCGAGAGAGTATGAGCCCGCCGTCCTTTCCGCTCAAGCCGACCGCGAGGCCGCCATGGCGATTCAAGAGATCGACGATTTCCATGTTGATCTTGCCGGCCAATACCATCTCCACGATTTCCATCGTGGCCTCATCTGTCACCCGCACCCCATGGCGAAACTTGGCTTCGAGACCCAGGCGCTGGAGCATCTTATCGATCTCGGGCCCCCCACCGTGCACAATGACCGGGTTGAGACCCACATATTTCAAGAGCACGACATCCTGGGCGAACTTCTCTTTCAACGGCGCATCGGTCATCGCATGACCGCCATATTTGATAACAATCGTCTTGCCTTTGAACGTGCGAATATAGGGCAACGCTTCGATCAGGACGTTTGCTTTCTTAATCAGTCTGTTCATATCAAGGCTCCCATGGCGAAAAAAGCGCGAAAGGCGAGAAACACGGGACGGGCAAGGGTTCGAGGTTCGAGGTCCGAAGTTCGAGATTTTGGAACTGCGAACCCCGAACTTCGAACTTCGGATCTCGCCTGACACAGAGGGTTGTCGGCAACCGTACGACGATCATGGCTTATCGTCCTTCACGACACGCGAGCCGGTCGGGCGACCGGCTCGCGGATGCGTCTTATCGTAGACGGCCAGGAGCTGGTCCGTGGCCAGGTGCGTATACTTTTGAGTCGTACTCAATGAGGCATGCCCCAGCATCTCTTGAATCGATCGCAAGTCGGCCCCTTCATCGAGGAGATGGGTGGCAAAGGAGTGCCGCAACGTATGGGGACTCACGGAACCACCGACAAGTCGGTTCGAATAGTGGGCCACGATGCGAGCGACGCTCCGAGTCGTCAACCGCCCCCCTCGGCTGTTTCGAAAGACCGGGGACGAGACGCGCTTCGTCCTCGTCTCCAGATCTCGAGAATCCATCAGGGACTGCTGAGCCAGGTAGGCCTGAATGGCCCGTAGAGCCATATCTCCGATCGGCACGATGCGCTCCTTCCGGCCTTTTCCTCGCAGATGGACCAGCCCCTCGGACACACGAATATCTTCGAGATTGATCCCCACGAGTTCACTCACGCGGGCCCCGGTCGAATAGAGCGTCTCCAGCAAGGCGCGGTCTCGATGCGACCCTCCTGCTTGATCGGCAGGAAACCCCATCAGCGCTGCCGCGTCGTCCTTGGTCAAGACACGCGGAAGATATTTCGGTTGTTTCGGCGTCCTGATGGCCTCGGCAGGATTGAGGCCCACCATGCCCTCCCGTTGCAGATAGCGATAGAAGCTGCGGAGGGAAGCGAGCTTCCGAGCCATCGAGGTGCTTTTCTCACGCTTGCGGTCCAACCAGTGAAGGTAGGTTCGAATGGACTCTGTTTGCACCGTAGCAGGATTAAGCGTGGCCACCTCGGGATGCTCCGCCCTCATGAACGTCTGAAACTGTCGGAGGTCCGAGGCATAGTTGCGCACAGTTTCATGCGACGCATGACGCTCCAGCTCAAGGAACGTCATGAAAGCTCGAATTGCGTCATCCATGCCGTCAGGTCCTCAAGCGCCCGTTGTCCCGTGAGTCGTCGTTTGCGCTCCTTGTCTCTCGTCGGCACGGCAAGGGGAGGAAAGAGCCCGAAATTCGTATTCATCGGCTGAAAATGACGAGGGTCCGTGGTTGTGATGTACGACAGCAGACAGCCATGCGCCGTGGTGGGCGGGGGCGTGACCAACGGCAATCCTGCCAGACCACGCGCGGCGTTGATTCCTGCCAACCCGCCCATCGCTGCGGAGTCCGTATACCCCTCGACGCCGACCAATTGTCCTGCAAAGAAGAGCGTGCCGCGCGCCTTGAACTGGAGAGTGTCGCGCAGCAGTTGGGGAGAATTGATAAAGGTGTTGCGATGCAGGCTGCCGTAGCGTAGAAACTCCGCCTGCTCAAGACCGGGAATCATACGAAACACCCGTTTCTGCTCCCCGTAGGTCAATTTAGTCTGGAATCCCACGAGGTTGTAACAGGAGCGATGGGCGTTTTCCGTCCGGAGCTGTACCACCGCATAGGCCCGCGCACCCGTTTTAGGATTTTCAAGGCCCACCGGCTTCAACGGACCGAACTGCATGGTCTGGCGGCCCCGTTCGGCCATCACTTCGATGGGGATACAACCTTCGAAATAGGACGTCTTTTCAAATTCTTTGGGTTGGACTTTCTCCGCCGCGAGCAACGCGTCATGGAACGCGTTGTAGGCCGGCTCGTCCATCGGACAGTTGAGATAGTCATCCCCGCCCTTGCCGTAACGGGACGCAAGAAATACGACATCCATATTGATGGAATCGGCATCCACGATCGGAGAGATCGCATCGTAAAAATACAAATGTTTCGTGTGGGTCAATCGCGCAATCGCCTGAGATAGTTTGTCGGACGTCAGCGGGCCGGTTGCCAGAATGCAGAGACAGTCCGTTGGAATCTCGGTGATCTCCTCATGCAGAATGCGAATGTTCGGATGCCCTTCCAGCGCCCGGGTAATCTTGAGTGAAAACTGCTCGCGATCGACGGCCAGTGCCGATCCTGCCGGCACCCGCACCTCATCCGCCACCCGAATAATGAGCGAGTTGAGACGGCGCATTTCCTCTTTCAAGATGCCGGGGGCATTCAGTAGATCCGCGGAGCCGAGCGAATTCGAACAGACCAGCTCTGCCAAACCACCGGTCTTGTGCGCTTGCGTCATCTCTTTTGGACGCATTTCATAGAGCGTCACTTTCGCTCCACGATTGGCCGCCTGCCACGCCGCTTCAGACCCGGCCAGACCGCCTCCGATTATGACAATGTCGTCGCGCATGCGAGTGAAACTCCGCGAAGAATGACTGAGAGCGGTGGCATTGTAGGAACTGCGTTTTGGGGATGTCAAGGCGACCTCACTGCGCATGCCGCATGGCGTCACGGTTGATCCAATTTATGACCCCATTGCTCTAACTCATTTTGCAGTTATTTGAGGCCTGAATAAAACGCCCAAATGGATTTCCTCCACAGCTCTAGCAAGAAAGGAAGGCGGAATAAGGCCTGTAGCAATCTATGGACAGCAAATTCAGGGATGTCGAAAGTATGCCGAACGGTGCAGGCTAAACTCGTTCGGATATGCTCTCCGACTCACCGGTTCGGAATACCGCTCTTCCGCATCGCACAATGGACGTCGCACTTTTATTACACTTGGCTGATACGGGCGTGGGTGTGCGAGCATTACTGGTACCTGCGGGGAATTCTCATTTTTTATACCCCCAATTACATATACGTGCGAGCATGGAAGACGAAGGCTGCTGCGGAGTTGATGTAGTGATACGCTCATCAACAAACCTCCTCCAAATATCAGTCCATCTTATTACATAACGTACGCAAGTGATGAACTACAGACGGGAAATAGACGGGCTTCGGGCGTTAGCGGTCTTACCAGTCATTCTTTTTCATGCTGGCTTTCGAACCTTTAGTGGCGGCTTTGTTGGCGTAGACGTTTTCTTCGTCATCAGCGGTTACCTCATCACATCAGTCATTCTTATGGAGAAACAAGCAGGCACATTCACACTTGTGGGATTTTATGAACGCAGGGCGAGACGCATACTGCCAGCGTTGTTTGTTGTAATGTTGGCATGCTTACCGTTCGCTTTGTTGTGGATGTTGCCGGATTACTTGGAAAATTTTGGTCAGAGTTTGGTAGCAACAACTTTTTTTGGCAATAATGTGCTCTTGTGGCTTACCTCAGGGTATTTTACATTAGAGAATGATTTCAAGCCTCTTGTACACACGTGGAGTTTGGGGATTGAGGAGCAGTACTATGTTCTATTTCCGATTTTTATAATATTGTTTTGGCGCTTCGGTAAGCGTTGGTTAGTTTCTTCAATCGGTTTTGCTGCAATCCTTAGCTTTGTCCTCGCAGAGTGGGGGTTACCTAATAATCCTGACGCAACTTTCTACTTGCTTCCTGCGCGTGGATGGGAGTTGCTTCTCGGTGCAATGTCTGCCTTTTTGCTATCTGGCAAATCGGTATTTGTGGAAAAGCTCCGCTCTCAAGACGTGGGACAGTGGCTTGGAGTTCTTGGTCTTTCCATGATCTCTTACTCAGTATTTGCGTTCGACAAAAGCACCCCGTTCCCTGGCGTCTATGCGCTTATTCCAACGATTGGAACAGCCCTTATTATTTTATTTGCTACTGAGCACACATTGGTTGGAAAGTTGCTGGGGGTTAAGGTTGTAGTTTTTATCGGACTGCTCAGCTATAGCGCTTATTTATGGCACCAACCTTTGTTTGCCTTCGCACGTCTACGGAGTTTGGCTGAACCTAACGCGTTGACCTTTTTAGGGTTGGGGTTGCTGTCGTTACTGCTTGCTTATCCGACTTGGCGTTATGTTGAGAAACCTTTTAGGGACAGAGCTGCCATTGAACGGAGGGCTATTGGTCTACTGTCTGTGCTTGTCGGGCTGTTGGTGTCCTCTGTTGGTTTTGTGATTTACGCTAATTCAGGTTTCGTGCAATTAAGGGCTGAGCTTAACACAGATATGCAATCAGCGGGGCGCCGATTAAACGCGGTTTACAACGAAAGACCGTTTACATTTAAAGACTCACTTTTCAATGACCCTCAAAAGCGCAATGTGCTGATTTGGGGCAGCAGCTTTGCTCGGGATTTTATTAATTCAGGATTGGAAAATAGTTATTTCAGTAGTAGTGAAATTTCCTACAGCGATTATGAAGCTTCTTCGTGTTTGCAGAGTGCGGCAGATATCCCTGATCCGTTACGGTCACTTATTTCCGTTGCAGATTATCTGATATTGAGTTCGTCCTATATAGATATCGATTGCTGGAAAGCAGACTTCGATATTTTCAAAAAACTTGGGGCGCGTAAAATAGTTGTTATCGGAACCAAGAATTTTGGATGGAATATGAATGCCGTAATGTTACTAAATCAGCATGAACGATACGGCTATCGCGCACAGGTACTTAGGGATGTTGTCATGGAAAACGAACGGTTGGCTCGCGCATTGCCCAGCGAATATTTCGTAAACTTGCTCGTTCTTATTTCTGATGGTGATGGTCGAGTTCCTGTTTTTACTGAGGATAACAAATTTATTTCTCAGGATAGAGAACATCTGACAAAAGATGGCGCAAAGTTTATCGGAAAAAAGCTTTTTGAGCATCCTTTATTGAGTCCGTTAAAGTGATCGTGCTCACCCTGAGCTAGCCCGGAAGTTCTCTGTTGAAACTGTCCTTGAAGTGGGAGCTTACAATATGAAGGCGCCCGTTGCGCTTCTTGTGCTGCTCAACAATGTGTGGCATACTTCGCCGGTAATTGCAGAGTAGGTCTAATACCAACGCACTCTGAATTTAGGCCAACCAGACAAATAATCATAAGCATATATATTTAAGGTAAATACACAACGATCAAGTAGGCGATTAGCTCAGGGGTAGAGCGCTTCCTTCACACGGAAGAGGCCACTGGTTCGATACCAGTATCGCCTACCA
>Ga0315286_10007533_pt1 | contig 10666 bp, 12 predicted proteins | sample YL17G10_0_MG_FD_205038 | JGI IMG/M metagenome (GOLD analysis project Ga0315286, IMG submission 205038) | Sediment microbial communities from Yellowstone Lake, YNP, Wyoming, USA - YL17G10_0 | ecosystem: Environmental > Aquatic > Freshwater > Lake > Sediment | place: USA: Wyoming | collected...
CAGGAAGACCTGCAGCTCCTTCTTGCGCTTCAGAGCGTAGTTCGCCGCCTTCGTGAACGGGTTCGTCGGCAGCAGGATCTCCGTGTCCAATGTAGACCGAAGCCAGCCGAAGAACCGATCGACCACCGGCTTGGCATGCTCCCCCCGGTACACCAACACCTTCTCCGGCAGCAGCACCTTCTCTCTCATCTTCTTCTCACAATGGTACAGCTCGCCGATCATCTCCAGGGCTTTGCCACAACGCCCCGGTTCTGAAGACTCCGCCTCCTCAAAGCGCCGGCGCATGTGCGACCAGCATTGCGCGTGCACGATCCCGCTTACCCTCGCCACAAAGCACTCGTACACCTTGTAGCCGTCGCTGAGCAGGACCCCGCCGAACTCCTTCAGCACCTCGCGCACCACCTCGCTCCCTCGCGTCGTCGCGAAGGGGAAGGCGATCTCGTCCCGGTCCCCGTAGATCGGCCAGAAGTAGCCCGTCCGCATCGCCCCCCGCTGCGGGGGCGGGCGATCCTTCCGCCCCGCCTTGATCGGGGTCTCGTCCATTGCCAGCACCGAGCTTGCCAGGATCGATCGCAACTGCGCCGCGGAGATCGGCTTCAAGAGCTCGGCCGTCCGGTGAACCAGATGCGTCAGGGTCGATCGACCCAGGTGAACCCCGGCCGCCGCCAGCCGCTGGTGCTGGCGGTAGAGCGGCAGGTGGTAGACGAACTTGTCGATCAGGAGGCCCGCCAGGAAGCTCACGTCCGCGCAGCTCTTCTCCAGGACCGCCGGAGGAGCCGGCGCGCACGAGAATACCCTGTCCGTCTTGCGCTTGTAGACCTTCCGCACGTAGCGCAGCACCACGTAGGAACCCGGACGCTGCGCCAGCCGCTCGGTCACCTTCTCGCCGACGACCGCCCAGTCCTCCGGGTTCTCGATCTCGCGGTTGCCGACCACGATCTCTTCCACCGGAACCGAGTCGTCGAAGCGCAGCGCCTGTGCGTCAGAGTCGTTCGCGTTCTCCGCGCGCCGGCGGCGGTGGCCGGCCACCTCGATCTCCGACGGCACCGAGCGCTCGGCGCGCTGGATCTCTCCCAGGGTCAGCTGACGCCCGAGCTCATCGAAGATCCGACGCTCCGACTTCGAGCCGAAGAGCTGGCGCTTGAACCACTCGACCTGTCGGGCCAGCTCGTCGCGGGAGTGCTTCAGTTCATCGTGGGACTGCTTCAACACGTGGTGGACCTTCAGGAGCTCGACAATCTCTACGTGGCTCATCGCGGAAGCTTGCGCGTCGAAGGTCATAAGCCACTTCTACAACAAGCGCCCTCGCGTGCCAAGCACAATCCCATCGAGAAGCAATCGAAACGCTTGTTCACTCAGCTCCAGCGTCTCCGCATCACCGGGGATCATGAACCGCGAGCGCTCGAGCCGCTTCGCGAAGAGACAGAAGCCCGTCCGATCCCAGTAGACCGCCTTCACGAGCGTCCGTCGACGGTTCGTGAAGACAAACATGCCGCCGGAGAGTGGGTCATCGTGGAGGGCGTTTTGAACGAGGGCCACGAGGCCGTTGAACGACTTCCTCATATCGACGGGATGACGGTACGCCAGGATCCGTCGCACGTCGCTCGCGAGCACCACCGCTCAGCCTTGGAACCGCAGGTGACACCCATTGGGGAGCGAGATCTCGAGCGTCCAGGAGGACGGCGCCGCAGGAGGAGTCGTCAGCTCGACGAACTCGTTCTTGGCGGAGGCCGGCCGCCCGTTCCGCCTCCACCGCAGGAAGCTCGAGAGCCGGATCTGCTCGCGCCGGCAGAACTGCGAGGGCGTCAGGCCGCTCTTCTCCCATCGGGAGATGACCTCCCGTCGCTCCGCCGGGCTCCGTCGGACCCTGCCGTTGGCCATGACCTGCATCATGCCCTCCCATTGAAAGCCGAACGTCGATCGCTGCCAGGGCATGATGTCCGACGCGGCTGACGCGGGATAGACCCGGCGAGGCTCCGATCACGAACCGCTTACGTAGGTCCGGCTCAACGACCGGGGAAGATGGATGCACAGAGAGTCAGTGGTTAGGCAGTCGGTCTGAATTAAGGGAGGACCTTTCGATGAAGCAGGGCGGGTTCTCGCGCCGAGAGATCGAACGGTCGTTCCGGAAGTTCAAGGACATTGTCAACGACCTCTTCCAGGCCCAATTCCAGACTTGGGGCAATGTGTTTACGCACCTGATCACGCACTGTGAAAAGGACCCGGTGATGCAGGTTGTGACCGGTCCTCTGAAGGCCAACAAGAATGTAGATGCTGAGAGGTGGTATGCTGATGCGCGCGGTTCAGGTGGGAGCATGGTGGGCTCAGGACATTACGAGTTGCCCTACGATGATGAGGACCGAACTGCCCTTCTTTACCAGTTCTTTCTAATGCTCGAGGACGGCAAGGTGAACTTGAACTCCTTCTGCATTGGCATGTATGGGACGACCCGCTACCAGGAGTCTGTGGAAACCTTCAACCGCGAGTTAGTTGAGAAATTCACCAGAGAAGTCTCATATAGACTCGACGAGATCATGGAGGATATTGGAGATCAGCAGGAAGTCCCAAGGGAGGCGATGGTGGTATTCCACCATCACGATTACTCATTGAATGTCCAGGGCAACATCCAAGGAAGCAACGTCGCGGCAGGTGGCTCTTCCATCTCCGATTCCACTGGAACCTACACCAATCACGAGGAACTTGCGGCCGCTCTCGAGTCCCTTGCACCGATGCTCCATGAGGTTGCAGCGGATCAGAGGGCAAGCGTCGAGAGGGCGCTTCAACTGCTGGTCCAGGCCACCCACGACCCATCAATCTCGCCTGAGCAGGTCTCGGAGGCTACGAGAACGATCTCGACCAACTCTCCGAGTATGGGGGAGAGATTGAAGAAGATTGCCGGGAAGATCGGCCTCAGCTTGGTGAGTTCGTCGATATTCTTGGGTATCAAGATGGCTCTCAGGTTGTAGCTGTGAGGGGGCGGGGTGATAGGTGATAGACAAGTCGGGGTACACAGGTGACTGCCCATCGCGGAGAGCCCATCGACTCACTGAGCAGTGGGCGGGGCAGGGTGGGCAAGGATGAGCTGCTCGTGGCCGGGCCAGCCGTCCTGGAGATCTTCAAGAAGTCCGGCGCGCTGGTGGTTCGTCGGTTCGCGAAAGGCCCTCGGCAGGCTGGGACGCAGGAGATTCGATGAGACGGATGCGACAGCGCCGGGCGTGCGGTATCCGGGATCTACCTGACCGGGTCGAGGCGTCGTCCGGCGTGGCGACGTGGCGGGTCGTTCTGACCAGGAAGACGGTGCGTTCTTGGTTGTTTCCTTCGGCGACGATGGAGAGAATTCACGAATCAGTGGCGGCAGCGGCCGGTGGAGGACCCAGGATGGCCGATGACAAGGCTCTACGAGACCTCGCCAATGCGTCGGGGTACCTATTCCAACTGGCGGTAGAACACGCGATCCGGTCTCATCCTACCGATGTGGGCTGGTCTGTCCTCGCGCGCGAGCATCCGTGGACCGACGCTGGGACCGGCGAGAGTGGCTACGCCGATCTCATCCTTGGGTCTTCTACGTTCCCCGTTGTCCGGATAGTCATCGAATGCAAGCGCGTGCGCGATGGCACGTGGCTGTTCTTGGGTGAGGGGCACGAACAGCGCACGCGAAGGATGTGCTGCCGCTGGGTCTGTCGTAAGCAGGAATCCCGTGAGACCGCAGGATGGGATGACCTCGCGATCAGTCCTGAGTCGCCTCAGGCGGCGTTCTGTGCCGTCCGTGGGTCCGGGGAGCGGGATTCCCCTTTTCTTGAGAGGATCGCGCGACGCTTGCTCGCGGCGACCGAGTCGATTGCGGGCGTGGAATTGGCGCTTCTAAGAGCGCGGTCCGACGCTCAGTTCCTTGTGTTCCTGCCAGTGATCGTCACGACAGCGCAGCTCGCTACATGCACCGTGTCTTCCGAGCACATCTCCCTGGCTCGCGGCTCGATTCCGGAGGGGAACGCGGTGTACTCGGACGTGACGCGCATCAGGTTCCGCAAGAGCCTCAGCGCAGAACTGCCGGCACTGGAAGGTGTCAAGAGCCTACCACAGGTCAACCGCGCCCTAGAGAGGACGGTACTCGTCCTCGGAGCCGAGGGCCTTATGGACTTCCTTGACGGGTTCCGCGTGGCGACGGCCGAGAAATACGGGCCATGGCCGTGGGACAGAACGTGAGGGACGCTGCCAAGCGCGAGCTCCTCGGTGAACGACCTATTCGTAAATGAGCGCCAGGATCTCGACCTGCATGGCAAGCCTGGATCGGAAGAGGCTCTGGACGAAGGCTGCGAGAGCTTGTAGAATCGGAGCCATCAGGGGGCATTGCTCCCTAGGTGCGTGTTCCAAGCTGCCAGAACGATGAGCGGGGGAGTCTGAAGAGCGCGACCGCAACCATCAAGGTCACATCACGTTTGGGTTTCCGTGAGGGACACCCATTCTCAGCTCCAAAGATCCAGAGCGCTCCGGGTCTCTGCAGGGCGTAACCGTGCATTCCGGTCCCTTCTGACTTCCGCACACAAGTCGATTCGCTCATGTCTCAGCCGTACTGCCCGGTCACCGGGAGCCCCCACGTTGGCTACCGCCGTGGTACAATCCATTCGCGTGGTCTTGCGCTCGTTCTTCTGCCGATCGATGGGGGTTGCGCCATGAAGACCGCTCTCGTGGTCCCGTTGTTCCTGCTCGGCCTGCTCGTCGCATCGTCGCCCGTGGCGTTCGGGTTCCAGGACCGGCCGACCGGCTGGGGAATCCCGGACACGCTAAAGACGCCCGGCAGCGGCGAACGCCCGGATGAGGACGCCGACTGGTGGGCCGGTTTCTCACTAAACGTGGGTGGCGCAATCAACGCCGCTGTTGTCTACGACGGGCAGCTATATGTCGCCGGTGACCTCAACACGATCGGGGGCTGCCCCGTGACGAACATCGCCCGCTGGGACGGTACGCAGTGGCACGCGGTCGGAGGTGGAATTGGCGGTATCGTCCACTCACTGGCCGTCTACGAGGGTGACCTGATCACGGGTGGTTCGTTTTCGTGGCCAGGGAACGGCATCGCGCGCTGGGACGGCTCTGCGTGGCATCCACTCGGCCCGGGCCTGAACGGTGATGTGCAGAGCTTGATCATCTATCAGGGAGATCTCATAGCTGGAGGGTCGTTCTGTAACCCCGGCGGAGCGCCTGCGTGCGGCGTCGCCAGGTGGGATGGTGTCGGATGGGGTCCTGTTGGCTCAGGACAGGGTTCAGACGGCCAGGTGATCGCCCTCACGGTCCACGGGGGCGATCTTGTCGCGGCGGGTGATTTCAGTACGATCGATGGTGTTACGGCCACGCGTGTTGCCCGCTGGGATGGGAGCTCCTGGCACGGCCTCGGTAACGGCCTTGACAATTCTGTCCGTGCCCTGGGGACTCACGGCACCGATCTAATCGCTGGTGGTTACTTTTCGTGGCCCGGGAACCACATCGCCCGCTGGGATGGCTCTGCGTGGCACGAGATCGGAACGGGGATGAACGCTTCTGTGAATTGCATTGCTTCCTACAACGGAAAGCTGATCTGTGGTGGGGATTTCGGAGAGGCGGGAGGAAATCAGGCCAACCGCATTGCCCAATGGGATGGGGTGTCGTGGGCGCCTCTGGGCAGCGGCGCGGACTCCGGGGTACACGTGCTCACTCCCAGCGGTGATAACCTCTTTGTGGGCGGGAGCTTTACAGTTGCCGGTGGCATATCGAGCGGCCCCGCCGCCATCTGGTCAGGAGACTCTTGGTCCTGTTTCATCCACGAAGGCGGGCTCGATGCCGAGACGATGGCGATGGCTCCATATGGCACCGAGCTCGCGGTGGGCGGGGCCTTCCTATACCCGGGATGGATGAACTGCAACCGGATCGGGCTTTGGACCGGCCAGGGATGGTTGCCCCTCGGGACGGGCATGGACGCTACGGTTCGCGTTCTGGCCGCCTGGAATGAACTGCTTGTCGCGGGAGGTCTGTTCGCACACGCCGGGGGAGTGCAGGTATCCCGTATCGCGACGTGGAACGGATCTGCCTGGTCCCCGCTGGGTGAGGGACTGAACGCCGAGCCGTTGGCCCTCGGCAGCTACGGCGGGAGTCTCATAGCGGGTGGCCGCTTCACCCGGGCCGGTGGGGGGCAGGCATTGCGTGTCGCCCGGTGGGACGGATTCTGCTGGGGCGGTCTCGGATCCGGGATGAACGATGAGGTCCGGGCCGTCGCCGCCTATGACGGGAATCTCATCGCTGGCGGTTGGTTCACGCAGGCAGGGGGTATCGGGGCGAACTACATCGCCAGCTGGGATGGGTCGGCATGGAGTCCGCTCGGGGAAGGACTCAACGATCGTGTCGATGCCTTGGCACTGTATGGAAACGATCTCATCGCGGGGGGGCGTTTCACTGCGGCAAGTGACGAACTGGCCAACTACATCGCCCGATGGGACGGCGGTGCGTGGCATGCGATGTCATCGGGGACGAACGACTGGGTTCTCTCACTGACGGAGCTTGGTGACTTCCTCTACGCGGGCGGCTACTTCACCGAGGCAGGTGGCGGCGCCGCGAACTACATCGCTCGGTGGGATGGATCGGCGTGGAGTCCGATCGGCTCCGGCACCGACGACGTCGTGGTGACGCTCACCGGCTACCGCGAATCTCTCTACGCCGGGGGGCAATTCACTCATGCCGGGGACAAGCCTTCCTCCTACATCGCCCGCTGGGACGGAGCGTTCCCGGCAGACGTCGACGAGCCGGCCGCCCCCATAGCCCCGCCGACATTAGTCTTCGAGGCTTGCTACCCGAATCCCTTCCGCACGACCACCGTGCTTCGGTACGTGCTGCCGGCCGATGGACCTTCGAGCCTGACCATCTGCGATCTGCAGGGTCGCGCGATAGCTCAGCTGGCCGAGAGGTCGGAGGGCAGTGGAACACATGCCGCTGTGTGGGATGGGCGAGACCTGCACGGGCGAATGGCGCCGGCCGGAGTCTACCTTGCTCGAGTTGCAGCGCTTGGTCGGTCGACGACGTCGCGCGTCGTGCTGATTCGATGACGGTGCGTCAGGAGAAGCGCGCCTCGCCGACGCTGGAACCAGGAGGGACGCGGACACCCCGCGGGGCCTCGCTCGACATCTCTCGGCCTCTGGCATTGCTCCCGGAACCGCAGTATTCTATGGTCGTTTCCATGCCGCTCGCCGCTGGGAGTTCATCACGAGTGCTGCAAGGCTGCGCCCCCCGCGGCGCCGACCTCCGGCAGGATGGCCGGGAGATGTGGGAGTAGACATGATCAATGGCTAGCGGTCAGAGGTGACGCTGGATGAATGCGGTCGTTGTATTGGAGTGGAACTTCTCGCCCCCTGACTATTTTGAGGCACCGATCGCAATCTCGCGGGACGATTACATCCTGACGATCGCCGAAGGTAAAGCAGAGGCGAGGATCGATTCTGCGGTCTACCTGGCGAACCCCTCTATGCGGGCGGCCCTGCACGATGCACTGGACGACCGGTTCCTTGGCGTCCAGCTACTCACCCACAAAGCGTACGAGTTATCCACCGCCACGATGACCCGCGTACACCCCGATGGCCGCAGAGACGTCTTCTTGCAGATGGAAACAGCCCGTGTTGTGGCGACTGCACCTCCAGTTGACTTCCAGATCCACGACAACAACGGCAACATCATCGCGGACTCGAAAGGGGACCGAATCGAGAAGAAGAAGAACCTCGCTGAATTGGTGAGTAGCTACCGCGCGGGCGATGGAGTTCTTGCGTCGCTGCTCCGAAGTTACGATGCTGCGGTGCGCGACCCCAACAACGAGCTGGTCCACCTCTACGAGATTCGCGACGCTCTTTCCGTCAAGTTTGGTGACAAGAAGGCTTGCCAGTCAGCGTTGGGCATCTCTATTCCGGACTGGTCTCGCTTGGGAGAACTCTGCAACACCGGGCCACTGCGGCAAGGGCGCCACCGGGGTAAGAGCAGTGAAGCGTTGCGTGACGCCACGGAAGCAGAGTTGTCTGAGGCACGTCGGATCGCTCGAACCATGATCGAGGCGTACCTTCGCCATCTCGACGACCCTTGCCGGGCCGGTGGCTCACCATGACCGCTAACCAGCTGACCCTCCCATGAAGTGCGCCACGAGACCGCTGGAAGAAGGTCACACCGACGGACTGACAGCGGCCCTACTCGATGGGAGACTGCTGCAGCCCGTGCCGGGGTGGAGCACCTGACGTAGGGAGCGGTGAGGTGACGGAGGCATCAGGCGACAAGCTCGAATGGCAAGGCCGCGTGGTCTCAATCCAACCGCGCATTCTGCTCCTCCGGTCGTTCGATCAGCCATCCCACAGCTATCTCGGGTATTCCCTACATCACATCTGGATGGGACGATCGCGGGCGCGGAGCGCCAGTTCTGCGTTGGCGTCGGGCTGGGCGCTCAATCCAAGCACCAGGTCCGCGTCGGCGACCTCGTCCTCGGTATGTCCCTGCCCGTGGCAGATCCGCGAACCGAGCCGGTGGGGTTCTTCCGTGCGGCTGTGCTCCTGGGCTGGCGCGCCCCCGCCCACGCTGGTAGAGTCCGGCCGCTTGCATTCCGATAGGGCGACACGATGCGGGAGGTGACCGGTGCCGAAGGCCAAAGGGACGAAGCAACCTGCCAAGCCTGACACCGGCGCCAACCTGGGCTTCGAGGCCAAGCTCTGGGCCGCCGCCGATGCGCTGCGCGGCAGCATGGACGCGGCCGAATACAAGCACGTCGTCCTGGGCCTGATCTTCCTGAAGTACATCTCCGACGCATTCGAAGAGCAGCATGCCAGGCTCGTGGCCGAGCGCGCGAAGGGCGCAGATCCCGAGGACCGCGACGAGTACCGGGCGCTCAACATCTTCTGGGTGCCCAAGAAGGCCCGCTGGTCGCAGCTCAAGGCGAACGCGGTCCAGCCCACGATCGGCAAGCTCGTGGACGATGCCATGGAGGCCGTCGAGCGCGACAACCCGTCGCTGAAAGCGGTCCTGCCCAAGGACTACGCCCGCCCGGCGCTCGACAAGCAGCGGCTCGGCCAGCTCATCAACCTGGTCAGCAACATCCAGGTGGGGGACGAGGCCAGCCGCTCCAAGGACGTGCTGGGTAGGGTCTACGAGTACTTCCTCTCCCAGTTCGCGAGCGCCGAGGGCAAGAAGGGCGGCGAGTTCTATACCCCGCGCTGCATCGTCCGACTGCTGGTCGAGATGATCGAGCCCTACAAGGGACGAGTCTACGATCCCTGTTGCGGATCGTCGGGGATGTTCGTCCAGTCGGAGCTCTTCATCGCCGCGCACGGCGGGAGAATCGGGGACATCAGCATCTACGGCCAGGAGTCCAACTACACCACCTGGCGGCTGGCCAAGATGAACCTGGCGATCCGGGGCATCGAGGGCCAGATCGCCCACGGCGACACCTTCCATAACGACCGTCACCCTGATCTCAAGGCCGACTTCATCCTCGCCAACCCACCCTTCAATGTGAGCGACTGGGGCGGGGATCGCCTGCGCGAGGACAAGCGCTGGAAGTACGGTGCCCCGCCTGTGGGCAACGCCAACTTCGCCTGGGTGCAGCACATGATCCACCACCTTGGACCGACCGGCCTCGCAGGCTACCTGCTCGCCAACGGCTCCATGTCCTCGAACCAGTCTGGCGAGGGGGAGATTCGAAAGGCCATGGTCGAGGCCGACCTCGTGGACTGCATGATCGCGCTGCCCGGCCAGCTCTTCTACTCGACGCAGATCCCGGCCTGCCTCTGGTTCCTGGCGAGGGACAAGAGGAACAGGCGTTTCCGCGACCGCCGCGGTCACGTGCTCTTCATCGATGCCCGCAAGCTCGGTCGCATGGTGGACCGCACCCACCGCGAGCTGACCGACGAGGACATCGCCCGCATCGCCAACACCTATCACGCCTGGCGGGGCGAGAAGAAGGCGGGCGAGTACGCGGACGCCGCCGGCTTCTGCAAGAGTGCCGCGCTGGAGGAGATCCGCAAGCACGGCCACGTGCTCACCCCCGGCCGCTACGTCGGCGCCGAGGCGCAGGAGGACGACGGCGAGCCGTTCGACAAGAAGATGAAGCGGCTCACCGCGACGCTGCGCGAGCAGCAGACCGAGGCCGCGAAGCTCGATGTCGCCATTGCCGCCAACCTGAAGGGACTGGGGTATGGGGGATAGTCTGCCCGGCGGAACGACATCTCCTCGAGGGCTCCCGAACCCACAGCTGATCAGGTGGCCGCTGGAGGCTGCCAGGAACCTTTTCGAACTGAAATATGGGAAAGCGCTTGTCGAAGCTGATCGCCGACCAGGCAAAGTCCCTGTCTATGGGACAAACGGGCGCTGCGGTAGCCATGACAAGCCGCTTTTCGACGGGCCAGGGGTGATCTTGGGTCGAAAGGGCCAGGGACCGCTGGGCGTCGAATGGTCTCCGGGTGGCTACTGGGTCATCGACACCGCCTATTCGTTGACTCCGCTCCGGCCCGACATCGACCTGAGATATGCGTACTTCTTGATCAAGTTCATTGGCCTCAACCACCTGAAAGATGGCACGTCCAATCCAACGCTTAGCCGAGACACATTCGGCGCTCAGGCCCTTCCGCTACCGCCAGTAGATCACCAACGCGCCATCGCCCACATCCTCGGCACGCTG
>Ga0315286_10007535_pt1 | contig 10664 bp, 9 predicted proteins | sample YL17G10_0_MG_FD_205038 | JGI IMG/M metagenome (GOLD analysis project Ga0315286, IMG submission 205038) | Sediment microbial communities from Yellowstone Lake, YNP, Wyoming, USA - YL17G10_0 | ecosystem: Environmental > Aquatic > Freshwater > Lake > Sediment | place: USA: Wyoming | collected...
CAGGCCGAGTAGCCGATCGAGAGCAGCACCGGCCGGTCCTCGGCGCGGGCGCGGGCGAACGCCTCGTCGCCCCACGGGTACCAGTCCACCGGGTTCTCGGCGTGCTGGAGGAGGTAGGGGCTGGTCTCGTCGGCGAGCCGGTTCACCGACCGGGCCTCCTCCGGCTCGCGAGCTTCCGTCCGAGCTCGACGAGGGCCGTGACCCCGGCCGCGAGCGCGATCGCGACGACCAGCCCGAGCCACGGGCGGTCGGTGAACACGCGCCCGCCGAGGTAGCCGAGCAGGGCGGCATAGGTGGCCCAGACGGCGGCGGCGAGCCCTGCGAAGAGCGAAAAGCGGCCTGCGTGGTAGCGCACGCTCCCGGCGGTGAACGTGGTTGCCGTGCGGCCGCCCGGGATGAAGCGCGCGACGACGATCAGGTAGCCGCCGCGCTTGTCGAGTGTCTGCTCGGCCCAGTTCACCGCCTTGGTGCCGCGCTTGCCGCGAAAGAGCCGGTGCCCGAGCACCGAGCGCCCGATCGAGCGCCCGAGCCAGTACGCGGTCGAGTCCCCGAGGAAGGCGCCCGCCCCGGCGGCCGCGATCACGTACCCGAGCTCGAGGTCGCCGGCGCCCGCGAGGACGCCGGCCGCGATCGCGGTCGACTCGCTGGGAACGAGCGGGAACACCGCGTCGAGCGCCGCGAGCCCGAAGACCACGGCGTAGGCCCAGGGCCCGGTGATCAGCTCATGAATCGACGCCGCAACCACGGCCGCCACACTAGATGGTCGATGCCACACCTGCGCACGCATGGATGGTGGCCCGGGCATGGCATCGACCATCTCGCGGTAGGCTCGCCCCGATGGAGTTCCGGCCGCTCACCGGGATCAAGGTGGTGGACGTCACCTCCTCGCTCGCCGGCCCCTACTGCACCGAGATGCTCGCGGCGCTCGGCGCCGACGTCGTCAAGATCGAGCACCCGGAGCGCGGCGACGAGGCTCGCGCCTGGGGGCCGGAGTTCTTCCCGGGGGGCAGCGTGATGTTCTTCGCGGCGAACGCGGGCAAGCGCTCGCTCGGACTCGACGTGAAGCGCGGACTCGACGTCCTCTACCGGCTCGCGGAGCAGGCCGACGTCTTCATCCAGAGCCTTCGCCCGGGAACCGCCGGGCGCCTCGGCTTCGGCCCCGACGAGCTGCGCGCCCGCAACGAGCGGCTCGTCTACTGCTCGATCGGCTCGTTCGGGCGCACGGGCCCGCTCGCGGGGCGGCCTGGTTACGACCCCCTGATGCAGGCCTTCGGCGGCATCATCAGCGTCACCGGCGAGCCCGACCGGCCGGGGGTGCGGATCGGCGCCTCCCCGATCGACCAGGGCACCGGGATGTGGGCCGCGCTCGGGATCGTCTCGGCGCTGCTCGAGCGCGCCACGACCGGGATCGGCCGGATCGTGGACGTCTCGCTCTTCGAGACGACGCTCGCCCTGCTCCCCTACCAGCTCGCCGAGACGATCGCGACCGGCGCCCTCCCCGCGCGGCACGGCACCGCGTTCCCGCTGATCGCCCCGTACGAGGTGTTCGACACCGCCGACGGCCGGCTGATGATCGCGGCCGCCAACGACCGCCTGTTCGCGCGCTTCTGCCAGGCGGTCGGCCTGCCGAAGCTCGTCAACGACCCGCGCTTCCGCACGAACCCCGCCCGGGTCGCCAACCGCGACGAGCTGATGCCCCTGCTGCGCGCGCCGATCGCGGAACGGCCCTCCGCGTACTGGCTCGAGGCGCTCGAGGAGATCCCCGTCGCGCCGGTCAACGACCTCTTCCAGGTCGCGCAGCACCCGCAGACGCGCGCGCTGGGGATCCTCCAGGACCTCGACGGGCGCGAGGCGGTCGGGCCGCCGCTCTCGTTCGACGGGGAGCGGCTCGCGTTCCCCTCGCCGCCGCCGCTCCTTGGCGAGCACACCGCCGCCGTCCTCCGCGAGGCCGGCTACTCCGAGGCTGAGATCGCCGGGCTCGCCCGCACGGGGATCGTCTGCCTGCCCGGCGAGTAAGTAGCTCCCCGCAACGCGATTCGGGACGGCCCCGATGCCCCCGCGCGGCGCGGAGGCCAGGATCGGGCCATGGACACCAGTCGCACTCCCACCACAATCGTCGCGCCCGCGTTCTCGCGCGACCGGGTCGCCGACGTGATGAGCCCCGGCGTCCTCTCCTGCCCGCCCGAGACGCCGTTGCGCACCGCGGCCCGCATGATGGCGACCTACAAGGTGCACGCCATCTTCGTGTTCGCCTCCCGTGAGGACACCGACGACGAGGCGCCCCTCTGGAGCGTGCTCACCGACCTCGACCTGATCGATGCCTCGGTGCCCGACATCGAGCAGCGCACCGCCGGCGGCACCGCGCGCGCTCCCGTGGTGACGGTCAAGGCCGACGAGCCGATCGAGCAGGCCGCGCGGCTGATGACCGAGCACCGGACGACCCACCTCGTCGTCGTCAGCCCGGAGACCGGCCGCCCGCTCGGCGTCGTCTCGAGCCTCGACCTCGCGAGCGCGATCGCCGCCGACACGACGCCCTACGACTGGAGCTACGGCGGATGAGCGACGAGACTGCCGAGCCCGAGCCCGAGCCCGAGCCCGACGAGCCGGCACCGGAGGCTCCCGCAGGCCCGCGCGTCCTCCGGCGCAGCCGCGAGGACAGCGTGCTCGGCGGCGTCTGCGGCGGCCTCGGCCGCTACCTCGGCATCGACCCCGTGCTGCTTCGCCTCGCCTTCGTCCTGCTGGTGTTCGCCGGCGGTGCGGGGATCCTGATCTACCTGATCGCCTGGATCGTGATCCCGGAGGAGCGGCCCGGCGACGAGCTGGGCGCGGCGCCCGCCCACTCCTACGGCGGCCCCGGCGCGGCGGTCGGGTTCGTGCTCGTGGCGATCGGCGGCGTCCTCCTGCTGCACCAGGCCGTGCCCGGCTGGCTCGAGCTCCGCTACGTCTGGCCGGCGCTCGTGATCGTGTTCGGCCTCGCTCTGGTCGCCCGCGGGACGCGGAAGTGAGCGAGCCCTCTGCGGGGCGGCGGGGCGGCGGCACGCTGCTCCTCGGACTCCTGCTCGCGGCGCTCGGAATCTGGTGGCTCCTCGCGGTCGCCGCGGACGTCGACATGCCCGCGCGGATCGTCCTGCCGGCACTCGTGCTCGTTGCCGGAGTCGGCGTCGTCCTCATGCCGCGTGGCGGGGCACGGGCGGTGCTCGCCCTCGCCGGGATCGTGCTCGCGCTCGCGGCGGTCGCGGCCCAGGCGGTGGAGCCGACCCTCCTGCGGGGCGGGATCGGCGACCGTAACGTCGTCCCGACCGGGATCGATCAGCGCAGCTATCGGCTCGGGATCGGTCAGCTCACCGTCGATCTGCGCTCCTACACCGGCGACCACGTGAAGGCCCGGGTGGGCATCGGCCAGCTCACCGTCTACGCGCCGCCGCTCCGCGTCGTGACCGTGCGCAGCCACGTCGGCGTCGGCGAGACCGAGGTGTTCGGGATCACCCGCAGCGGCGTCGACACCGACCTCGACTACACCGCGACGGGCGAGGGCCCGCCGCTGCTGCTCGACGTCGAGGCGGGTGTCGGACAGGTTCGCGTGGTGCGCGGGTAAGGTCCCGTCGATGTCGCATCCCTCCGCTTCGTTCAGCGCGATCATCCGCGTCCACATCGAGGACCGGCCGGGCGCGTTCGCCAAGCTCGCCGAGGCGATCGGCGACGCAGACGGCTCGCTCGACGCGATCGACCTCGTCCGCGTCGGCAAGGGCGAGAAGGTGCGCGACGTCACCATCCTGGCCGCCGACGCCGACCACATCCAGCGCATCGTCGCCGCGGTTCGCGCTGTGCCCGGGATCGAGGTCGAGCACGTCTCGGACCGCACCTTCCTCCTCCACCTAGGCGGCAAGCTCGAGGTCGTGCCGCGCAACCCGATCAAGACGCGCGACGACCTCTCGATGGCCTACACGCCCGGTGTCGCCCGGATCTGCACCGCGATCCACGAGAACCCGAGCGCGGTCTGGAACCTGACGATCAAGCAGAACACGGTCGCCGTCGTCACCGACGGGACTGCAGTGCTCGGGCTCGGCGACATCGGGCCCGAGGCCTCGCTGCCCGTGATGGAGGGCAAGGCCGTCCTGTTCAAGGAGTTCGGCGGCGTCGACGCCTTCCCGATCGCGCTCGCGACGAAGGACACCGACGAGATCGTGCGCGCCGTGCAGCTGATGGCGCCCGTCTTCGGCGGGATCAACCTCGAGGACATCGCCTCGCCGCGCTGCTTCGAGATCGAGCGGCGACTACGGGAGACGCTCGACATCCCGGTCTTCCACGACGACCAGCACGGCACCGCCGTGGTCGTCCTCGCCGCCTTCGCCAACGCGCTCAAGCTCGTGGGCAAGCGGCCGGAGGACGTCAAGGTCGTGCTCACCGGCGTCGGCGCGGCCGGGGTCGCGACGACGAAGATCCTGCTCGCGGCCGGCGTGCGCAACGTGATCGGCTGCGACCGCCGCGGCGCGATCCATCGCGGCATCGCCGACCTCGACGCCGTGAAGGGCGAGTACGCGGAGCTGACGAATCCCGAGGGTCTATCCGGCTCGGCCGACGAGGTGCTCGCGGGCGCCGACGTCTTCATCGGCCTCTCGGCCCCCGGCGCCGTCACGGCCGAGGGGATCCGCTCGATGGCGCCCGACGCGATCGTGTTCGCGATGGCGAACCCGACGCCCGAGGTGTTGCCCGAGGAGATCGACGGGCTCGCCGCCGTGATCGCGACGGGTCGCTCCGACTATCCGAACCAGATCAACAACGTGCTTGCGTTCCCCGGGATCTTCCGCGGCGCCCTCGACGTGCGCGCGACGCAGATCACCGAGGAGATGAAGGTCGCCGCCGGCCATGCGATCGCGGCGGTGATCCCCGAGGACGAGCTCGAAGCCGAGTACATCATCCCGAGCGTGTTCAACCGCGACGTGGGCCCCGCGGTGGCGGCCGCGGTCGCCCAGGCGGCCGAGGAGAGCGGGGTCGCGCGCAGGCGTCCCGCCCCCACGACCGCTCAGTAGACTCCCGCAGGCGAATCCGCGCGGCGCCCGATGCCCCCACCCGGGGCGTAGGCTTCGATGAGAAGCCTGAGCTCCCGCTAAAGGAGGATCCATGCCGGAGGACACGCTTTCCGTCACCGACAACCGTACGGGGCGGTCGTTCGAGATCCCGATCGAGGACGGCGCGATCCACGCCACGGCCCTGCGCCAGATGAAGGTGGACGACGAGGACTTCGGGCTGATGAGCTACGACCCGGCCTACCTCAACACCGCCTCGACGAAGAGCACGATCACCTACATCGACGGCGACGTCGGCATCCTGCGCTACCGGGGCTACCCGATCGAGCAGCTGGCCGAGCACGGCACGTACCTCGAGACGGCCTACCTGCTGCTCTTCGGCGAGCTGCCGACCGAGTCCGAGCTGAACGCCTGGACGCACCAGATCACCTTCCACACGTTCCTGCACGAGAACATCAAGCAGCTGATCGACGGCTTCCGCTACGACGCGCACCCGATGGGGATGTTCGTCAGCGTCGTCGCCGCGCTGTCGACGTTCTACCCGGACGCGAACAAGGTCACCGAGCCCGAGATCAGGCTCGAGCAGGTCAACCGCCTGATCGCGAAGGTGCCGACGATCGCGGCCTTCTCGTACCGGCACAGCCTCGGCCTGCCCTACGTCTACCCGGAGAACGACCTCGGCTTCACCGCCAACTTCCTCTCGATGATGTTCCGCGTCGCCGAGCCGCGCTACGCGGTCGACCCGGTGCTCGAGCGGGCGCTCGAGGTGCTCTTCATCCTGCACGCCGACCACGAGCAGAACTGCTCGACGAACGCGATGCGCTCGATCGGCTCGAGCCTCGTCGACCCGTACTGCGCGCTCGCCGGCGCGGCGGCCGCCCTCTACGGGCCGCTCCACGGCGGTGCCAACGAGGCCGTGCTGAAGATGCTCGGCGAGATCGGGAACGTGAAGAACGTGCCCGGGTTCATCGAGCGGGTGAAGGCCGGCGAGGGTCGGCTGATGGGCTTCGGCCACCGCGTCTACAAGAACTACGACCCGCGGGCGAAGATCATCAAGGAGACGGCCGACCAGGTGTTCGAGGTCACCGGCCGCAACCCGCTGCTCGACATCGCGCTCGAGCTCGAGAAGATCGCGCTCGAGGACGAGTACTTCGTGTCGCGGAAGCTGTACCCGAACGTCGACTTCTACTCCGGGCTGATCTACGAGGCGCTCGGGCTGCCCGTGGCGATGTTCCCGGTCATGTTCGCGATCCCGCGCACGGCCGGCTGGCTCGCCCAGTGGCTCGAGCTGCTCGAGGACCCCGAGCAGAAGATCGCCCGCCCGCGCCAGCTCTACCTCGGCGCGGACGAGCGCGACTACGTGCCGATGGCGGGCCGCAAGCCCGGCGGAGCCCGCACGCTCGTCGAGGCGTAGCGGGGAAGACCGAAGGGGCCCCGGCTCGGGCCGGGGCCCCTTCCCGTTCCAGGCTCAGGCCGGAGCGGCCTCGGGCTCCGCGAGCAAGACCGTCGCCGTCTTGCGGCGGGTCGGCGCGCCGAGCGCGTAGAAGATCACGCCCATCGCGAGGATCACCGCGAGCGGGATGAACAGCGCCGCCTCGTACTGCCACCGTTGGTTGGAGAAGCCGAGCGAGTCGAGCGCGGCGTTCGGGTCCGAGGTGCCGAGGCCGGGCCAGAGCAGCACGACCGTCGCGAGCAGCGCCCAGCCGGTGCAGAGGACGCCGGCCGCCCACACCCCCACCATTCCGCCCGGGACCTTGAACGGCCGCGGCACGTGGGCGTGGCTGTAGCGCAGCTTCACCACCGCGGGGAAGATCATGATGTACGAGATCGTCGTCGTCGAGATCGTGAGCCCGAGCACGGCGCTGAAGTACTTCTGAGAGCTCCCCGAGGTGAGCACCGAAGCGAGGATCATCACGATCGTCGCGACGATGCCCGAGAGGAGGTTGACCACGATCGGGGTGCCCCAGCGCTTTGAAAAGACCCCTAAGAGGCGAGGCGCGGCGCCGTCGTACCCCGCGACCGCCTGGGTACGGTCGGCGCCCATGATCCAGGTCGCGCCGCTGGACATCAGCACCCAGATGAAGCCGAGCGCTGCGATGTCGCCGAGGACGTGCCCGGCGCCGGTCAGCGTCGGCGTGCCGTCCGCAGCGACCGAGCCGCCGTAGACCGTGAAGACCGTCTTCATCGCGTTGATGAAGCCGCCGAGGCTCGTCACCTGGCCGGTCGGCAGCACGAGGATGATCATCAGCACCGGGACGCCGTAGAGCACGATCGAGGTAGCCGCCGCGCGGAGGATCGTGAACGGGACGTCCCGCTTGGCGTTGGTCATCTCCTCGCCGGCCGCGTTCGGCAGTTCGAAGCCGACGAAGTTGAAGAAGAGCACCGGCACTGCGGCGATGAAGATGGCATAGGTCGGCTTGAAGGAGCCGGCCCCGAAGCCGTGCACGCCGTGCTTGAAGGCGTAGATCAGGACCGAGATCGAGAAGAACCCGAGCAGGATCACGCGCGCGAACGCGCCGATCGACGGAATCCATTTGCCGACATTGAACGAGAGAATCGCGCCCCACACCGCGAACCAGATGAAGCCGAGCAGGAAGACGTAGCGCCAGACGCTGCTCGTCCCCGAGATGTCCGTGAAGAAGGTCGAGAAGGTCGTCAGTGCGGTGATCGCGAGCACGCCGCCGAGCCAGATGGGGTTCGAGAGCCAGTAGATCACCGAGTTGACCCCCGCGACGAAGCGCCCGAACGCGAGCTTCGTCCACTCGTAACAGCCGCCCTCCTCCGGGAACGCGGCGCCGAGCTCGGCGGTCAGGAGGGCGTACGGCACGAAGAAGAACACGCTGAGGAAGATGAGCCAGGTGAAGCCCTGGGCGCCGTTCGAGGCGACCGCGCCGAGCGTATCGAGCCCGACGATCGTGCAGATCAGGAAGAAGAGGATGTCGAAGCGGCCGAAGTGCTTCTTGAGCTTGGCCTTCTCCTCGAGCGCCGCCTCTGTCGTGACATCGATGAACTCGGACGGTATCGCGCCTGCTTCCACTGGATCCTCCCCGGTCGTGATCGCCTAGGTCACTCGTGCCCACGCCTCGGAGAGCACCTCTCCGAGGATCCCCACGATCTGGTCGAACTCCGCCTGGCCCGCCACGAGCGGAGGCGCGATCTGGATCACCGGATCGCCCCGGTCGTCGGCGCGGCAGATCAGCCCGCGCTCGAACATCTGCGGCGTGACGAAGCCGCGCAGCAGCGACTCGCACTCCTCGTCGGAGAAGGTCTCGCGCGTCTCCTTGTCCTTGACGAGCTCGAGCGCATAGAGGTACCCGGCGCCGCGCAGGTCGCCGACGATCGGCAGCTCGAGCAGCTGCGCGAGCGTGTCGCGGAAGACCGGCTCCTGCTCACGGACGTGCTCGACCACTCCCTCGCGCTTCATGATCTCGATGTTCTTGAGCGCGATCGCGCACATCACCGGGTGACCGCCGAAGGTGATCCCGTGCGAGTACATGTTGGGCGAGTCGAGGAACGGCTCCATCACGCGGTCGGTCGCGATCACGGCGCCGATCGCCGCATACGACGAGGAGAGGCCCTTCGCGCAGGTGACGATGTCGGGCCGGATGTCGTAGCGCTCGGAGCCGAACCAGTAGCCGAGCCGCCCGAAGCCGGTGATCACCTCGTCGGCCGAGAGCAGGATGTCGTAGCGGTCGCAGAGCTCGCGCACGCCGCGCCAGTAGCCCGCCGGCGGCGTGAAGGAGCCGCCGGCGTTCTGCACCGGCTCCATGTGCACGAGGCACACGGTCTCGGGGCCCATCGCCAGGATCGCCTGCTCGAGGTCGTCGAGCAGGAAGGCGGTGAACTCGGCCTCCGTCTCCTCGCGCGGGCGGTGGTAGCGGTTCGTGTTGCGGACGTGGCGCACCTCGGGCACGAGCGGCTCGAACGGCGCCCGGATCGCCGGGATCCCGTTGAGCGAGAGCGCGCCCATCGTCGTGCCGTGGTAGGCGATGTGGCGGGCGATCGCCTTGGTGCGGTGCGGTGCCGGCCTCGCGGCGGCCACGACCGCGTCGTGGAGCACCTCCGGCTCGCTCACCACCGCGCGCAGCCGCTTCTCGCCGCGGGCGAGGTAGAACTGGCGCGCCAGCTTCCAGGCCGACTCGACCGCCTCGGAGCCGCCCGAGACGAAGAAGACCCTGTTCAGATCGCCGGGCGCGAGCTGGGCGACCTCGTGCGCGAGCTCGATCGCGCGCGGGTGCGCATACGACCAGTTGGTGTAGAACGGCAGCTCGCGCATCTGCTCGAGCGCCGCCTGCCCGATCTCCTCGCCATAGCCGTACCCGAGGTTGACCGAGAAGAGGCCGGCCAACCCGTCGAGGTAGCGCTTGCCGTTCAAGTCCTCGAGGTAGCAGCCGTCGCCGCGGACGATGATCGGCACCTCGCTCTCGCCGTACCCGCCCATGCGGGTGAAGTGCATCCAGAGGTGGTCGCGCGCCGCCTTCTGGAGGTCGAGCCCCGTCTTCTTCTCGGTGGCCGCCACTACGAGAGGCTCACGGCGACGTGCTTGACCTGGGTGTACTCCTCGACGGAGTACATGGACATGTCCTTGCCGTAGCCCGACTCCTTGTAACCGCCGTGCGGCATCTCGGAGGTCATCGGCAGCAGGTGGTCGTTCACCCACACCGTGCCGAACTGGAGGCGCCGGGCGGCGTTCATGGCGCGGGCGATGTCGCGGGTGAAGACCGAGGCGGCGAGCCCGTAGCGGACGTCGTTCGCCATCGCGATCGCCTCGTCGTCGCTTCCGAAGCGCTGCACCGTGACGACGGGGCCGAACACCTCGTCCTGGACGATCTCGGCGTCCTGCTCGACGTCTGTGACGACCGTCGGGCGGACGAAGTAGCCACGCTCGCCCACCGCCCCGCCGCCGGTGAGGATCGTCGCCTTGGCGGCGGTGGCCCGGTCGAGGAAGCCGAGCACGCGGTCCTGCTGGGACTGCGAGATCACGGGGCCCATCTCGACGTCGTCACCGTCGGCCGGATCTCCCACCTTGAGCGACTCGACCGCCGGCACGAGCTCCTCGAGCAGGCGGTCGTAGAGCTTCGCGCCGACGAGCACGCGCGAGCCGGCGGTGCAGTCCTGGCCCGAGTTCCAGAAGGCGGCGAGCCGGATCGCCTGGGCGACCTGCTCGGGGTCGGCGTCGTCGAAGATCACCATCGGCGCCTTGCCGCCGAGCTCGAGGTGGACGCGCTTGAGCGTGTCGGCCGCGCTGCGGGCGATCGCCTTGCCGGTCGAGACGTCGCCGGTGAGCGAGACGAGCCCGATCGCGCGGTGCTCGACGAGCCCGGAGCCGACCGGCACGCCGTCGCCGGTGATCACGTTGAGCACGCCTGCCGGGATCACGTCTCCGGCCAGCTCCAGCAGCTTGATGATCGAGAGCGGGGTCGCCTCGGCCGGCTTCAGGATCTGGACGTTGCCGGCCGCAAGGGCCGGGCCGAGCTTCCAGACGGCCATCATCAGCGGGTAGTTCCAGGGCATGATCCCGGCGACGATCCCGATCGGCTCGCGCCGCACCATCGAGGTGTAGCCCTTGATGTACTCGCCGGTCGCCTTGCCCTCGAGGTTCCGGGCAGCGCCCGCGTAGTAGCGGAGGTTGTCGGC
>Ga0315286_10007536_pt1 | contig 10664 bp, 12 predicted proteins | sample YL17G10_0_MG_FD_205038 | JGI IMG/M metagenome (GOLD analysis project Ga0315286, IMG submission 205038) | Sediment microbial communities from Yellowstone Lake, YNP, Wyoming, USA - YL17G10_0 | ecosystem: Environmental > Aquatic > Freshwater > Lake > Sediment | place: USA: Wyoming | collected...
TTATAAGTAATTTTGCAAGAGGCTCTCTTGTAATTCCATTGTAAACCTGTTATTGAGACACTACACTAGGGTGAGGGAGTTTGCTTTTCCAGATATCTTTCGGCAGAGAGTGCAGCAGTGGCACCCTCGCCAGCAGCTATGACTATCTGACGGCCCGAGCTATGACGTATGTCCCCGGCAGCCAGCACACCGGGGATCGTAGTCTCCATAAACTCGTTGGTTATGATATATCCGGCTTCATCAAGGGGCAACACGCCCTTGAGATATTCCGTGGCCGGTTTCTGTCCTACATAAACAAAAATTCCCGATACCGGCAGACGGGAGGTCTCACCACTCTTGACATTGCGTAGCTTGACCCACTCCAGTTGTTCTCCTCCTCCCATCTCCTCCACTACACTGTCCCAGCGGAACCCCATCTTGGGATGAGACAGAATCCTCTCCTGAACGAGCTTGGCAGCCCTGAGCTGGTTGCGGCGATGGATGAGCACCACGCTGGAAGCGAACTTGGTAAGGAACAGGGCTTCACTGACAGCAGCATCACCCCCACCCACTACAGCCACGCTTTGGTCCCTGAAGAGAGGCCCGTCACAGGTAGCACAATAGGAAACCCCTCTGCCGGCAAGTTTATCCTCCCCCGGAACTCCCAGCTTTTCACGCTCCGAGCCTCCAGCAAAGATAAGTGCGCGTGCCCGATATTCTCCGGAATCTGTCTTCACCAGTTTGTGCCTCTGCCCCAGTTCTACACCCAGCACCTCAGTCTGCTTGATTTTCAGACCAAAGTGTGTGGCCTGCGCTTCCATAGCACTAGCAAGCTCCGCTCCGGAGATACCCTTCTCGAAACCGGGATAGTTCTCTACAAGCTCTATATTCACCAGTTGCCCGCCCGGCAGTCTTTTTTCCAGCAAAACGGTATTAAGCCTGGCCCGGCAGTCATATATACCAGCAGTCAAACCTGCTGGGCCACCCCCAACGATAACCAGGTCGTATAGCTCATCTTTCATATTCTATCCACCTCGGCCAAACAGCCAATGATTTTGGGAATTGTATAGCGGGCAACACTCCGGCCAGAGCCGCCACACAATATAGAGACCAGCCTGCCCTGGCAGGTGCGGTCAGCCAGGGATTTGATCAGGGAAGCAATGCGGGGATGGCAATCAGGACTTAGTCCCTTATCGCCGTATTCCCCTCTGGTGGCATCATAGCCATACTCCCAAAATATGATCTCCGGCTGGAACTGCAGCACCAGCGGCTCTAAGACACGGCCCAACCTGTTCAGAAACTCTTCGTCTGAGATGCCATATGGTATCTTTATGTCAACATTGTTTTTACCGTCAGCATAGTCCTGCCAGCAACAACAAACGTGAAGCACGGACTCGTCATTAGCGAAAATATCCCTGGTGCCATCGGCATGGTGAGCATCGGTATCTACAATGGCGAACTTTTTCATCCCTTTGGTCTTGAGATCAGCTACAGCCATGGCAGCCCCGTTAAAGTAACACATCCCTCCAAAGAAGTCTTTGCCGGCATGGTGGTCGCCAAAGCTGGTAAAGATAAAAGCATTATCTATCCGACCGGCTGCAATCTCACGTGCCGCATGCACCGTACCTCCGGCCGAATAGGCGGCTGACTCGAAGTCACCGGTTCTCATTACCCTGGCCACCATCTCCCGTGAATGCACTCTGTATAGCTCCTGTTCACCTGCCGGCTCCAGATAGAAGAGGCCATCGGTTGATTCATAAAGAGCATCATAGTAGAATATGTTTTCACGACATAGTAAGCCCTCCAGGGCCTGGGGGAAATCTCTGAGCCTTTCGCCCTGGAAATAGGTGAAGAAGATACCTGTCCTTTTCATTGCACATATAATAGCCCAATTGGGCAAGGAAAATCAAAGGGGAATTAGTGAGGTTTTAATTTGAACTTACCCAAGATAATATCCTTCGACGCTGAAGGCACTCTGGTGACCACCGGGTTCAGCGATGCAGTCTGGCATCAGGCCATACCAGAGCTGTATGCCAAGAAGCACGGCCTCAGTTTCGAGCAGGCTAAGCAATTCGTCCGCCAGGAATACGACCGCCTGGGCGACCACCGGTTGGAATGGTATGACATAAGCTACTGGTTAAACCGCTGGGATCTGGGAGACTACCAGAACCTCATGCTGAGCTACCGGGACCATATTATGTATTACCCGGAAACCAAGGAAATCTTGAACCGGCTAAACCCCGGCCATACCTTAATTGTTTCCTCAGGCTCAGCCAGGGAGTTCCTCAATATGCTAACCGAGGAAATAGGTAGTAACTTTGCCGCAGTCTTCTCCTCCATTTCAGACTACAGACAGGTGAAAAACGCCGATTTCTACCGCAGGGTTTGCCAGGTTATGCAAGTAGAACCTCATGATATTGTACACGTAGGGGATAGCTGGGACTTTGATTTCTTAGCTCCCTGCGAAATAGGCATCCGTGCCTTTTTCCTCGACCGCCAGGGAAAACGACAGGGATCACAGGTGGTCAAGAGTTTGCAGGAGTTTCTGGATAGAGTGTTTGAGGAGAAAACAGATTAGCGCGCGTTCAGGCACAGCCTAGCAACTCATAGCTCGAGAAAAGCATCATCGCCCACAAATAGCCTGATTCCCCCAGTCATCACCCCCGCTTTGGTCAATTTGGCTCCCTGGCCTATAATGCTGTCGGTCAAAGGCTGGGACAAACAAATCCGGCAATCGCCCAGGATTATAGAGCGTTCCACTGAGGAATCCTCGATCACAGTATTATCACCCACGCTGGCTAAAGGTCCGATAAACGAATTCCTGATTACGCAATTGGCGCCGATGGAAGCTGGTCCTCTAACCTCGCTGTTCTCCACAACAGTCCCTTCACCTATCTCTACGGCCCCCAGTATCGAGCTTCGAGAATCCAGACGGCCCAGTATACAGCGGGAGGCGAATTCCTCCAGCATAATACGGTTGGCCTCCAGCAGATCATCCCTGGAACCGGTATCCAACCACCACCCCTCAAGTACCTGGCTGAGCACCTGGCCACCGTTGTCAATGAGTCTCTGAATAGAATCGGTTATCTCCAGCTCCCCACGGGCCGATGGTTTTATCTGCTCTATGGCCCGGTGAATGGCTGGGGAAAAGAGGTAGATACCTACTACCACCATGTCGCTTTTGGGTTGCTTGGGCTTCTCCTCAATACATACTATACGATTGGAGTTATCCAGTTGGGCTACTCCAAAAGCACAGGGATTGGGCATTTTCTTCAGTAGAACCAGAGCATCAGGCTTGCTCCGGTTGAATTGCTCTACAAAAGTTGTCACCTTACCTTGAATCAAATTATCTCCCAGAAACATAAGGAAAGTGGAATCACCTAAGAAATCCCGGGAGACCTTCACGGCATGAGCCAATCCCAAGGGCTGAGGCTGCAATATATAGCTGATCTTAGCGCCCCAGCGTGAGCCATCGCCCACCGCTTGTTGTAGCTGAGTACCCGTATCCGGGGAGATGACTATACCTATGTCATCAATCCCCGTCTGCCTGATCTGCTCCAGGATATAGAACAATATCGGCCTGTTGGCCACAGGTAATAATTGCTTGGGGCGAGTATGAGTCAGAGGTTTAAGCCGATTACCCTTACCGCCAGCTAATATCAAAGCTTTCATTATCTATTCCCGAACCAAGGGGCAATATCCTTTTTCACGAGTATAACATGGTATGCCAGTATCTGCAATGATAGCTGAATGCAATTTTCCTGTGATGGAATTGTAAAACCTATGAGGGCCAAAATAAGTATTGGCCTAGCAAAGCTTTACATTCTAGTTTCATATACTTATTGCTCTAACCAATTCTCCACAGACAGACCGGGGATTCTCTGGAAATGCTGAATGTTTCCGGTAACAACGGTAAGACCACGGGCCAGGGCTATAGCTCCTATGCGTATGTCTGCATCACCCAAAACTATCCCATTACGATCCAGTTCTGCCCTCATTTCGCCATACTGCCGTGCAGCAGCAACGTCGAAAGGAAGAATGGGCAAATTCGGTAACAAGGTCTTTTCTAATTTTTCAAGGAGGCTACTTGTTCGTATTGGCAGTCGGTAGGCTCCATAGAGCAGTTCACCCAGGGTGATGCTAGAGGTAAATTGCTGCTCTGCAGGCACCGAGGCCAGTTTCACAATAAGAGTAACGGAGGGCACCCGTTTCAGAAGGTTGCTCAAAATATCTGTATCTAAGAGATACATCAGGCCTCAAACTCCACCAACCGACCTTTGTCTTGTTCCCTCATGGAATAAACATCAGCTATGAAAGCTTCCCACTCCTGATCCTCTACCTCTCCCCAGGCCCCTACCAGGGCTAAAGCACCCTGAGGTCGTGCCGAGGTTGCCTGCCCCTGCTCTAAATGTTCCAGATCAGATATGCTCACCAGAGCAGCCAGGGGCTTACCATGTCGTTCTATGACAACATGTTTGCCCCCATGAGCTACCTCCGCCATCAGTGATGAGAGTTGGGCTTTCGCCTGTGCTGCACTCACCTTCTTAACCACATTTTTCCCCCAATGTAGTTGACCAATAGGTCATCTTGACTAATTGTAGCATCTTAAAGCAATTAGTACAATAGCCGGCAAATGTACCATTAAAGTTTTTCTCTTGGGCCTTTCAATACCCATAATTTTAGGGAAAATTTTCACGCCCATTTACATGGGCATCACGAAGGACGAAAATAACCCTGTTTGTGTCACCCACCGCAGGGGGGTCTCTTGCTCCCGTAGGGAGAGATTCTTCATCCGCCCGAGGCGGATTCAGAATGACATTTTCGAAGGAATCCGCCATGCCCGGTTGCACAGGGAACCATGAAGTATGAAAATGGGGATTCCACAAGGGGTAAAACCCCTTTGGCGGGGGGTTGGGGGTGTCCCCCATCTCCCCCACAATATCCCCCCAAGAATGGGGGACAGGGGGGTTGAAAGGACTATTTTGGGGGGATATTGCGAATCCTGATCTGATAGACAGCAAAACGATACCAAGTCATTGCGAGTCCACCTCAGGTGGACGTGGCAATCTCTATAATTTTACCCTTTACAGACTTCAGTTTGCGGTTCAGGGAGATTCCCACGCAGTTTGGTGTACATTGCTTCTAGGTCTTCGAGCCAGAGTCCGGCTTCAGCGTCCGAGGGCATCCTCCAGTCTCCTCTGGGAGACAAACTTACAGAGCCGATCTTAGGCCCCTCTGGCAAGCACGTCCTCTTGAACTGGTTGGCGAAAAATCTGCGGAGGAAACTGTTCAACCATTTATATAAATCGTCCAGTGTATACTGGCCTTCAAATAGCTTCTGTTTAGCCACTTCGTTAGCCAGATAAAGAATCTTGCCCGGTCGCATTCCCAGCCGAATGAAAGGGTACAGGTAGAAATCGGCAAGCTCAACCGGTCCGATGACTTCCTCACTCTTTTGGGTGATCTCTCCGTTCTCCGGCCGTCGCAGCTCGGGTGAGATGGGCGTGTTCAGCACATCATACAGGACTTTTTGCGCTGTGGAACCAGCCCTTTCCTCGTCAGCCACCCACCGCACCAAAAAACGGACCAGCGTTTTAGGCACTGAGGCACTAACGTGATAGTGCGAAAGGTGGTCTCCGGCAAAGGTACACCACCCCAGAGCAATTTCAGTAAGGTCACCTGTTCCCAGCACAATTCCATCAATCTCGTTCGCTTTATTGAATAAAAACTCCGTGCGATAGCGAGCCTGCACATTTTCAAAGACCAGGTCTTCCTGCCCCTCATGCTTGAGGTCTCCCAGGTGTGTCTGACAGGTCTTAGTAACATTCACCCATTCAAAACCAGCGCCTAATGCCTGGCATAGTTTTGTGGCATTGTCCTGAGTCCTTTTAGTAGTGCCAAAACCAGTAAGGCTGTAAGCATGGACGTTAGCACGCGGCAGCTTGAGGAAATCCATGGTTTTTACTGCAATTAGCAGAGCCAGAGTGGAATCAAGCCCTCCGGAAACTCCCAGTACAATATGGTGTTTTTTGGCCCCAGACAGCTTCTTGGCGAGAGCCGCTACTTGCATGGAGAAGATTTCGTGGCACCTTTCCGCCCTTCTGGCTGGATCGCTGGGTACAAAAGGATGAGGGTCAAGCGCCCTCCACAATTTGACAGGGATCGGATCGGCTACTTCTGTTTCAACCATTCTAAAGGTCTTTGGTTGTCGAGAGACATCACCAAAACTTGTGGTCACGCGACGATCATGCGCTAAACGTTCCAGGTCTATATCGCAAACCATGAGCTGAGAATCTGCTGACAAGCGTTCAGATTCCCTGAGAATAGTCCCGCTCTCTGCAACAATGGCATGACCACCAAAGACAACATCATTCGATGACTCCCCGATGCCGGAGGACACATAACAGTAAGCTGATATGCATCTGCCAGACTCAGAGGATACCATGATCCTGCGCCAGTCTGATTTTCCAATCACCTCATTGCTGGCAGAAAGATTAACCAGCAATGTTGCGCCTGATAAAGCCTGGTACTCATGAGGTGCCAGCGGCAGCCATAGGTCTTCACAAATCTCCACCCCGATGACAGCAGAAGGGAGACCTCCCAGTGTGAAGAGAATGTCTGTGCCGAAGGGGACTTTCTGCCCTGCTAACTCGATGGTATTGGAGCGGGCAACCACACTGGACACAAACCATCTGTCTTCGTAAAACTCTTTATATGCAGGCAAGAAAGTCTTGGGTATCACCCCTAGAATGCATCCCGAGTTCAGCACTACAGCACAACCAAAAATCTTTTGATCAACAACCAGCGGCATCCCCACTATCACCACCATAGCATTCCTTGTGCTTTCCTCCAAGATACTACGCAGACCTTTTTCCGCCTTTATAAGTAGTGCCTGGTGCTGTATCAGGTCTCCGATGGTATAGCCGGTTATAGCCATCTCAGGGAACACAAGCACTTGCACACCCTCACTTCTGGCTTTTCCCATAGTCTCTTTGATGGCTCTAACATTGAAATCAATATCAGCCACATGAAGCGAAGGGACTGCCGCGCCAATACGAAGAAATCCGAGATCCTTGCTCAGTTCAATACCTTGGCCCACTTGCTACCTCCTTGAGAGGGCACCAGCGGTGACAATTCAGCACAATGCCCCAACCCTCATTCAATAGCTTCGTCTGTGACGCTAGCCTTTCAGACCTTTTCACCATAATAAATTACACAACCAATAAAATAAATATATTGACAGTCTCTATTATAGAGTTCTATGCGTCGTCAAACAAGCGCATACAGGGCATCGCTTAGCCATAGCTAACTGATGCGTGGTGGAGCAAGCAGCCTCATCCAATACCTATGGGAGAAAGCTGGCTAAATGGCACATTCTTACGGATTGTTCAGCAGTCTAATGTCACGCATCTCTTGATAGGCATCTTCCACTAATAGCATAGTATCTTTCACTAACTGCTTGACATCTCTCACAATCTGTCTTATAATACAGGCCAATCAGGAGTAAACGCATGCCATATGAGCGTGCTCGCCAGATCGAACAGCGATTTCAACGAGTAGTCAAATTGATCCAACAGGACTCAATGAATGCAAAGAAACTAGCTGAGTCCTTAGGAATTTCCGAAGCTACTATTCACCGCATTGTCACTGAACTCAGGCGGCGTGGCTACGTTATTCGTTCCGTACATGAGATTGAAGGATGGCGTTATGAAATCGCCAGCAGCCCCCCATCAGGAGACGATGGAGGCAAAGTATGAATTCCGCGATAAAAACATCGTTGAGAGCCCTCTTGGAACAAGGTGGATTCATTGAAAAGGGCCGGTGGGCTACCGGTCTAATCAACACTGATCTCGCAAAGGTAAAACCCAACACTCATCTCCGTTACTCAGGGTTATTTAAGGGAGCCGGTTCTGAAACCGACGTAATATATGAAGTCCCCGGCCCTACAGATGCTGTACCAGGGACGCCTTGTATCTATTTTAAATTCATGGACTCCCCATTGCAAGATACAATTGCTCAACTCCGCAAAAGAATATGGAACCACGGGCGCATACCAACTCTATGGATAGTTGCTCTTGACTCGGTGAGGATCTATGACAGTTTTGCCCGTCCCCAGGCAGATGATTTGCAGAGTGCTGATAATCATTTGCTGGAGGAGCTACAATTCATTGGAAACACCATTAAAAATATTGAGTAATTTCACAAAAGTAGGTTTGATACGGGCGAACTGGCAAAGGGTGTAACATCAACCCAAACCAAAGGGTAGACTCAGCTCTTTTATGTGACCTGTCGACAACAGAGAAATTCTTTTTATGAGGCAACGATACCATTTTCGGTAACACTTATTATGAGTCAATTCGAAGGGTACTGACATCCTTTTAGCGATCGATATGGTAACCAAAGCATATCAGGACCACTATGACATAGCTGTTCTTCTAGCTGGAGATGATGACTTTGTAGACATAGTGAAAGCCATAAAGGAGGCTGGAAAGAGGGTATGCGGAGCTTTCTTTGAAGATAGTGCTTCGCCAAGACTTGTTACTGAGTTTGATTTACATATCCCCTTAAATGACATGATAAAAAGTTGATCTTCTCATTGAACGCGAGGTTTATTTGATAGCACTGCAATAGCTCTCTAAGGCGGATAGAGAAGCAGTGATTTAACGTTTATTAGAAGACCCTGAGCTAAGAGAAGATATTCTATATTTAATCATCATCCAGCAATGTCAGAGAGACTTATCCTGCCTTTTCACAGAGTATTCTGACTAAGAGAAAAGAAAAGTATCGCCAGGAGTTAAATACCATATCCGCACTGTCCTCGCCATTTCTATGTGTTTACAGCCGAAGCCTTTGCCTCTCCCCAGTACAGGCGGTAGATAGGCAAGAGCAGCCAGCGCTTGCTTTTATGACCTGCATTTGCTAAGATTTCTACTCAGTGAGGTAAAGAGATGAAACAGAAAACGCAGTTGCAGGCCAGCCCCAGGCAGATAATAGGCAAAGAAGTTAGATTCCTGCGCCGAAAAGGTATAACCCCAGCTAACGTATTCGGACATGGGTTAACCTCAGTGGCTGTTCAGATAGATACCAAACAGCTAAGGCAGGTCCTGAGCAAAGTGGGTACCAGCCAGCTAATAGCTTTAAAAATAGAGGGTGAATCTGAGCCGAGAAACGTGCTGGTTCGTGATTTCCAGATCAACCCTCTGAGCAGAGCGCTGTTGCACATAGATTTATACCAGGTAAGCTTGACTGAGCGCATGACGCTGGATGTTCCTCTGGTACTGGTCGGTGAATCCATGGCAGTGAAGAAACTCGGGGGCGTTATGCTTCAGAACCTTAATAGCCTGAATGTTGAATGTCTCCCTGGCGATATACCACCTGCCATTGAAGTGGATCTCAGCCGTCTTGCTGAGTTGGGTGATGCTATCCATGTAAAAGAGATCAGTCTGAGCGATGCCGTAACTATACTGAATGACGCAGAAGAAGTTATTGTCAGCGTTATTGCTCCGGCCGCCGAGGAAGCGAAGATGGCGGAAGCGCCAGTAGCAGAGGCCGAAGCTGTTGAAGAGGCTGCTCAGCCTGCTGAGAAAGGTGAAGGAAAGAAGGGAGCAACCAAGGAAACAGCCCCAATCGAATAACGATCTAACGCCTCAATACCGACTTACTGTCGGTTCTACGAATAACGAAAAATACATTGAGCCGTTCATGCTATGAGTATTATTATCACGAACGGCTCAATGTATTTTTCCTGGTCTTAGTCTTCCTGAGTTACACGTCTATACAGATTGCTTAAAGGAGAACGTGGCCAAGGGTATCAGGTGTCAGTATTTTCATACTTTATGGGGACTGGTGCAACTGGGCATGAGGTATTCTTAAAAAAACCAACAGATTAAGGACTACTATCTGTACTTGACAAAGGCAGAGACTATGATATTATATTGTTAACGTGCTGAAAAGATTACATATTGAAAATATAGTGGTGGTAAAGAATGTTTGGGGTTATTTTTCCAGTGGCTAATGCACCTTCAACAAAAACTTTCTCCTTTGGAGAAAATACCCAAAACCGGCGGTGTAAATCCCCTTTAGATAAAAAAAAGGTTTCTTTTCGACAAGTTGATAATCTTACCATTGTGTGAAAGGCTCCCTCAATATAAATGTCTGCGGTGGGAAATGGTTTTACAAGATCTTCAAGTTGTTGAGGTATAAGTTATTAATTGGGCACTGATAATGTTGTTCATGTTAGTTCCAAGCTTGGTGTACAAGGTCTGGATGTCACATCCAACTCCGAAAATTCTCCTTTAATAGTATGTGTCAAGCGGAGACAGAGACGGTAGTAAAAGGTAATTTGGTCGAGGACTAAACGTTGCCCGGATGGACATGAATAAGAGATAGGAGATGGCTATGATAGGAATAGCATCATATGGTGCCTACATCCCGTGGCACCGAATGGAGCGAGGACTTGTTGCCAAGGTCTGGGGTGGATTTGCAATACCCGGTGAGAAGGCTATAGCTAGTTATGACGAGGACAGTTTGACTATGGCTGTCGAGGCGGCCAGGGATTGTCTAAGCGGCTTGGATCCGTATAAGGTGGATGGCCTGTTATTTGCTAGTACCACCTCTCCCTACAAGGAAAAGCAGTGCTCATCAATTATCGCTATGCCCCTGGACATGCGTCGTGACATACTCAC
>Ga0315286_10007538_pt1 | contig 10663 bp, 12 predicted proteins | sample YL17G10_0_MG_FD_205038 | JGI IMG/M metagenome (GOLD analysis project Ga0315286, IMG submission 205038) | Sediment microbial communities from Yellowstone Lake, YNP, Wyoming, USA - YL17G10_0 | ecosystem: Environmental > Aquatic > Freshwater > Lake > Sediment | place: USA: Wyoming | collected...
TAGCGGCAATCACAACAGCCAGAAGATAAAACATCACAATATTGGTCGGCTCAAGTTTTCTTTTGACAAATTCACCGAACAAAGTCATGATAAAAACAAGTCCAATACTTATCAGATAGGGATAAATTTTGTTTTTTCTAGCCATAGATTTTACATCATTATGAAAAACACACCGAAATGCTTACGTATCGGAGGCTATCTAAAATGGCTGTCTTTTATCTATTACGATAAATCTTCTGGATGATGTTTTACTACCTTACCCTCAACCATGTAAATAACATCTTCTGCAATATTGGTGGCGTGGTCACATATGCGCTCAAGATGACGGGCAATTAATAATAAAGGCATGGCGCGTGGTGCAGTACCGCGCCACGTAATTCCGGGGACACATTACTTAATTCCACCTAGACGAGTGCGCTCTACCAGCTCAGTTTGTCCCCATTTTAGGCCATGATTTGGCATTCCGCCCGGAATTACCGGAATTAAGTAATGTGTCCCCGGAATGCTCTATGGCTATATCGCAGGTGCCGCTGATAAGGCTAGAAAACCCTGTACCCGAACCGCCGCCCGTAACCGCGATAAAATCACCTGGATTTTTTTCCATATATTTTTCAGCCCATGCCTGCCCTAAATTAACCATTGTATCTGAACCTTTAATTTGTATTGAATTTTTCGCTGGAGCAGCAAATGTGGAAGTTACAAATATTGATACAATTAAGACAAACAAAATTTTTCTCAACATATCCCCCTCCTAATTTCGCATAGATATAGATTATATAATATTATCTTAAATTTTCCAAGCTAAAACATCCAGGCCGCTGGGAACACACCTATAAATAATAACCCCGCCTGAGCCCTTTCGGGAAGTCAAACGGGGAACAAGTGCCTAATACTTCTTATCGCTTCTTTAACGGCTTTAATTTATATTTCTGTATGCCGATGCGCGAGGGGCAATTAAAGTAACAATGACTTTCCTCTTATCTTTATCCACGCTATAAATTACCCGATAGGTAGCTATGCGGTATCTATAGCGCTTCTTTTCGCCTTTTAATACTTTTATGTTCTGCCCCCAGAAGGGATTATTCTCTAAATCCTCAAAGCATTTATTTAATTTTGTAGCGAGCTCTTCGGGGCAGGCCTTGTAGAATTTAAGCGCTTGAGGCATTAAAAGGACTTCAAAGTTATCCACGCTTGACCTTTCTCCAATTAACGCCTTTGCCTTTAAGATACTGCCTTTCGCCTTCTGCAGCAATCTTTTCTTCCTCCGGGGTCAAAGAATTTTCTATCTGCTCAATAATTAATTCTCTGATAAAAGAAGAAATAGTCATGTATCTTTTTTTGCAGAGTTTTACTGCCTCTTTATAAAGAGAAAATGGCATTCTTATAAGAAGCTCTTTATTCATCATCACGGACATCTTTATCACCTCCGTTTTAAGTATATCATAGTGATATATAAATATCAACCTTTATTTTTGTGCCCAATTTGTGCCAAGATTAGGTGCGAAATTGGGGACAACCGCCCCCCCCTTACTCCTTGAACTCAAATGAAGTGCAGATTTCAATTGGAATTCCGGGGCATAATTCCGGGTAATTCCGGGGACACATTACTTAATTCCGGTAATTCCGGGCGGAATGCCAAATCATGGCCTAAAATGGGGGCAAACTGAGCTGGTAGAGCGCACTCGTCTAGATGGAATTAAGTACTGTGTCCCCGGAATGCACAGGAATAACACAAAGAGAAAATTCAGGTTGTTATTTTTAGGATCTCTTTGATTTTAGATTCTAACTCTTCTAATTGAAACGGCTTAGTAATATAATATTCTGAATATGAACCTGAGGCCTTTATCTTAGATTCATCATCGCCTCTTCCGCTAAGCATTACGACAGGAATTGCCAGCGTCTTTGGGGAATGCTTAATTTTCTCCAAAACCTCAAACCCATCCATCTTAGGCATATTAATATCCAAGAGTATCAGGTCTGGCTTACGATAATTGGCAGCTCCTATACCTTCTTTTCCGCTCTTTGCAACTATGGCTGTAAATCCTTTTTTCTCAAGAAATGTACTTACTACCGAACAAATACCTGGCTCATCATCAATAATCAAGATTTTCTTAGCCATAAATTACTCCCTCCTTGTAACGCCAGATCCCAGGCACTTTCCGCGCTCATCTAAAAAAGTGTACCTGAATTATAATGGATAATGTACCCTAATACCAAAAGGTACACTGTCCATCTTAGCGCTGGGACAGTTTCCCGATTGGATTGGAAAATGTCTCCTATTTGCTATTTGTTTAATGGCGGCTTTTCTAATAGAATTTGGTCCACGGCATGAATAATAATAGGAATATTCAATTGCTTTCTCAGGAATCCATCTGCTCCCTTCAAACGCGCATCTCTTTCTAACGCAACATTGTCTAAGGCGGTAAGCATCACTATCTTTGTATTAATACCTAACCCTCTGATTCTCTTCAATGTCTCAATGCCGTCCATCTTGGGCATCTTCATGTCCAACAAAACCAGGTCAGGATTTTCTTTCTTGATTATCTCAATGGCTTCTTGGCCGCCTGAGGCAGTGAGTGTTGTATAGCCCTTTCGGGAAAGAAATTCAGAAAACATCTTTCTAATCCCTGTTTTGTCATCTACTACTAAAATTTTTTTTTCCATCTTTACTCCTCCCTTTTGATTTTGTTGCGGATATCATTTCTTATCCACATCGCTATGCGCGTATTTCTCTGGTATAAGAATAGACAAAACCAGGGCCTCAAGTTTCTCAAGGTCAAATGGCTTGGTAATGTAGTCGCAGGCACCCAGCCTTTTTGCTTCTTCGATAATATCCTCGTCTTCTACGGCAGTAAGCATAACCACTTTTATGGAATTATCCAGCTCTTTGATCTTTTTTAAAACTACTAAACCATCCATGCCAGGCATTCTCTCATCCAGAAGCACCAGCTTTGGTTTCTGGATTTTTATCTCCATTAATGCCTGGTCCCCATTAGCAGCATCCTTAACATCAAAACCCCGCATTTTCAAAAAAGTCGTTAAGGTCACCCGCATCTCGGAAGTATCGTCCACTACTAAAATTTTGCCTAAAACCAAATACTTATCTCCTTGAATCCGCTCTTCCTTCTCCCCCAAGATTTCCAGAATTTTTTTAAACACGGTGTGGGTAGAAAAATCCTTCTTTACAACCACCGATACACCCAAGCGAAGAACTTGCGTCTCTATTTCAATATTGGGTTCATCTTTGGTTAAGAATACAACTTTTATCTGGCGGTCGAATCCTCTTACTTTCTTTAAAGTCTCAAGGCCCCCTTCAGGCGATAAATTTTCATCTAAAATAAGTAAATATGGCCTCTCAGTCTGCAATCGATTGATGGCCTCATTGCTATTAGGCACACATTCTACTTTATAGCCCAAGGAAAACAGCACCTCATACATCCTGTCTCTTGACTCAACATCACTATCTGCCAATAAAATATTTTTAAACATAATCCTCCTCCTCGCATATTATTGCTTCTTGCCTCAAGCCGCTGGCAGCCGAATAATAACAGTGGTCCCCTTACCCGGCGTGCTCTCAATGTCTATCCTGCCTTTATGTTTGACAACTATCTCCTGAGCAATATTAAACCCTAAACCTATCTCTTCCTTTAGGCCCTCGGTTGTAAAAAATGGCTCGGCTATCCTTTCTAAATAATCCTGTTTTATACCCAAGCCAGTATCAGATAAGGCTACCCGCACGCAATTATCTTCCTTAAGATAACCTGTTTTTATGGTAACCTTGCCTCTCTTTCCTGCGGTATCGAGTGAATTCAAAATTAAGGTAATCAAAACCTCCTGTATTTGGCCCTTGTCCGCAATAATTAAAAGCGGACTATCTTGGAGTTCTGCCTCAAGGACAATATCTGACATCCTGGCTAAAGGCTGAATTAATATCAGCGCATCTTCAACTGCTTTATTTAAATCCGCCAGTTGGCGTTTTTCTTTCTGTTTTTGTGAAAACCGCGAAAGCCTGGTGAATAATTCAATATTCTCGGACTGTAATTTTTCAATAGTTCTGAGTGCTTCGGTATTATTAAATCCTTTATTATCTGCCAAATCGCCTCCGGCCTTTATCCCTTCTAACAACACCCGCGCGTATCCCCTCACGCTTACTAAATGATTTATCATGTCATGTGCCAGCCCACTTAAAAGATAACCCGCTGCCAGAAGCCTATGTGTATATTTTAATGCTTCAACCTGTCTTTTTCTTTCCATAAATTTTATCACCTTCGAGGAGTGGGCGCTGAAATACCCAAAGGCAAAGAGAAATGCCACATTGCCAAAAAGCAAACTGAGCATCTGTACGGTGGGAATCCTATAATTAAAATAAGAGATTGGAAGTAGTATTCCAAAATGTTCGAGAATTACGATTGACAAAAAGGAAAAACAGGACGCGCTTACGGCAAAAAATACCGCCCGATAGTCAGAAACTACCCCTGCCCACAGGATAACTGCGTAATAGCCCATACTTATAATATGGGCTTCTATTCCACCCATATAATATAAAATCCAAGAAATCACTATGATATCGGTTGTCATTTGATAAAATTGGAATCTATAGATATCAACTTCCTTCAGGAAAAAACTATATGGCTGGTTTACGATTACTTCTACAAAAATCAAGGCGGCAAATGCAAAATTGAGGTAAGAATATCCGCCGCTGAGCTTCATTAACAAAAGAAAAATAAACAGGAGAAGAAAACTTACGGATCTTATCTTACTTGCCCATTGATATTTTTTTATGAGTTCTCTACGTAAATTATCATCCATCGTAATCTATCTTACAGTCCTTTATTAAGCCATGCGCAGTTTCTTCTTAACCATATCTAAAAGCAAAAATAAATCTACAGGCTTATAGAGAATGTCTTTCTCGGTATACCCAAACTTTATGATGTCAATAAGGTATTTTTCTGCGTCAACTGAACCGGTGAGAATAATAACCGGGATTTTTCTTTTTATTCTTTCCATCTCATTTATAACATCCATACCCGTTACCTTAGGCATCTTCATATCTAAGACCATTAAATCTATTTTCATCTCGGAATTTAAAATCTTTATCGCCTCTTCTCCGCCCAAGGCTTGCGTTACTTGGAATCCTGATTTGGCCATAAAATCCTGTAAAACTTTGGCTATCCGAGGTTCGTCATCTACAACTAAAATTTTATGCATTATCTACCCCCTCTTTGCCTTTTACTCTAAATATTAAATCTTTTTTCAGTAAAAAGCTTATAACAAATATCTACAATCTCGGGGCTATAAAGTATGTTCTTATTTTTTGAAATTTCTTCCATTGCCCTATCTATTCCAAGGGCAGGTCTATAAGGACGGTAGAACGCCATAGCCTCAACGACATCAGCCACAGCTAAAATCTTTGCTTCAAAAAAGATTCCCTCACCCGAAAGACCTTGCGGGTATCCAGAACCATTCATTCTTTCGTGATGCTGTAGTACTATTTGGGCAACTGGCCAAGAAAATTCTATTGCCTTCAGTATCTCATAACCCATTTGGGGATGATTCTTTATCATAGCAAATTCAAGCTCAGTTAACTTAGTAGGCTTGACCAAAATCTCTGTGGGTATACTTATCTTACCGATGTCATGAATAATTGAGGCTATATATAATCCTTTTATTTGTTCCTCTGGTAATCTCAGCTCTTTGGCTATTACGCAAGCGAGCTGAGTTACCCGTTTTTGATGGCCGGCGGTATAGGGATCCCTCGCTTCTAATGCCGATGCCAAAGCCCCTGCTGTCTCCTCTAAAATTCTTTGCAGTTTCTGAAGGCTTTGTAGAAGCTCTTTTGTCCGTTCCCGCACCCGTAGCTCCAAATCATCGCGGGCTCTGCGTAACGCCTTTTCTATATTACTGCGCTCAATGGCATAGCAAACAGCACGTCCTAAAAAGGTAATATCCAACTCGTCCTTAAATAGATAATCTTGGGCGCCCTGTTGTACCGCTTTGATAGCAATCGCCTCGTCATCAGTTCCTGTCAGTATTACAATTGGTACTTCAGGTATCTGGTTATGCGCTTTAATAAATGTATCAAAACCGCTACTATCCGGTAGAGATAAATCAAGAATAACTACATCAATGTTCCCCTGAGTCAAACGCCTTAGCCCCTGCCCTAACTGACCTACGTGCTCTACCTCAAAGGCAAACCCTTTAACCCCAGCCAATATCCCCCGTATCAATTTGGCTGCGTTGAAATCATCCTCAATCAAGAGAACCCTGATAGATTTACATTCCATTTTTTTAATTTCTGCGCTGTCTTATCAATATTTTCTCGCTAGGTACCAAAAGACCTAATACAATCAAAATTTTATACATTATCCTTTACCCCCCCCTAAAGGCAAAAGAATAGTAGCGGTTGTGCCTTTTCCCAATTCGCTTTCAAATCTCAATTCTCCATTATGAGACTTTATAATCCCGTAACATACAGACAGCCCTAACCCTGTTCCCTCTTCCTTGGTGGTAAAAAATGGTTCGAATATTCTTTTTTTAACCTCCTCTGACATACCACATCCGGTATCTTTAAAATCTATCTTCATAAATTCTCTTTCAAGGTTTGTGGATATCTCAATAACGCCACCTTGGGGCATAGCTTCTTTTGCGTTGTTCAAAAGATTCATAAATACTTCCTGCATCTGTTGTTCATCGGCTAAGATAAAAAAACTGCTCTCAGGATAATTTCTTTTTATTTCTATATTGGCTAATTTGAATTGGTGCTCCACAATACCCACCACCGCCTCTATGTTTTTATTGACATCTATTTCTTTAATTTCGCCTTTGCTGGGTCGGGAGAATTTAAGCAGCCTATGAATGATATCCTTTGCCCTGCGGCACTCTTCAAAAATAACCTTAAGATTATTTTTTACTATTTCGCTCTGTATCTCTTCCATTAAGCAAAGTTGGGCGTTTCCGGAAATAATCATCAGGGGATTATTGACCTCATGGGCCATATCCGCAACCAGCTCTCCTAATTGAGCCAGTCGCTGCGTTTTTTCGATTTCTTTGCGCTCAGTAACATCTTTATCGGTAGAGACAAAATGCGTAATATTCCCCTCTGCGCCTCTTATTGGCGTGATAGTTTTTTCGGCATAGTAAAACTCACCATTCTTTTTTCTATTAATGAGCGTATCGCGAAAGACATTACCAGAGAGAATTATCTTCCATAAAGTTTCATAAAATTTTTGGTCATGTTTACCCGACTTCAGTACCCTTGGCGTCTGACCAATTACCTCTTCCTCTACATAGCCGGTAACTTTCTCAAAGGCGGGGTTGATATATTCAATAACACCATCTTTATTGGTAATAATTACGATATCCGCAGTTTGTTCAACCGCGCTGGAAAGTTTTTTTAGCGTCTCTTGAGTCTGTTCGCGCTCAACGCGTGTGCGTAGCGCCACTATGCCAAACGCCAGGTCATTTGCTAATTCAGATAGTAGATTAACCTCCTCTTTGTCAAAGGCATCTGGTTCGCTAGCATAAATATTCAGCACGCCAAGAGTTCGATTTTCCGCAATTAAAGGAATAACGATGTAAGAAACATAGCCGCGCTTCTTCGCCTCGGCGCGCCAGGGTTCAAACTTTGGGTCAGTCAGGATATTTCTGCTTATATAAACGTTACCTGTCCGGATAGCCGTGCCTGTTGGTCCTTGACTTCGTTCGGTATCCGACCAAGTAATGTTTAAATTCTCCAAATACTCCTCCTCATATCCGGCCTGTGCTACTGGATGCACAGTCTTTCCTTCATCCTGTTGGGCAAGGCCAATCCATGCTAAACGATAGCCACCAACTCCTACGAGATTACGGCATATCTCATTTAGCAAATTTGGTTCATTCGTAACACGCACCAAAACTTGATTGCATTCACTGATAACTCTTAGCGCACGATTAACTCTGTATAACTCCACCTCTGTCTTTTTGCGCTCGGTGATGTCTATGGAATATTCAATCATCTGAATTACTTGGCCGTCTTTGTCAAGGATGGGGTCACCGTGTACCTCGAAGTTACGGCAATTGCCGTAATTATCAAAATGGATATGCTCGGTTACTGTTGGTTTCCCTGTCCGAATTACTTCTTTAAGAGGACAGACATGCTCGCCGCTGCACGGCTCTTGGCAACGATGAGTAAGTTGATAACAACGACCGCCTTCGACCACCCCTTTTTCTTTGGCTGCCTTGTTACTTAAAATAATAGTGTAGTCTGTACCAATGACGTAAAATGGATACTGAAGCGAATTGATAACCGTTTCCGCAAATTCATTCTGCTTCTTAATGTCCTCCTCCGCCTTCTTGCGCTCGGTGATGTCGCGAAAGATTGCCAGAATTACTTTTTTTCCTTTTAAGTCGAACGTGCTTGCCTTTATCGCAACATCCCTGATTTCTCCTGATTTTTTAATTACCTTCGTTTCAACAAGAGCTTCTCCAATAATGTGTTGTTTGAATGACTTAGAAAATTTTCCATCCCATTCTTCAGAAGGATGCAATATTCTTTGATGCTGACCTACCATCTCTGATTTTTCCCTTCCTATAAGTTCCATGGCGGCCCTATTGCATTCTAATATTATTCCGGTCTGCGTATCAGCCAGGAACAAGGCATCTATGGTTTGTTCAAACTGGATACGGTAACGCTCTTCGCTCTCGCGCAGCGCCTCCTCCGCCAGCTTGCGCTCGGTGATGTCTCTAAAAACACCTAAGAGATACGTTCTTCCAGCCAGTGTTACAAGAGAAGTGTTAACGTCAGCATAAAAAACACTGCCGTCTTTTCTTTTCACCGGAAGATCTTTAGCCACTGCAATCTCTCTTCTTACTTGCCTCTGGAACTGTTCTATAACATAGGGTAAATCTTCCTTGGGATGAATGTCTGTGACCCCTAAATTTTTAATCTCTTCAAGACTATAGCCTAACATTTGACAGGCTGTATTATTGCCGACATGAAATTTTTTTGTCTCCGTATCTGCCAGAAGTATTCCGTCGTTCGCATTATCAAAAATGGCCCTAAATCTTTCTTCGGAATCCCTCAGCACCTCCTCCGCCTGCTTGCGTTCAGTGACTTCTCTTTGCAGTTGTAAATTATTGGCTTTCAGCTGCTGATTGGCCGCTTGGAGTTGCTGTTCACTTGCCCGTAGTTGTTGGTTGGAAGCCCGAAGCTGCTGCTCGCTGGCACGTAACTGTTGATTTGCAGCTTTCAACTGCTGTTCACTTGCTCTTAGTTGTTGGTTAGCGGCTTTTAGTTGTTGCTCGCTGGCTCTTAACTGTTGGTTGGCGGTTTTCAATGCTTCTTCTGCCTTCTTCCGCTCGGCGATTTCAGCACGGAGTTGTTGCTCGTTTGCTTTTAATTGCATGAGCTGCTCTTTAATCATACTTTTATCTTTCATTTTCTATCCCTACTAATAACAGGAGGTGAGTTTGTCGACTGTTTACAGTTCTCTCGCATTGCTGTCGCCTTCGGTATAGGATATCCTGCCAGAACCAATATTTAAAGATACGCTACGGCGTTCTGTTCCGCCTAACTTCTTGATTTTTGGCTCTATATTTAATCTTTTCAAACAAACCAAGACAGATTCTACAACTTTATCTGGAAGGTCTCCTTCGCGCAGCACATTTGCTCCACCTATAATATTTACCTCTAAATTTTTCACACCAGCACCTAATTTCCTCGCCGCATCAAACAAGACTTCCAGGGCGCCCTCGGCATATTTAAACTTCCCTGTCTCTTCTTTTCTTGGCGATTTACCAGGAAGCATCACATGCGCTATACCACCTATTTTGTTAATCTTGTCATAAGCCACAACCGCAACGCAGGAGCCAAGCGCAAGCGCCCTAAGGATTACCGGTCTTGAAGAAACTTTGATTTCTCCTGTGGTTACGTCAATTATAACTTCTTGGGACTCGTTAAGCATTTTATTAAATTATCGTCATTTTGTTTAGGTTTATATTTTTCCTCATCCGGGTCATCTTCGGTTTCCTTTATTTTCTCCTTAAGCTTCATCATCGCTCCGCTAAGAGTATATTTCTCTTCATCTACCAGCTTCTTGACTAATATAACTCTGTCAATATCCTCCTGTGAATACCTTCTAAATTTTCTCGTTCCGCATTGGAGATACTTTGGCTTAACAATACCTAATCTCTCCCAATAACGCAATCGCTCAGGCGATATACCTACTTGTTTGATAATCTCCACTATTCCTATTCCGAATTTTTTTTCTTTGGCAGGATTCATTAAAAGTTATGCATTTTCGTTAATGTCTTAATACGATACCAGATACTGTTTTCTTATTTCTTCTAAATTGTATTCCCACTTCATAAACAGCACAATAGGGTATTAATGGATAGATAATGGGTATACAAAATACCCACTAATAAGGTGAGAAAAAAGGCAAATTAAGCTTTGGCCTTAGCCTTCTTCTGCAGATAGGTGGCTAAATTAATCTTTCTGTGGCCTAAGCCTAATTTCTTCCTGACGTTTTTGCGGTGCTTTTCTATGGTTTGGCGGGAAACATTCAAAAAATCGGCGATCTCCTTGCTGACAAGGCCTCCTTCTACCATATTGCAAATTTCGATTTCTTTAGGAGTTAACTTAAGCATACTCTCTGTTAACTTACGGCCTAACGAAGAGGTCAAT
>Ga0315286_10007540_pt1 | contig 10662 bp, 9 predicted proteins | sample YL17G10_0_MG_FD_205038 | JGI IMG/M metagenome (GOLD analysis project Ga0315286, IMG submission 205038) | Sediment microbial communities from Yellowstone Lake, YNP, Wyoming, USA - YL17G10_0 | ecosystem: Environmental > Aquatic > Freshwater > Lake > Sediment | place: USA: Wyoming | collected...
CGCACCCCACCCAGAGCACCGTCTCGGCGTTCGCCCCGCTTGACGCCTCGGCGACATCCAGGCCGGCGGTCCAATCGGTGCGCGTCGCCTGGGTGCCGGGGAACGGATGACCGCGCGACTCGAGCGACCGAATCACCGCCTGAAGCGTATCGGGCAGGTCCGCCTCCTCCATCACCAGGTAGCGGCGCATGTCCACGATTTTCGGCATCTGCTCGATGAAGACCGGGCACGCGTCGACGCAGGCGGCGCACGTCGTGCACGCCCACAGCGCAGCTGGTGCGGTGGCGGGGACGGCCCCGACAAGCGCCACTGGCTGAGGCGGATCGGTTTCGGCCGGCGGGATCCCGGTGGCGGCACCGGGCGGGCTCGTGGTGTGGAGGATGCCACGCAGTCCGAGAATAATGTCGCTCGGTGACAGGGACTTGCCGACCCGGTTGGCCGGGCATGCCCTGGTGCAGCGCCCGCACTCGGTGCACGCGTCGAAATCGGCCAGGTCCTTCCAGGTAAACGCCTCGAGGCTATTGACCCCGAACTTCTCCGTGTTCTCGAAGTCAATCGGCCTGAGGGACGCCCCGATCGGATCGAGCGAGCTGGTGTAGATATTGAAGGGTCCAAAGACGACGTGAGCGAGCTTCGTGTACGGTGCCCACGCTAGCAGAGCGAATGCGCTCAGAAGATGCAGCCACCATCCTGCTCGGTGCCATGTCAGGAGGGCGTCGGTCGAAGCCACGCCGCGGGACAACTGCGCGATGAGGTACCCCACCGGAGACCACGCTCCCCATGGGTCGGCCGTGACCGCGATGCGCCACCCTTCGACGAGGAACCCGCCGAGGCAGATGGCGAAGATCAACGCAAGCAGCCCCCACGATTCGGCGGAGCGGACCAGGTGCGCCGGCCCGCTCGGTCGGCGGCGGTACGCCGCCACCAGTACCCCTGACATCACGAGCGCCCCGAAGAGATCGACAAGGAGCGACTGAAAGTACAGGTAGAACGCCCCGTGCATCACGGGCAGACCAAGATCGTACTGGAGCAGCACGACCGTGGTGGCAATCGTCAGGACAATGAAGCCCCCGTAGAGGCACGCGTGCATGAATCCGGCGTCGGCCGCCCGCCAGGTTCGGGCTTGCGCGACCGCGTGTATCAACAGTCGGCGCATGCGCTCGTCGGCGCGGTCGAACCGCGCGGACGGTCGACCGCGTCGCCACGCCCGTGCCCGCCGCCAGAAGCCATGGGCGGCAATGGCCAGCGCCACGGCAAACAACACATACATCAGCCAGCCGCGGTCAATGTTCCACAGGAGCGGGCGGGTCGCGTCGGCTGGCGTCATCAGCGCAGGGCCGTGAGCTTCTCGCACAGGAGGGGCACGGCCTTGCGGAAATCCTCGACCAGGCCGAACTGGCTGTGTTTGAAGATGGGCGCCTCCGGATCGGTATTGATCGCCGCGATCACCTTGGCGTCGGAGATGCCGAGCAGATGCTGGCTCGAGCCGCTCAGTCCGATGGCCAGATAGAGTTCCGGCGCCACCTTCTTGCCAGTCTGCCCGACCTGCCACGACGCAGGCACCCACCCGGCGTCGCACGGAGCGCGCGTGGCGGCCAGTTGCGCCCCGATCGCCTGCGCCAATTGCCGCAGCAGATTGAACGGCTCGGCGCCGCCGATGCCCCGGCCGCCGGCGACAATCCGGGCGGCGTCCTCGAGGCGGACTGCTCCGGTTGCTTCGGTACTGCGCTCGACGATGCGAGTCGGGGCTGCCGACGGCGGATCGACGACGACAACCTCGGGCGTGGCGGGCTGGTCGAGCGGCGCGGGCGGAGCGAAACCGCGCGCCCGGATCCACACGACCGCCGGCTTCGCGCGGAGGCGGAAGACAGCCTCGGCCTTGCCGCCGTACACGGCCCGCCGTACCTCAACGCTCCCGTCGGCGATGTTCAGGGCAATCGCGTCCGACGCCGCGACTCCTCCGAGTCGGTGCGCGAGGCGAGGCGTCAGTTCCTGGCTGTACGTATCGCCGCCGAGCAGCACCGTGCCGGCTTCGATGGCCTTGCACGCGTCGGCGATGACCGCAAGAAATCGCTCGGGCTGGTAGTCCGCGAGCAGCGGATGGCTCAGCATCAGCACGCGATCGACGTACGGCGCGATCGTCTGCGACGCCGCGTCCGCCGTCGGCCCGACCACCACCACCGAGACGCGGCCGCCATTCGCCGCCACGAGCGTTCTGGCCGCTCCGGCCAGTCCGAGGAGTGCCCGGTCGCTTGGGCCGAACGCGGGCAGAACGATAGCGATGTCATGGCTCATGAAGGGCAGTCCTCAACTGCCGGCGCGCACGATTTCAAGGACGCGCCGGGCGAACCCGTCCACCTTCTCGTCGATCGTGTTCCCGGTCATCATCTCGCACTGCACGTCCCTGGCCGGGATCGACAGTTCAACCACCTCGACAGCCGTCTGGGATGCGGATGTCGGAGGAGACAGTCCCAGGTCCGCCGGCGTCCATGTCGTGATCGCCTGCCGGTACGACATCATCACGTCGCGGGTCTTGGGTATCCGCGGGACGTTTCGCTCATCGTTCGTGACCGTCACAACGACCGGCGGGGTGGCCGCGAGGCGCTCCCACCCGGCATCGGTCTGGCGCCTGAGCAGGAGCGCCGGACCACCTCCGTCCGGGCGCTCCACGCGATCGACGAAGCCGACAAACGGCAACGCCAGTTCCTCGGCGACCAGGGCTCCCGTCTGCCCGAAGCCCCAGTCGGCCGATTCGCGGCCCAGCATCACGAGGTCCGCCGCATCCACCCTTCTGATGGCTGCCGCGAGCATCCGCGCCATGTCCGCCGGGGCGGTATGCACGGCCCCGTCGACGCGGACGTGCACGGCCCGTGTCGCCTTGAGCGCCAGGGCCTTGCGCAGCGTGTCCTCGACAGAGGCGGGGCCCACCGACACGGCGGTGATGGTGGTCCCAGGCTCGCGCTCCGCCACCTGCAGAGCCATTTCGAGGGCGTTCTCGCAGAAGATGTTGGTGACGAGCGCGGCCGATCCGCGAAGGGCCTCGCGCCGGCCCCGGTCGATCCTGAAGTCGCGCGCAGGAATCTCCGGGTCGAGCACCTGTTTCAAACACACGACCATGTGCATGGCTGGCGTCTCTCCGTGCGGAAGCGGGGCGCACCGCGTGGGAACGGCGGGGGTGGCCGACGGGCGGCGCCCCCGCCGCCCGCCCCAATATGTCCTAATGATAGTACAATGTCAAGGCGTCCGTCCTTGGAGGCGCCGAAGACGCCCGGCGTGTTCCGGGTCTTGAGCTGCTTCGACACGATAGGAGTCACGGGGGCCGCGAAACCGCCTCCCGCCGATCCTTTCTCGGGAGGCCCCCCAGTTCAAGGAGCCGCCGCGGGATCTCGAAGAGATCCGCAGGCTGCAGAAAGGGCCTGGCCAGGCGCCCGAAGCGCGCCCGGCCGGGCCAGAGTTTCTCCCTACTTCACTGCCTTGATCCGGGACCGCAGGTATCGCGCAGCGTCCTTGAGGTCCGTTGGCAGGAAGTCCTTGTAGGCATTGGGCGCGTAGCGCGGCGCGTACTTCTGGAAGACCGGCAGGAAGAGCGCCACGGGCACCTCCGGGACCGCGCGGCCCTTCCGGAACTCCCCGATGGGAATGCGCGTCGTGACGATCGCCTCGTGGTGATTCTCGGATTGCGCGAGCGGACGGCCGCGGGGATCGCAGATCACGGTGCCGCCGTCGGCCGCGCCGGCGGACTCGGTGAACCCGATATTGTCCGGCGATACCGAGTTGCCGACGCCCACGCAGTAGACGTTGTTCACCCTCGCCGTATCAGCTGCATCTGCCGCGTTGGTCGAGCCGGTGACCGTGCGGATGATGATCTCGGCGCCCTTCAGGGCCATGCACCGGTAGAGATCGGGCTCGTTGCCGACAGGCGTCATGCAGATGTTGCCGATGTCGGTGCGGGCCACCGGAATGACGGCGTCCCACCCGTAAAGCTCGACGTAGCGATCGAGCACGTCGTAGACCGTCGTGCCGAACAGCGAGAAGTCGCCGAACACGCCCAGCATGTTCCGGGCCTTGAGCTGCTTCGACACGATCTGGCCCGATGGCCCGACTATGGTCGAGATGCTCATGACGTGGTCGGGCCAGTCCTTGTCCCTCGCGTAGCACCCGAACGCGATGTAGCAGTTGTACTTCCGGGCCTTCAGTCCAATCGCTTCCGACTCTGCGCCCGGCAGGTCAATCGCTACGCGCAGGACTTCCTTCCGTGTCCAGGGATTCCAGCCCTGGATCGGGAACTCGTGGAAACAGAGCAGGTCCTGAGCCGAGCCCCACTGACGCTCCTGGCCCCACGCCTCGGCAACGCCCTGGGCATCGTCGATGAGCTCGAGTACGTGTGCCAGATTCTCCTTCAGGCGCGGCGCGGGGTTTCTCCCGTCAACTGCCCGTACGCGTGACTGGACGGCCGAGACGGTGATCGCGGTCTGGCGCAACGGCACGGTCGCGTAGCTGCCGTCGGCGCTCACCGAGACGTCGGCCGTCGCCGCCGCCTTCGGGGCAGGGGCCTGCCAGGCCTCCGATACGCCCCCCGTCGTGCCTGCCAGGAAACCGGTGACCCCGGCCACGCCCGTGGCCCGGAGCACCTCGCGGCGCGAAAGCGGCCGATGCCCGTGTATTGCCATGTCGCTCTCCTTCTTGGGCGTTCCCGCAGAACGCGGTGGACCAAATGGTTAGATTATCCTAACATTAAGACATCTGTTCTGCCCGTGGAGGACGATGTGACGAACCTGCCGCCCCTGTTCGACCGCCGCGAGTGGCTCATCGCGTCCTCCCTCGGGGCCTGCGGCGCCGTGCTGGGGCGTCCCTCGCCCGCTGATGCGGCCGCCCTGCTCGACCAGGCCGGGCAACCGGACTGGAAGGCCGTCGCCTCCCGGTTTCTCGTCGAGGACGGCCTGGCCTACTTCAACGCCGGCACGTACGGGCCATCGGTGCGGTCCGTCAACGAGATCGAGGCGCGCGAGCGCGAGGCGATGAGCCGCGACTGGATGTCCTACTTCGTCAGCCATCACCTCGGCGCCGCGATGCCCGCGGTCGTGCGCCGCGTCGCCGGGTTCGTCGGGGCCAGCGAGGACGGTGTCGCCCTGCTCTCGGGCACGACCGAAGCCATGAACGTGGTGGCCGGGGGACTGGACCTGGGAGAAGGAGACGAGATCCTCACGACGACGCACGAACACCAGGCCGGCATCTATCCGTGGCTGCTGGCCGCGAAGCGGCGGCGCTGCACGGTGCGGCAGCTTCCCGTGCCAGCCCCGCTCGCGAGGCCCGGGGAGCTGCTGGACGTGTTCGAGAAAGCCATCACGCCGCGCACACGCGTGATGAGCTTCTGCCACATCCACTACACCGACGGATCGATCCTGCCCGTACGCGAGCTGTGCGATCTGGCGCGGCGGCGCAACATTCTGTCCGTGGTGGACGGCGCACAGGCCGTCGGCATGCTCGACGTCAGCATCGCCGACCTCGGCTGCGACGTCTACGCCACGAGCCTGCATAAGTGGCTGTCGGCACCCTACGGCACCGGGCTGCTGTGGGTCCGTCGCGACGTCCAGGAACGGATCTGGCCCTCGGTCGTGGAGGGCTTCGACGGGTGGGACACCGTGGATCGATACGGCGACAAGCCGGCCGGAACCGGGCGCGATTTCGTCGGGGCCTGGCCGCCCGCCATGCAGAAATACGCGTGGGGCGTGCTGTACTTCGCGCCGCTCATCTGGGCGCTCATTGGCGCGATCGATGTCCACGAGCAGATCGGCAAGCCCCGGGTTGAAGCCCGGGCACGTGACCTGGCGAAGCGGCTGCGCGCAGGGCTCCAGGGGATTCCCGGCATCGAGGTGCTGACGCCGGCCGATCCCGCCATGTCGGCTGGCATTGTCTCGTTCCGATCATCAGCGTTCGCGCCGCGGGCGCTCTCGAGCGAGTTGCGCCGGGATCATCGCATCGTCATCCGGTCGGTGAGCCATCCGCACATCGGCTTCGACGCGTGCCGCGTGTGCACGCACATCTGGAACACCGAGGAGCAGGTGGACCTGCTCCTCGGTGTGCTGAAGGACAAGCTGGCGAGGACGTAACCCGGGGTCTCCCTTCGACTTGCGGGAAGTTGGTGCGCTCGCTCAGGACAGGAAAGACCCCGGGCTCCATGACAAATGGAGGCCGGGTCTTTAGACCCGGCGTGCACTACTTCTGAGGCGCCTGGGCCTTCTTCTTGTCGATGACCTTCTTGAAATAGGTCCAGGACGTTTCGTTCGGGCGGGTGTCGTCGACTGACGGCGGCGCCTTGTACTCCGGGTACTTCGCCGCTATCTCGGCCTTCAGCACGTCCGGCAGCGCGTCGAAGGACGAGATCTTGCGGCCGGCGCCGCTGAAGATCATATAGCCCACGCGGCCGCCCATTTCCATCCACGGCAGGAACTGCGAGACACGCGACCACGCGACGTTCACGTCCGGCGCGTCAGCCATCGTGGCGTCCAGCAACTGCTTCTCGTTGAAGTAGAAGGTGAACAACTCAATGCACTGGTAGTCGCCGCCGACGTACGGCTGGTAGTCGCCGCCAAGCGGGTTCGTGTACCAAAGCGGCACCTCGACCTGGTAGATCCCCAGACCTTCCTTGAGGGTCACGTCCAGCTTGAAGGGGCCATTCGGGCCCTGGGCGAACATCGGCCGGCTGTTGACGGGGTCATTGGCGACGTGCACGACCTCGAGGTCCTTCCCCGTCCACGGGTTCTTCCAGGTCCGGACCACCTCTCTTGTCTTGGGATCGAGATAGATGAGGACTTCGCGCGACACCTGCCGATACCCGTAGCCGCGGCCGGGCTCACTGACGGCCTTGGACGCGCGGATGTTCATCGCCTGGTAGGTGAACAGCAGGCGGTCGCGCTCGCCGGGGATGCGGCTGTAGACGTTGCCCTGAAACCAGAAGATCGTGGGCTTGCCGTCCTCGAGCGAGCTCTGCAGCTTCCTCGCGGCCTTGACTGCATCTTCCGGGCTGTTGAGGTCGAGCGGAGGCGGCGGGGGAGGAGCCGCTCCCTTCTTCTGGGCCTTGGCCGGCGCCGGCGCCTTGGCGGCGGTCGCTGTCTGCGCGCTCGAAACGCCGACGGCGAGCGCCACGAGGAGTGCGACGAATCCGAACATCCAGCCGTCACTTGTGAATCGTGAGCAGCGCGTCAGTGTGTTTCGCAGCATTCCGGATCTCCCTTCTCTCTGAACACGGGTGCGGCCGCGCCCGCGCACCGCCTACTTCTGCAGCGTTCGGATTTCGTCCAGGTCCTTCGGCGGCGCCATCCACAGCGGCGCGTCGGTCTTGATGTACTCGCGAATGGACGCCGGCAGGTCCTCGAAGCGATCGACGCGCCAGCCGACCATCTGGATGACGGCCTTGCCCTTGCCGGCGAAGGCCGGCAGGTCGCCGAGGCGGTTCCAGATCAGCTGGTGCTTCGCCGCGGGATCCTTCTCCCCGGGGTGGTAGACGAAGTCGTAGTTCTCGTACGCCTCGTACTTGCCGCGCGGCGTCTCCATGTTCAGGAAGAGCGGCGACGAGAACACGAGGGACGGTCCCAGGCGACGGAGCAGAAAATTGTCGCCCGGCCCGATCTTCTGAAGGTTTGCACCCGCTCCCTGCTCGACAAACGTCGTCAGGCGGTCGCCCTCGAGCTTGTAGGTGATGAACTGGTACGGGTACGCGATGCGGGTCACCGGCTGGCCTTTGTACTCCTTGAGGATCTCGTTGGTCTCGGGATCCCTGTAGATGAACACCTTGCGCGACAGCTGAATCGCGGTGTCGGGCTGATCCGAGGGGATCATGCGCGCCGCGTCCGAGCCCTCGATGCGGAGCAGGCGCTTGCCTTCGGGAGAGGAATAGACCTCGCCGATGGCATACCAGTAGACCGGCGCCCCGGTGCCGGCGCGCAGCGTGACGAACTGCTTGAAGGTGTCGCGGTCGAACCCCGGCCCGGAGGACAGGACCGGGACGGCCAGGACCGCCACCGCGACAACGCCGAGAGCCCATGCTGGCTTCTTCACGACGGTTACTCCTTTGTGCGAGGCGCTGCGGTGGGGGTGGGCGGCCAATTGGTCATGTTGATATAATCATATACCATCGCATCGCCTGTGGAGCAACCGCGCGCGCCGGTTGACAGGCGCCCGCGCCCCGGGAACAATCAGGAAGGGGTTCCCGGGAAAGCGCCCAACCCATGACCAGGCAAACCGTCGTATCGTTTGTGGCGGGCCTCGTTGCCGTGTGCGTCGCCGTGCCTGCCGCTCAGCAGGAGCCCACCTTCCGGGCCAGCACGCGCACGGTGCCCGTCTACGTGACGGTCACCGACGCCGAGGGTCGCCTCGTGCCCGACCTTGGGCGCGACGACTTCGAGATCTACGACAACGGCAAGCTCCAGTCGATCAGCGTGTTCGCGAACGACATCCAGCCCATCATGGTGGTGCTGATGCTCGACCGGAGCGGCAGCATGGTCGACAACTTCCGCCGGGTGCAGCAGGCCGCCGAGCAGTTCGTGACGCGGCTGCTGCCGGCCGACAAGGCGCGCATCGGGAGCTTCTCGTACCGCGTCCAGGTCGATCCCCGGACCTTTACGAGCGATAGGGAAGAACTCCTCCGCATCCTGCACAAGGAACTGCAGGAACCAGGCCCGACACCGCTGTGGAACGCCGTCGCGGTGGGCATGACGGGGCTCCTTCACCAGGAAGGCCGGCGCGTGGTCCTTGCCTTCACGGATGGCGCCGACAACCCCGGGAACGGGCGGTCCACGAACATCAGCCTGAAAGACGTGATGCAGCGGGCGCGGGAAGAGGACGTGATGGTGTACGCCGTGGGACTCGTCGGCCGCACGCCGATGGGCGGCGGGATGGGACACGGCGGCGGCGGATACGGCGGGCGAGTTGGTTACGGCCCGCCTTCCGGCGGCGGCCAGCGGGGAATGGGACGCGAGCAGAAACCCGACGAGGGCCTGGCGAAGATCGCCGCGGAATCCGGCGGCGGCTATTTCGAGCTCGACTCGACCGACGACCTCGGCGCGACCTTCGCGCGCGTCGCGGACGAACTGCACCGGCAGTACGCCATGGGGTTCTCGCCCGAAAAACTGGACGGCAAGACCCACAAGCTCGAGGTGCGCGTGAAGCGGACCGGTATGACGGCGCGCGCCCGCAGGAGCTACGTCGCGACGCCAGCACGATAGACGGCGCGGTGATGATGATGACCGGGCACCTGGACGGCGTTCCGGGCCGACTGCGGACCGATCGCCTCGACATCGTGCCAGGCACTCCTGCCCTGGGCCGGGCCGAGTTGAACGACCGGCGTCGCTTCGGCGAACTGCTCGGCGCCAGCGTCCCAGCCGCGTGGCCGCCGCCCGAGAACGATGAACACACCATGACGTTCTTCACGCAGTACGTGGAGACGCACCCCGATGGCATCGGCTGGGCCGCGTGGTACATCCTCCTGCATGGGGGCGACGGTGAACCGACGGCGATCGGGACCTGCGGCTTCACGGCTAAGCCGGACGACACGGGCACCGTTGAGACCGGGTACTCCATCCTCGAAGAATATCAGCGACGGGGTTTCGCCCCGGAGGCCGTGACGGCGCTGGTGGACTGGGCATTCAGCCACGCCGAGGTCACGCGGGTCATCGCACACACGTTCCCGGCACTGCGGCCGTCGATCAGGGTCCTCGAGAAGTGCGGATTTTCGTTCGTCGGCCCAGGCGCTGAGGAAGGCACGATCCTGTTTGAGCGGCGCCGGTAGGAACTTCCGCGGTGTCTCGCCGGGGCTGAAGCCCCGGCCTCCACAAGGCAGATCAAGGTGGCTGATGGAGCCCGGGGTCTTTCCGGCCCTGCCTGCCCTGAGCGCGTTCGAGGGGAGCGAAGTCGAAGGCAGACCCCGGGGTTGTCTATCCCCCGGCGATTCCGTGCATGACTTTGACGTCGGCGCCGTCGGGGACGGGCGCCTTGTCGTAGGTGCCGCGCGGAACGAACTCGCCGTTCACCCACACCGCCAGCATTCTGAAGACATAGTTCTTCTTCTTCAGGATGTCGGCGACGGTCATGCCCTCGTCATACTCGAGGGGAGTATCGTTCACACGCAGCATGGTCTCTGTGCCTTCGGCGACCCGGGGGCTGCCTTCGACTTCGCTAAGGCCAGGGAAGCCCCCGGGCTACGGAAACACCATCTCGCTGCTCACGTCAGGGAAGCCCCCGGGCTACTTCGGCGACCCGCCGCGGCGAGCGTCGCCATGGCGGCAGGGTCTGCCAGGGACCGGTCCCGTTCACACTAGCCCCTAGCCCCTAGTCCCTAGCCCCTAGTCCCTAGCCCCTAGCCCCTAGTGCCTAGCCCCTAGTCCCTAGTGCCTAGCCCCTAGTCCCTAGCCCCTACCCCAGGTGCGGCTTAACGACCGCCACGACGTCCGGGAAGTCGATCCTGAACTTCTTCAGCGTCTCCCTCGTCGGCACGCCGTTCGGCGTCCAGCCGCGCCGCTTGTAGACGGCGTCCACCAGCTGGTTGTAGCGGCCCATGCGCCACTCGCGGTGCAGCTTCATCTTCTCCTCGGTCGTCTTCCCGGTCGGGTCGATGCCGACGATGTCCTTGAGCTGGCCGTCGTAGCGTTCCGTGCGCGACTCGTA
>Ga0315286_10007541_pt1 | contig 10662 bp, 9 predicted proteins | sample YL17G10_0_MG_FD_205038 | JGI IMG/M metagenome (GOLD analysis project Ga0315286, IMG submission 205038) | Sediment microbial communities from Yellowstone Lake, YNP, Wyoming, USA - YL17G10_0 | ecosystem: Environmental > Aquatic > Freshwater > Lake > Sediment | place: USA: Wyoming | collected...
TGAACACCATGTACACATCGGTGCTTGAAAGAACCAAGGAAATAGGAGTTATGAAAGCAGTAGGAGCAAGGAATTCAGACATCATGTTCATCTTCCTCCTCGAATCAGGGGCAATAGGCCTGATAGGAGGAATAATCGGAGTAATGCTCGGCTACTTGGTAGCTACTACAGGAGGAAGCTATGCAGCAGCAGCAGGCTTCTCAGCTCTCAAGCCCATATTCCCGTTGACACTTATACTGGGCTGTATCCTCTTTGCATTCATTGTAGGAGCAGGCTCAGGCTTGCTGCCAGCAATAAGGGCGTCAAAGCTGCGCCCTGTTGATAGCTTGAGATACGAGTGAAAAGACAGGTAAAAGAGAAATTTTATTAAGATGATTCTTTAACTGCAATCAGGAAGGGTGATCTTTATGGAAACAGCAAAAGCATGACTTTTGCTGGTCCATCAAATAACACAGAGGTGATTTTATGGAATCTGATTATCTTAAAGATGAGATTAAGGCATTAAAGCTCGCTATTCAGAATGAGAACAAAATCAGGAATTTCTATTTGAAGAACTGTGAAAAAATGAAAAGTGAGATAGCAAAAAAAACTTTCATCTTCCTTGCTGACGAGGAATTAAAGCACATTGATGCTATCAATGCTTTTAACAAGTCTATCCATGATGGAGATGAGCCCATCATTGAATCAGGCACAGAAGATGAAGCCATTAATGAGGTAAGGGAGTTCTTCTCTGACACTGTCAAGACTGCTGTTAAGAAAGCAGTTGCGAGCCAGAGCGAACTTAAGGCTTATGAAGCTGGCTTGACCATGGAGCTGAAAGGATATGATTTTTACAAGCAGGCTGCAGAAAAAGCAGAGCATCCAAATGTTAAGAAGCTCTTCGAGTTCCTGATGAAAGAGGAGAACAGCCATTATGCCCTTATCAGCAATGCCCTCAACTACCTGAAGAGCCCTGACGAGTACTTCCAAGGTGAGGAATCATGGTTTTTTGAAGGATGATAATATTGTTTTTCTTTTTCAAAAAATTTAAATAAGCTAAGGTTAAATTATTAAATGAGGTGAAAGTGTGGTTGATAGTGAAAAGGTTTCAAAATACATATTCATAATAATCCTCTTAATATTATCATATTTGGCTTTCAAGCTGGCGCAGCCATTCTTGACTTATATTTTCCTAGGCATGATCCTAACGATTGCTGTTTACCCGTTTTATTTATGGTTCTGTAAGAGAATCAAGAACAGGAAGCTCGGAAGCATGATTGCAATAGTGCTTATACTCTTAATAATCATTATCCCTTCATTCATCATTATTAGCGCCTTGGCAAAACAGACAGTTGGTTTTATTAATTCATTTGATCAGTCTTATTTTGACAAAGTCAACAAGTATGTTGTTAATGTTCTTGGGCCGAGAGCTGACTTGAGAGAAAATTTTAACCAATTCATGACTGAAATAAAGAATATTGCAGTAAAATCAGCAGTCTCAATAGCAAGCTCTGTTGCTGACATTGCTCTCGGACTATTTGTAATGTTCTTTATGATGTACTACGGGTTTGTAGAAGGAGCTGGCTGGCTTATGAACTTGAAAGAATTTATTCCTTTTAACAAGGAAAGAAAAGAAAAGCTAGTCAGGAGGATTAAGGATGTAACGCAAGGAGTGCTTTATGGGCAAATCTTTGTCGCATTGCTCCAGGGTGCACTAGGAGGGCTCGGATTTTTTATTATCGGGATTAAAAACCCTGTTTTCTGGGGTTTTATAATGACTATTCTAGCATTTATCCCAGTTGTGGGAACAGGGCTGGTATGGGTGCCTGCAGGGATAATAGAACTCATCAACCACAATGTGCTTGGCGGTGTATTCATCTTTGCCTTCGGGTTTTTCATGATAGCTGGCATTGATAATTTCTTAAAGCCAAAAATAATATCTGGCAAAGCAAAAATTCACCCGATTATTGCTCTTATTGGCGTTCTTGGGGGATTAAAGGTGTTCGGCCTTTTCGGGATGATAATCGGGCCAGTCATCGCTGCCCTTTTCATAACCACGGCAGAATTCTTTTATGAAGATTATGTGAAGAATAAGTAAGTGCCGGGCTCAGTTTTTAGTTTTTTCCATTGAGCGCAGATAATCCTTTAATTTCTTCTTAATATTGTTCTTTAATTCAATATCAAACTTTAGCTTGTCAACTTCATTGTCCCAGTCAACTTTAGGCATCTTAGAAAGAGTGCCAATGAACTTCCTGTTTGCAAGCTTTGCTTGATTCTCAATTTCATTGGCTTCTTTTGAGCCAAAAGCCTTTAGAGCTGGAAACTTACTAATGCTATTAGCACCTGCCCTGAGTAATTCAGCAACATAATCAACCCTGTCAAGCCAGATTCCAGCCTGGATGTCAATATTAGGAAAAACCATTCTTGTTCTTCGAATCCATTCTGACTGATACTCAGCAGCTGGAGGTTTGGCATTCTCAAAAGCTGTTCCTTTCTGAGGATTAAGGCCATAAATATGAATTTTTGTCACGCCGTGCTTTTCAATGAATTTCTTCAGTAATTCAAAATCATCAATGCTCTCACCAAGCCCCACTATAATAGTCATTCCTCTTGCAATACCAAGCTCTTTTGCATTCTCAAACATTTTCTCAACAGGAGCAATAGGCTTAGAAGGGCATATCTTCTTGTGAAGCGCTGGATCAAGCACTTCAATTGTGCCAACCACACCCTTGATGTAAGGCCTGAATGATTCCATCTGCTTCTTTGAGAGAATACCGATGTTAATCCAAATCTTTTCTCCTATAATCTCATTTGTCTTCTTAAGAAGGTCAAGCAATTTATCATCTGAGAAAGCCCCTATTCCGCCAGAAAGAAAGCCATAATCCCAGCCAAGCTTCTTAGTGATAATTGTCTCTGCAAGCAAAGAAGCAAAAGACCTGACTTTTTCCTTTGTCCTCTTCTCTTTTGGCAGAGTGGACATATAACAGTACTTACAGCACTCATCAAGTTGGCAAGACCAAGAATAGAAGATTGCGCGCTCGAAGCTGGTTGTTTTCAAATCGTTATCCATAGCAACTAAGAAAACATAGGAGTATTAAAAGATTATCTCTTACTCATGCGCCTGCTTCCATAAAAGATTGAAATATTCCATGAAGCTATTGGCTGCATCCTGAGATTTTATGTGAATTGCTGTAATTTTTATTGAGAAGATTATAATCACAGTTCTGTCCTTGTAAATATTGATTGCCACGGGCGAAGTGTGCTCAATATACCTTGTTTCTGTTCCCTTATACTTCCTTGAGGAATAATTATTATTCACTGAACTCTTTTGTCTTATATTATAAAGCATTTTTGTCTTAATTCCCTTCTTCTCTCTTAGTTCATGTATCTTCTGAAAGAAAGCCACAACAGCAATCTCATCCGTTCCCTTGGTTCCTCCGATAACATAACAGGTTTCTCCTTTTTTCAGGAGCTCCACCTGCTCCCTGAAGATTACTTCAAGCCCTTTTAAGCCGCTCAACAGCTCGACTTCCTGGTCTTCTTTTGATGATTGAAATCTTAGCATCAGGCTCGGAAGAATATTTCTTGCCTGCTCTTCGATCTGAGACAGCTTATTTCTTTTGTCCTCAAGATAAGAGAATATCTGCTTGGGGTTGGCGGGCTTGAAATGCCTGACCTTGTTTTTCATGTATAATGATGCTAATCCTTTTTCCTGAAGCTTTTCAAGAACATCATATACTTTTGAGCCTGAAATCTTGGATTTGTTCACAATGCTGCTTCTCGTGGAATCTCCCAGTTCAAGGAGCGCAAAGTAAACTTTTATTTCCGAATCAGTCAAGCCAATTTCCTTTAAAACACCTTCATCCATAGGCATCCCTAAGGGTACCCTAATATTTAAATAGTAGTAACCACCACATAATAGTAAAAAAAGCGAGGTGAAGAATATGATTGAAACAAAAGAACGCGTCTCATTAACAGAGCGGATACAAAGAACAATAAGAAAAACAGCCCAAATCGGACTGTGCGTTGGCTTAATGTATTCCATTGGATGCACGTCAAAGCAAGGCAGGGAGAAATATGTTGCCGAATACCAAGAATATTATACTATACAAAGTAATTTTGAAGGGATTCGACCACAGAAAATAACTTGGTACGGCCATGGCGGAGTTTGCTTATTCACAGATTTTGACAATGACAATTCTTTTGATTTGAAGGAAACATGGGTTGCAGACCTTGCCCCGAACAACAACAAGCCGCCTGTTTCAATTGATATAAAGAAAGGTTATGAAAAATATCTTGAACAGAATCCTGTGCATGCAGAAAAAATTAGAAAACTAAAAGAAAACAGTTTGATCTTTACTTACTGTGTCAGGGAACCAGAATACTTTGATAATCTGAGAATACACTAATGCAGATTATTGCCTGTGCAGCTCATGCAACAGCTCAATCAAGCTTGCCACGCTCCACGCCTGGCTTAGGCATCCTTCACTTTTCATTTGCTTTGCACTGCTTAGCTCTGCGCAGCAGCCAATAAAACCTGAGAAAAGCATTTCCTCCTTGTTTGCGTGAACAATCCTGCTTATCTGCTTTGCATAGTGCTCTTTGTCAAGCCTGTGCATTGCAAGCGCTGCATAATTATTAATAAAGTACCAAGAGTCTCCATTGTGATAGCTCACGTCGCATTCACCTGCATATTCTGCCTTGAACAAATGGTTAGTGTGGTTTATTGTGCTTAATCCCCCCCAGTCAAGCCACAACGCTTTCAGGGTGTTGTCAAACACGGTTTTCCATTCTTTTTTTGTTAACAAGCCAGGATAAATATAATAAGCCAGGAAGACGTTTGGCCTTACTGCATCTGAAGCAGCTTCTTCTGTGAGGCTGTCATAGAGTGTTTCTCCATCAAAAAATGCTTCTCTCACTTTTTCCTTGTATTCTTTCTCAATGCCCTTAAATAGCTGCTTTGATTTGGTAATTGATGCAATATAATTGTGCATGTCAATCATTGACAAGAATAATGCCTGCACTTCTATGCACGCCCCTTTCCTATTTGCAGGCTTGGTATCCATCCAGCTTTCCTGAGCATTATTAATTACTAATCCTCCTATTGTATGATTATGCACAAGCCCATGTATTGCTTTTTCCAAGGCTCTCTTAACAGCCACTAATTCAGAAAGTGAGAGATAGGTGTCAAGAATTTTTTTTGAGACCAGCATTTGAATAAATTCCTTAAGCCTGAAAAAGAGCCAGCCAGTGCTGTCTATGCTCTTAACATCAGCTTCTGTTCCTGGAAACCTTCCAGGTATGAGACCATCATCTGATATTGCTGCAAGGTATTTGAACAATATGCTCTTGACAAGATAGTGCTTATCCTGAAGCATTAATGCCTTAAGGCTTATTAGCTCATCTCTTGCCCAGAACTGGTAGAACCAGGGAAGGCCTGCTACTATGCCAACGCTTCTTTCTGTTCTATCCGTGCTTATTAGCAGGTCATCAAGAGCTTTCATGGCAACATCAAGCGCAAGGTCATGGCTTTTGAATGTGTGAGCCATATATTTTTGTAATGAATGCATAAGGTAGTGGGTGTTCTCATAAACCTGCTCAAGATGCTCTTTTGCTTTTTCCTTGTCATCAGAGAAGGAGAAAACCAGCTCTGCACGCCCATTAACTTCTATGCTTAGAGCCTTGTAAATGTAGAATTCTGATTTTGATCCTCGCCTTGCATCATAGGGATAATCCTTCTTAATCCATTCGCCAATCTGCTTGAAGTTATGAGCTCCTTTTATTGCGAGGAATCTTGTCTTGTCAATAACAGATGAGGAATGGCCAGTGAACTTATCATACCTGATTATGATAATATCATCTTCTTTTTTAATGCTGTAGATTCTTCCTTTGTCATCAAAGTTGAAAATTTCCCTGAAATCAAGCTCTAAAACCAGCTCGCCAGTATAGTTATGGACAGAGTAAACAAGCGAGTTGTTGAAAAGGTTAAAAAATTCCTCTGTTCCGTCCTTGTAAAGCCTCTGCACAGTTGACAAGCTGTTCTTAATGGCAGTCATCTCCTTATTTATCTTTATGTCTTCTATAGTCTTAAAAAGTTCCCAGCGCTCATGCTCAAAAAATAAGAGCCCTTGCATATGGGAAAAATTACTCTGCCCGAGAGAAAGATAGTTTCCTTTCTTATTGGTTATTAAGAAAGCAGTCTCGCCACTAGCGTGTTCGTCAAGCTTTTTCTCGTTAAAAGAATGTATGATGTGCAAATCTGCTCAATCCCCTTTTTTATTTAATCCCAGTTTATCTTATATCAGCTCTCTTTCTTCTTATCTGCAAAGCTGATAATGCAATGATCCCCTACATTGAGATGCTTGAAATTATCATCAACAACAGCATCTGCTCCTATGATTGAATTCTCGAGCAGGATGTCTTTTACTTTGGCATTCTCACCAATAATACAATCCCTGATTATGCTGTTGGTTATCTCTGCTCCTTTTGAGATGCTAACATAAGGCCCAATAACAGAGTCTTTTATCTTGACGCCATCAGCAATATGAACTGGCGGAATAATTATGCTATTATCTGTTTTAACCACTTTATTATATCTTTTTAAGAGTGCTCTGTGGGACTCCAAAAGAGTCTCTGGCTTTCCAGTATCATACCAGCCCTCAATTCTAGGGCAGATGAACTTCACCCCTTTATCCATCATATAAGTGAATGCATCAACTACATAGAATTCTCCTTTCAGGTTGATGTTATTATCATAAATGTACTTTATACCCTTGAACATAAGCTTGTAATCTTTTATGTAATAAAGCCCGATATTTGCAAGCTTTGAGATAGGCGTGTCTGGCTTCTCAACGATTTTCTTAATATAACCGCTATTATCAAGCACACAAACGCCAAAGCGCTGGTAATCCTCCACTTCCTTGGCCCAGATGACTCCTCCCTCATCTGGCTTCAGCTTGTTGATAAGCTCAAGGTCAGCTTCAAAAATAGTGTCAACATATACTATGATGACAGGTTCCTTTACATATGGTTCTGCAAGCCTAACAGCACCAGCAGTGCCATCTTTTATTTTCTGCTCAATAAACCTGGCTTTGAAATCATAGTTCTTAGTAACAAATTCTTCTATCTTCTCCTTCATCTTCCCCGTGATAAATATTATCTCAGAAATAACAGCTTCCTTCTTGTTAACTTTTGGGTTTTTCTTTTGCTTATCGTTAAAAAGCTTAAGCTCGTCAAGGATATGGCTAAGGCAGGACTTCCCTGCAAATTCAAAAAGAGGCTTGGGCTTGGTGTGAGTGTGAGGCCTCATCCTTGTGCCTTCACCTGCCAATGGAATAATGACCTTCATGTAACCGCCTTCTTCTTAGATAAAAACATATACTCTGAAGAGATTTATAAAAGTTATGATAATAATCAATAATCAGATTGCTCATCAAGCCATCAAGCACAAACTTTTTATAATAAAACAATAAAGGTGAGAGTATGCCATCAATTATTGATTTGCCAGACCTGGTTGCTGGCTTAAAAGAGGATGAGAGAGAATTATTTAATCGCTTTTTTCTTGTGAATAAAACCGTTGGAAAGTTTGTGCTGCCAGAGGAGATGAAGCCTTGGGCTGAGAAGACTTTTGGAAGCATTACTGGTGTAGAAAGCCAGAGCATTATCAAGGTTTTTAACAAGCTCTCGTTTGAGGGCGCTTTGTTTAATGAGTTGAGGGCAAAAAGGCCTATTGATGCCAAGACAGATGATGATGCGCTTAAGGCTATTAATGAAAGCTCAGGCGATCCTTTTTGCAAGCCATTAACAGGCACGCCTCTTGATTCTTTTGGCAGGATAAAAGGAAGATACTGTACTGTTGCCAGCAATGTTGCTAAATATGACGGGCTTCACGGCCTAATCATCTTCAAGAACCACAATCCTCTCGAAATCTCTGAGAAAGAGCTTCAGGACTATTTCAATACCTCGCTAAAATGGTTTGACAAGGCTTATAAGAGCAATAAAAATGCTGTTTATCCATTCTTGCTATGGAATTGCTTGTGGAGAGCAGGAGCAAGCATTATTCACGGCCACTTCCAGCTTATACTTGGAGAAAGCTCTCATTATGCAGAAGCAGAATGGTATAATAAAGTCAGGAAAGACTATGCTGAAAAATTCAATAGTGATTATTTCCTTGACTTGTACAAGGCTCATCAACTTATTGGGCTTGGCTTTGAATACAAGAAAATAAGAGTATTCACAAACATCACTCCGAGAAAAGATAAAGAAGTGACCATCGTGTCTGACAAGCTTGATAAGCACCATGTGAGCGCTGTTTATAAAATAATTAATTCTTTAATAAAAGATTTTGGAGTGATGAGCTTTAACCTGGGAACAATACTCCCACCATTCCCTCTTCCTAGCAAGAATGATGAGTGGAAAGGTTTTCCAGTGATCACAAGGGTTGTAAGCAGAGGCCCTCTAAGCAACAAGACATCAGATATTGGCGGAGTAGAACTATACACCAGAAGCAATGTGATAGAAACAGACCCTTACAAAGTATTTGAGAAAGTCAAGAGCTATTTCTAGAAAAGGGATAACTTAATAAAGTTAGATTAAATAACATGGATTATGCCAAAAAATAAAATCCAGGTATTAATCATTCACGGGGGAATGACCTTTAAGAATAAAAAAGACTATCTTAATTTCTTAAAGACAAGAGAAATTTCAATTGAAAGGAAAAAATACTGGAGCGATGAATACCTAACAAAGGGGTTGGGAAATAATTTTGAGATTATAAGGCTGAGAATGCCTCTGGCAGATAATGCCAAGTACGAGGAATGGAAGATTCATTTTGAAAGACATTCCCCCCCTCTTAAAAAACAACATTATCTTGATTGGCACATCATTAGGCGGGATTTTTCTTGCAAAATATTTGTCTGAGAATAAGTTTCCTAAGAAAATACTCTCAACCTATTTGGTTTGCCCGCCTTTTGACAATTCGCTGCGTGAAGAGGATTTGGCAGGCGGGTTTAAGCTTAAAAACGATCTGACTTTAATTGAAAAGAATTCCAAGAAAGTTTATTTATTGTTTTCAAAAGACGACGATGTTGTTCCGCTGCTTCACGCTAAGAAATATAAGCAGAAACTAAAAAACGCGAATCTTATTGTATATAAAAGCAAAAACGGTCATTTCCAGATAAGCAAATTCCCTGAAATTATAAAAATGATAAAAGAAGATGTAAAAAGGAAATAGTTTCACCGATTTCTATCGTTTTTATGAAATTGCTAAACGATTTATTAATTCCTATTCTGTCCCAAACGCCCTGTTGTGCGCCACTATGTAGAACTTGACAAAGTGCTTCCAGTCAGCAAGGTTTGAGAGGTACTTGGCATTTATCTTGTTCTGCACTCTCTCTGCATGGTCGAGAGAAGCATACTTGTACATAGTATCAGTCAGGTCCTGTATCTCCTGCTCCTTGCTCCTGCCTAATCTCTTAAGAATAAATATGCCTGAATCATCCTTTAATAGCTTACTCTGGATAAAGGCTCCAAAGCCTGACAAGTCGCTGGTGAGCGAGGCTATTCCCATGGCTGCTGCTTCAAGAGGAGTATAACCCCAAGGCTCATAATAAGACGGGAACAACCCCAGGTGGCAACCTGCCATCGCGTCATAATAGGATAGGTTAAGAAGCCCGTCGTTTCCAGAGAGATAAACAGGATAAACAATAACTTTTACTTTATCATCTGGCTTGTTATCAAGCCCTTCTGCAAGCAACCCCTGGATAAGCGGGTCCTTGTCCTCATTCTCAACATTATGAGTGACTATTGCCGGGTTTCCGCTTCTCTGGAATGTCAAAATATTTGCTTTTAGCTCTCTCATAAAGTCTTTTTCAAAAAAGCTTTCCTCGACGCTAAGTTTTCTTGAGATAAAGTCAGTGACTATCTGCTGGAGAATATGGTTAGATTTCATATCAACCAAGCTTCTTATGTGCCTGTAATAATTCTTGTTCTCAAGCAGCTCTACCTTTACCCCGTAAGTCTTCATTGGCACCCAGAAGAAAACACTGATTGTGCGGGGAGTATCTTCTTTTTTAAGCTTCTCATTAAGCATGCCAAGAGCTTTTATCAGGATGTCAATCCCCTTGTTGTGGAATTCATACCTGCTTGCAAAGAAGAACACTAGATTGTGCTTTAGGTCAAACGTATAATAAGGAAAGAAATGATAGGTAAGAAATTCCCTGATAATGGATTTGCAGGTCACGTGCTTTATTGAGGTCTCTTCAATTGTCGGGAAGCTCTCAACATCAATTCCATTAAGCAACAGGACATCTGCTCTCCTTCCAAGCAATTTCTCAGTTTCAAGGCTAGTTATCTCGCTGACTGTGGTGAATGCATCAGCTTTTTTTGCGCAGGCAACTTCTGTGGTGTGTTTTGCAAGTATGTTAAAATCTTTTGCCTTTTGCATAGGGTCGAACTTGCCCAGCTGGCTGTACAAGTCAAAGCCTGAGTCAGCAAGGGTTCTGCCCAATATTGTAGCATGAGTGGTGAATACTGTCCTTACATGAGAATTCTCAAGCTTAAGACAGAGAAGCCCTGCTCCTGCAAGCCATTCGTGAAAATGAGCTATTATCTTTTTATCATGAAGCGCGTCTCCTATTCTTTTTAAGAGCATTCCTGCGCACCAAGCCCATACTGTTGGCTCAT
>Ga0315286_10007542_pt1 | contig 10660 bp, 5 predicted proteins | sample YL17G10_0_MG_FD_205038 | JGI IMG/M metagenome (GOLD analysis project Ga0315286, IMG submission 205038) | Sediment microbial communities from Yellowstone Lake, YNP, Wyoming, USA - YL17G10_0 | ecosystem: Environmental > Aquatic > Freshwater > Lake > Sediment | place: USA: Wyoming | collected...
TCTGGCAATGACCGCATTCTTCCGGCATGCGAACTACACGGAGGCCGTTCCCTCCTCTCTCATCCACCGCGCCTACGGCACACCCGGCGTTTCGCTCCAGGTCAACCACCGCACGGGAGAGGGCAGGTTCAAGAACCACCTGAGCGCCGGCGTCGACTTCGGCCGGCAGACGATCGACGAGTTCAGGCGCCCGAACCTCGGCAACGCCGTCGAGGGGCCGGAGCTTTTATCGGACCAGAAGATGTCGCAGACAAGCGCCGGCGTGTTCGTCCTGGAGCGCGTCGAGCTCGGTGCGCAATGGGGCGCCTCCCTCAGCCTCCGCTATGACAACGTTACGTGCAAGCTCGACGACCGCCTCGGCGCCTTCTCGGGCGACGCCGCCTACAAGAAGGCGACGGGCCGCCTGGGACTCACGTGGAATCCCGTGTCGGACTTCGGGCTCTACGCCAGCTGGGGAAGCGGCTTCCTTCCCCCGGGCACCGAAGAACTGGCGAGCAACCCCGGTGCGTTCGGCGGATTCAACAAAGATCTCAAGCCCGCCACGTCAAGCGGGGAAGAGATCGGCGCACGCGGATCCATCGGCGGCTCGTTCGTCTACGACCTCGCCCTGTTCCAGCTGTCGACGGACCGGGACTTCGGACGCTACCGGATCGCGTCGCGGCCTCTCGAGACGTTTTATGGAAATGTCGGCTCGACAAAGAGGTTCGGCCTGGAAACGTCCCTGGCCTGGTATCCCGTCGAACCGCTGGCCCTGAGACTGGCCTACACCTATTCGCGGTTCAAGTATGTCACGGTCCGGACGCTCGACGCGGCGGCGGTCTATAAGGCCACCTGGCTGCCGAACTCCCCGGAGCATCAGCTGTATCTCGACGGCGAATACAAGATCACGCCCCGGCTGACGGCCGGCGCCGCCCTCGAATACGTGAGTTCCTGTTATATCGACGCGACGAACCGGACTTTCGCCAACGGGTACGGGCGCACCGATCCCTATGCCCTCGTCCACGTCCGCCTCGGCTACTCGTTCGAGATCGACGGCATGCCGCTTGAGCTGCTGTTTTCCGGCCGGAACATCCTCGGCGTCAAGTATTACGGCTTCACCGAACCGGACCCGGATGGAAACTCCTACCAGCCGGCCCCCACGGCCGAATGGACGGCGAGTCTCAGGTTCGGCCTCGGAAAGCCGCGTCCGTAAGCCGCGCGCCCTCCCGAGCGGTCGCCGCGGCGGCTTCCATCCGCAAAGAACCCGACCCGCCGGGTTGTTGCAAAATCGTGTCGGCGAAGCTAATATGGATGGACTTTCATCATGATGAAGAAGATCCGCATCGCGTTGCCGCTCTTCCTTTCCCTGTTTGCACTCGCCCCATTCCTTCACGCGGAGGGGCTGAAGGCCGTCCGCGTCCCTCAGGGTCCCAAGATCGACGGGTTCGTCACAGATCCTATCTGGCGTTCAACTGAGGCTTTCACGAATTTCCGGCAGGCCGAGCCGCGGCCCGGCGCGGACCCAACGGAATCGACGGAGCTCCGGGTCCTCTACGATCACGCGAACCTGTACATCGGCGTCCTGTGCCGCGACGGCGAGCCCGGGCGGATCTCGGCCAACAACATGGCCCGCGACGGCGGCGCCGCCGAGCAGGGCATGGGCTTCGGACATGCGCCGCAGGGGCCGAGCGACGACCTCGTCCGGGTCCTCCTCGACCCGTTCCAGGACAAGCGGTCCGCCTATATCTTCTTCGTCAACCCGCTCGGCGCCCGGGGCGAAGGGCTTGCCTACGCTGGCGAAGCGAGCCTGAATTGGGACGGTATCTGGGAAGCAAAGGCGCGGGTCCTCGAGAACGGCTGGAGCGCCGAGCTCCGGATCCCGTTCAAGACGATCTCCTTCAAGCCGGGCCTTGCGGTCTGGGGCATCAACGTGGAGAGGGTCGTCGCCCGCAAGCAGGAGACCATCCGCCTGTCGGGGGCGAACCGTGACAGCAAGTTCGAGAACCCGATGGAGGCCGCGGCCCTGGAAGGCATCGAGCGCGTCGAGCAGGGCAAGGGAATCACGTTCCGGCCCTACGGGCTCGTGAGCGCCGCGAAGGAGCGCCCGGAAGCCGGGGCCCTCAAGGCCGACGGAGGTTTCGACATCTACAAGAACTTCACGCCCAACCTGGTCGGGGCCGTCAGCTATAACATGGATTTCGCCGAGACCGAGGCCGACGAGCGCCGCATCAACCTCACCCGCTTCCCGCTGTTCTTTCCGGAGAAGCGGATGTTCTTTCTGGAGGGGTCCGAGACGTTCAGCTTCAGCTCCAGCATCAGCTTCATGCCCTTCATCAGCCGCAAGATCGGGCTCATCGAGGGCCGCCAGGTCCCGGTCGTCTTCGGGACCAAGCTGTACGGCAAGATCGGCGATTGGAACCTCTCCGCCATCGACATCCAGACCGGCAGGTTCGAGGGGCTCGCAGGCCGCAACCTCTTCGCCGCCCGGATGACCCGGAACATCTTCACCGAAAGCAAGGTCGGCTGGATCCTGACCAACGGAAGCCCGTCCGGCGAGCGGAACACCCTGGCCGGCGTCGACCTGAATTACTCCACGTCCCGTTTCCTGGGGAACAAGAACCTGCTGGCCGCGGTCTGGGCGGCCTACAACTGGAACGAACAGAAGGAAGGGCGGCACCACGGGTTCGGCGCCCGGGCGGAGTTCCCGAACGACCTCTGGAACGGAGAGATCACGTACGCCTATTACGGGGAAGCGCTCGACCCCGGGCTGGGCTACATGATGCGGAAGAGCATCCAAACGTTCTATATCAGGGCGTCCTACCAGCCGAGGCCCCGGGCCGGTTTCCTGGACGGGCTCGTCCGCCAGTTCTATTTCCAGGGGAGCGTGGATTATTACTGGGACCTCGCCGGGAGGCTCGAGACCCGGAGGATCACCGTGGTCCCGTTAAGCTTCCGGACCGAGAGCGGCGAGCTCTTCCAGCTCGAGGTCGTCCCCAACCGCGACGTCCTGCCCTACCCGTTCGAAGTGTCCCGGGGCATCATCCTGCCCACCGGGCCCTACGACTACACGAACGTCCAACTCTCCATCAACACGGCGACCCACCGGCCGGTGGCGCTCGACTTGAGCTTAACCACGGGGGATTTCTATTCAGGCCGCCTCAACGAGACCAAGGTCGGACTGAAGTTCAAGCTCAACGGGACCGCGAACCTGGGAGTCGATATCGACCTCGTCCGTGGACGCCTGCCCCAAGGGCGATTCAGCGAGAACGTATTCCAGATCAAGGCCGATGTCTTCCTGTCGCCCGACCTCGGGCTGATGAATTATATCCAATATGACGACATCTCCCGCGAGCTCGGCTGGAGCGCCCGGATCCGCTGGCAGGTCTCACCCGGCAACGAGATCTATCTGGTCTATAACAAGAACTGGGAGCGGCGGTGGGACCCGGCGAGCCGCTTCGTCCCCCTCGGCGAGCGAGGGGTCTTCAAGATCTCGCTGTCGATTCGGCCCTGAGGGTTCCGAATCCAACCAATTATCGCCCCGCGTGCTAAAAGTGCTATATTAGGTCAATGTTTTTCCTGAAACGCTCCCTGGCGCAGACGATCGCTTCCGTCCTTGCCGTTCTTCTCGCGGCCTCGTGCGCCCGCTATCGCCCGAATCCGGTCACGGCGGCCGGGACCGCGGCGGGTTTCGAAGCGCGTTCGCTCCTGGCGCCGGAGCTGAGGGACTTTCTGATCGCGAACAAAGAGGTCGGGGATTGGCCCCCGGCCGTCTGGGACCTCAAGGCCCTGACCCTGGCCGCCTTCTACTTCTGCCCCGACATGGACGTGGCCCGCGCCCAATGGGGTGTCGCCCGCGCGGGCAGGATCACGGCGGGTGAGCGCATCAATCCGGTGCTGAACCCCCTGTTGGGATATAACGCCACGTCACCGGCGAACGAAGTCACTCCCTGGGTCCCCGAGATCGCGCTGGAGATCACCATCGAGACCGCCGGCAAGCGCGGTATCCGTATCGCCGCCGCCAGGCAGCTTTCCGAGTCGGCGCGCTGGAACGTTCTGTCCGTTGCCTGGGACGTCCGGAGCCGCCTGCGCGGCGCCCTGCTTGACCTATACTCGGCCGAGCGAACGGCCTCCCTGCTGACCGAACAACAAGAGATCCGGACGGAGATCGTCCGGCTCCTCGAGGTCCAGAAGCAGGCCGGCGAGGTCTCCGCCTACGAAACCACGCAGGCGCGGGTCGCACTTGACCACAGCCGCCTGGCCGCCATCGAAGCCGCCAGGGCGGCCGAGGAAGCCCGGGCTCGGCTGGCCGCGGGCCTCGGCGTGCCGCGGAATGCACTGGAGGGCATTTCGGTCTCTTTCGATTGCTTCGAACGCCCCTCCCCCGACATCCCGGCGGGCGAAGTCCGCCGCCACGCGCTGGAGAACCGCACCGATCTCCTGTCCGCCCTCGCCGAGTACGAATCGACCCAATCCGCCCTCCGCCTCGAGATCGCGAAGCAATACCCCGATATCCGCCTCGGCCCCAGCTATCAGCTCGATCAGACGGACAGCAAATGGACGCTCGGTCTCTCCCTTGACCTCCCGATCCTCAACCGCAACAAGGGCCCGATCGCCGAGGCCATAGCCCGGCGCGCCGAAAGCGCGGCCCGGTTCCTGGCCCTCCAAGCCCAAGTCATCGGGGATCTGGACGCCGCCGTTGAGGAATGCCGTTCGGCCCTCCTCAAAGCGAAGGCGGCGGATGGCCTTCTGGAAGACCTCTCCGCCCAGGAGGCCGCGGCCAGGCCCCGGCGGGAACTCGGGGAGATCTCAAAGCTGGATCATCTGGCCATCCGGATCGAGCTCAACGCAGGCGCAATGGCCGGGTTGGACGCCCTGGTCCAGGCACAGCAGGCCGTCGGCCGGCTGGAGAACGCGGCCCAGAGCCCGCTCGACATGAAGGATTGGATCGCGGGGGAGATCCGGAGGGATCCCGAGCCCGCGAAGGAGCGCAAGAATGAGTAAACGCCGCGTCGTGACAGCGATCATCATTTTGGCGGCGGCATTGTCGGTCGTCGTCCTCATCAAGGCGTTGAGGCCCAAGGGCGTCGGGGAAGGAGGGGATCCCGCTCCGGACGTCGCCGTCCACGTGGGCAAGATCGTCCGGGCGACGCTCCATCGCTTCGTCACCGCCTACGGGACCGTCGAGCCCGAGCCCCCCGGAGATGGGAAAGCCGCGGCCGGAGCGCTTATATCGGCCCCCATCGGCGGCATCCTGACAGAGATCCGCTGTGTCGAGGGACGGCCCGTCGAGCGCGGCGCGATTCTCTTCCGCCTCGACACGCGACTGGCCGAGGTCGCCGTCGCCAAGGCCGAAAAAGCCCTGGAATTTGCCGAGCAGACCTATGATCGGCAGAAGAAGCTCCTCGCGACCGACGGGACATCACGAAAAGCGTTCCAGGAAGCGGAGCTTCAGCTCAATAGCGGCCGGAACGACCTGGCCACGGCCCGGACGGAATTATCCCTTCTCGAAATCAAGGCGCCCCTGACCGGTACGGTCGTCAGGATCAACGTCCGTCTCGGCCAGTCCGTCGATCCGAACTCGGCCCTGGCCGAAGTCATCGCCCTCGAGCGCCTTGTCGTGACGGGCCGGGTCCCCAGCCGCGAAGCCGGCCTGCTCAAACCCGGCCAGCCGGTCGAGATCGGCGAGGGCACTCCGGCACGGGGGGTTCTGACGATCGTCGGCAGGGATATCGACCCCAAGACCGACACGGTGCTCGTCCGGGCTTCCGTTCCGGCCGGATCGGGATTGCGGCCGGGCCAGTTTCTCAGCATCCGCATCGCGTCGGAGGAGAGGCGTGACGTCCTGGTCGTCCCCGAAGCAAGCCTGATCGCCGACTCCTTGGGAGGAGGCACAGGCTCGATCGTCCTGGTCGAGGACGGCAGGGCCGTCCGCAAGCGCGTCAAGTCGGGCCTTTGCGAATCCGGACTCGTCGAAGTGGAAGCGGAGGGCTTGAAAGAGGGATTGGTCATCGTCACCGAAGACGCCTATGCCGTCCCCGCCGAAACGAAGATCCATATCGTCGACTGACCGCATGAACACACACTCAGGACTGGGACAGTTCACGACCAGGCACTCGACGTCGATCGTGTTCATCTGCGCCGCCCTTTGCCTGGCCGGCGCCTTCTCGGCCCTGACCATCTCCTCTTCGGTGTTCCCCCAAACGGACTTTCCCCGCGTCGTCGTTCTCGTGGATAACGGGGTCATGCCCGCCGATGAGATGATGGCGACCATCACCCGGCCCATCGAGGAAGCGATGAAGGACATCCGCGGCGTCGTCACAATCCGTTCAACGACGGGCCGCGGCGCGGCGGAGGTCAGCGTCTTCTTCACCTGGAAAGCGGACATGATCCAGTCGGAGCTCTATGTCCTCAGCCGGTTGTCCCAGATTCGGGCCTCCCTGCCCGCGACGGTCGAGACATCGGTCTTCCGGTTGACCTTTTCGGCCTTCCCCATCCTCGGAGTCAGCCTCACCAGCGGCGCGCGCGGCATCACCGAGCTTTGGGAGACGGCCCGCTACAATCTCAAGCTCCGCTTCCTCCGGATCCCCGGGGTCGCCCGGGTGGACCTCGTCGGAGGCCGGACGCCCGAATATCACATCGTGGTCGATCCGATCCGGCTCGGCGCTGCCGGGCTTTCGCTGTCCCAGGTCACGGACGCCCTGAACAACAACAATTTCGTGGCCTCGGCCGGCATGCACGAAGAGAACCACACGCTCTATCTGACCGTGGTCGACGGGCGCTTGCGATCGATCCCGGATATCGAGAATTTCCCTGTGACGGTCGTCGGCGGCCATCCGGTCCGCGTGCGCGACTTCGCCCGGGTCGAGCGGGGACCGGAGCCCGTCTTCAACGTCGTTACGGCCGACGGTGAGAACGCGGTCCTGCTCAACGTCCGCAGCCAGCCCGATGGAAGCACGCTCGACATCGCCAAGGCCCTCAAAAGTCAATTGGCCGAGCTGAAACGGGAATTGCCTCCGGATATGAAGCTCGCATTTTTTTATGACCAGTCCGAAATCGTTCGCGCCTCGGTCCGGAGTGTCTGGGAAGCGATCCTTTTCGGCCTTGTCCTCTCCGTGGTCATCCTGTATTTTTTCCTGAAAAACTGGGGGACCACTCTGGTCGCCACGCTCGTCATCCCCATCACGGTGCTGATCACGCTCCTGGCCATGAAGATCACGGGGCTGACGTTCAACCTCATGACCCTGGGAGGCATCGCCGCGGCCATCGGCCTCGTCATCGACGACGCGATCGTCGTGGTGGAGGCGATCCACACGAAACGGATGTCCGGAAAGCCCCGATTGGAGGCCGTCCGGGAGGGCATAGGCGAGATCCTGAGGCCGCTGGTCGGCTCGACCCTGACGCCGGTCGTCGTCTTCATCCCCCTGGCATTTCTCGAAGGGATCACGGGCGTCTTTTTCCGGGCCCTGGCGCTGACCATGGTCGTCGCCCTGCTGACGTCCCTGGCTCTCGCCATGACGCTGACGCCGTCCCTGGCCGCCGGGCTTCTCCGGTCCCGGAAGAACGAGCCGGTCGGGCTCCACGAGGAGCACGGAGGTCCGTGGCTGCAGCGCGTCATCGGGATCTACGAGACGGTGGTCAGGGCCGCCCTCAAACACCGCCGGCTGACGATCGTCGTCTGCGCGTTCGTCCTCGCGGCCGCGGCTTTTCTCTACACTCGGCTCGAGAGCGAATTCCTGCCGCCGATGGATGAGGGAGGATTCGTCATCGACTATTTCACGCCTCCCGGGACGAGCCTCGCGGAGACTCACCGCCAGCTGCTGCAGGCCGAGAAGATCCTGCGGACGATCCCCGAGCTGGCCAGTTATTCCCGCCGCACCGGCGCGAGGCTGGCCCTATCCATCGCCGAGCCGAACACGGGCGATTTTCTCGTCAGGCTGAAAAGCGATCGCAAGCGGAACACCGGGGACGTCATCTCTGAGTTGCGGAGGCGGTTCAACACGGAGCTGCCGGGCCTGACATGGGAATTCCCGGGAATCCTGGGCGACCTCATCGGCGACCTGATGTGGGCCCCCCAACCGATCGAAGTGAAAATATTTTCGACCGATCAAGCCTGGCTCAAGAAAGAGGCCCCCGCGGTCGAGGACAGAATCAGAAAGATCAGAGGCGTCGTGGACGTATTCAACGGGCTGGTTTATACGGGACCGACGATCAGCCTCCGTTTACGGCAGCCGGACGCCCAACGGTTCGGCTTGACGGCCAAGGACGTCGCCGCGGCCGCCAACACGGCCATACTGGGACAGACGGCCTCGACGGTCCTTGAAGGCGACCGGGTGGTCGAGATCCGTGTCAAGGTGGATCCGAAGCGCCTCGACCGGCTGGCGAACCTTCGCGAATTACCGTTGAGGACGCCGGACGGGACGCTCATCAAGCTCTCGCAGGCGGTCGATGTCACGGAAGAGCCCGGCCAGCTCGAGCTCCGGCGCGAGGACTCACGGCAGGACGTGGCCGTCACGGCCCGGCTCGAAGGCCGCGACCTGGGGAGCGCCATGGCCGAAATCCGTAGCGTCCTGGGCAAGGATAGATCCATCCCACCCGGAGCCATCGAGTACGGCGGCCTCTATCAACAGCAGCGGGAATCCTTCCGTAACCTGATGATCGTCCTTCTGATGGCCATCTTCCTCGTCTTTACCGTCCTTCTCCTCGAATTCGGCTCGTTTTCCGAGCCGCTGGCCATCGTCTTCGGGGCGGTGCTGGCCATGTTCGGGACGATTCTCGCCCTATGGATCACGGGGACTTCTCTCAACGTCGTATCCCTGCTGGGCGCTATCATCGGGATCGGCATCGTCGCCAAGAACGGAATTCTGATGCTCGATCTCGTCAAAGAGCTCCGTTCCCGGGGCTTAGAATTGGAGGAAGCGCTGGTCCGGTCCGGAGGTCGGAGGCTGAGGCCCGTCCTGATGACATCGATGGCCGCGGCGTTGGGGATGCTGCCGTTGGCCTACGGCATCGGCTCGGGGGCGGACATGCTCAAGCCGCTGGCCGTAGCCGTCATCGGCGCCTTGGCCATCTCGGTCCTTCTCTCCCTGGTGGCCACGCCGACGATCTATTCCCTGCTCGTCGGCCGCGGTAAGGCGAATTGACACGGTCCCGGCGCGTCGCTTCTCCGAAAGATGTGCTCCCGGCTGGTTGGCGTCCGCGGGAACTTTTTTGAGGACCGGCCCCCCTTCGGTTTCCTTAAAGGAAAGTCCCCGCCCGGGCGGATGTCAATGACGCATCAGCGGATGTTCGCGAGGATCTCCTGGAATTCCGGCCTGTCCCTGATGGCGTCGAGGTCCGTGTCCCTGAGGATGAGGGTCTTGTCGGAGAATCCGTTCTCGACGGCCTTCCGCAGGCTGTCCAGGGCCATCCGGACGTTGCCGTCCCGGGCATAGGCGCAGGCCAGGTTATAAAGATTGTTCTTATAGCGGACGGCATCGTAAGCGCTTGCCCGGACGGCGATCTCGTAACAAAGGACCGCTTTCTCGAAAGCCTTCGAACCGAGGAAGGCCCTTCCCCTGTCCGCGGCGTCGACGGCCACGGTCAGGAGCGCGCGCCGGGCGAAATCATAATCCGAGACATCGGTGGCCTTTCATGCGGCCTTGACCAACCCGTCGATCTCCGAGAAGAATTCTACGAGGTCCCGGCGCAGGACAACGGTCTTTTCGATGGCGGCCAGGGTCTTATAGAGCTCGGTCAGAAGAGCCTCTTCCTTCCGATCGCGCCCCGCCTCCTTTTTCGCGGAACGCTTGAAGGTGTCGGTCTGCCTGAGCCGCGTCGCGATCCCGACGAGCTCGCCCGCGTCGCCGATCCCCGCGAACGCGGACACGGCCGAGTCCAGCTCAGAGACCGCGCGGAAGACGTCTCCGGCCGCTTCGAGGGCGGCGGCGCGCGCGGCAGTTTTCGCGACAAGATCGGCCGCAAGGGCCCGGTCCGGCGGCAGTCCGGCATGTTTTGCAACGACGAGCTCGAGCCATTCCGCGGCTTCCGTGCATACGGGAACGGGAGGCCAGGTATGCGCGCCGTCGAAGGTCCGGATCCAGTGCGCGATATCCGTCCGCGGGTCCAGGAGGTTGTCGAGGTCCATCACCTCGCGATAATTGAAATCGGCCGTCCCGACGATGCCGCAAAAGGCCGAGATCTCGAGCTTGTCGATCCCGAAGCCCTCCGGCAGGCCCGCTCCGCAGGCAATGACGCCCGCGATTGGCCGGCCGATCATCCTGGGGAAAATGGAAGCGGCCCTGGCGCCGCCCGAGAATCCCGCGGCGAAAACCCGCTCGTCGTCGATGGCCAGACGCGTGTGCGTGTCCTCCCACATCGCGGCGGCAGCCGCGACGATGAGCTCCCATGGCCCGTTCCGGGAGTTATAGGAACAGGCGACGATGAACCCGCGCGCTTCGGCCGCGTCCTGGAACCGGGTCAGAGGCTCCCGGCCCCGCCCTCCGGGATCAAGGGCGTAGAGGACGGGCCATTTTTTCGCGGGATCGTAGTCGGACGGGACGTAAAGGGCATAGCTTTGCGCCGGGTCCTTCGCGCAGACGACCTTATCGATGATCTTCCCTTTGACGAGGTCCTGGCCCAAGAGGACCGCGGGAGCGACGCAAAGTGCCGCGAAAAGGGCCGCCTGTCTCATCATCGGGAAAAG
>Ga0315286_10007543_pt1 | contig 10660 bp, 8 predicted proteins | sample YL17G10_0_MG_FD_205038 | JGI IMG/M metagenome (GOLD analysis project Ga0315286, IMG submission 205038) | Sediment microbial communities from Yellowstone Lake, YNP, Wyoming, USA - YL17G10_0 | ecosystem: Environmental > Aquatic > Freshwater > Lake > Sediment | place: USA: Wyoming | collected...
GCACGGTGATTGCGTGGAGATCTGGACCATCTGCGCCGGCGACCCCCCGGCGGGCAAACCGCTGACCGAATATGCCCAACTCCTCCACAGTTTCTGGAATATCGGCGAGGATGTGCCTCGCAAACGCTGCCTCGAGGACGCCGCCTGCTGTGCGGTCCTGGGGGCTTCCGTGTACCGGCGTTATACCGTCCCGGATAACATTTACCGGTACCTGCCGGGGAGCGATGAACCACTCATTCGGGAGAACGAGGACCAGATGAAACCGCTGGAACCGGAGGAAAGCTATTTAATCCCACCGGTGACGGACTTCATTCGCAAGAACCTGCCGGGCGATTGCGAACTGGTGGCCCCGCTTGCCATTGGCAGCCACCGTGACCATGTACTCACACGCACCGCGGCCGAACGGATGGGTTTCCCTCTCTGGCATTACGCCGATTATCCCTACCTGATCTACGGAGAGCATACCCTGGCAGATTGGCTTCCAGCCGGGGCAAAGGAATTCTCGCTTGAGGTCAGCCCGGCCGGGCTGAAGGCCTGGCAGGATGGCTTTGCCTGCCAGCATTCGCAGATTCCGCTGTTGTATGTCGACGAAGACGACATGCGCAATGCGATTGAAAAGTACTTCAAGTCAGGTTACGGTCTCACCCTGTGGCAGTTCTGAGGCAGGTGCACTACTACCCAAAACCGTCCCAAGACCCCAGATAACCCTGAAGCGAATCCGTATCGTCCAACTCAGCCTGTTGACCCAGCAGGTGATGGTGTTTGCCGTCCGAACCACCTGAAAACAGCTATCATCTTCCTCAGCAATTAGTGATACAGCATCTGAAAATTTCCGTCTAACGCAGGACCCCGTTGCCAAGGTCTGTGGGGGAAGCGGCGCAAGCCAGAAGCCTTTCGCGTACTTTCAAGGCGATTGCATCCATCGCTTCCTGATTTACACGCTCATTCTCAGGAACACCCAGGTATCCGAAGATTTGAGTACTGCGACGGTTATCTGGCAGATCCGCCATGCGTGGAATGATATGAAAGTGCACGTGTGGATGTTCCGGGGACTCGGCAAATTGGAGCACATACGTTTTCAGGCAGCCAGTAACTTCCTTCAGGGCTGATGTGATGTTGCGGATGAGCCGTCCTAACTCATCTGCTTCAGGATCAGTTAATTCATCCAACGATCCAATATGTCGCCGGGCTACCAAGACAAGCCATCCGGGTAACGCAGTCTCATAACCGTGGGCCACATCCCAGAACGGAGTGCGATAGATGCTATCCCAAAGTGGGGCAACTCCTTCATTTCGCCGGGCAATCAACTCGCATGTTTTACAGATTTTCATATGGATGTTCTCCAGCTTGCTTAACTCCACTAAATATGAAATTTGTTGTGTTAACAATCTTTTTAATTTTAGAGTGAAATAATAATCGAGACAAGTACTGTTGAAAAATAATCCCCGACGGGTTCGAGCTAGCATATCCACAGGGGGCAAAAACCGCAGGGGCACAGAAAAAACCACCGTCTAAGGTGGATTATTGATTTCAAGCCATTTTCCTAATCTTATGACTTGCGAAACAGATTGTGACCACCGGTCAAGATCACCAGTGATATTATTGCGAGAACACACGCGCCTACCATTAACGCGGGTAATCCATAATGGTCTACGGTTAAACCACCCCACAGCGCGCCCAGTGGTGAGCCAAGGGTGAAAGCCATTGAGGTTACAGACTGGATGCGCGCCTGAAAATGCGGTTCGGCCAGGCGCGGCACGCGGCTGGTGTTCCAGACCGCCTGAGCAAAGGCCAGGAATCCCAAGGCGTAGAGAGCCAGTCCGCCGCTGATGCCAATCGGCTTGAAAGCGAAGACGGTTACCGCCAGGGCAGCCAATAGACCGAAGAAGGAGTAAGTCCGCAGGGGATTGCCCTCGCTTTTCATCCCGGCGAAGACCGCTCCCGAAAGCGCACCCAGGCTGGCCGCGCCTCCCAGCAACCCCAATTGAATGATGCTGCCGCCGCGTTCGTGCACGATGGCCGCCAGCAGGCTGGTGGCCGGGCTGGCGATGGTGATCCCGATCAAGGTGAGAAGCAGGGGATAGAGCAGCGCCTTGTGCCGGGCTAAATAAACCAGGCCATCCTTCAGGTCCGTGAACAGGCGCATGACTGAGACCCGTCCCTGCAATTTGTCCACGGGTCGGCCCAGTCCACGCAGCCGTCCCAGGCAGAAGATTGCCGCCAGATAACTTGCCGAGTTGAGCAGGAAGGCCACCGGCAGTCCCAGCCAACCGATCAGCGCGCTTCCGCCGGTGTTCATAGCGACCAGCGCGGTAGTCTCGGTGATCGAATTGAGTGAGACCGCCGGACGCACCTCTTCTGCCGGCACAGCCTCAGTAACGATGACCTTATATGCCGGGCGGATGACCATCCAGACCACGCCGCTGATGAATGCCCACAGGTAGATATGCCAGACTGCGATGCGTTGGGAAAAAGCCAGGACTGCCATGACCCCTGTGATGAGGGCCCCGGCCCATTGACCGGCAATCAGAATACGGCGGCGGTCAACCTGGTCAGCGATGACACCGCCAAGCGGCATGAGCAGCATAGGGATGGAACTGAGCACGCCGATGCCCCCGACTGCCAGGGCGGAGCCGGTCAGCGTGGCAACCAGCCAGCCCTGGGCCAGTTCCTGCAGCCGGTCACCGGCATAGGAAAGACCCATCCCGACCCACAAGGTGCGAAATGTAGATCGTTTTAGTGGTGCAAGCATAGAGGTGTTACTTTTTCTTTCCTGCCTTCAACCGCAATGAATAAAGCATAATCCGTCCAACCAAACGCAGCATCCCGGTCATCCCCAGCAATTTCAACGATTCAGGAAGAATGCCCTCGTAATATGCGATAATAGCCGGATCGGCTTTCTCGAGTTCGTCCGCGGATTTATTCTCAAAGGCGCTTTCCACTTTAGACCGCTTTTCCTGGTCTAAAAACACCGGGATGAGTTCCCCGGTATTCGCGCCGATGGGATAACGCAGTAACAGAGTTACCGCATAACCGGTGCGCACAAGTTTGGGGTCACCCTTCCAGCCAGCGTCACGCAACCCCTGCAGGTATCCCTCGAAACAAAGGCGGTCCAGTTCCTTCACCTGGTCAGCCGGGATCTCCCAAAACCCGAGCGAACCAGCGACCAGCGCCACCAGCTCAGCGCCGACCGGGGCGATGCCCATATATCCCCAGTCGATGGCAATTGTCCGTCCCCCACGAGCGAACAGGTTGCGCCGGAAGGCATCCTGGTGGCAAAAGACCTGCGGCAGGCGGTCGAGCACAGCCAGGATCCGGTCACGTTCATCCCAGATCGACAAGATCTGGGCAAGTACTATACCGGGATACATACGCTGGATCAAGGGATGCTTTAAATTCCCGTGTATGAACGCGATTGCCTTTTGGGCGTTCTCCACGTACATGCGCAGCCAGTTGCGGGTGACCCATGACTGGGAGGGAAAAGCCTCTCCGACCAGGTAGGAGCCGTTGAACTGGCCGAGGTGGCGGGCGATCACACCATAATGTTCGAGCGGCCAGGGGGAGCTGATATCATCTTTTACATCCTCCAGCCACAACCACACCGAACCATCCGGTCGTTCCTGGACCTCGTAGCAGGTTGGCGAAGTCACGTTCCCGCCCGGCAGCTGGCGCAACATCCCGGACTGGTAAGCCAGCGCCTCGCGTTTCCAATACCAGATGCCGCTCGGATCACTTGCTTTTTCGGAGGGTTTGACCTGTTTCAGGATCAACGACCACGAGACGGTTTCCCCGCCATCCATGGCTTCTCCCTGGAAACGAAACACGGCGGAGTCCCATTCAAAGCCGCCGTGCAGCGGGTGAACTTTCCAGTCAGTAATTTGCAGCGTTGGTCGGTCAAGGACTTTCTGAATCAAACCGGTGAGATAGGGCTGGTCTACTTCCTGTTCAGGCGATTTGAATTGCATAAAGCGTCTCCTCTCGAGTCTATTCCACCCTGATCGAACCTGTATTGACTTCGATGGTATAAGGTGGTCATTTCAGCAGGAAACCTTGTTGTTCTTTAAAGTTCGGAGAAAATCTACCCAATCCATCGAATCCGTGTCCGGTGGATCTTTCCCGCGACTGTAAAAATACCATTCCGCCAGACCTGTCCAGAAGACTGACGACTGGTTTTTACAACCCGTGGATGAACAGGCGACATGGTGTAGAGACCCTGTCATAACCAAAGCGGGCATAAGGAGTAGGGCTGTTCGTAAATCGGACAGCCCTACCCGTTGGGATCAATTATTCTGGCAAGAATTACCAGATATGCCGAAGATCCACTTGCATTCCGGATGGGAATTGCATGTCGTCTGGTTTGTGAAGCTGGAACAGACAACGCCCGGTGGCTGGGTCCAGGTGGGGGACGGAATCCAGCGTGGGGTGGGAGTGGGCGTGGGCGGAGACGGGAGGGAGGGCAGGCCGAACGGGTTGCCGTCAAAGGTGCCGAGGTTCCCGCTCACCCAGCAGAGTATACCTGATGTGAGTTTCACGCGATAAAAGGTGCCGTCAGGAGTGCGCCCGTCCACGGGGGCGGTCTCGCCAGCGGCACCCCGGGCGAGAACGGCATATTCAGGGCCGGGACCGGAAAGGCAATTCCAAGCCTCCTCGAAGGTGAAATCACCTAAACCCGGCGTGGCGGTGACGAGGGTGTGAGGTTCGATCCCTTCCGCCATGTTGAAGCCGTACTCGAATGCCCCGATATCGATATCGGAAACGCCATCATTGTTCCCATCATGGGGGCGCGGGATGCCGCGCTGGTCGACATTCGGAGCCAGCAGGGCCGAACCGGCGTCGATGGCGGGCGAGCCTGACAGCAGCGCGTGTGTCCATGTGGGACCGCCATTGTCCTGGAGCGGTCCGACCTTGGTAGTAACGCCGTTGTTGTTAAACTCCCCGCAGAAGGAGCAGGATGCGTCAGAGGAGATATTGTAGGATCCGCCTATCACCATCGAGCCGCAGTTCCCGCCGGTATTCCCGTCCAGAAGCACATTCAATAGATAGATCGGACCGGACTCATAAACCAGCCCGCCAGTATGAGTTGCCTGATTGGCGGCGATCGTGTCATTCGTCAGGTTCAGGGTGGAACCCTGGTTGTTGACGATCCCGCCCCCTTCGTTGCCGCCATTGTTCCCGCTGATGGTCGAGTTGATGATCGAAATGGTGCTGGAATTCGTATTCAGGATACCACCTCCGGCAGTGGTAGATGTGTTGTTATAGATGGTCGTGCCGGTGATGATGGCTGAAGAAAGATCGTTTGACAAACCGCCGCCATGGGTGGCCTGGTTGTCACGCAGTGTGCTGTCCGTGAGAGTAAGGATGGCGGAAGGTGAATTAATACTTTGATTCATGATCCCCCCACCATTGCCTTCAGCTCCCGGGACGGAATTCCCGGTGATGACCACATTGGTCAGATTCACCCAGCCGGCGTTATAAAGACCCCCACCGGCTCCGCCGTAGCCAGATTCTTCGCTTGCCGTATTCCCGAAAATGGTCGAATCGTTCACGGCCAACATCCCGCGGTTGTAGATGCCACCACCCTCGCCCCCATAGGTCTCATAGAGCGGAACCGCCTTATTGCCGGTGACGATTACATGATCCAGGGAGGCGGTCGACGAAGCAATATAGATCCCGCCACCGGAAGAGGCCGTGTTGTTGGAAACGATGACATTCCTCATGACGAGCGGCGTATACCAGACGTACACTCCACCGCCATTCTCCTCTGCGAAACCGTTTTGAATGGTCAGGTTCGCGATGGTGAGCGTGTCGAGACAATGGCTGGTGCTGGAGGCGGTGCAAGTGCTTTCGATGACCCCGCCATTTACCGGGCGCAGGTCACTGCCGGAGATAATGGTACCCGGACCGGAACCCTCCAGGTCCACACCCAGATCGTAGAGATGAAGATGTTCGAAATAGGTGCCCGCGGCGAGATAGATCGCCTCGCCGCTGGAGGCCTGCGAGAGCACCGCATTGATCGTCTGGCAGGGGCTCTGAGAGGAGTGGCAGGTATTTAACGTGTCGCTGCCCTGCGGAGAGACATACCATGCGGATGGATCTTCCGGTGGCGGGGTGGGATTTCCGCACCCAACCGCCACAAGTGCAAGCGCCAGGGTAAGCAAGAGAGTTAGCAGCCTTCCGGAATGAAATAATCGAAGACGAAGCATAGCCTCCTCCTTCCATATCATCCTGATACCATCATATTAGCACGCAGCGAGAAGGGATACAACAGTTTAATACTATTCAGCCGAAGACCTATCCAAAGTGAGCCAAAAAAACCTTACATAGGACAGGGATTCGGCAGGTGAACAAATCCAAAAGGTCAAGGCTTAAAGCACTTCAATAATATTACCCGCGCGCCGCATGTCTTAAGGACGCCCGGGTACCATATTTGTAGGCCGGATATCCTTGCTGAAAATCACCGTTTCCCCATTTGCGCCAATATATAATCTCTGGCTTCTTTCATCCCTGCGTGAAAATCATTATCGATTTCGAAGAATACCACACGGTTGGTAATACAGTCCTCTTTTAATTGCCTCGTCTCACTAATCATTTTGGCACCTGTGATGTCATCGACATCACTCCGATTTTCTATGGCACTGCGATAGATGATAATTTTGTCATCGAAATTGTCCATTATGTATCGTTCTGAAAAGAACACAAAAACCACGAGAATGTCCTCGAGATAATCTGGAGGAAAATCACGCAGAAGATGCGGAAGTAATTGAACTCCTTCAAGGATGATACTGTGAGCGTTTTCGATGTTTGTCATGATAAGGGCTTTAATGACCGGCCACATTTTTTCACCCAGGACAAACCGGTCATCCATAGGAGTGAAATCGGAATCGGGAATACCCAGATAGATCGCCATCATCAAGTGATCCAGCGGGAAATACGGGATGTTTGTTTCCTTCATCAGCTGGTTTGCCAACAGGGTTTTCCCCGTACAACCTGTTCCGCCGATCAAGATTACCATATTGATTTACCTTTAGGTAATTTAATAATTATCCGTTCATGATGTCATGCCAGGGATTAAATCCCCGTAAAAACATTCGCCGGGGGTAAGAGGCGGCGACCGATAGGTGAACTGTCGCCGGTCGTATCACGCGGCGTCAAAATAGATCGGATTGGAGATCAGGGCAGGCAGCAATGGCAGACCGGGAACGAAGCCCCGCAATATTTCGAGACGGGCAAACCCGGCAGCTTCCATGTGATAGATCCCCTCGAATTTCCCATCTGTTTCCGCTTTCAAGAGAGATGTACTGCCACCCCCGGTGACCACCTGGAGCACATCCCCGGCCAGCAGACCGCTGGCGGAAATATGAATCTCCCTGACATCAGCAAAGGGCACGCTGTTACCGGGGAGGGCATCTCCGGCAGTGAAATCCAGGCTGGGACCGTTGGGGGCAAAGGTCAGGTAGGCATGCCCTTGTCTCAGCCCTGCAAGGATATCTGCCGGGCTGGCTGACATGGCGTGGACGCAGGTGGTCGGTCCGCCGGGGAGGAGGAAAAGATGATCGCGGTGATAGTCGCTCCCGCCGCAGATGGGGACCTTTTTCCCTGCCGCGAGCATGGAATTCCATAATCCCAGCGCTTGAAGGTTGGACACCCGCATCGGCCCGTTCCAGATCTCGAGGCAGTCGTAGGGGAGCGTATTCATATCGAACGTGAACGGGCAGATTTCGTCGAAAGGATGGTTGATGGTGATAAGCCCCCCGCGCGCCCGCGTCGAGCTGAAGCGCGCCTGGATTTCTTCCGGACTGTTGGCGAAGAACGGTTCGTCGTAGGGGCGATCCACGCCCAGGAAGTTGGCATGTCCCTTGAAGTGGGTCCACTCGATTCCGGGGATCAATGTCAGCCCGGGGAGACGGGGCAGGGAGTCCGCCGAAACCATCTGGTTGTGGTCGGTGATGGCGAGGAAGTCCAGTCCGTGCCGAAGGACGTGCTGGGCGAGTTCCGCGGTACTGAGGACCCCGTCGGAGGCGAGGGTGTGGAGGTGCAGATCGCCCTTGAACAGGCGCATGCGTTTTGCGGTGAAGGTCAGTTCGTAACGGACCGTCACGCCGGCCGCGGCGATCTTGTACGCGCCAAGGAGGATCTGCCATTCACCAGGGACCAGGGGACAGGCCCGGTAGCCGGGCGTGGCTGAAGTCTCGCTGACCTGGATTTGGGTCTTGTCCGAACCGGAAGCACCCACCTGGGTACCGTCCGGGGCGATCAGACCCAGGTCGATGATGTTGATCTCCTGCCGTGAAGTGAAGCCATCCTTCTCCATTTCACTCTCGTGATGGCGCTCGTACTGGTAGGCGAGGGAGAGAGACTCGGTGTCGGGCGGCATGGTATACGGGAGGGTGATGTACTCGCCCTCCCTTTCATGTCCGACGAAATATTCGATGATCAGTGGATTTTCGATGGGGACCTCTGCTTACTTCGGAACCGGACCCAGGACGGATGAAAGAAAAAGCCGGATCTGCCCATCCCAGAAGAACCAGTCGTGTGCGCCGTCTTCCTCGTGGTATTCCGACTGCACGCCCAGCGACTGGCAGGCTTTGAAGAACATGCCGCTCAACGGATAGATATCTTCCTGCCTGCTGACGGAGATGAACAGGCGCGGCATATTTGATGGATCCTTGGCAGCGCGCTCCAGCCAGACCGCCGGGTCGTGTGCCCCTCCAGCCAGGTTGTCCAGGCCGCCGAACAGGAGCGCAAATTCCGCCTTGCGCGGGTCTGTATCAGGGAGCAGGGCGAGGACGGCAATGGCCAGAACACCCGAAAAACTTGCCGCAGCCGAGTAAAGCTCGGGATGAAGCAGCGCGGCCTTGATCGCGCCGTATCCGCCCATGGAGTTTCCCGCAATAAGTGTATCCTCCTGGCGTGGGGCGAGACCGAAGACATCCGCCAGGTAGCGTGGCAATTCCTCGGTCAGGTAGGTGAAGTATTTCTGGCCGTTGGGCTGATCGGTGTAAAAACTGCGCCCGGCCGAAGGCATGACCACCACCAGCCCATACGCCGCCGCGAGGGTCTCGATGGATGTATAACGCCCCCAGGCGCTGGCATCGTCGCTGAGACCGTGCAGCAGGTACAAGACCTTGCGCCTGGAGACCGGTACAGAACCTATTTTTCCCGGATCAGGAAGAATGATGTTCAGGGGGAGGTTGACCTGGACAGTCTCGGGCACATGGTCAATACGTATAAGAGCCATGGCATACCTCCGCTTCTAGTCAGCCCCGGCAACCGCAGCAGCCTCAGAGGGCTTCTTGAAATTGATGAACCACGAGAAGGCAAAACTGATCACCATCAATGCTGGCGGAACGAGCGTCATCAAGAAGCGGGCGGCGGCATCCGGGTGGGGGCCAGGGTTGTCACCGCTTTGGAAAAGGTAGATCTTGGAGACGAGCAAATAGGCCGCGCTGGTGAACAGGCCGTTCAAGCGGTTCATGAATCCCATCGCATTGGAGATGATACCCTCCCTCCGCAGGCCATACTTCTGGGTGTCCTCGTCCATGATCTTGGCGCCGATCAGGTCCATGGTGGTGATCACTCCCGCAAAGCCGAGGCCTACAAAGGCTGAGAAGATGATACCCATCACCAGATTCTGGGCGAAATAAAGTGGTATGAAGGCGATCGCCAGGACAGCCAGCGCCGCCCGCCAGACTGGCATCAGCGAGAATTTCCTGACCAACCAGGCCCACAGGGCAACACCGGCAATGGCGATGACCAATACTGCCGCAAGCAGGAAGGTGGATTTCCCGCTGTCAAGCCCGAGCGCATATTGGACAAAGAACGGCACGGAGGCCAGCACGAGCGACATGGCGGCGCTGTAAAAGGCGCCGACGAATCCTGCGATCCAGAATTTCTTGTTGGTTAATAGATCCTTGATGGCTTTCCACAGGCCCGGCTTGGCTTCCTCGGGATCGAGTTTCGTTTCCCGGGAGGTGAAGGTCATGTAGAGGATGACAGCACCGCCCAGGATGCCATACAGGATCGAGGTCAGACCGTATCCAAGTTTTGCAGTCACCATGGGGGTCAGCGCGATGCTGATGATCATGGCCACCAATTGGAAAGCCTGGCGCATGGCGTTGGTTTTGGCCCGGCTGGTATCGTCGCGGAACAGTTCCGGGAAGAGAGCCCCGTAATTGGCGAGGATGACCGAATCGAGCGTACCGGTCAGGATGTAGAAGAGCATGCAGTAGACGAAGATGGAATTACCCGCCAGGAAGGCTGGTACATTGTAAAAGGCAATCAGGGACAGGACCAGCAGGGGGGCGCCGATGGCAAGCCATGGACGGCGGCGACCCCAGCGGGAGCGTGTCCGGTCCGAGAGGAACCCGTAAACGGGGTTGTCGAGCGCATCAATGAAGGCATAGATCAGCATCATCGTTGCCCATTGCGTTGTGGTCACGCCTCTCTGAAGCACAAAGAAGGTGAAGGCAAAGGTCTTGAGCATGTTGATCGGAATGGACATGCCAAAAAAGCCGATGGCGTAGTTAAAGGATTTTGCACGTGGTTCTGACATGGGAGAAACCTCCTTTAGCGAATTCACTTTCTAATGAGAGTTGGCTATCATTCTTAAAATATTATACACAGGATTCCAGACCGGGATACGCTGACGGGCGGATGATAT
>Ga0315286_10007544_pt1 | contig 10660 bp, 12 predicted proteins | sample YL17G10_0_MG_FD_205038 | JGI IMG/M metagenome (GOLD analysis project Ga0315286, IMG submission 205038) | Sediment microbial communities from Yellowstone Lake, YNP, Wyoming, USA - YL17G10_0 | ecosystem: Environmental > Aquatic > Freshwater > Lake > Sediment | place: USA: Wyoming | collected...
GCGGAATCATGAGCGGCGATGACGCCATCGAGTTCATCCTGGCGGGCGCCAGCGCCGTTCAGGTAGGCACCGCCACCTTCGTCAATCCCCGCGCCGCTCTCGACGTGCTGGAGGGAATAGAGCGGTATCTAACCCAAGAGGGTTTACACGATATTAACCTCTTGGTGGGCCAGGCTCACGGCTCTTAGGGCCTGCGCAGATACGAAAAGGCGGCCTCGAGGCCGCCTTTTCCGCTAGTCCGCCTGCACAATTGCAAACGGATTGCAAACGTCATGTTTGCAGACTACTTTTCCACTGCTCCGCTCACTGCCCGAACACCGCGCGGGCGACGGTGTCCGCCGCGTCCTCTTGGAGGGCTGGGATTACGTGACTGTACGTGTCCAGGGTGATCGCCACCGTCGAATGGCCCAGGCGCTCACTCACGACCTTCGGGTGGACGCCGGCGGCCAAGGCTAGCGACGCGTGTGTGTGGCGCAAGTCGTGAAAGCGAATGCGGGGCAAGCCGGACGCCTTGACGCTGGTATCGTAGGCTCGCGCGACCTGGGCGAAGGTGACGGGCGAGCCGTTCGGGTTGGCGAACACGCGGCCGGTGGGGCCGGGGGCGCCCAGGCCCAGCATCATTCGCTGCTCCAATTGCTGGCGCCGGTGGGCCTGGAGCACCCCCACCGTGCGCGCGTCAAGGGCCACCGAGCGCCGCCCGCGCGCCGTCTTTACCGGGCCGAGGGCTAGGCCGGTGGCCGTCCTCGTAAGCGTCTGCGTCACGGCCAGGCGGCCGGCGGCGAGGTCAACATCCTCCCACCGTAGGCCCAGGATTTCGCCCTTCCGGCAACCCGTCGTCGCGGCCAGGTGATAGATGGTATAGAAGCGGTGGGCCGCCGCCGACTCTAGGAAGGCCCGCAACTCCTGGGCCGTCCACGTGTGGAGCTGTTGCCGGCCACGTGGGCGGGGCGGCTTGGCATGATCGGCGGGGTTGCGGGGCAGCTGGCCCCACTCCACAGCGTCGGCGAGCGCCTTGTGCAGGATCGCATGGATCAGCTTCACCGAGGCCGGGGATAGCCCGCCCTTGCCATCACGCCGGCCCGACACCAGCAGATCGGCGTAAAGGGCGTTCAACTGCGCCACGCTAAGGTTCTGGAGCCGCACAGGCCCGAGGCGCGGCAGGACGTGCGCGGCGACAAGGAGTTGGTAGCCCCGGAGTGTGGAGGCCCTCACGCTGGCCCCGGCGCCCGCCAACCATGCGGTGAAGAATTGGGCGACCGTCTCTTTCGTGGGCTCGATATAACCGCCCTGCTGGACCTGGCCCAGAATGGCCGTGAGCGCAGCCTGGGCGTCGCGCCGCGTCATGAAGCCGCTGTGCCACTTCTGTCGGCGGCGGCCATCCTCGTTGTGGCCCAGGTCCACCACGACACACCAGCCCTTCCCCCGCCGGCGGATGTGTCCTCTCATGACGTACCTCCCGTCGCAATAAGAAACCATAGAAACTGCGTCTCTTCGGTCCAGTGCCACTCAGCCAGGCTGCCGTGTTTGCCTACCGCGTCCACAAACATATTGGCGGCCGCCGCCGTTCTCACCCACGCCATTAGCGGCCGAGCAAGCCACCGCCTAGCGTGGTGCGCTACGTGATTCTCGATCGCTTCCTTCGCATCCTCGGCCACTCCCTGTGGGAAACGCCGGGCAAGGCCCAGGCCCGCCACCACGTGTTGCGCGTTGTCGCCGGTGGCCGCCCACTCCTTGGCGAAGAGCCAAGACGTTAAGGGCGGCATGAGCACTAGCCCCCGCACGGCCTTCACCTTCTTAGCCTCCTCTTCGGTGAGAAAGCCAGCTCGGCCTTCGGTGTACTGGATCGCCGCCGTCTGACAGTCAAGGACGAAATCGTCGCCTTCGGCGCCTGCCCACTCCCACCGTGGCGCCCGTGGGGGGGCGTATTTCGCGATGCGGCGGGCGATAGTGCGGTCGCTCGGGACTCTTCGGGCGTTAAATTTCTCCGACAGGTACCCGCGGATAGTCTCCAGGCTGTGCCCCAATTTGCAGAGGTCAGCCAGCTCCTTTTCTATCCGGGCGCTTTTCCGGTAGTACTCCTCACGTTTTCGCATTGGTCAATCCTTTTCGTATCCAGTTTGGCGCTCGTGTTGGCATCTTTTGCGTTGATAGCCCTTAGAACTGGGCGGTACGATAGGACTTGCCATCTAGACAGATGGTAGCTCAAGCAAGAGGGGCTGTCAAGCGCTGGAGGGACATTATGGCGGGGAAAAACGAAAACTTGGAGCGAGCAACCTTGACGGTGGAAGAGGCCGCGAAAATCTGCGGACTGTCTCGCGGCTCGGCCTACACGGCTGTCAGGAAGGGCCAGTTGCCGCATGTCCGCATCGGCGCCCGTATCCTGATCCCACGCGCCGCCCTGGAGGCCCTGCTGGCAGCCCCGCCCCCTGAACGTGGAAACCAATAAAAGAAGGCGGCACGGCCCAGAAAGGGGGTGAAGCCTTCACCGGGCGCGCGCCGCACATCCGCAAGACAATCATATCACAGAAAGGAAAACTACAAAATGGCAACGAACAACGACCTGATCATCACCGCGACCGAGGCCGCGAGCCCCATCGGCGACCTGGACGCCGGCATTTACCCAGCAACCATCATCGCCCTGGAGCCCGTGGAGGGCGATTTCGGCGCTCAAGTGCGCTTCACACTCTGCCTGGCAGACGAAGTGGACAGCGAGGGGAATCCGCTGGAAGTCTACGCCTGGAGCTCGTGGAAATTGAACCCGAAAACCAAGCTCTGGCTCTGGATCGTGAGTCTGACCGGGCGGGCGCCGGTCGTGGGCCAGCCCTACAAGCTGGCCACACTACTGGGCCGCGACTGTCGCGTATCCGTCGAAAGGGTTTTGGACAAGGACGGGGTGACCATGCGCCCGCGCGTCGCGGCGCTACTCGGGCCGGCCAGGGCTAAGCCAGACGTGGGCGACCGGGCCGCCGGCTCAGTGAAGGCCGCACTCGACGCACTGGCTGCCCAGGAGGCCGAGAATCCTGCCCCCGGCCGGCCGGACCCCCCCTATGCGGGCGTCTTCGAAGGCGTGGGCACCTCGCGGACTGCGGCCGAACAGGCCGAGATCGACGCGGAGGTTAGCGCCATTCTGGACGGCCCGCCGACGGAAAACCCGCCGGTGCCGGCGGCACCCGAAGGGCCGGCGGCGCCGACTCACTAACATGACCGAAAGACTGGACGCCGCCGCCTTCTTTGCCGAGCTCTTCCCGAGCCTGGGCGGCGGCGTCTGTGTCGAAATCCGCGTAATCGCCGGTGGGAAGGTAATCGCCCGGCGGTGGCCGGCGTCGGCTGCCGAGATCATCACCGTTGCCGGTGAGTTCAAAGACGTCGGCGACGTTTACTTCGGGCCGGCCGCTCGCCGCGGCCACAATGGCCGCAAAGCCGGCGTGGCCTACACGCGCGCGCTGTGGTGCGATGTGGACGCGGCTCCCGGTGAGGCCCACGCGGTCCTAGCTGCCTTTCCGTTCCCGCCGACAGCTATCGTCAGCTCGGGCCACGGTGTGCACGTCTACTGGCTCTTGCGGGAGCCCTACGAGGTCAACACGCCGGCGGATATCGACTATATCGAAGGGTGCCAACGTGGCCTGGCCGAGCGGCTGGGCGGCGACGCATGCTGGGATATCGGCCACGTGTTGCGGGTGCCCGGCACTATCAACCATAAGAACGGCGAGGCCCAGCCGGTGGAGCTCATAGAGTATCGCGCCGGCCTGCGCTGCAACGCCAGCGACTTCGAAGATTGGGCGGTGCCGGCGCCGCCGCCGTCAACGACGGTAGCGGTGGACTTTTCCGGCGCCGTTGACGACGCCGACGACATTTTGCTGAAGTGCATCCGCGCCGGCACGAGCCCAGAAACGGTGGAAATGGTCACGGCGCCGATGCCGAAGGGCCAGCGCAGTCAACGGGACATGGCGGTAATCGCCAGAGTCCTTCGCGACGACCCCGCCCTTACCGACGGCGAGCTGCGCGCCCTTTTCCGGGGCTACCCGGAAGGTTTAGGCGCCAAATATCACGAGCGAGGCGAGGGCGACCGCTACCTGAAGCGGACCATCGCCAGAGCCCGTGCCTCCTTGGCCGAAGAGCCGGACCCGACGACCGGCCTGCGCTCCTGGGAAGCCAGAGCATACATTTCCGACGCCCAGGACAACCCGGACGGTGGCTCACAGGCCGCCGGCACTGTCATTAAGAATGGTGTTCGCGCCGGCGACACCGTGAACATCGCTGCACAGCCCCCCATCGCCGGCCCCCGGCTGCCCGAGCTCGCCTGGCTACCACCCTTCGATGTCTATCGCCGGGCGGTCGGCGGCAGCACCGAGGCCGCCGATGAGCACCACTTCGGCGCCTTCCGCGTCGTCGTCGGCGCCTACCTGGGCCGCCGGGTGTCGGTCCACTACGGGCGGACACACTACGCCCCGGACTTCGCGCTGCTGATCGGCCCTACCTACGATAAAAAAACCACCAGCCAGAGACGGGCGGTCGATTTCGCTTCCCGACTGTCGCCCCCGGTCGCCACCCTGGCCGCCCTGGCATCTGCCGAGGGGTTAACTGAGTGGCTCGCTCGCCAGGATATGACGCCCGAGGAGCTGCTGCGCTACAGCCTCTGGGAAGCCAATCCGGACCAAACCTGGACGCCGCTCCACCCCGAACACAGACGCGGCCTGGCCAACATTGAGGAGTTTGCCTCGGTCCTAATGAAGGCGCGGATGGAGGGCGCCTCCCAGCTCATCGCCACCATTACACAGCTCTACGATATGCCCGCCATCCTCGCCCCGCCCCTTCGCGGGCGGCGCATCATGGCCGAAGCCCCCACCCTGTCCATACTGGGCGGCTCCACCGTCGAGTGGCTGGTGCACAACCTGCACGCCGACGAAGTCGCCGGCGGGTTTGGAAACCGTTTCGGTTACTTCACCGGCAACCCCAAAGCGCCCATCGCCTGGCCGGCCAAGCCCGATGAAGCCCTCCTAGACGACCTGGCCGCCCAGGTCCAGGCCGCTTATAACACATGGCGGCCGCGCACTGAATTCGTATTGACAGACACAGCCCAACGCGCGTGGGGAGCCTTCTACAGCAAATGGACAGCAGAGGCCCGGCGCGACGGTGAGCTGCCCACCAGCCAGCTAGAATCCCGCGTTCCCGAGCACACTATCAAGCTGGCGCTGGTGTACGCGGCCCTGGGCAGCGACAAGCCGGTGATAAGCGACCAACACATAGAAGCGGCGGTGGCGGTGGGCTGGTATCTCAGAGAGAGTGTCCGCTTCGCCCTGGGCGAGCGGTTGGACACCGGAGAGAGCCCGTTGGCGAAGCTAGAGCGCCGTGTACTGGCCCTTCTGGCCGGAGGGCCGGCAAAGCGGCGAGAGCTCCAGCAGCGGAGCAAGCAGCGGGGCACCACGGCGGCGGACTTTGCGCGCGTCTACAAGGGCCTCGTTGATTCCCGCCTTGTCACAGAGGACTCAGCTACTGGGCTCGTAAGGCTTGCGCGATGATCGATGTTGGACGCTGGACAGCGTGTTGGACGGATGTTGGACAGATACAAATCATATCTAATGTTGGACTGTTGGACGGTTGGACACCCCTCTTGCGCGTGGGCGCCCATGAATCCCTGTAAGTGTCCAACTGTCCAACTCTCTCTCTCTCTCTCTCTAGAGAGAGTAGGAGCTAGATACGGAAAAATGTTGGACAGCGGGCGTCCAACATTGTCCAACTGTCCAACATTCGTAGTTTCGTTAAGGAGGCTGCCAAGATGAACGAGAACCTAGAGACAACCAACGTGGAGGCCGTGCTGCTCCGAGACGGATGGCACAGCATTGTCGGCGCATCATTCCATATCCGGCCTTACGAATTCACCACTGGCCCGTCGCTGGACGGAATCACGCCGATGGCCCTTGTAGCCGGCGAATCTCCGGCGGTGCCCACGCTGGCCGCTGGCTGGCTAGAAGGTAAGGACCGTCGTTTCGCCCGGCTCGTAGTCTGTCCGTTGACCGCCCTGGTGGCGGTGGAGCTGAAGGCCCAGATGGAATCGGGGCACGACCGCGAGCTGGGGCTCATAGAGCTGGACTTCGCCGGGCTGGAGGCTCTAGAGCCAGAGCCCGTTGGCGAGCTGGAGGTGGCGACAGTGTAAGGCCGGAAAGGCTGGCCAGGGGGTGCTCGCACCCGTGGCTGTGAGACACCCCCTGGCTGGCCGCCGCGCGTTTGCAAACCGTTTGCAGGGGGCAGAAATTAGATATGAAAATGGACCGCGATCTAACTACTAATCAGGCACCGCCGCCAGCGGGCTGGGATGGCCGTCAACGCCTGCCAGTGGCTGTGGCCAGCCCTGGCGGTGTGGCCACGAGGCGTAATAATCCGCGCAGGTGGAGCGTCAAGAGGGCAAACATGCGGGCGGAAGCGCTCTCTAAGGGCATGGCTGGCCTTACACCCGATAAACAGGCTATGGCGGCTGTCGTGGGGCGTCTGCTGGTGCTTTACGAGAACGCAACGGGCCGGCTCTTCCACGACGGCGAGGTGACCGAGGCCGGCGAGGTGCGGGTGCTGCTAGCGAGGACGGTGCCGGACTTGTTCGATAGGATAGAGCGCGGGCTGCGCTATCTCTACGCTGAGGGGAAGGGCGAGGGTAACTGGTGAGCGACATCGCAACGTGGGCCGCAGCCAACTGGTGGCTCCCGCTGGAGGGCCGGCACATCATCCTGGAGGATCACCAGAAGCGCATCCTGCGTCACGTCTTTACCCGCGACGCCGCCGGCCGCTTCCCGTATCAGACAGTTGTGTGGAGCGAGCCGAAGAAGAGCGGTAAATCTGAGCTGGGCGGCCTCGTGTCCTACTGGGTTGTCAAGGAAGAGGGGCCTTATGCTGAGGCCTACCACGTGGCCAACGATCTGGAGCAGTCCAAGGGCCGGGGCTTCCTCGCCGTGGCCCGTGCAGCGAAGCGTTTCCGGCCGGTGAAGGTACAGGTGGACAAGATCCTCCTGCCGGACGGCGGCATGATCCAGGCTCTACCGTGCGATTACGCCGGCAGCGCAGGCGCCAACCCAACGATCACGTGCTGGGATGAACTGTGGGGCTACACGAGCGAGGACAGCCGGCGACTCTTCGAAGAGCTGGCGCCGGTGCCCACGAGGCGCAACAGCCTGCGCTTTATCACCACTTACGCGGGCCACGTTGGCGAGAGCGGGCTTCTAGAAGAGCTGTACGCGCGGGGCCTGGAGTGCCCGCCGGTGCCCACGCTGGAGGATATCGACAACGGCGACGGGCAGCCCGCGTGTCGGGCTGGCGACGGCCTCTTCTTCTTCTGGAGCCACAAGCCCCGGATGCCCTGGCAGACGCCGGCGTATTACGGGCAGCAGCGCAACGCGCCCGGGTTCCGGCCGACAACGTACTTGCGCCTGCACGAGAATCGCTGGCAGCAGGCGGAGTCCGCTTTCGTCGATCTGTCTGACTGGGACGCCTGCGTCGGCTTCGTTCCCGACCTGGCCGTAGATGAGCCGCTGCTCGTGGTTGCTGTCGATGCAGGGCTAAGGCACGATGCTTTCGCGATCTCGGTAGTCTCTCGGCACCCCCGTCGGCGTGAGGATGGTGTCGCCATCCGAAGCTGCAAAGTCTGGGAGCCCGTGCGCGGCCAGGATATCGACTTTGGGCAGCCGTTTGAGTGGCTTGCCGACTTCGCACGCGAGCATCACATTGTAAAAGTCGTATATGATGAATGGCAAATGGCCGATTGGGCGAGCCGGTTTCAGGTGGCCACGGGCATCTGGTGCGAGGCCTTTAGCCAGGCTGGGGACCGTGCGCGGGCGGACACGCTCCTCTATGAGCTCGTCAAGAGTCGCCGGCTGCTGCACGACGGCAGCGCAACGCTGCGTCAACACGTGCAGAACGCCGCGTTCAGGGTGAGCGGACAGGAAGAGCGGGGGCGGCTTGTGAAGGCGCGGCCGGGCCGCCGGATTGACGCGCTTGTGGCTACAAGCATGGGATGTTGGGAATGTCTTCGGTTGACGCTGTAGAAAGTGAGGTTATCAATGAACGAGGGACTGACGTTGCTCATGGGCGGCCTGGGTGTGGACCTGGGCGACATCGCCGCCCACGTCGTGAAGGGCGAAAAGGGCTTGTCGGTGACTCGCACGAGGGCCGCGCAGCTCTTCGCCGGCGACGCCGACGATGTGGAGAGGGCCATCGGCGGGCTGTACCGTGCCGCCAAGGCTCGGGGTTGGTCGGATGGGCGTCTCATCGCGGCGGTGAAGGCCCTGGCGCCCGAGCACACCGGCCAGGTCCTGCTGGCCATGCTGGAGGGCTCTAACGACGCCACGGCGCCCTATGTCCGCGACCTGTTGCGCGGCCGCGTCGCTGGCGGCGGCTGAAGAAGGGAATGGAGGCAGAACATGAGTCGTATACGACCGGAAGAGAGGCGGAAATTCCTGCTCAAACACCTCGGGGCGGCGCGTCTGAAGCAGGTGGAAGACGCCCTAGACGACCCCGCCCTTCCAGGCCAGGAAGAGGAATTTGTGAAGGGCTTCAAGCAAGACATGGCGGCCGTAATGGAGACCGCGCCCTTCGGCGGCGCCACGTCCTGGCAGCAGGCGCAAGCCTACGAGGACGCTGGCCAGCTCTGGGCGCAGTTCAGCGCCCTTCTGGACAACATCCGGTACAGCACCAAGCCACCTGTGGAGCAAGGCAACCTTGCGGTCGCCGCTGCCGAGGGCCTAGTAGAGCGGCTGTCTGGCCTGCCGAAGGGCGGCAAGGGCCTGCAGGAGCGAGAGACAGACTGGGAGGACAGCATCTACGAGAGTCTGGCCGAGCTCAACCCGACGTGGTATCGCCACCGGTATGGTGACCTCGGCCTGAAGCAGCGGGATGCGGCGAGCGAGTTCGCCGAGGCCATGGAAGACGCCGACCCGTGGTGCGGTCCGTATCTAGGCGACCTAGCCCGTCTCGGCGCAGTGAAACAGTAGGAGGAAGACCATGACTACAACCGTACGAGAACAGACACGACAGCAGGAGCAGGCAGCGATGGCCGCTTTCGAAGCCTTCTGTCGCACCCGGGTGCCTGCCCATCTACAGGAGGGTGCACCGCCTCCCGACACCTGGCCCTTCGGCCCCGAAGCGTGGGAGTCCTTCCGAGAAGCCACAGCCAAACTCTACAGGATAGAGGCACGGCGCGACTTCCTCGCGGAGTTCACGCAGGGCTGGACACTCCGGGAGGTGCTTGGCGACAGAGAGTACAGGCAGGAAACATACGCCGATGGTCGGCCCAAGCGCCCACTGCCTTCGGACGTGTCACCTGAGCTTGAGCGACAGGCGCGCTACGCCCTAGGCGCTGCCAGCAGCCGGGGCCTGCAGCTTGACGCCTTGACCGCCTTCCACCTGGAACGAGCGGTCGACAGCAGCCCCAGCAAGGTTGCGGCCGCCGTCGCCGAGGTGCAGGCCCTGTGCAACGCTCACGACTTCGAGAAGCGCGCCGCTCAGTCGGATGGGGTGTGGATCAACGTGCTCCGGACCTTCACCGGGCCGGGACACATCGAATACCCCCTTGGACGCCAGCAGGTCACACCGGAGCAACTGCAGGGCCTCCGGAAGTGGCAGGAGCACACCGAGAACCTCGCTGCCCAGGGCGCCCGGGGCCTGGAGGCCGTCGGCGAAATCGGCACATGGCCGCCGTTCGGGCTGGAGCCCGCTTAACGTTGACTGTTTCGACCGGGGCGTGTGCCCCACGAGTCCCATACGCGGCGGGTGCTTCGACCGCCGCATTCCTCCTTGTTGGCGGCCTGGGGCGAGGGGTCGATACCTCGCCCCTCGGCCCCCGGGCATCCGCCGGGGTTTTGGGGCTCCTCTTTGGCCCCGTCGGGTGCCCAGCGGCCGGGGAAGTGACCGCGCATGACGTTTAACCGTAGTCTGTTCTCTTCGGCGTCGGGTGAGTGGGAGACGCCCCGGGAGCTCTTCGACGTCCTGGACGCGGAGTTTCGTTTCACTCTGGACGCCTGCGCCACGCCGGCGAACGCTCTTTGTGAGCGCTACTTCTGCGCAGACGCCCTAGAGCAACCCTGGACGGGCAACGTCTACTGCAACCCGCCCTATGGCCGCCAGATCGGCGAGTGGGTGCGCAAAGGCTGCGAAGAGGCCCAATCCGGCCGGGCTGAGGTCGTCGTTATGCTACTGCCGGCGCGGACCGACACCCGCTGGTGGCATGACTACGTGATGAAGGCCGGCGAGATCCGCTTCATCCGTGGCCGGCTGCGCTTTAGCGGACACAAGAACGGCGCGCCCTTCCCGTCCTGCATCGTGGTTTTTCGACGGCCGGCCGTGCCGACGGTGGACTAGGCGGCCAGCGTGTGACAGGCCCGCCGGGCAACGACGGGCCAGGACGGGGCCGTATGCGAAGTAATTTGCAAACATTTTGCAAACCAACCGTTTGCAATCGGTCGTCAGGGGCCGTCAGCGGTTAGACGGTTGGGGCAATTTTAGATACGGATTCTAGACCGGTCGGCAGCGGTTGACAGTGGTTGGGCCGCCCGTTTTTCAACACGATATTAACCTCTTGGTCGGTCGTGCCCACGTAACACACCCCGACTAGCCCGCGTCGTTATCTGTGGGCACTGTGATGAGTTATGTGAAGCTACGGCCGCTCTTACTGCACTCC
>Ga0315286_10007546_pt1 | contig 10660 bp, 9 predicted proteins | sample YL17G10_0_MG_FD_205038 | JGI IMG/M metagenome (GOLD analysis project Ga0315286, IMG submission 205038) | Sediment microbial communities from Yellowstone Lake, YNP, Wyoming, USA - YL17G10_0 | ecosystem: Environmental > Aquatic > Freshwater > Lake > Sediment | place: USA: Wyoming | collected...
AGGCTCGGCGTCGCGGGGATGCCCACCGCCATCACCGCCGAGTGGGGGAGCGGCAAGCCCGTCATCGGCCTCATGGGCGAGTATGACGCCCTCCCCGGCATAAGTAACAAGGCCGTCCCCCGCCAAGACCCCCTCGTCCCCGGCGGCATGGGCCACGGCTGCGGCCACAACATACACGGAACCACCGCCATGGGCGCCGCCATCGCCGTCCGCTACGCCCTCGAAAAGAGCGGACAACAAGCCACAATCCGCTTCTACGGCACCCCCGCCGAGGAGAACTTCCAGGGCAAAATCTTCATGGTCGCCGCCGGCCTCTTCAACGACGCCGACGCCTGCCTCAGCCACCACCCCGGCAGCCTAAACGTCGCAAGCCTAGCAAGCAGCACCGCCACCATACACGCCAAGTTCAACTACCACGGCAAAACAGCACACGCCGCCGCCAACCCCGAACAAGGCAGAAGCGCCCTCGACGCCATAGAACTCATGAACGTCGGCGTCAACTACCTACGCGAACACATCATCCAGCAAGCACGCATACACTATGTCATCGAGGCCGGAGGCGGCCAACCAAACGTCGTCCCCGACTACGCACGCAGCTGGTACTACATACGCGCCCCCGAGATAGACCAACTAGAACACATCTACAAACGCGTCGAGAAGATCGCCGAAGGCGCCGCCCTAATGACCGAAACCACCCTCAAGATCGACATGGACCGCGGAAGCTACAACAAGATACCCAGCAGAACCCTCAGCGAAGTCGTCACCGCAAACATGCGCCAAGTCGGAGCACCCACCTACACCCCCGAGGAACTCCAATTCGCCGCCGACATCGCCAAAACCTTCCCCAAGCAGAACAAGATCGACTCCCTCAAGAAGTCCAAGCTCCCCGACTGGGAACGCTACGTCGACACAGACCTCCCCACCGACATCCTCGACCCATGGGACGACGGCGAAGTCAGCCCCGGAAGCACAGACGTATCCCACGTCAGCTGGAACACCCCCACCATGGAGTTCGGAACAACCTGCAACATACTCGGCGCCCCCGGCCACAGCTGGCAATTCGTCGCCGCCAGCGGCTCCACCATTGGCCACAAGAGCCTCACATTCGCCGCAAAGACCATGGCGGGCGCAGCCATCGACCTCATCACCGACCCGACGCTAATTCAGAGAGCCAAGGAGGAGCACCGCAGACGCCTCGGCAAAAACACCTACATCCCCGACACCGAGCGCCGCCCACCCCTCGAACTAGCACGGGCAAGCGCCGACAAACTCACAAAGAAAGCCTAGAGCAGAGCCCTGACCCGCCCCATCACGCGCGTCAGCGCCCATCACCACTCGGGTAAAAGACACGCATCAGGAGCTATTCACCGCCCACCCCCCTCTCTCCCCCTCAGCCGATAGGCGAAGGGCAGGGCGAAAGCGTACACGATCGCCGAGGCGACGAAGGGGACAAGCGACCCCGGCGCAAAGTAGAGGGCACCCGCAAGCATCGGGCCCACCGTGAAGCCGAGCCGCGAACCAGTCATGTTGAGCCCGAAGCCCGCCCCGTGCAGGCTTCTCGGCAGGATGTCCGTGAGCATGGCGAGGATCGGCGGCCACGTCAGGCTCCAGAGGGCGAAGGCCAGGGAGTACACGGCGAAGAGCGCCACCCAGTCACCGAATAGGACCCAGGAGCCCAACACGAGGGGGGTGAGGGCCGTACAGAGCAGGATCAAGCGCCTCCTGCTGTACCTGTCGGCGATTACACCGCCCCCGAGCTGGGTCAATATCAGGAGGAAGTTCGAACCCGTGAAGAACGCGCCTATGAGCGAGTAACTCAGCTGGTAGCGGTCCTGGAGATACAGCGGCAGGATCATGTTGACCCCCGCCATGCTAGTGGTGACGAGCACCTGGTAGGTGAACAGCGTCAACATCGTCGGGCGGTAGTCCCCGTTGAAGATGGAGGACTCGGGCCTCGTCCCGGGCGTGTTGGTTTCTGCCTCCTTTTTCGTCTCCCTTACCTTGAGGGCGGGGACAAGCGCGACTAGACTAATGGCGCCGGCTATAGTGAAGACGCTGCTCCAACCGAGGCGTTCCACGAGATAGCCCCCAGCGAGGGGGCCCACTATGCCGGCTATCGGCCAGGCCAGGTTCATGACGCCGAAGAGTCTCGCCCTGTTCCCCGGGTCCGTGTTCTCCGCTATGATCGCCATCCTTGTGGGCATGAAGAAGCACATCGAGACGTTGAGCAGCATATTCAGCGGTATGATCAGCATCCAGTTCCTCGTGTAGGCCATCAGGAGCACAGATACCCCGGACATCGCCGCGCTGATGACTAGAAAGGCCCGTTTACCGAACCTGCCGACAAGCATCCCGGCGGGGAGCATCAGGATGGTTGATGACAGGTTTCCGATGCTTATGACGAGGGCGTTCTCTAGCTCACTGGCCCCGGTTTCCTTCAGGTATAGTGGGAAGAGGGGTTGGACCAGTTGGCTCGTGAGGCCTATTGTTAGATTTAAGGCGAATAGGGTGATGAGCGCCCGATTCAGTATCTTCAATGGTATTGGTCTATGAGCTGTTGTCGGCGTTATTATAGCTGCTACATTTTACCATGCACTTTTTCTAGGGTCTAGGCGGCTGCATTCATCAAGCTTGGAAGAGGTAACCCGTTGGGGCAAATGGGGGCACCAGGCGCCGACTAACGCGCGCTTCCCTTGTATTCGTCGATGTACTCGCGAGCGAACCTGTCCGCATACCTCTCGGTCCCCCTATGACTACCACTAATCGACCTGAGGTGGTGATAGAACTCGTGCAGGATCAGAAACGGGTCCGCCAACCCGTCGCTGTTCGCCACGTATATGGTCTCCTTCTCAATCACATAGCACCCTGAGACGTTGGCGTGACCCTTAGGGAGACCCACCCTGAGGCTGGGGGTATCAACACCATAATGCTCGGCGAGGGAACTGAGCGCCTTCTCAGCGTCGTGGGTGAGGATGAGGTGAACGACCTCAGCTTTGAACACCCCATCAGCACCCGACATAGAAGAGCCCCCGAGTATGTAGGTAACCTGAGTTCCCCGGACCCATATTAAGGGATGAGCCAGCTAGAGGCGTAGGACACTAACCTCCCCAGGGTCTCCCGCCGCACCCGCCCCCTTTTATCACACGCCGCCGTCTTAGGGGTCGAAATCCCCATGAAGTACCACATGAGACGCATGGACGGGGTGATAACCGACCCCGAGAAGCTGGAGAGGGTCCTCAAGGAGACTCGGTACGTCACCATCGCCATGTGCAGGGACAACGTCCCCTACCTAGTCAGCCTCAGCCACGCCTACGACCCGGACGGCAGGCGCCTATACTTCCACTGCGCCCCCGAGGGGAAGAAGCTCGACTACATGAGGGCCAACCCACGCGTCTGGGGGCAGGCCATCATCGACCACGGCTACGTCGAGGGGAAGTGCAACCACCTCTACGTCACCGCCATGTTCGGGGGCACCGTCCACCTCGCCGAGGACACCGCCGAGAAGAGGCGGATAATGAGCCACATGTTCGCCCACCAGGAGCGGCCCTCCCCCACGGGCGAGGTCGACCCCCACCTGACCCGCATAGGGAAGGACACCGAGCTGAAGCGGACCACCGTCGGCTGGATCACAGTCGAGGAGCTGACGGGGAAGAAGTCCGCCGAGGTCAAATTCTAAAAAGCAGACGGCTAGGCGAGGAAGCTGCCGTCCTTCTGCCTCCTCCGCCCGATCGCGCCGCGGATGTAGGCGATCTGCCCCTCGTGGTGGGCGATCTCGGACAGTTGCCTCATCAGCCTGTCATGGCGCTTCACCATCCCGCTGAGTGACTGGACCTCCACGGCCAGATCAGCGGCGCTCAGCTTGCCTAGCCCCTCAAGCACCGCGGCTCTCCCCTTCGCGAGGTCAGCCATCAGCTTCGCGTAGGTGATGGTTTTGCTCCCGACGTAGTCGTCGGGCCACCCCGCGGGCTTGTAGTTGTTATCCCCCCTGAAGGTCCGCTGGAACCCGACGTTCCACTGCTGGGAGAGGTGGGTGAGTATCCACCTGATGTTGTTCGCCTCCTCCACAGGCTTCCAGTCGATATCCGACTCCTTGAGGTCCTTCATCGTGTTGTCGAACCTACCGAATGCAAGGTTGGCAAACACCTTAAGCGACTCGACTTTCTCTGACATCCTGATCACTCAAGGATCGACTTGTGCGCGCCGATTATTACAGTTTTCGAGGCCGCGGAATAAATTCTTTAAACGCCTCGGTAGCCCCATATCCTCCGAGCTGATCACATGGACCTCCACGGCCTCAAGGTGCTAGACTTCCACGCCCACTTCCCCGTCCAACGAGCCGAGTCGAGGGCCGGCTACACCCAGTCACTCATACAGAGGTACGGGGAGGCCAAGGCAAAGATCATCATGGAGAACTCCGCCCGATACAGGGACGAGTGGAGACGCAAGTGGGGCTTCGACCCCCCCGAGAACGGCGTCCACACAGACGAGGAGCAGGCTACGCGCTGGGTCGCCGACATGGACGCCAAGGGACTCAGCAGGGTCAACTTCGTCATGGGCGGGGGCAACGACAACCTCTCCGAGATAGTGAAGATGCACCCCGACAGGTTCACTGGCTTCGCCCACCACGACCTCTTCTCCGAGGACGCCGCAACAGAGCTAGAGCGGGGCGTCAAAGTCCTCGGGTTGAGGGGGTACAAGCTCATAGCCTCTGCGCAAACCCGACTAATCGACGACAAGGCCGCATATCCCCTCTGGGAGGCCGCCGAGAAACTCGAAGTCCCCGTCCTCATCCACTTCGGCGTCCTAGGTGGGGGAGGCGGCCCAGCACGCAGCCTACACAACCTAAACCCCCTCAGCCTCTGGGAGGTCGCCGCGAGCTTCCCCACCCTCAACTTCGTAGTCCCCCACTTCGGCGCCTGCTACTTCAGGGAGCTCCTCCAGCTCTGCTGGGCATGCCCCAACGTCCTCATCGACACCTCGGGGAGCAACCAGTGGATGGCCTGGATGCCCTACAGGCTGACGCTCCGCGACCTCCTCCTCAAGTGCCTGGAGACCGTCGGCCCCGACCGAATAGTCTTCGGCACCGACTCCAGCTACTTCCCGAGGGGCTTCAGCGTCGATTATCTACGCGAGCAGCTGCGGGAGGTCCGCGCCATCGGCGTGGACGAGGGCACGGTCCACAAGATATTCTACGGGAACGCGGCGAGGCTCCTCAGGCTCGACTGAGCCTAGCAAATGAGAAATAACTGCGCGACCCGCTACAGTCCGGAGACTGGACCAGACATGCCAGATATGGGAGTCGTAAGAACCCTTCTAGCGCCCCGGAAGACGCTTTTCGGAGTTGGCGCCGTCGACAAGGTCGCCGACGAGGCCAAGCAACTCGGGGCCAAGAAGGTCCTCATAGTCACGGACGAGACTGTGCTCAAGCTCAAGATAGTGGACAAGGTCCTCGGTCCCCTCAGTGCGGGGGGGTACGAGGTCGACATCTGGGACAAGGTCGAGCCCGAGCCCACGATGCCCGTGGCCGAGGCACTCACCGAGTTCGCCCGCAGGAAGGAGTACGACTCCGTCGTCGGCGTCGGGGGCGGCAGCAGCCTCGACATGGCGAAGGTCGCCGCGTTGATGCGCACAAACCCCGGGAGCTTAAAGGACCACGTCGGCGGCGTCCCCCTGGCCCGCAGGGGCGTCCCGCTCCTGGCGATACCGACGACCAGCGGCACGGGCAGCGAGGCGACCGCGACCCTCGTCGTCACCCACAACAAGATGAAGACGGGTGTCACGCACCCCTACGCGATGCCCGACACCGCCATCGTGGACCCGGCGCTCACCCTGAGCCTCCCCCAGAAGGTCACCGCAAACACCGGGCTCGACGCCCTGAGCCACGCCGTCGAGGCGTACATGTCGCTTAAGAACAACAGCTTCGCCGACGCCGTCGCCCTCCAATCCATGAGGCTAATCGCAGACAACCTCCGCCTCGCCTACGCGCAGGGGGGTAACGTCGAGGCCCGTGCGAACATGAGCATGGCCAGCATGCTCGGCGGCCTATCCATCGCCAACTCCAGCACCTGCGGCGGCCACGCCGTCGCCTACGGATTCGCGGTCATGAAGCAGCTCCCCCACGGCTTCACATGCGCCATGGCCCTCCCCTTCATCATGGAGTACAACACCCTCGCCATACCGGAGAGGATCGCCGACGTCGCCGAGGCCCTCGGGGAGGACACCAGCGGCATGGGCGCGAGGGAGGCCGCCTACGAGGCGGTGAACGCCGTGGCACGTCTCAACCACGACCTCGGAATACCCCTCAGTCTAGAGGAGCTCGACATAAAACACGACGAGATACCCCTCATCGCGGATGAGACGATGAGGATACAGAGGCTCCTCAGCGTAAACCCGAGGAGCATGAACAGGGACGAGGCTATCGGCGTATTCGAGAGAATGTGGCACGGCTTCGAGTAAAAAACCATCGAAACTTGAAAATGGGGGAGCAGACTCCCGCCACGCCCAATATCTCTAGGCCTATGCCACGGCCTTCTTGACATCCGTCGCGCGCGCTGCTGAAGGGGCGGTTATATTGGCACATAAAAACGTGGGGTTGAGCATGGGTGAGGCTGTGAGGCTTCGTGACATCTATGTCTGTTATAATTTCCCAGAGGACATTAGGGTTCATTGTAGGTATAGGAAACGGCTCGAATGCGTGCATAGTTTTAATTATTTTGATGTATGAAAGGAAGTATGAGCACTAGTTGTTCACTCATGGAGGATAATAAAAAAATGAAGCGCAAGGTCAAATGTGAAAAATGTGGCTTCGAGTGGGAAACTCAGGCACCATTCATAAAAACGATGTGCCCCAGCTGCCATGAGCAGACAAATATAGCGCCGCCAGAGCCTGTAAAGAAATGAAGAATTACTCCATCTTAACTGGCAGCATGCTCGCGCACTTTGACCCGTGGACTAAATGCCCACGTATGCGATGCTGAGTCTACGGCAGTACCTTTCTAACTGTAGGTTGCGCACGTGCATGGCGTCTTATGGATATTTCATAGCCTTATCCTCACATCCACCTGATAATCGACCACGATTGAAAGTTGCAGTACCTGGCACGCACGTCTAATAAGCATTGTAGCAAGGAATAATCGACATTTTTCAATATTATTAGAAGAACGGGCGGGTCTCCTAACCCTTAAAACCCCCATTTTAAACCGGGGGGATACCTTGCAGATTGGATCACCCCACAGAGTGAACGGCCCTGAGAAGCCAAGCCCTTATCAAAATAGCACTTCTGGCTGAATACACTTCCCAACGACTATTCGCGCCACTACTCCTCAGTACTTCCTACTCCTCTAAAGCTTCAATAGTTTAATGAGCGATCTTCTACCATGTTCTCGAGCATAGGCGGTCTCGGGGCGCATGACTTCCCTGGGCTAAAGAATTGGAAGAGCAGGCAACTATCCAGCAGCGACCCCTCTGGGGGTAACCTGGACTTCGTCCCCGTCCCCGCGGGGAAGACGGTCCAGCTGGGCAAAGTGGATGGCTCCGGCTGGGTCTCCCGCGTGTGGTTCACCGTGATGTGCCCCGACAAGGACGTGTACAGGAAGCTCATCCTCCGCTTCTACTGGGACGGCGAGGAGAACCCGAGCGTCGAGACGCCCTTCGGTGACTTCTTCGGCGTCGGCTTCTCCGAGTACGCCCAGAACACGAGCCTCATACAGGGCGTGACCAGCGGAGGCTTCTACAGCTACTGGCCGATGCCATACACACGCGGCGCCCGCTTCGAGGCGAGGAACATCGGCGACGTCGACATCTCCCACCTCTACTACGGCATACAGATACACGAGACCGAGGTCGGTGAGGGTGTGCCGCGATTCCACGCCAAGTGGAGGCGGGAGAACCCGACGAAGCTGGATGAAAACTACACAATCCTGGAGGCGAAGGGGCGTGGTCACTACTGCGGCGTCGTCCTCAGCATGCAGGCCTACGACAAGGGGAGCCGCTTCATGTTGGAGGGGGACGAGATGATATGGGTCGACGGCGAGGAGGAGCCAAGCATCAAGGGGACGGGGACCGAGGACTACTTCCAGGGTGGCTGGTACTGGGAGAACGGCCCATTCTCCGCGCCCTTCCACGGCCTCACCGTCGGCGACAAGATGCACAGCAAGTACTGCGCATACAGGCTGCACATCCCCGACCCCATCCCCTTCACGGAGAAGATCCGGGTCACCATCGAGCACGGTAACTGCAACATGCTACAGGATGACTACTCGAGCCTCGCCTACTGGTACCAGCTGGAACCCCACGACGCCTCCTTCGGAGGCATCCCCGACGATCCCTCGTACGTCACCCCGATAGGCACCCGGATGGAGGCCTACCTGATGAGCGAAATCGTCCAGGACCCACCGGCTAACGTGGAGCGGAGGAGGGTGATCTCGGAGGCGGCGCGTCTCAGGCTTCAGCTCAGAGAGGCGAAGGCCAAGGGGGTGATCCCACCCGAGCTCACGGGGCTCGACGACGGCGACTTCCTCCACGCCGACTACGAGGGCCTCAAAAGGCTTGTAACCAGGGTCATGAAAAAGAAGGCTGGGTAAAGAAGACGGGTTTAACAAATACATACCTTTAAAGGCGAGGGGCGTACCCCCCATCCTGTATATTGGCTACCTTCTAAGGTGACCGCTATACGAAACAAGGAGTGAATGAAATGGGTTATAGAGAGAGGCGAAGCTTCACCAGTGGTCCGCGCGAAATGCACAAGGTAACGTGCTCCGACTGCGGCAAGGAGACGGAAGTCCCCTTCAAGCCGACAGAGGGCCGTCCGGTCTACTGTCAAGAGTGCTTCGCCAAGCACAGGCCACCGAGAAGGTTCTAAACCGTAACGTGAGCCCACGAGCGGGCAAAACCCGCGTAGAATCATTTTTTAATTTTCTTTAAACAAGACATGACCCGGAAGTTTTACGCTTCACCCGTTCCGCGTCGCCGCGGTTAAACGAAGGCGGGTTGTATGGGCGAAGTTGACCGCGCCAGTATCTCGCCGAGGAGCCTGCGGCCCAAGTCGGTGAGCTCCAGGATCTTCCACTTTATGACCCCCAAGTGCTGGAGGGAGCGCCTTACGCCCTGTGGGATGGCGTCCCCCGGGACGACACTATCCTGGTACTTGGCGAGTTCCTCCTGGTAGAGGTATAGGAGGTTCCTGCGGCTGATGTCATCGAGTTCCTTGAGCTGCTCCGCCGTGTAGGTCTTTATCGTGACGCGTGGCTCAATCTCGTTAGGGAAGCCCTGGAAGTGTGCCACGCCCCTCGTGATCCTGATGTAGCCCGCTTTCTCCAGACTCGCAAGGCTCCTCATGCCGCCCTGCTTGTACCTGTATCCTCTCAGGAGGTCTTCAACGGATATGCCATCCTTTGTGTCGTGGAGCCTTCTGAGAATCTCCACCTGGATCGGCCCTATCACGTCGTCTCCTCCCTCCGGGTCGAATATTCGATGTCTTCCCTAGATTTAGGTGTTTTCAAACCGCTAACTAACATGTGAGCCGTCACAGTAGGGCATGCTCCCCGACTTGCCGCATCGGCACAGGGTGACGTGGTTGCGGGTCTCGTATGGTTCACCGTCGGCGTCCTCGATTGGTATGCCTCCACGGATCCAGATGGGGCCGCTGCAACCCATCTGAGGGTCCTCGACGATCCCGATGGACTGGTCTGGGCGAAGGAGGCGTGGGGCTTCTACATCAACTGGGATGTCAAGAACGTGGTTTCTCTCCTGATACCCGTCCCGTTTATCGCCGAGGATTCTCCTCAGGAGACGCTCATGGGCGCTGCCAGTCATAGGGTCTGCCCTGATAGCATCGAATTACTTTCTCCCACTGTTGATTGAGGGCATACATGTGCATTAACCATTGAAGAACGGGGAAAAACGAGGTAAATGGATGAGGTTATGGTGGGCTAGTCACTCGGGGGGATGAGTTTGGAGAGGGTGTTGTATCCCAGGATGAGCCCCTTCTCCTCGCGACCGTAGGCCTCCACGATGCCGGACTCGGTCTCGATCATCTGCTTCGCGTGGGCGGCGGCGAAGACGTCGTCCTCGTGCTCTATGTCGATGTTACCCTTGTAGTTGGTCTCTATGAGGGCGGTGATGAACTTTGGCCAGTCGATCTCGCCCCACCCGGGGAGGCGCGCCCTCCACCAGCCGTGGCCGAGGCCCACGGTCTCCCCGAAGGCCTGCCCTATGATGCCGACGCGCTTCAGGACCCTGCGGTTGATCTCCATGTCCTTGGCGTGTATGTGGAAGATGCGGTCGCCGTAGTCGTAGATTGCCTGTATGTAGTCGATGCCCTGCCAGACCATGTGGCTGGGGTCGAGCTCGATGCCGAGCGACTTTGACTGGACGACCTTGTACATCTCGTCCCAGACCTCGGGGCTTATGGCGATGTTCTCGCCTCGTAGGTAGAACCTGTCCATCATGGGGCAGTTCTCGATGGCTATGCGTATGCCCCGCTTCTCGGCCTCGGCGCAGAAGGGGGTGAAGGCCTTCTCGAAGAGGGGGATGTTCTCCTTTATCGACTTCTCGGGGCTGCGCCCCGCGAATGTGCAGACCACATCCACATCCATCCTGCTGGCGAGCTCCAGTACCTTGTAGAAGTACCGGGTGGCCTCCTCCGCGTTTGCCTTGTTGT
>Ga0315286_10007548_pt1 | contig 10658 bp, 9 predicted proteins | sample YL17G10_0_MG_FD_205038 | JGI IMG/M metagenome (GOLD analysis project Ga0315286, IMG submission 205038) | Sediment microbial communities from Yellowstone Lake, YNP, Wyoming, USA - YL17G10_0 | ecosystem: Environmental > Aquatic > Freshwater > Lake > Sediment | place: USA: Wyoming | collected...
CCTCCGTCGCGGCGTTCCCCTGGCTCTCCCTCCAAGCGGCAACTAAGCATGGGACGCAGGCGCCTCCAGCCCTTCGACGGCCTCGGCAAGCGCGAACTGCTCGAACACCAGCGCCAGTTCATTTATGACCCTCGCCGTTACGTGGCGCTTGTAGGCGGCGTGGGGGGCGGTAAGACGTGGGCCTTGTGTATGCAGGCGTTGGTGCTGGGGACGCAGCCCTTCCTGTCGTCCGGCCAGCGCAACCAAATCTTGGTGCTGCGCAAGTTCTACCCCGAGCTGCGCGACACCACCATGCAGGTCTGGTACGAGGAAGTCTGCCCGCCCGACTGGATTGCCCAGCGCAACGACGCGGAGAACTTCTGCGTGCTCAAGAACGGCACCCGCTACATCTTCCGCTCCTTCGAGGGCGCCAACGAAATCTCGAAGCTGACCTCCTACAACCTCGGCGCCTTCCTCGTAGACCAGGCCGAGGAAATGGATGAGGATACCTTCAACATGCTGTGCACGCGGTTGCGGCGCAGGGACATCCCGCTGCGCACAGGCCGTCTCGTCGCAAACACGAACGGCCACGACTGGCTCTACCGTCGCTTCAAGCTCCCCTACATCACCGGCAAGCTCGTGCCCGACTATGGCCTGTTCGAGTGCACAACCCGCGACAACAAGTACCTCACCCAAGACTACCTGGACGACCTCGAAAAGCTTCCCGAGCTGTGGCGCAAGCGCTACGTCTACGGTAGCTGGGACGCTTTCGCAGGCCAAATCTACGGGGAGTTCAGGCGCGAAGTCCATGTCGAGCCCGCCCGCTCCATCCCCTCCAACTGGGTCCGGTTCCGTTCGCTAGACCACGGCGTCGTCAACCCGACCTGCTGTCTCTTTTGGGCGGTTGATGAGGCGGGTTCCTACCACCTAGTAGACGAGTACTACCAGGGAGGCGGCATCGTGCGCGACCATGCCGCCGCCATCAAGCAGTGCTCGGTAGTGGATGGAGCTGTGCAGAACTGGCTGACCTACGCGGACCCCTCCATGTTCGCCAGCTCGTTGCAATCCGACTCCATCTCCGAAGCCTGGAGCATTGCGGACGAGTACGCGAAGCACGGCCTCTACCTCATCCGTTCCAACAACGATGTCCAGGTCGGTATCGATAGCGTGCGCGAGTGTCTGTCAGCTTCCCCTCCCCGCCTCTACATCTCTGAGCGCTGCACCAACTTGCTGGAAGAGATTACAACGTATCAGTGGAAGGACATCCGACCGAACATGGTGGGCGGGAGAGAGCGCCCGCGCAAAGTCAATGACCACGCGATGGACGCACTTCGCTACGGCATCATGTCGATGTCGCCCGCCGCCAAGAAAATCCTGGCCTATGACCCGGTGATGGTGGGGGCGGGGGACGGCAAGACGTGGCCGCCTCCCTTCACTGAAAAACTTGAACTCGCTATCCGGTCGTCGTATGCTGGTGCTGAAAGGACGAGCTTCTAATGGCGCGAGCGAAAATTAAGGGGCGCAAAGAGACACTTCCAATTACCAGAGCGGCAGAGAAGCGGCAGGTGACTTCTGGTCTGCGGGGGCTTGAGCGCAGCCAAAACGCCGAGTGGCAGTCGCGCCTCGAAGCCTCGGCTCGCTACATCGACGACCGCAAGTGGGCCATTTGGGAGAGGGCCGACTCGCTCCTGACGGGCCAGCAGTTTACCAAGTCGAAGTCGCTGGACCAGGCTCGCACCGGAGATGCCGTCGCCACCGTCATCAACATGACGTATCCGTATGTTCGAGACAAGCTCGGCGACGTTATGGACAGGCCGGTGCGATTCATGGTGGAGGACAGACGCACCGCCGACGAGTCCATGTCGGCGCGCCACGCCGAAGCCGTGCTCAACTACTGCTGGTACTACGGCAAGACGAAACGACAAGCCCGCCTCATCGTCATGGACCAGCTCCTCTACTGTATGGGCGTGTTCTTCCACGGCATCAACGTGCGCAAGGGTGCACGCTACAAGCGCATCAACGAGCGGGGCGTGATGGAGTTTGACACGCGCATCCAGGAAATGGTGCCGTGGAGCATCCGGGTCCACCCCCGCGACTACATCTACGACCACAATGCCCAGTGCTTCGAGCAGGCCCAGTGGAAAGCGCGCCGTCTCATCCTGCCCCTCGACTACGTGAAGGACCATCCCCTCTACAAGAACACCGACAAGCTGACGGGCGGCAAGTGCCTGCGCCGTCAGTACAAGTCGGCGGGCATTGTGGATGAGACTGGCCGTCCCATGATGTACTCGCCCTCCCAGTTGGAGTCGGACATGGTGGAGCTGTGGGAAGTGTGGAGCCGCAAGTGGACGAAGGAAAATGATTCGGACAGCGACTTCCGGCGCACCGTCATTTGCCCCGGCTACGACTACTTCCTGCTCGATGAAGACTCTCCCTACTCGAACCTGGATGAACTGCCGTTTACCGAGTACGTCGTCAACGACGACTCCATCTCCCCTATGGGACACAGCGACGTGCAGATGTTCGAGGACCAGCAATACCAGCTCAACATCTATCGCAGCCTGGAGTTCGCCTTCCACCAGCAGAACCTCCCCAAGAACATCTACGACATTCAGGCAGTAGCTGACGATCAGACCGTCAAAAAACTTAAGTCGCCGTTCTCGCTTGAGTGGGTTGGCGTGCGTAACGTCAACGCATTCCGCCGCCTCGAAGTCCACTCGCTCGGCGCTGAGTTCTACCGAGGCATGGCCGATTCCCGTGAAGACCTGCGGACCATCGCAGCCTATTACGACGTGCAGGCATTGAAGCCGCGCACAGCACGCGAGGCTCAAATGGTGGCGCAGCAGATTTCCGCCCGCGCCAAAGAGAAAATCGACCTCTACTACGACGCGCTCTCCGACATGGGGCGAGCTTGGCTGCGTCTCGCTTCCGAGCATATGAGTGAGGACGTCTGGCTCCAGCTCTCTGGACCCGACGGCGTTTCTCGTGGCGGCAAGTTCTCACGAAAGCTTCTCCACAATGACCTAGGCGTCAAGGTGCAGGCAACGTCTGGCCGCATGCTGGATGAAGACGAGCGGCTCGGCAACTTGATGAAGCTGTGGCCGCTGTTTGCGAACTTCCCCGAAGTCGTGAACCGTGGCGCGCTGGCGAAGCTCATCCTCCAATACGCCGACAGCACTGGCCTGCTCGACAAGGTTCTGTCCCCTACCCCGCCCGAGCAGGTTCAGCCGCAGCCCAGCGGATTGCCTCCTCCCGACGCTGGCAACGAACTTCCGCCTGAACCCGCAGGCAATCCCCTCATGGGGGCGGGAGTCTCCGCGATGGACCCCGACTCCGCAGCTCGCCAACTGTTTCAGCAGTCCGCATCTTCTCCAATGGAGGCCGTGGGCGAACGAGACATAGGGATGTAGGCGCCATGAAAATACGTGGAGGCAAGCCCTGGAGCGGGTTTCGGAACGAAGGCATGGAGGGGATTATTCGGGAGCAGCGTGCGCCCGGCGGTCTTCCCACAGGCTATCCAATGGACGATGTCACACTAGGCCGTATCAATTCATTTAGCGAGCATGAGGCCCTCATCAAGCAGCGCGGGCTCTACGTGGAGGCGCGGAAAGGCGAAGGCCGCGACATCGCTGCACGCAACCGAAACCAGAATGCCCAGTGCCAGCTTGCTACCAAGAAAGCAGTGCTGGCAGAGGGGTTGGCGAAAGCACAATCCCTGCTTGCGCAGGGAAAGCTCCCCATCAAGAAGCGGTGCCGCGAGTCCTTGGGGGCTGTTCGGGTATTGACACCCAGCCGGTAGTAGGTGTAGGATGCGGGGCGTGAAGAACAAGGGAAACACTCCTTCCCACCCCGACAACGCTGATGAAGGACTGCCTCCTTCAATGCGAGGGGCGTGCCCATCCTCCGGTGGGCCGCCCTGCCTTTGGAGGGTATAGCCATGCCCTTCAAGAGCAAGGCGCAACGCGGGAAGTTCTACGCAATGGCCGACCGTGGGGAGATGGCGCGGGCAACGGTAAAGAAGTGGGAGAAGCACACGCCAAAGGGCAAGAAGCTTCCTGCACGTTGCCGGACGCGGAGGGTGAACTAGCATGGAAAAGGCTTCGGCAGGCATCATCAATGCACTTTCTGGTACTGCTCCCGCAGGAACTGTTGGTGGGGTGAGCGAGGAAGGTTCTCTCGTGAATCCTGAAACCAGCAGGACTCTCGACCGATTGGGAATCCCGACCGGCGAGGGAGAGGAGCGAAGTGGAGAAGGACAGGAGAGCGAGGATTCGCAAGAAGGGTCGCCTTCCTCCGACGCAAAGCTGGCGAGTCTCGAAGGCCAGGTTGCGACGCTCACGGCGACGGTTCAGGCTCTCCTGACGGGACGGGAAAATGGAAAGGGCGCCCAGGCTGCGGAGGAAACCCCGCCGTCTGCTCCCAACATTGACCCGGCTCGGCTGGAAGCGCTCGGTATTCCGAAGGAAAGCGTTGGCGCGGTTGCCGACTTGGTGAAGCAGCTGGTGAGGGGAGAAGTGGCGCAAGTCACTGGCCCCTTGCGAGCAAACGCCGTCGAGTCGCAGATTGTGGCCCAGGAGTCGGCGTTCCTTAACTCCCACAAGGATTCTCCCGACGTGCTCGAACTGTTCCGACAGAGCCGCACGTCCATCATCGCTTCGATGAAGGACGACGCTCGGAAGTTCGGTTCGACGCCGCCGCTGGAGTCCTACTTTGTGGTAGCGAACAAGGATGCGCTGCTCCGACCTGGAACTCGTCTCGCTGGCAAGGTCGCAAGCCCTGCCTCGGTTGGGACCGAAGTTTCCAGGGGGGCGCCTGCTACCCGGAAAACTGTGGCGGGTCCGGTTCCGAAACTCCAAGGCGAAACGAGTCACCGCTACTTCGAGCGGTTGGCACGCGCTGCTCAGCGAGGCGAGCTGGGGGCGGTCGGGGCGTAGCACTGAAAGGAAAGAGACATGGGAATCACCCCAGCCTCACCTGAAACGTCGGATGCGATTCTCGCGTCCACGGTTCAGCACTACGCCGCCAGGGAGATGGTGGACAACATCTTCAACAAGAACGCCCTGCTCATGTACCTCAAGGCGAATGAGCAGACGTTCGACGGCGGCAAGTACATCGGCGTCCCGCTGATGTACAAGAAGTCCACGGACTTGCAGGTCTACTCTGGCTTGCAGGCCATCAACATCACGAAGCAGGAGCCCTTCGTTGAGGGCAACTACGTGATGAAGGAGTACGTCTGTCCCATCGTCATGTCCGAGCGGCAGGACGCGCAGAACTCCGGTCCCGAGTCGATGATTGGGCTGTGGGCTTCGCTCATGCAGCACGCGGAACTGACGATTCAGGACGGCATGGAGGGTGACGCCTTCGCGGGCAACGCCCTGAACGCCCTGAAAATCCTGGGGCTGGCCCAGCACGTCGCGGCAACCGGAACCGTAGGCGGCTTCAACAAAGCTTCCTACGCCTGGTGGCAGGCCAAGACGCGAGCTTCGTCCAGCTTCAACACCGCTGGCACCGGGGACGGCCTCTCGAAGATGAGGCTGCTCTACACCGACTGCTCGGGCGGTGGTGGCGACCCGCCGAACTTCATCATCGGGGACTCCGTGTTCTACACGGGGTTTGAGGGCCTGCTGTTCAACCAGCTGCGCTACGTCAACACGCAGATGGCGAACGCCGGGTTCGAGAACCTGATGTTCAAGCAGGCGACTGTCACGTGGTCCCTCCAAGCGACTGCAAACACGGCGTACTTCCTTAACACGAAGTACATCTTCTTGAAGTCGCACCGCCGCTACAACATGGTGGCGGGAGCCCCTGTCAGCCTTGAGCCCATCGGGCAACTCGCCAAGGCCGTGCTCATCAAGTGGAAGGGTGAGCTGGTCGCAACGCGAGCCAACCGCCAGGGATGGCTCACGGGCTGCAACACCTAAACGAAGAAAGGAGAAACCCAACATGCCTTCTTGGATTCGCGTGGTCGATGGCGGCGTCCAGAACGAGGCGGGTTACGCCTGCTTCGTGAACGGTGAGTCGTCCGCTCTGACGGCGGGCAAGTGGGTCGGCGTTGCCGAACCCACCACCCCCAATGGCTCGACGGTGAAGCTGATGGCGGGTGCGCGGGCCGGGACGGTCGGATTCGTTGTCTCGAACCCGCAGGGCGCTGGCGAAGTCGTCATCGTCCAGTGCTACGGCTACGGGCTCGCCTACACCAAGGTGAACATCACGGCGGTGGGGCTCTTGCTGTCTGCCTCGACCGGGGATGCGGACGTTCTGTCCGCGACCGGCGCGGGCGCGGCAATCCTGACCGACGTGTTCAACGCTGCCCGCGCTTGCGCGGTGACGCTGGAAGTGCTCAACACTTCCGGTGCGGCAGCGCTCACCAAGGTTTGGGTCCGGGGCTGCGTCTAGTCTTTCACGTCCCTCGCTGGCCTTGCGCTGGCGGGGGACGCTTCTTATACTGGCACCATGCTCACGCGCTCGAAGCTCGAAGCGCTTGCCGGGCCGAAACCCTCTCCAGGGGCGTTCCTGGCTGTGTCGTTCCTTTACTGCGAAGATTGCGGGAGACACGCCCGCTATAGTCGCGTCCCAAAACTTTGGGGTCGCCAGTGCTCGTGCGGAGCGAAGATGCTGCGAGCGGGAGGGCTCGGGTCGTGGCCCCTGAGCTTCTTCCGCTACTGGCTCTGGCGCTTCGAGCTTCGTGACTACGTGGCGCTGATAAAGTGGGGCGAGGAAGCAAAGGAGCCAGGCAATGTCGCGCAGGCGTGATACCGTAGTGGAAGCAGAGGAAGAGTCGGCGGTGGCGTTGACCGAAGGCGAAACCGGACAACGCACCCTCAACATTCCAGGCGGGGTCGTGGAAGCCGAGACGGGCTGCCCGTTTCCGACCGAAGAAGAAGTGCTGGCGAGTGTGACGATGGAGGAGCAGCGCGTGCGTGCAGCCGAGCGGGAGTTCGGCACACACGGCATGTTGCTGGGGGAGAATGAAGCTCTCGGCTACAGGAAGTCGCCCGACAATCCGCCGCCCCAGCGCCCTGACCCCAAGCTCATGGAGAGGCTGGAGAAGAACAAACAGGAGGCCGCAGCCAATTCCGAGACGTGCCAGTCGTGCGGAGCTATCCATCCCATCAACATCACGGACAAGAAGGGGCGCAAGCGCAAGTTTGCTCACACCTGCGGGCAAGCCTCTACGCTCTAGCTGAACCATGAACACCGGCCTATTCGTAGGTGAAATCATCCAGCAGGCGCAGAACATCTGTGGCCCGACGGATGCGGCGGCCCGGCAGAAGTTCATCGAGTCGATGGGGACGGCGCTCCAGTATCTCCAGCGCAACGGGCGCTGGCTATTCCAGCGCAAGCTCGATTACATCGTCACCGTCATTCCCTACGCTGCCGGAACCGTAACCGTTACCCAAGGTTCCCGCGCTGTCGTCGGCGCAGGCACTGTCTGGACAGGCATGGCCGACCGCGTGTTCATCGGCCCTGACAACAACCGCTACGTGATTTCCGCCATTGGAAGCCCGACGGCTCTGACCCTCTCAACTCCCTACGCAGGGTCGTCGGGCGCGCTGGGCGCCTACCAAATCGTGCAGGACCGCTACTCCTTCCCCGCCGGGATGCAGGAACTCCTGGACATCCGACTCCAGTACCCCTACTACACCCTCAATTTCATTGACCGAGAGATGTTCGACCGGAAGTTCCCGCGCCCATACGTCGTCTCATTCCCACGCTTCTTCACCGACGCCGAGCCACTGGAGCTCGACTACACCACGGGCACGGTTGCAGGCACGCTCGACACCTACGCTCTCGTCGGAACCGCTACGGCTTGGTTGTCCTCCAACCTGGGAAAGTTCTCCAAGCTCGTTGTGCTGACCGGCAACATTCCCGTCTACGCCTACTTCACCGTGAAGGAAGTCGTGGACGACACGAACATCAAGGTGTTCGAGGCTGTGCCGGTTGCGTTTACGGGCCGTTCCTACGTCGGCAAGGTCTGGCGCAAGCGGTTCCAGTTCTACCCGATTCCCGCTGACGTTTACTCGATGCCGTTCTACTACACCGAGTACTGTCCGCTGCCGAAGCAGGAGTCCGACATCCTCAACGTGGACGGCGAGTTCCACACCTTCTTCCTCCAGTACATCGTGTGGGACTTCTTCCGCCGCAACAACGACCCGCGTGCCGTCACCTACGAGCGCGACTGGATGAAGATCATTGAGGACATGCACGCGAAGTTCCTGTCCCGTCCGTTCGAGCACGACGTGCAGCAGATGGCGCGGGTCGGGTCCGTGTCGCCCTATGCCGATACGGTCGTGACCGGCGTGAGGGTGTAGCATGCCGGGCAAGAAAATCTTGCGCACGGATGGCTGGAAGGGCGTGAACTACACGATAGACCCTGCCCACCTGCCCGACGATGTTCTTTCCAGCGGCTTCAATTATCTGCTGCGTTCCAAGGAGGCCGTTCCTATTGGCGGAAGTGCTCGGCTGTCGGGCTCGTCCCTAAATGGCGATAGTTTCTTTGGAGCGATTGGGCTATCTCGTCGTGTTGACTACATCAAGCAGTTCTTCGACACTGCACGCGGCAAGATTGTAGTGCTGGCGCACGAGCGCACGACGGGTAAACTCAAAATAATCGAGGACTACATTGGAGCTACCGAGAGCGATTACCCTCTCGTGCTGTCTAAATTACTCATTGGACACGCCGCCAATAATGCTGCGTTTAATCATGCGGCAGGTTCTAACGTTGTCGTGGCAGATGATTTTGAGGGAGAAAACGAGTATATCGGGGAGGCTACACGGTGGGCGGGAGCGGTAGAGACATACTACGCAGTCCGAAAATATATCGCGTTCGACACTAGTGCCCTTGCTGGAAAGACGGTTATTCGCGCACGACTGCGGTTCGACATAAATCCGTATATGAACGAGACTCCTATAGTATCTCCTCCCTGGAATGACCAGGATGAATTGGAGTTTTACTACAAGAACTTCGGCACGCTAGACCCGACAGATTGGGCGGCAGGAACATTGCTTGGTTCTGTTCCAGTCGGAAATGGGGACGACGATGCGGCCCCGTGGGATAGCCAGCCTTTACAGGCTTATCACGTTCGGTCTGGCGACTATGAGTGGTGGGACTTTGAGCTGTCCCTCTCAATGATAAACCTCACTGGACAGACCCAGTTCCAGTTCATGTTGAAGAAGGAGCGGCTAGGCGCTGGAGTGCTTCCAGAAGACGGGAATGATTATGCGCGGTGGGTTTACGAACCCTCATGTAATCTCATTGTGGAGACTGCCTGATGCCACTCATTGAGCCGGGTTATCTTCTCGGCACCATGACGGCAGGCAAGCAGGTGCGTTCCGCAGGAATTGAAAACCGCGAAATCTTCGGGGACGGTGTCGCCGCTAACAGGATTTTCTTCCCCGGCGATATTCCGAAGTTCCTGACCGCCGGTATTGCTGCTCCTACCGGCGTGCTCGTATTTTCTTCCGTAAGCTTCCCCGGCAACATCAACGTGAGCGCAGGCCACGAGTGGGCCGTGTCTTTCTACGACCACGTAAACGACCGTGAGTCCATGCCTCTACGCAAATCCTACACGTCCGGCTTCATTGGACTGTGGGACGCGAAGCTTGACAGCATTCCCGTGGATGCCAGCGCTTCCATCACCGGTACTACTCGCCGTCGCATCTACCGCACGATGAGCTTCCTGACTGGCGGTGCTCCAGGCTCTACTCTCTTCTACGTGGGCGAGATAGCGAACAACACTTCCACGACCTTCACCGACGCGATGAACGAGGCCACCCTTGTCGGCCAGCCCATCCATGACGAGATGAAGGACATTGCTCCTCCCCTCAATCTTTTCGTGTCTGCTTTCGGACGCATCTTCGGCGCGAAGCAAAACACCAACGACTTCTACTGGAGCATTCCTGCGGAGCCCGACTACTGGCCTGCTTCAAATGCCGTGACTGGGTTGGAATTGCGTGGAGGGCTTGTGGCAATGGAGCGGGTCGGCCCCTACGTCCTCATGTTTGGGCGCGATGAAATCCTGCGGGTGTCCGAAGTATCTGGCACTGCCGAGGCTGAAAGTGAAGACGCAACCTACCGCTACGAAACCATCGTTCGCGGCACTGGCGCTGTCGGACAGGAAAGCGTCAAGACCTTCGACTACAAGGGCAAGGAGTGGTGCTTCTTTCTCTCGGAGCGCGGCCTGTACGGGACGGACGGCAATGCCGTGGAGTTTTTCGGCAGGGACATCCTTCCTGCGTTCGGAAAGAGGAGAAGATGGACGCTAGGTGGGAGGGATTATGGAATACCTCAAATCGAACAGACCTACCTGTATGAATCCAGGATTTGCTACGTGAAACAGCTGAATGAAATCCAGGTATATGTTCCCTACGGCGGCGTGCGCCGCTCTTCGGGAATAGAGGTCCCCGTCGTCGGGCCTCTTTTGCTGGGGGCATATCTATTTCAGGAGCCTTCTATTCCTATCCTCGGGCTGTGTTACGTCCTGGACAGCGGAACGTGGAGGCCGCCAACTCTCGGGCGTGAAGTTACCGCTGTCGCTGAAATGCTGGGAGATGCGCGTCCTAATAACGTGTATGTAGGTAATATGACGGGCAACGTTTCCGAAGTCAGAGATGTTCAGCTGACGACTGAGGGAACAGAGGCGTTCTCCAACCAGACCGATTTCCAAAGTAGCGTGGGC
>Ga0315286_10007549_pt1 | contig 10656 bp, 8 predicted proteins | sample YL17G10_0_MG_FD_205038 | JGI IMG/M metagenome (GOLD analysis project Ga0315286, IMG submission 205038) | Sediment microbial communities from Yellowstone Lake, YNP, Wyoming, USA - YL17G10_0 | ecosystem: Environmental > Aquatic > Freshwater > Lake > Sediment | place: USA: Wyoming | collected...
TGGATTATCTGTCACCAATTTAGTTGACTGTCGCTGAAAATTGCCTATTCTATTAAGGACGGTTCGCAATTTGTAAGAGGAGAGTCGCGCCATGGGTTTGGTGAAAAAAGGCAATAAGCTCTGGTTCTTCGAAGATCTCTATACCGACGTGACCTACGGCTTCGAGGTCTCTAGGGTTATCGTCCCCGAAACGGACACCGGCTTCCAGAAGCTCATGATCCTCGAGTCTGACCGGCTCGGCCGGGTGCTCGTCCTGGACGGCATCGTCCAACTGACCGAGGAGGACGAGGGCATCTACCATGAGTGGATCGCCCACTGGCCTCTCTTCGCCCTCCCGAAGCCGGCCGAGCATGTGCTCATTATCGGCGGCGGCGACGGCGGCGTCGCCCGGGAGGTCCTCCGCCACCCCAATATTAAGAAAGTGACGATGGTCGAGATCGATCGGATGGTCGTGGACCTCTGCCGGGAGCATATGCCCTCGATCTCGGCCGGCATCTTCGACGACCCGCGCTTCGAGCTCATCGTCGGCGACGGGGCCGAGGTCATCCGCCGGCTCAAAGGCCAGTGCGATGTGGTCATGATCGACTCCACCGACCCCATCGGTCCGGCCAAGAGCCTGTTCAACACGAGCTTCTACGAGAGCGTCAAGGACGCCCTCAAGGAGGACGGCATCACCATCCATCAAACCGGGGCGCTCATCCTCCAGCCGTTCGAGGCGCCGGGCAGCTGGCGTCAGATCGAGCGGACGTTCGACGACGTCCGCGTCGTCCAGTTCGCCAACGTGAGCTACATGGGGGGGCCTTTCAGTCTGACGGCGGGCTCCCGGGGCAAGCGCGTCTTCAAGGACGCGATCGCGAACGCCCGGAAGAACTACAAGAAGGCCGGGATCAAGACCAGCTGGTATTCGCCCGAGATTTCGGCCGTCCCCTATCCCGAGTTCCAGCGGCGCCTCGAAGTCGATAAGTACGGCGAGGAGATCATCATGGACATCGATCTGCCCGGCCGGAAGCGGCCGAGCGGCAAGCAGATCGAAAAATGGAGCCGCGAGACATGCAAGGCGATCCGGATGGTCGCCTATGGCTCGCCGGTCGTCTCCAACCCGGCCATGGACGAGGGCGACACGCTCGTCCAATACATCGAGACGAGTGCCATCAACTACCGCCGCTTCGGCGCCACCGCCTGCGCCAACGTCTTCACCTGCGCCTCCCTCCCCGTCGATGAGGCTGTGGACTTCTCCCTCGATTTCTTCGGCGCGGGCGCGGCCGTCTGTTGGCATATCCCCCGCGGATCGTTCGCCGGGCTGAAGGACATCCGGCGGGCGAGCAAGATTTACAAGGCCCAGGTGAAGTCGGCCGAAGCCCACGGGATCGAGATCGTTTCCCAGATCCACCGACCGAAGCTCATCGAGAGCGCGGCGGCCTTCGCCCCCGGCTTCAAGCTGCCCCAGGAGCGGGGCGTGTCCGCCGCCTGCGAGCTGATCATGGACATCACCGAGTGCGACTATACCCGCATTTCGAACTGCGAGACCGTTGCCAGGTGGGCGAACGTCGAATTTCCCAAGGCGAGCGGCCTTGTCCCTGTCGGCGTCCCCGACGCGCCAGATTTCGGCCATGCCAAAAAGAAGACGGCCGGCCCGTCCGTGATCCAGCTCCTGGAGAAGGGCTCGAACATCAGCCATTATTCCATGAACTGGCTGATGATCGTGGTCAACGTCGTCAGCCGCGAGCCGTTCCCGCTCAAAAAGGCGGTCGAGAATGCGATGCGCTGGTTCCGGGGGAAGTCGGCCGTGTGCTGGGTCGTGCCGCGCGGCCTCAAGAGCCAGAACATCGCCGAGATCGCGGAGAACACGGTGATGTTCCGGGTAGAAATGCCCTAGTTCGGGCGGAGCCTACTCCACGATTTCCGAAGCGAAGACAAGCGTCACGCCATAGCTCTCGGCTAAGGCGACGTATTTCTTGAGCGCGGCCAGGGTCTCGGGCTTCGGATGGCAGATGCCGACCGCCCGTCCCCGGTCCCGGGCCGTGCGGAAGAGCTCCTCGATCCGGGCCTTGATCGCCGTTTCGTCCGGCGCTCCGTCGAGAAAGACCTTGCGTTCCGCCGCCCGGATGCCGAGCCGCCGGGCGGTCTCGTAGGCGACCGAGGCGCTCGTCGTCCGGCTGTCGATGAAGTACAGCCCCTTATCCCGAATGACCTCGAGGATCATCGGCATGATTTCCCCGTCTTCCGTCACCTTGGACCCCGCATGGTTGTTGACCCCGACGCAGCCGGGGACTTGGTCGAGGCAGGCCAGGACCTCTCGGCGGACCTCTTCATGGGTCATGCCGGCTGAGATCGTGCCCTCGGGCGTCCGGGACGGTTTTTGCAGGGATTCGAGCGGCAGGTGGAGCATGACTTCCAAGCCGCACGCTGCCGCCGCCTCGACGGTGGGGCGGGTCCCGGCGGCGAACGGCAGGACGGCCGCCGTGATCGGCCGGCCGAGCGCGCAGAGCTCTCGGATGGGTTCGAGGCTGTTCCCCATATCGTCCATGATGATGGCGGCCATGGGCTTGCCCGCGGACTGGCTTTTTGGCGCCTTGGCGCCCCGTAATGCTCCGGGGCCCGGGGCCGCCGCCCTCTCAGCGGAGGACGATGGAGGAGACCGCCGCGGGGAAGCGACCTTGATCAGAAGAGAAACGGCCAGCCCGAAGAGAAAGACGATGAGAAAGGTCAGGGGAATGGAACGCGACCGCCTCATCGATCAGCGGCCGGCGGCGGAGGCAAGGGTCTTTTCGAGGTAGTCTTTCGTCTCGATTTTGGCAAGGTCGAGCTTGACGTCGGGGGTCACGCCCTTGGCCCAGAGCTTTTCGCCCGAGGGGAAGCAGAACACTCCGGTCGTCAGAACCAGGCAATCTCCCTGCTCCAAGGGGAATGCGTCCTGCCGAGCCGCAAGTCCGGGGGTCGCCGTCCCGATGACTTTCGCCCGCTTCTGGTCCCGGAGGACGCCCGCCGCGATCTCGGCCGGTCCCATGGTCGCCGGGCCCACCCACACGACGAGGGGCAGGCTTTCGAGGACGGGACCGGCGGGGCAGCCGAGGATTTCTTTCGCTCCGCCCTTCTTATCAAACCAGCCGATTCTCTCGGCCCGGAGAAAGATATTCAGGAAGGCCGCGGCTTCGGCGTTATCCCCTTCGTGGCAATCGCGGAGGTCCAGGATGAGCGGGGCCGTGCTTCCCTGGATGGCCGGGATGACGGACTTTTTAAATTCCGCGACAAGGGTCGGAAAGAGATGCGGGATCCGGACGATGCCCGCCGTGCCTTTCTGAGGGGCCAGGGTCAAGGGTTTGCCGTAGATCGAGGCCCGTTCGACGTCCATCTCCCGGGTCGAGTTGTCCCGGATCACGCGGAGCTTGACCTTGCCTGCGCCCGGGTCTTTGAGGCGGATCACGGTTTCGGTCAGGCTCCAGACGAGCGTCGATTGGTTGTCGACGGCGCTCAGGTAGTCGCCGATCTTGAGCCCGGCTTTCGCCGCGGGCGAGTTCTCGAGGAGGCCGACGACGAGAGGGAAGGCGTTCGACCGCTTGTACAGGACGGCCCCGATGTCTTTGAGCTCACGCTTGTTCGGGGCGCCGTACTTCGCGGCGGCCGGCTTGTCGAGGTAGCCGGAGAGGACGTCGAGCGAATTGACCAGCCCTTGGAGCGCGCCGTCCATGATTTTCCTCGGGTCGGGTTCTTCGAGGTAGTCGGCCTTGATGTAGGCGATGACCCGCTCCATGACCTTGAAGCCGTCGCGCGCGGAGGGCTTTTGGGGCGCGGCCTGAAGGGCGGCCGCGCCGATTCCCAAAGCCAGCATCGTCAGCCCGGCCGCGACCGCCGGCGAAGCGCCTATTTTATTCATTTTCAGCATGTCCGACCTTTCCAAGGGCCCGGATTGTATCACCTTCGCGAGAGCCATTGCAAGGGATCGAGGGGCTTGGCCTGAAAGCTGATTTGGAAATAGACCGAGACGCCGACGAGCGATCCCGTGTCCCCGGCCACGGCGATCGGCTGGCTGAACGCGACGAAGTCGTTGAGGGCGACAAGGAGCTCGGCGCAGTGGCCGTAGACCGTGTGGTACGAGCCGCCGTGGTTGATGATGATCGAGTTGCCGTAACCTTGGATATAGTCGGCGAAAACCACTTTTCCTCCGTGCACGGCCCGGACCTCCAGATTGCCCTTGGGCGGCGCGATCTCGAGGCCGTTGTTCATGGTCACGGTGTCATACTGAGGGTGGCGCTGGATGCCGAATTTTTGGACGACCGTTCCCGTCGTCGGCCAAGGGAGCTTTCCTTTTCGGTCGATGAAAGGCACCAGGGGAAACATCAGACCGGGCGGCTGGTTCTCGAGCTTCTGGAGGATCTTCTGGAGCTCCTGGGCCCGGACGTTCAATTCTTCGATCGTCTGTTCGTAGGCCTTCCGGCTGGACGTGATTTCCACAACGAGGGCCCGGTTCCGCTGTTCCTGGGCGTCGAGTTCGGATTTTTTGGCCGTAGCCTTCCCGATCAGGTCCTTGATATCCGCTTCCTTGGACTTGAGCGCTTCCGCCGCCCGGCCGAGGTCGGTCAGGTTTTTCGCGTATTCGGTGATGATTCGATCCTGAGTGGCCGCGAGGAGCCCCAGGTGTTTGGTTTCGCCGACCAGGGTGGCGAGGCTCGAGGACTCGAGGATAACCCGGAGGATGTCGAACCGGCCGAACTTATACAGCGTGACGAGGATCCGCTCCAGCGCGCCCCGTTCCTTCTCCAGGTTCGACTGGATCGCGGGGATGTCTTTTTTGATGCCGGCCAGGTCGGTCCGGTTCTTCCCGAGCTGCATCGTCAGAAGCGCGAGCTCGTTGCGGAGCAGGCTTTTCGTGAATCCGATCCGGTCCAGCGTCGAGAGCATCGTCTTCTCTTTCTTCTCCTCTTCGGCTAGCTTGCCCCGGAGAGACTCGATCTCGTCCCGGATCCGGGTCAGGCGCAGCTCGTATTCCTTGGAATCGGAAGCGGTCTGCGGGGCGAGCGGCCGGATGGGGAGGACGACGAGGGCGAGGAGGGCGACCGGAACGAGTTTGAGCGGCCTCATTTGCGGGTGAGATAGATGGCGCCCCCGACGAGCCCGACCAGCAGCCCGAAGGCGACTTCGATGAGGGAAAAAGACCAGGCGGCCCGGGCGGGAATGCCATAGAACTTGAAGATCTGGATGTAAGCCCCTTCGCGGAATCCCGCGCCGTTGATCGTGAACGGGATGAGCTGGACGAGGTGGACGATGGGGATGAAGATGAAATAGTCGAGGAGGCCGATCGACAGGTGGAGGGACCGGCCAATGAGGTAATAGTAGAGGATGACGTTCAGCTGGAGGAGGACGGCCAGGGCCGTGGCCCGGGCGAAAGCTCCCCGCGCCTCCCGGTAACGAAGAATCGCGGCTCGAAAAGCGATGACTTTGCGCTTGAACCGTCCGGGCAGGCCGTTTTCGGGGAGCCGTTCGAGCGCCCGCCCGGCGGCCGGAAGAAAGAACAGGGCCACGGCGGCCAGGCCGGCGAGTCCGCCGGCGAGGGCCAGCCAGATCACCGGGACTTCGCGGGCCATGTCGAGGCGGAAGAGGGAGGCGACGAGAGCGAACAGAAACAGGACGATGATTCCCGTCGCCCGTTCGACTAATACCACGGCCGACGACCGGATCAGGGACCGGGAATATTTCGAGCCGTCCCAGATGCGGACGACATCCCCGCCGAAGCGCGTCGGCAGGAAGTTGTTGAAAAACGTCCCGACGAGGTAGGATTTGACGAGAACGAGGAGCGGCACGTCGTCGCCCTGGGCGCGGACCAGGATCCGCCAACGGACTGCGCTGAACAGGAGCCCGAGCGCATGGAGGGAGAACGCAACCGCCAGCCAGGCCCAGGCGACGCCGGCGAGCGTGCGTCCGATGTCCCCGAACGAGACCTTCGACGTGAGAAAGAAAAGGGTCAGGGCGGCCAGGCTGAATGCCGCCTTTAAAAGAAACGAGAGAGTTTTCCGTTTGGCCATCACCGATTTATTAACACATTCGGGGGGCGATGAAAAGGATGAGGGAGGGCGGCGGCCTCATCCTCACCGGCCCCCCGGGAACGAAAGGGATGGATATCCAGGTCTTTTTTTACTTGACAGGTCCCATCGGATGGCTTAATATGGAACAAATATTTTTCCGATAGAATTAGGAGGTTTTAAGATCATGAAAAAGTTGTGCGTTGTGTTGGCGGTCGTCCTGGCGGTCAGCGGATTAAGCTCGGCAGGGGTTAAGGAATTTTCCTTGGGGCACTTCTACCTGACCCCGCAGGTCGGGTTCGCGTCTTGGGGCGGCAGTCTCCCCTTCGGCGCCAACGCCGAATACGCCCTTACGGAAAACATCGGGATCGGCGGCACGGTCATGGCTCAATTCTGGAGTGAAACAAACTGGACCGAGAGCTGGATCACGCTTTCCGCGGAAGTGAACTATCACTTCATCAAGTTGATGGCCGACAAGTTCGATCTTTATGTCGGCGCGGGGCTCGGATATGGGATCTATAGCGTGAGCTATAAGAACAACTATAATGTGGGTGGTGGCGGCTCCTCCGGCCTCGTCCTGGAACCCATCCTTGGGGCACGGTATTATTTCTCGCCGAAGATGGCCGCTAGTCTTCGACTCACCGGAGCGGTCGTCGGCGGCTTCACCGGGTTCGGCGCGACGGTCGGCGTGACCTTCATTCTGAAGTAAATCGCTTTTCGTCGAAAAAAACGCTATAATCTTCTGAAAATTGTCCCTTTCGAGGGAAAAGGAGATTGTTTATGAAAAAATTCATTGTCATGCTGGTCCTTATAGCCGCCGTCGCGCTTTCCTTGAGCGCCGCCGACGTCTACATCAAGACCAAGACGCACACCGATGCCATGTCCGTCATGGGCCAGAACACCCCGGCCCAGGACACTATCAGCGAAGCCTGGATCGGCGACGACATGTTCGCGACCATCACCGCCGACCAGACGATGATCTTCGACCTGAAAAAGAACATGGCCTACTTCGTCAACCCCAAGGCCAAGACCTACGTCGAAACGCCTCTGCCTCTTGATTTCGCCAAGATTCTCCCCCCGGAGGCCGCGGCGATGGCGGGCATGCTCAAAATGACGGCCACGGTGGCCCCCACGACCGAGACCAAGAAGATCGGCTCGTGGAACTGCACGGGCTATGATGTGAACCTGTCCATCATGGGCATGGCCATGAAGATGCGGGCCTGGGTGTCCACGGACGTCCCGTTCGACGCCGTGGCCTTCAACGCCAAGTTCCTGGGAAACATGCTCAAGGGCCAGATGCGGCTCGATGATGCCTCCGCGAAGGAATTCGCCAAGATGAAGGGCTACCAGATCGCCAGCGAAATGACCGGCGACATCATGGGCGCCAAGATGCGCAACACCAGCGAAGTCGTCGAGATAACGAAGAAGGCCGCTCCGGCCGGCACCTATGCCGTCCCCGCCGGCTTTGCCAAGAAGGCGACGCTGGACATGGACGCCCTGCAGAAGCGGTAAGAGGCCGCGCGCCCGTCGTATTTATTTTGTCCACTCGGGGCAGGGGCCGGATTCCCGGGAATTCGGGTCCTGCCCCTTTTTTTTGTCAAACAGGTGTCATGACATTTCACGTCATCCCGAGGCTTGGCGAGGGATCCCCTCCAATGAAGAGGAGATCCCTCGCTCCGCTCGGGATGACACGAAATGGGGACACCCATCCCCGAAAATCAAGATCCATGTCATATTTGGACGGCGGGTGCCCCCATTTCAAAATCAATTCAGACGCGAGCGGCGTGGCGTCCCCTAAACATACTCTCCCCAGTGCTTGATCTGCAGGTCGGCCATCGACTTGTGCATCAGGGCCTGGACGAAAAGCTCCGCCACCTGGAGATTGGTGAGGAGCGGGATCGAGAAATCGACCGCCGTCCGCCGGAGGATGTAGTCGCTGTCGAATGACGATTTCCTCTCGGGGTCGGGGATCGAGATCACAAACTCGATCTTCCGCTCCGTGAGATACTCCCTGATGTTGGGCGATTTGTTCTCGTGGACCTTGTGGAGGAGCGTCGTCGGAACGCCGTGGGCGTTGAGCATGGCCGAGGTCTGCTCGGTGGCGTAGATCGTGAACCCGCGGTCGCGGAGGGCTTCCGCCGATTCGAGGAACTTGAGCTTGTCCGCCCGGCTGCCGATGCTGAGGAGGATCGTCTTTTTCGGAAGGACGAACCCGGCCGAGAGGATGGATTTGAGGAACGCTTCGTGGACGTCCTCGCCGAGGCAGGCGACCTCGCCGGTCGAGGCCATCTCCACGCCGAGCGTCGGGTCCGCGCCCTTGAGCCGGGAGAACGAGAACTGGGGCGCCTTGACGCCCACGTAATCGAGGTCGAGGGTCGATTTCCGGTTCCGGGCCGGCCGGCCCATCATGGCCTCGACCGCGAGCTCGATGAAGTCGACCCGCGACACCTTGGAGACGAAGGGGAACGAGCGCGAGGCGCGCAGGTTGCACTCGATGACCTTGATCTCCCCGGCCTTGGCCAGGAACTGGATATTGAACGGCCCGGTGATGTTCAAGGCGGCCGCGATCCGGCGGCCCGTGTTCTGGATCTTGCGCATGGTGCCGAGATACGTCTTCTGGGGCGGAAGGACCATGGTCGCGTCGCCGGAATGGACGCCCGCGTTTTCCACGTGCTCGACGACGGCCGAGACGATGATCTCGCCGTCCTTGGCCACGGCGTCGAGCTCGATCTCCTTGGCCTTGAGGATGAACTTGCTGATGACGACCGGGTATTCGGGCGAGACTTTTGAGGCTTTCTTGAGGTAGGTGTCGAGGTCCGCCCGGTCGAAGACGACACTCATCGCCGCCCCGCTCAGAACGTAGGACGGCCGGACGAGGACGGGATAGCCGGCCTTCGCCGCGAAAGCTTCGGCCTCGCGGATGGTCCGGAGCTCCTTCCATTCGGGCTGGTCGATGCCGAGGCCGTCGAGGAGCTTCGAGAACTTGTAGCGGTTCTCGGCCATGTCGATCGATTCGGGCGAGGTGCCCAGGATGCGCATCCCCGCCCGGCGGCACTTCATGGCCAGGTTGTTCGGGATCTGGCCGCCCATGGAGAGGATGACGCCGCGCGGCTTCTCGCGCTCGTAGATGTCGAGGACGCGCTCGAAGCTCAGCTCCTCGAAGTACAGGCGGTCGCAGATGTCGTAGTCCGTCGAGACTGTCTCGGGATTATAGTTGACCATCAGCGTTTCATAGCCTGCCTTCTTGAGAGCCATGACCGCCGAGACGCAGCACCAGTCGAACTCGACCGAGGAGCCGATGCTGTACGAGCCCGAGCCGAGGACCATGACCTTGTTCCCGCCGGGCCCGAACTTGACGTCGTCTTCGGAGCCGTGATACGTCACGTAAAGGTAATTCGTTTTGGCCGGATACTCCGCGGCCAGGGTGTCGATCTGCTTGACCGAGGGCAGGATCCGCTGCCGCACCCGCCGCTTTCGGACTTCGAGCTCCTCCGATCCGGTGAGGATCGCGACCTGCTTGTCGGAGAAGCCTTTCTTTTTGGCTTCGGCGAGCAGGGCGGCTGGGAGGTCGGCTAAGGCGTGCGTCCGCACGGTCTCTCCCAGGTCGACGATGGCCTTGAGCTTGAACAGGAACCAGCGGTCGATCTTGGTCAAGCGGTGGATGCGGTCGACCGACCAGCCCTTGCGGAGGGCCTCGGCGATGCCGAACAGCCGCTCGTCGGTCGGATGGGTGAGCTCCTTCTCCAGGTTCTTGAAGGAGTAGCTCTCGTTGCCCACGACGCCGTACATTCCGATCTGGAGCATCCGGGTGGCTTTTTGGATGGCTTCCTCGAAGTTCCGGCCGATGGCCATGACCTCGCCGACCGACTTCATCTCCGAGCCGATCTTCTTCGAGACGCGGCGGAACTTCTTCAGATCCCAGCGGGGGATCTTGACCACGAGATAGTCCAGGGCGGGCTCGAAGCAGGCCGTGGTTTTGCGGGTGATGGAGTTCACGAGGTCCGGCAAGGCGTGGCCCAGGGCGAGCTTGGCCGCGATATAGGCCAGGGGATAGCCCGTGGCCTTGCTGGCGAGCGCGGAGCTGCGCGAGAGGCGGGCGTTGACCTCGATGATCCGGTAGTCTCCGTCGCGCGGGTTGAGGGCATACTGGATGTTGCATTCGCCCACGATCCCGAGGTGGCGGACGGCCTGGATCGCGATTTCGCGCAGGCGATGATATTCGGCGTTGGTCAGGGTCTGCGAGGGGGCGATGACGATGCTTTCGCCCGTATGGATGCCCATCGGGTCGAAGTTCTCCATGTTGCAGACCGTGACGCAGTTGTCCACGGCGTCGCGGACGACTTCGTATTCGATTTCCTTCCAGCCCTCGAGATATTCCTCGATGAGGACCTGGGGAGCATGAGCGAAGGCTTTTTTCAGGTTTTCGCGGAGCTCCGCTTCGTTTTCGGAGAGGCCGCTGCCCCGGCCGCCCAGGGCGAAGGCGACCCGGGCCATCACCGGGTAGCCGATTTTCGAGGCGACGCGCAGGCCGTCCTCGAGCGTGGTCGCCGCAATTCCGCGGGGGGATTTGAGCCCCGCCTCCGCCAGCTTGGCGTTGAAGAGCGCGCGGTCCTCAGTGTTCCGGATGGCCTCGACCGGG
>Ga0315286_10007550_pt1 | contig 10656 bp, 9 predicted proteins | sample YL17G10_0_MG_FD_205038 | JGI IMG/M metagenome (GOLD analysis project Ga0315286, IMG submission 205038) | Sediment microbial communities from Yellowstone Lake, YNP, Wyoming, USA - YL17G10_0 | ecosystem: Environmental > Aquatic > Freshwater > Lake > Sediment | place: USA: Wyoming | collected...
ATCCAGGCCTTCGAGCCGGTGCTGGTGGACGGGAAGGCGATCCAGATCCACCCGCTGGTCTGCTACCCGTTCAACGCCGACTTCGACGGCGACCAGATGGCGGTGCACGTGCCGCTCTCGGCCGCGGCGCAGGCGGAGGCGCGGATCCTGATGCTCTCCACCCGGAACCTGTTCTCGCCGGCGCACGGCAAGCCCATGGTGACCCCCCGCCAGGACCTGGTGCTGGGCTGCTACTACCTGACCCAGAAGCGCAAGGGCGCGAAGGGAGCGGGAAAGGTCTTCTCCTCGCCGGAGGAGGCGATCCTGGCCTACCACTGCGGCCACGTGGACCTGCACGCCGACGTGCGGGTGCGCATGGACGGCCAGTTGCTGGAGACCACGGTGGGGCGGGTGATCTTCAACCAGGCGCTGCCGCCGAAGTTGCGCTACGTGGACCGGGTGGTCACCAACAGGGAGTTGGGCGACCTGGTGCAGGAGTGCCACCACCGGCACGGTACCGAGCGCACGGTGGCCCTGCTGGACGAATTGAAGGAACTGGGCTTCCGGTTCTCGACCATGGCGGGGATCACCATCTCGATGACCGACATGGACATCCCGGCGGCGCGGCGCGAGGAGGTCATCGCCCGCACCGAGCGGCAGGTCCTGGAGACCAACGAGAACTACCGCAAGGGGCTGATCACCGCGGGCGAGCGCGAGGACGAGATCTGCCGTCTCTGGACGACGGCCTCGGACCAGATGGCCGACGCCATCATCGCCGGCATTGACCCCTTCAACCCGATCTTCATGATGGCCAAATCCGGCGCCCGCGGGACCATCCGCCAGATCACCCAGTTGGCGGGGATGCGCGGCCTGATGACCGACCCCTTCGGGCGGTTCATCGAGGACCTGCCCATCAAGTCGAACTTCCACGAGGGGCTCTCGGTGCTGGAGTACTTCGTCTCCACCCACGGGGCCCGCAAGGGGCTGGCCGACACGGCGCTGCGCACCGCCGACGCCGGGTATCTCACGCGGCGGCTGGTGGACGTGGCGCAGGATGTGATCGTGCGCGAAACGGACTGCGGCACGCCCTCGGGGATCTCGGTGAAGGCGCTCCGCGACGGGGCGGAGGAGATCGAGCCGCTGGAGCAGCGCATCGAGGGCCGCACCGCGGCGATGGACGTGGTGGACCCGCGCACCGGCCGCCTGCTGGTGAAGGCGGCACGGGACATCGGCACCCTGGAGCCTGGCCCCTGCCCCGGGTGCGCGGCCGACCTGGAGCCGCTCTGGATCTGCCAGACCTGCGGGCTGGAGTTCACGCCGCGGGAGATCGCGGCCACGCAGGCCGAGATCGTGCGCTACGAGGACGCCCGCCGGGCCGCCGAGGAGGCGCGCCGGCGCGCGGTGGTGCCCGTCGAGGAGGAGGTGCCCACCGAGAGCGCGGCCCAGGCCGCGGTGACCGCCGAGGAGGAGGCGCCCCCCGCGCCCGCGCCGCCCGAGGAAGAGGTGGAGTCGCCGGAACTGCAGGAGATGCGCGAGGCCGCCGAGCGCGGGCGCTGGATCGAGCGGCGCCTCTGCCCCCAGTGCCACGCCGACCTAGAGACGGTGTACCTCTGCGGCGACTGCGGGCGGCGCTTCGCGACGCAGGACCTGGAGTTCCCGCTGGAGGCGATCAAGCGCGTGGTGGCCGAGTGCGAGGGCTTCCTGCAGACGGCCAAGAAAGTGCAGGCGGGGGAGGCGGCGCCGGCGACGCTGGCCGACCCCTTCACCGGCGAGGCGCTGGTGGAGGAGGGGAAGCGCGTCACCAAGAAGGACGCCGCCCGCGTGCACGAGGCGGCCGAGCAGTTGCGGGAGCGCGGGGGCCTGGCGCGCGGCGAGGTGATGCTGCGCTCGTCGCTCACCTGCGAACTGCGCCAGGGGATCTGCGCCCGGTGCTATGGGCGCGACCTGGCGGCGAGCCGGCTGGTCGAGGTGGGGGAGGCGGTGGGGATCATCGCCGCCCAGTCCATCGGCGAGCCGGGGACGCAGTTGACGATGCGCACCTTCCACACCGGGGGCGTGGCCGCGCAGTACCTGACCGGCGTGGCCGAGGTGAAGAAGCGCAAGCAGGAGACGCTGCGCGGGCTCTACGACGACATTGACCGCGGGCTGGTGGCGTTTGAGGCGGAGAGTTTCGAGCGCGACCGGGTGAAGAAGATCCAGCAGATGCTCAAGGTGCTGGAGGAGCAGGTGAAGGGCCTGCTGCGGGTGGTGGAACTGTTCGAGGCGCGGCGGCCCAAGGGCCAGGCGATCGTCTCGGAGGTGGACGGGGTGGTGGCCGAGATCGCCACCACCGGCGTGCGCACCGTGGTGATCCACTCGCCGCAGCCGCTGGAGAACGCGCGCGGCGAGGTGGCGGCGGAGCGGGTCGCCCACCCCAAGACCGGGGCGGTGATCGTGGAGGCCGGGCAGGAGATCAGCGACAAGGTGTTCGACGCGCTGGCGGCGGCGGGGATCGTGCGGGTGAGCACCCGCAAGTCCTACATCGTGCCCTACCGCGGGGGCCTGCCGGTGGAACTCGGGCAGCAGTTGGAGCAGGGGGACTCGCTCACGGAGGGGCCGCTCGACCCGCAGAAGGTGCTCCTGATGAAGGGGCTGCCCGGGGTGCAGGACTACCTGGTGGCCCAGATCCAGCGGGTGTACCGCTCGCAGGGAGTGGACATCAACGACAAGCACATTGAGGTGATCGTGCGGCAGATGCTCAAGAAGCGGCGGGTCACCGACCCCGGCGACGCCCCGTTCCTGCCGGGCCAGGTGGTGGACCGCTTCGAGTTCGAGGGCGCCAACCGCGAGATCGAGGACGCCAACCGCGGCATCGCCGACGCGACCCAGCATCGCCGCCCGGCCACCGCCGAGCCGGTGCTGCTGGGGATCACCGACGCCTCGCTGAGCACCGATTCGTTCCTCTCCGCGGCGTCGTTCCAGAAGACGACGCGGGTGCTGACCGACGCCGCCATCAAGGGGAAGACCGACAACCTGGTGGGGCTCAAGGAAAACGTGATCATCGGGCGGCTCATCCCGGCCGGCACCGGCCTGGCGCGCTACCGCGAGTTGCAGATCGTGAGTCCGAAGGAGGAGCGGCGGCTCTTCGCGCTGCCGCGGCCGGCGGGCGAGGAGGACTTCCTGCTGCGCACCATCGCCGAGGAGGCGGGCGACGTCTTCGCGTTGCCCGGCCCCGGGGCCGACGAGTCGGCGCTGGCGCGCCCGCCCAAGCGCGAGGAGGAGGACGGGGCGGCGATCTAGGGGGGAGGCAGGGAGTAGGGAGTGGGAGGGAGACGACCCTCACCCCAGCCCTCTCCCTCAGCAGGGAGAGGGGAGTACGAAGAGGCCCGAAGAGAGGTTGACAGGCGGCAGGCCTGCTGATATACTTTGGTTTCGTGCGGCCCGCCTGGGCGGTTGCGCCGGGGCGGGCGCGCGGTCATGAGAGCAGGAGGCATTTGATTGCCTACGATTCGACAGTTGGTGCGTAAGGGACGCAAGCGCGCGCAGGACAAGGTGACGCCCACCGTGCGCTGGGCGCTGGGCTGGAATTACAACGCCCACAAGCGGCGCTATCGCCGGACGCCGGGGCCGCTCAAGCGCGGCGTGTGCACCCGCGTCTGGACGGTGCCCCCGAAGAAGCCGAACTCGGCGCTGCGCAAGGTGGCCCGGGTGCGGCTCACCAACCGAATCGAGGTGACCGCCTACGTGCCCGGCGAAGGGCACAACCTGCAGGAGCACTCGGTGGTGCTGATCCGGGGCGGGCGGGTGAAGGACCTGCCGGGGATCCGCTACCACATCGTGCGGGGGATCCTGGACACGTCGGGTGTGGACAACCGCAAGCAGTCGCGGTCGAAGTACGGAACGAAGCGGCCCAAGTAGGCCGCGGGAGAGATCGGATGCCGAGAAAAGGGCCGGCGCCGCGGCGGGAGGTGGCGCCCGATCCCGTGTTCGAGAGCGAATTGGTCACGCGGTTCGTGAACAAGATGCTCTTGAAGGGGAAGCGGAGCGTGGCGGAGCGGATCTTCTACACCGCGCTCCAGGCGGTTGGGGAGCGGAGCAAGGGGGACCCGCTGGATGTGCTGGAGCGGGCGTTGCGCAACGTGATGCCGACGCTCGAGGTGCGGCCGCGGCGGGTGGGGGGAGCGACCTACCAGGTGCCGGTGGAGGTGCGGCCGGGGCGGCGGATGGCGCTGGGGATCCGGTGGATCGTGGACGCGGCGCGGACGCGGCCGGGGAAATCCATGCAGGAACGGCTGGCGGCGGAGTTGCTGGAGGCCGCGGGCGGGACCGGGGCCTCGGTGAAAAAGCGGGAGGATACGCACAAGATGGCGGACGCCAACAAGGCGTTCGCCCACTATCGGTGGTAGGATCGCGGCCAGCGGCTGCGCTGGAGACGGCTTCCGCGACCCGAACGCCGATCGGCGGGCGAGGCCAGAGTCGGCGCTTCGGGTGACCCAGAAATGGCGCGGAAGTTTTCGCTTGATAGGATCAGGAATATCGGGATCGCGGCCCACATTGACGCCGGGAAGACCACCACCACCGAGCGCATCTTGTTCTACACCGGCAAGGTGCACCGGATGGGCGAGGTGGACGAGGGCTCGGCCGCGATGGACTGGATGCCGCAGGAGCAGGAGCGCGGGATCACCATCACTTCGGCGGCGACCACCTGCTTCTGGCGCGAGCACGGCATCAACATCATTGACACGCCGGGGCACGTGGACTTCACCGTCGAGGTGGAGCGGTCGCTGCGGGTGCTAGACGGCGTGGTGGCCATCTTCTGCGCGGTGGGCGGGGTCCAGCCCCAGTCGGAGACGGTCTGGCGGCAGGCCAACAAGTACCGGGTGCCGCGGATCGCCTACATTAATAAGATGGACCGCGCCGGCTCCGGCTTCCACCGGCTCCTGCACGCCATGCGGCAGCGGCTGGGCTGCCGGGCAGTGGCGATCCAGATCCCGATCGGCGAAGAGGCGGAGTTCCGGGGCGTAGTGGACCTGATCACCATGAAGGCGCTGGTCTATCCCGACGATCTCGGAGTGAACGTGGTGGAGGCCGAGGTGCCGGCCGAACGGCTGGGCATGGCCACGCGCTTCCGCGAGGCCCTGGTCGAGGCGGCGGCGGAATCCGACGAGACCTTGATGCAGAAATACATTGACGGCCAGGAGCTCGCCCCCGAGGAGATCTGTCGGGGGCTGCGCAAGGGCACCCTGTCCTATGACATGGTGCCCGTGTTGTGCGGCGCCTCGTTCCGCAACAAGGGCGTGCAGCCCCTGCTCGACGCCATCGTTGATTTTCTCCCCTCCCCGCTGGATGTCCCCGACGTGCGCGGCACCGATCCCAACACCGGGCAAACCGTGACCCGGCACCCCGACGACGGCGAGCCGCTCTCCTCGCTGGCCTTCAAGATCATGGTGGACCCCTACGTGGGCCGGCTCTCCTACCTGCGGATCTACTCGGGCACGCTCACCAAGGGCGAGGTGGTGTTCAACGCCACCCGGGGCGGGACCGAGCGCGTGAGCCGGATCCTGCGCATGCACGCCAACCGCCGCGAGGACCTGCCCGAGGCCGGCGCGGGCGACATCGTGGCCGTGGTCGGCCTCAAGGACACCACCACCGGCGACACGCTCTGCGACCGGCGGCGGCCGATCATCCTGGAAGCCATCAAGTTCCCGGAGCCGGTGATCTCGGTGGCGATCGAGCCGAAGACTAAAGCCGACCAGGACCGGCTGAGCGAGGCGCTGAGCAACCTCACCAGCGAGGACCCGACCTTCCGGGTGCGCGTGGACGACGAGACGGGGCAGACCATCATCTCGGGGATGGGCGAGTTGCACCTGGAGATCGTCACCGACCGCCTGCTGCGGCAGTTCAACGTGGCGGCGAACGTGGGCAGGCCCCAGGTGGCCTACCGCGAGACGGTGACGCGCCGCGCGCAGGGCGAGGGACGCTACGTCCGCCAGACCGGCGGCAGGGGCCAGTATGGGCACGTGTTCCTGGAGGTGGAGCCGGCCGTGGGGTTCAGTTTCACGAAGGCGGTGCGCGGGGGCGCCATCCCCAACGAATTCATCCCCGCCGTCGAGGCCGGGGTGCGCGAGGCGATGCAGAGCGGCGTGCTGGCCGGCTACCCGGTGAGCAACGTGCAGGTGACGCTCCTGGACGGCTCGGCGCACGAGGTGGATTCGTCGGACCTGGCGTTCAAGATCGCGGCCTCGATGGCGTTCCGCGACGCCGCGGCGAAGGCGGAGCCGAGGATGCTGGAGCCGATCATGCACGTCGAAGTGGTGACCCCCGAGGTGTCGCTCGGCGACGTGATCGGCGACCTGAACGCGCGGCGGGCGGACATCCAGGGGATGGAGCCGACGCCCGGGGCGACGCAGACCATCCGCTGCCTGGTGCCGCTGGCCGAGATGTTCGGCTACGCGACCACGCTGCGGTCGCTCACCCAGGGGCGGGCCACGTATACGATGGAGCCGTACCGCTACGCGGAGACGCCGGCCGAGATCGCGGACGAAATCTTGGGCCGCGTGCGCGGCCATGTGTGACCGGCGCGAGACACGAGCGCCGGGGCGCGCAGGTTGCTGACCTGCGCCACTCGCAGGGCTGAGGAGAAGGAATCATGGGCAAAGCGAAGTTTGAGCGCACCAAGCCGCACGTGAACATCGGCACCATCGGCCACGTGGACCACGGCAAAACCACGCTCACCTCGGCGATCACCAAGACGCTGGCCACCAAGGGCTGGGCCCAGTTCCTGGCCTACGACCGCATTGACTCGGCCCCGGAAGAGAAGGAGCGCGGCTTGACCATCAACATCTTCCACGCCGAGTACCAGACCGAGAAGCGCCACTACGCCCACGTGGACTGCCCCGGCCACGCCGACTACATCAAGAACATGATCACCGGCGCCGCCCAGATGGACGGGGCGATCCTGGTGGTCTCGGCCGCCGACGGCCCCATGCCCCAGACCCGGGAGCACATCCTTTTGGCGCGCCAGGTGCAGGTGCCCAGTATCGTGGTCTTCCTCAACAAGGTGGACATGGTGGACGACCCCGAGTTGATTGACCTCGTGGAGTTGGAACTGCGCGAACTTTTGACCAAGTACGAGTTCCCCGGCGACGAGATCCCCATCGTGCGCGGCTCGGCCCTGCGGGCCCTGGAGGCCGAGGAGGTGGGCCGCGAGAGCCAGTGGGGCAAGGGGATCTGGGAGTTGATGGACGCGGTGGACAGTTACATCCCGACGCCTGTGCGCGACACCGAGAAGCCCTTCCTGATGCCCATCGAGGACGTCTTCACCATCAGCGGCCGGGGCACGGTCGTCACCGGGCGAGTGGAGCGCGGGACCTTGCAGCGGGGCCAGGACGTGGAGGTGGTGGGGTTGAAGCCCGAGACCCGCCGCACCGTGGTCACCGATGTGGAGATGTTCCGCAAGAGCCTGGACCAGGCGCTGGCGGGGGACAACGTGGGGCTCTTGCTGCGGGGGGTGGAGCGCGACGACGTGGAGCGGGGGCAGGTGGTGGCGGCGCCGGGCTCGATCACGCCGCACACCAAGTTCAGAAGCGAAGTGTACGTGTTGAGCAAGGAAGAGGGCGGGCGGCACAAGCCGTTCTTCACGGGCTACCGGCCGCAGTTCTACTTCCGCACCACCGACGTGACCGGGGTGGTCCAACTCCCCGAGGGGGTGGAGATGGTGATGCCCGGAGACAACGTGAACCTGACCGCGGAGTTGATCCAGCCCATCGCCATGGAAGAAGGGTTGCGGTTCGCCGTGCGCGAGGGCGGGCACACCGTGGGCGCGGGCGTGATCAGCGAGATCATCGCCTAGGAGAGGACCGACCCCATGCCCCGAGCCTCGCGCGTTCAGGACCGCGGCTTCTGGCTCGCCTGCGGCGAGTGCAAGAATCGCAACTATACCAGCGTGAAGAATAAGCGCAATGACCCCGATCGCCTCAAACTCAGCAAGTACTGCCCCGTCTGCCGGAAGCACACCGAGCATCGCGAAACCGCGATCGGCGGCAAGGGGAAGAAATAGGACCATGGCAGTGCGCGCGGCCGGCGCCGGTGAGAACGCGCCCGGGTTTTTCGCCCGGATTGCGCGCTTCTTCACCGACGCCTACGCCGAGATGCTCAAAGTGATCTGGCCCTCCTTCGACCAGGTGCGCAAATTCACGGTGGTGGTGGTCCTCACCGTCACCGCCGTCGGCATCTTCATCTGGCTGTGTGACATCATCTTCGGTGGGATCACGATGAAACTATACGGGTTGGGCAAGTGACTTCCGAGGACCTGACCGCCGAGGAAGAGATCCCGGCCGAGCCGCAGGAGGCGCCCGAGGAAGCCGAGGCGCCGGCCGAGGTCGAGGCCGTCGAGGCCGAGCCGGCCGCCGTCGCGCGGCCGCGCGCCCGCGCCGCGCTGCGCCCGCCCGTCAAGGGCGAGAAGCGCTGGTACGTGGTCCACACCTTCACCGGCCACGAGAACAAGGTCAAGACCAGCATCGAGCGCCGCGCCGTCTCCGAAGGGCTGGGCGACAAGGTGGGCCGCATCCTGGTGCTCACCGAGGAGGAACTGCGCGGCACGCGGCGCGGCAAGAAGCAGGTGCGCAAGCACAAGGTCTTCCCGGGCTACGTCATCGTCGAGATGGAACTCATCAACGAGACCCGCCACCTCGTGCGCAGCACCGCCGGGGTCACCGGCTTCGTCGGCCCCGACCGCCAGCCCGTGCCGCTGCAGCCCGACGAGGTCGAAGGCATCCTCGGCGCCGTGGGCGAGGAATCCGCCCGCGTCCGCGTCGCCTTCGAGAAGGGCGACATGGTGCGCATCGTGACCGGCCCCTTCGAGAATTTTCACGGGCGCATTGACGAGATCAACATCCCCAAGGAGAAACTCCGCGTCCTGGTCTCCATCTTCGGCCGCGACACCCCGGTCGAGGTGGACCTCGGCGATGTCGAGCGGCTCTCCTAGCACCACTGTCATTCCGAGCGAAGCGAGGAATCTCGTACTCCGGTCTTGTCATTCTGAGCCGAAGGCGAAGAATCTCGGATTCGAACCATCTCGACTTCACTTGCGAGGTAGCGAATGGCCAAAAAAGTCGTGGCCGTGATCAAACTCCAGATTGACGCGGGCAAGGCCATGGCCGGCCCTCCGGTCGGCCCCGCCCTGGCGCCGCATCAGATCAACCTGATGGAGTTCGTCAAGCAATACAACGCCCAGACCTCCTCCCAGGTCGGCTCCATCGTGCCCGTCGAGGTCACCATCTACGAGGACCGCTCCTTCACCTTCGTGCTCAAGACCCCGCCGGCCTCCGAGTTGCTCAAGAAGGCCGCCGGCGTGGAGAAGGGCTCGGGCACCGCGGGCCGCTCCGCGCCCACCGCCGTGAGCCGCGACAAGGTCCGCGAGATCGCCGAGATCAAGATGAAGGATCTCAACGCCAAGGACATCGAGGCCGCCATGCGCATCATCGAGGGCACCGCCCGCAGCATGGGCATGGTCGTGCAGGACTAGCCTTTGTCATTCTGAGCGAAGCGAAGAATCCCGGAAAGATTTCTTTCACACAGGTAAGCACTCATGGCTCACCCCGGAAAACGCTACCGCGCTGCGCGCCAGGCCGTCGAGGCCGGCAAACTCTACACCCCCGCCGAGGCGATGACGCTGGTTAAGCAGACCGCCTCCGCCAAGTTCGACGAGACCGTCGAGGTCGCCGTCCGCCTGGGCGTGGATGCCCGCCACGGCGAGCAGATGGTCCGCGGCACCGTCACCCTGCCCCACGGCACCGGCAAGCCTCCGCGCGTGGCCGCCGTCGCCCTGGGCGAGAAGGCCCAGGAGGCCGCCGCCGCCGGCGCCGACACCGTGGGCGGCGAGGACCTGGTGCAGAAGATTGACGAGGGCTGGCGCGACTTCGACGTCCTGGTGGCGACGCGCGACGTGATGCGCCTGGTCGGCCGCCTGGGCAAGAAACTAGGGCCCCGCATGCCCAGCCCCAAGGCCGGCACCATCTCCGACGAGATCGGCAAGACCATCCGCGACCTCAAGAGCGGCAAGGTCGAGTTCCGCATTGACAAGGCGGGCATCATCCACCTGGGCATCGGCCGCGCCTCCTTCACCGCCGACCAACTGGCCGAGAATCTCGCCGCCCTGGTGGGCGCGCTCGTCAAGTCCAAGCCCCCCTCCGCCAAGGGCCAGTACTTGCGCCGCATCTCCGTTTCCGCTACAATGGGACCCGGCGTGTCGGTGGACCCGGCCTCCCTGCAGATGATGGCCGAGAAGGCTGCCGCCTAGAGGCATCCGGCTTGTCATTCTGAACCTTCCCCTGACGAAGGAAGGAGAAGGTGAAGAATCCCGGAACTGTAACGCGCTGGAATCTTGAACCGATGCGAGGTCAAACAGGATAGGCTCCTAGCAGACGAGCAAACGCGAAGGATCCGGGTCTGTGCCTGGACCCGGCGCCGCCGAAGACAGCAGGTGCGAAGGCATAATGCCCCGCCGTAGCCTTGGCGAAGGCGGGGCGCCTGCCGAGGTGGGGAGAGCCAGCCGATTCATGGTGGGCCGCCCTGCCTGGCAGGAGCGGCCCGCCGTTTTGCTCTAGGGGCCCAATTCATTGGGCCCGAGTGAGTTGTCATTCCGAGCGCCCTTCAGGACCCCGAGGGTCCTTCAGGATCCCGAGGGGCTGCGAGGAA
>Ga0315286_10007551_pt1 | contig 10656 bp, 10 predicted proteins | sample YL17G10_0_MG_FD_205038 | JGI IMG/M metagenome (GOLD analysis project Ga0315286, IMG submission 205038) | Sediment microbial communities from Yellowstone Lake, YNP, Wyoming, USA - YL17G10_0 | ecosystem: Environmental > Aquatic > Freshwater > Lake > Sediment | place: USA: Wyoming | collected...
TCACCCTCCAGGCGCTCGCCGCCGTTCTCGGCGGGACGCAGTCGCTCCACACCAACTCCAGGGACGAGGCGCTCAACCTCCCCTCGGAGGACGCGGCCCTCACGGCGCTCCGCACCCAGCAGGTCATCGCCGAGGAATCGGGCGTGTGCGACAGCATCGATCCGATGGGAGGCTCCTACCTCGTCGAAAAACTGACGGACGAGGTGGAGGGCCGCGCGGTCGCGCTCATGAAACGGATCGACGACATGGGAGGCATGATTCACGCGATCGAGGGGCGTTTCCCGCAGGGCGAGATCGAAAGGAGCGCGTACGAGTATCAGAAGGCGGTCGAATCCGGCGAGATCGGGGTCGTCGGGGTCAACACCTTCACCGACGCGACCGTCGTGCGCAGCGGGGCATTCAGAATCGATCCGGCGATCGGAGAGCGTCAGAAGGCGCGCCTCGACCGGTTCAAGAAAGAACGCGATGCCGCCGCCATCTCCCGCCTCCTCGCGAAACTAGAGGAGGCGGCCCGGGGGAATACAAACCTCATGCCCCCGATCATCGAGGCGGTCAGGGGAAACTGCACCCTCGGCGAGATCTCGGGCTCGCTCGAGAGGGTCTTCGGCCGCTATAACCCCGCGCTGGGCACCTGACGCGCGGGCGGAGAGCTTCCTCCACCCTCGATACCAGGGAGGTCGTCATGCACCACCGGCTCGGCGCCGTCAATCATATCGGAATCGCGGTCACAAACCTCGAAGAGGCGAAGAAGGTGTTCTCGGAGGCCCTCGGCCTCCCCTGCGTCGACGAGAAGACCCTTCCCGAGCGGGGCGTGCGGATCGCGTTTCTCTCCTCGGGGAACACGACGATCGAGCTCCTCGAAGGCATCGGGCCGGAGAGCACCGTCTCGAAATTCGTCGAGCAGCGGGGCCCCGGCATCCACCACGTCTGCTTCGAAGTCGACGGGATCGAGCGCGTGATGAAGGAGCTCGCGGACAGCGGCGTGCGTCTCATCGACGAGAAGCCCCGCCCCGGCGCGGAGGGCAAGCCCGTCGCGTTCGTGCATCCCAAATCGACGCTCGGGGTGCTCGTGGAACTCATCGAGAAGTAAGCACCTGTAGCGGGTGACGCTGATGGGGTCCCCGCGCGGCGCGCAGCTCGCTGTGCGAGCGAGCACGGGCGGGGTGCAATCAGCGGCAGGACCCGCGTAGTACTACAGCCATCGCTTCTTGCGGAAATACACGAGCATCGAAACGCCCGTCGCGAGCACGACGAGCATGACCATCGGATACCCGAAGCGCCATCCGAGCTCCGGCATGTACCGGAAGTTCATCCCGTAGATGCCGACGACGAAGGTGAGCGGGATGAAGATCGTCGCGATGATGGTCAGCACCTTCATGACCTCGTTCAGCTTCATGCTCAGGCTCGAGAGATAGATGTCGATCATGCCCGCCATGAGGTCGCGGAACGATTCGATCGTCTCGATGATCTCGATCGTGTGCCCGTAGACGTTCCTGAGGAAGATGAGCGTGTCCTTGCGCACGAGGGGCGATTCGACGCGCTCGAGGTTCGCGATCACCTCGCGGAGCGGCCAGACCGCCTTGCGGAGCTCGATCATCTCGCTCTTGAGATGATGGATCGTCTGCAGGTTCTCGGCGGTCGGATCGACTATGAGCCGTTCCTGAATCTCCTCGATCCGCTCGCCGAGCCATTCGAAAACCGTGAAGTATCCGTCGACGATCGAGTCGATGAGCGAGTAGGCGAGATAATCGGCCCCCGCCCGCCGTAACTTCCCGGTTCCCTTGCGGATGCGATCCCGCACGGGATCGAACACGTCCCCCACGTCCTCCTGGAACGAGATGACGAAGTTCAGGCCGAGGATGAGGCTCACCTGCTCGACCTTCACCTGATCCCTCGATCCCTCGAAGTAGAGCATCTTGAGCGAGAGGAAAATGTAATCGCCGAAATCGAGCATCTTCGGCCGCTGCACGGTATTGACGATGTCCTCGAGAACGATCGGGTGAATGCCATAGCAGGCGCCGAGCTTCTCGATGATCCCGACGTCGTGGACGCCGTCCACGTTGATCCATGTGGTCGTCGGCTTGTCCCGGTACGCGAAGCACTCATCGACGCTCTCGACGACCTTCTCCCGGAAGCCCTCGCCGTCGAAATCCATTACGGTGATCCGGACATCCTCGACCTTCTTTTCGCCGATGTGGACGAGGGTGCCGGGCGCCAGCCCCGCCTGCCTGTGCATCTTCTTCGTGAATCCGAGCACGCGAAGCCCCTCTCACTTCTCGTACGTGAAGAATCCGCGGCCCGTTTTGCGCCCGAGGTACCCGGCGTCCACCATCTTCCTGAGGAGCGGACACGCGCGGTATTTCGGGTCCCCAAGGCCGCAGTAGAGCACGTTGAGAATGTTGAGACAGATGTCGAGGCCGATGAGGTCCGCGAGCGCGAGCGGCCCGAGCGGATGGTTCATCCCGAGCTTCATCACGTCGTCGATCGCCTCGGCCGTCGCGACCCCCTCCATGAGGCAGTAGACCGCCTCGTTGATCATCGGAAGAAGCACGCGGTTCGAGACGAACCCGGGGTAGTCGTTGACCTCCACCGGAACCTTCTCGAGCTTTGTGCTCAAGTCGACGATCGCGGCGGTCGTCTCGTCGCTCGTCGCGAGCCCCCTGATGATCTCGACGAGCTTCATGACCGGCACGGGGTTCATGAAATGCATCCCGATGAACCTGTCGGGGCGCGAGGTCTGGGCAGCGAGCGCCGTGATCGAAATCGATGACGTGTTCGTCGAGAGGATCGCGTCCTTTCCGAGGAGGCCGTCGAGCTCCTTGAACACCTTCGTCTTCATCGCGAAATCCTCGAGAACCGCTTCGATGACGAGGTCCGCGGAAGCGGCGTCCTTGATGTTCGTCGAGCCCTTGACGCGTCCGAGCACCTCAGCCTTTACAGCTTCGCTGATCGCCTCTTTCTTGACGAGCCGGGAGAGGCTTTTGTCGATAGCGGCGATCCCCCGCTCCACGAACGAGTCCTTGATATCGATCATGACGACGGGGTACCCGCGCTGCGCGAACACCTGCGCGATGCCGTTTCCCATCGTGCCCGCGCCGATGACCGCGATTCTTTTCACATCCATGTTCCGTCCTCCCTTACAGCATCTCGACCGAGAGTGCGACCGCGTTTCCGCCGCCGAGACAGAGCGAGGCGAGACCGCGCTTCCCTCCCGTCTGTTTCAGAACGTGGAGCAGCGTCACGATCAGGCGGGCGCCCGAACAGCCGATCGGGTGGCCGAGCGCGACCGCGCCACCGTTTATGTTGACCTTCGCCGGATTCATCTTGAGCTCTTTCATGACGGCGCACGGCTGCACCGCGAAGGCCTCGTTGAGCTCGATCGCGTCGAAGTCGTCGATCGTGAGGCCCACCTTCTTGAGGAGCTTCGGGATGGCGACGGTCGGCGCCATCATGACCCACTCGGGCTTCATGCCGCCCGTCGCGTAGCCCGTCACGCGCGCGATGGGCTTCACCTTGAGCTCCTTCGCTTTCCTCTCGGAGAGGAGCACCATCGCCGCGGCGCCGTCCGATATCTGGGAAGCGTTCGCGGCCGTGATCGTGCCGCCCGCCTTGAACACGGGCTTCAGCTTGGCCATGCCCTCGATGCTCGAGTCGGCGCGCGGCCCCTCGTCGCGGTCGATGCGCACCGGATCCCCCTTCTTCTGGGGAAGCTCGACCATCATCATCTCTTCCTTGAATCTCCCCTTCTCATGAGCCTCGACCGCTTTGCGATGGCTGTTGACAGCGTACTCGTCCATCTCCTCGCGCGAAACCTTGTACTTCTCGGAAACGAGCTCCGCCGTGTTTCCCATGTGGAAATTGTTGTAGATATCCCAGAGCCCGTCGAACACCATCGTGTCGACGATCGCCCCGTCGTTGAGCCGGTATCCCGTCCGCGCCTGGCGAAGGACGTAGGGTGCCGCGCTCATGTTCTCCATGCCCCCCGCGACGATGATATCGGCGTCCCCGAGCTTGATCGCCTGCGTGCCGAGCGAGACCGCCTTGAGGCCGGAGCCGCAGACCTTGTTTATCGTCAACGCCCCTGCCGTCTCGGTCACGCCGCCGTAGATCGAAGCCTGGCGGGCCGGATTCTGCCCGAGCCCCGCGGTGATGACGTTCCCCATGATCACCTCTTCGACCTGGTCCGCGCTCACCCCGGAGCGCCTCAGCGATTCGGCGATAACCATGGCTCCCAGCCGCACAGCGGGAATGGACGACAGGCCACCCAGAAACTTGCCGAGAGGCGTCCTCACCGCACCGGCTATATATACCTCGGACATCGCTCCTCCTTCCGTTCGTTTCACGCGGTATGCGCGCAGCTCTTCTCGATGAATGCGACGATGCTCCTCGTGTCGGTCCCGGGACCGAACACCTTCGCGACCCCGAGCGCCTCCAGCTTGCCGACGTCCTCCTCGGGGACGATTCCGCCCCCGACGATCTTGATGTAGGCGGCGCCCTTCTGCTTGAGCAGCTCCATGACCCTCGGGAACATGGTCATGTGGGCGCCCGAGAGAATGCTCATGCCCACGACGTCGACGTCCTCCTGGATCGCGGACTCCGCGATCATCTCGGGAGTCTGGTGAAGCCCGGTGTAGATCACTTCCATACCGGCGTCCCTGAGCGCGTTCGCCACGACCTTGGCGCCCCGGTCATGGCCGTCGAGCCCCGGTTTGGCGATGAGCACCCTGATCTTTCGTGCCATTGCAGCACCCCCTGTCAACGATCCAACGTGTAAAGTTCAGAATACGGCAGGTTCCTGATATTCGCCGAAAACTTCCTTGAGCGCGGCGATGATCTCTCCCTCGGAACAGTAGCAGCGCGCGCAGTCGAGGATCACGTTCATCAGATTGTCCCCGCCCCGCGCCGCTTCGGGGAGCCGCGCGAGCTCCCGCGCGGCCTTGTCGTTGTCGCGGTCGGCGCGGACCTTGCGCACCGCGTTCCGCTGCTCGATCTCGACTTCCGGATCGATCTTGAGAAGGGGGATCTCGATCTTCTCCCCCTCGACCTGGAACCGGTTCACGCCGACGACGATCTTTTGCTCCCGTTCGACCGCCTTCTGGTATTCGTACGCGGAGCGCCCGATCTCCCGCTGGAAGAATCCCGCCTCGATCGCCTTGACGACGCCTCCGAGCTCTTCGACCTTTCTGAAATACTCTTCCGCCTGCTCCTCCATCTCGCGCGTCTTCGCCTCGATGAAGTAGCTCCCGGCGAGCGGATCGATCGTATTGATCACTCCCGTCTCGTGCGCGATGAGCTGCTGCGTGCGCAGCGCGATGCGGACCGCCTTCTCCGAGGGGAGGTTGAGCGCCTCGTCCATCGAATTCGTATGGAGCGATTGCGTTCCCCCGAGAACGGCCGAGAGCCCCTGGAACGCCGTGCGGACGATGTTGTTTTCCGGCTGCTGCGCGGTCAGGGTGCATCCGGCCGTCTGCGTGTGAAAACGGCACAGCCACGAACGGGGATCCTTCGCCCCGTATTTCCCGCGCATCCGCTTCGCCCAGATGCGCCGCGCCGCGCGGTACTTGGCGATCTCCTCGAAGAAATCGAGATGCGCGTTGAAGAAAAAGGAGAGCCGAGGGGCGAACACGTCGACGTCGAGCCCCGCCTTGATGCCGGCCTCGACGTAGGCGAACCCGTCCGCGAGGGTGAACGCGAGCTCCTGGACGGCGGTCGAGCCGGCTTCCCTGATATGATAGCCGCTGATGCTGATCGTGTTCCATTTCGGAACGTGGTCGGCGCAGAACGCGAGAATATCGGTGATGAGCCGCATCGACGGCTCCGGCGGAAATATCCACGACTTCTGCGCGATGTATTCCTTGAGAATGTCGTTCTGTATCGTCCCCCCCATTTGATCGAAACGCACACCCTTCTTCTCCCCCGCGCACAGGTAGAAGGCGAGGAGTATCGAGGCGGGGGCGTTGATCGTCATCGAGGTCGTGATCTTCGATGGATCGATCCCGTCGAACAGGATCTCCAGGTCGCGGAGCGAATCGATCGCGACCCCGCACCGCCCGACTTCCCCCTCGGCGCGGGGATGGTCGGAGTCGTAGCCCATGATCGTCGGCATGTCGAACGCGACGCTCAGTCCCGTCTGGCCGTGGTCGAGAAGGTAGTGGTAGCGCCCGTTCGTGTCGCGCGGGGTTCCGAATCCTGAAAACTGCCGCATCGTCCAGAGGCGCCCCCGGTACATGGTCGGATAGACGCCCCTCGTGAACGGATAATCGCCGGGGAATCCGAGGTCGTCCAAGGAATCCAGCCCGGCGGCGTCCTCCCCCGTGTAGAGCGGCTTGACCGGCTCGGATGAAACCGTCGTGAAGTCGATTTCCTGGACCGGCTCCCCCGCGTAGGCGCGCTCCCAGCGCTCTTTCGCCTCATCGATCACCGATGCCTTCTTCTTCTTCATGCGAAAGAAATCACCTCTCTTCGACGACGCGTCCGGTTACCGCTTCAGCTTTCCGGCGAAGAGCTCGTCGAGCTCGCGGACAAGCCGCGACGGGGACACACGCCCCGCGTACACTTCCTCCATCCGCGCCTCGATCATGCTCCTGATCTTCGAATCGTCCCATATGCGTTTTTCCATCCGGTCCATCAACGCGTCGCGAACGCGCGAATGAAGGACGCGTTTTCGCTTCGCTTCGAGCAGGCCGCATCCCTCGAGATAACGGCGATGCTCCTCGATGCGATCCGCGATCTCTTCGATCCCTTTCCCCTCGAGCGCCGAGGCGAGGACGACCGGAGGCACCCACGCTCCGGGGGCGACATCCTTGATCCTCAGCGTATCCTCGAGCACGCGCGCCGCGCCGATCGCGCCGGGGTGATCGGCCTTGTTCATGACGAAAATGTCGCCGATCTCCATGAGCCCCGCCTTCATCGCCTGGACCCCGTCCCCCGATTCCGGAACGAGAATAACGACGACCGTGTGCGCCTTCTCCGCGATCTCGAGCTCCGACTGGCCGACGCCGACCGTTTCGATGAACACGAGGTCCTTGCCGAAGGCGTCGAGAAGATCGGCGACCTCGTCGGTGCAGTTCGATATCCCCCCGAGGCTCCCCCTGCTCGCGAGGCTCCGGACAAAGACCCCGGGATCGTCGGCGAGCTTCTGCATGCGGATCCGGTCGCCGAGGAGCGCCCCGCCGCTGAACGGGCTCGTCGGGTCGACGGCGATGATCCCGAGCTTACTCCCCTTGCTCCGGAAGAGCCGCGCGAGAATGTATACAAGGCTGCTCTTGCCCGCGCCCGGGGGCCCGGTGAAGCCGACCCGGTATGCCCCCTTCGCGAGCGGGAAAACGCCGTCCATGGCCGTTTCCGCCGCGGCGCCTCCATCCTCGACGATCGTGATGAGCCGCGCGGCGGCCGCCACGGAGCCATGCGAAAAATCGTCGAGCAGCTTCGCTATGTCGATATCGTTTCTCATGGGCCGGTCAGTACTCGATGCCCTTCCGCGCGGCGACGCCGCGGTTGTAATGGTGGCGAATCTCCTTCATCTCGGTCACCGTGTCGGCGAGATCCATCATCTCCCGGGGAGCGTAGCGTCCCGTGAGAATGAGCTCGAGGCGCTCGGGCTTCGCCCGCATGAACGAAAGCGCCGCCTCGAGACCGACGAGCCCGTAGGCGACTGCGATGTTGATCTCGTCGAGGATGAGCATGTCGAGCCCCTCTTCCCGCACGAGCTCTCCGGCGCGCCGCCACCCCCCCGCGGCAAGCTCCCGGTCGATCGGATCAGGATTCTTGGAATCGACGAACTCGTCCCGCCCGTGCTGCTCTATCGTGAAGCCGTCGAGTTTCTTTGCGGCCTCGAGCTCTCCGTAGAGCCGGCCCTTCATGAACTGTATCATCGCGACCCTCTTCCCATGCCCGATCGCGCGCAGCGCGGCCCCGAGGGCCGCGGTCGTTTTACCCTTTCCGTCACCGGTGTAGAGCTGGATCGTCCCCCGTTCGGTGCTGTTCATACGGGCCTCTCCTTCGAAGCGGACGGGACCCTGCCCGCCCGCGGTGACGCAACGTCATAAGGCTTTGGAGATTATATTAATTGAGCGAATTTGTCAATGGCGCACAGGGGGCCCGGAATCAGATGGTCGTCTGCTCGGCCGGGGCCTCGCTCGGCTGCTTGATAAGCGGAAGCGTTACGAGAAAGGTCGCCCCTTTTCCCTCGGAGCTCTGGACGGAAATGTTGCCCCCGTGGTCCTTCACGATCCGGTGCGCGAAGGCGAGCCCCAATCCCGAACCCTCTTCCTTCGTCGTGTAGAAGGGGGTGAAGATCTTGTATATCTGCTCGGTCGGAATTCCCTTGCCGTTGTCCGAGATCTGGATGCAAATGGTATCGCCGTCCTGCCACGTGCCCAGGCGGATGACCCCGCTGTCGCCGAGGGCTTCGACGGCGTTCTGGATGATGTTGAGAAAGACCTCGTGAATCTTCACCACGTCGAACTGGCTGCGGGGCAGATCGGGAGCGAGGCTCCTCAGAATCGAGACGTTGCGCTCCTCGAAATCCTTCTGGAGAAGCTGGCAGTTGTCCTCGATGACCTGGTTGATGTCCCCTTCCTCGAGCTTGATCTCGCTCACCTTCGACTGCAGGCTCTCGAGGTATCGCTCGAGCCGCAGCGCCTCGTTCATGATGATCTCGAGCTTGTCCCGGTCCGCGCCCGCGATCGTTTTCGACTGGAACAGGTTCCGGGCGAAACCGCCGATCGCGACGAGCGGATTCTTGATCTCGTGAATGACGGACGAGGTGAGCTCCCCCGAGATCGCGAGCCGCTCCGCCTTCATGATCCGCTCCTCGTACGCCTTGAGCTTCCGGTAGGTCGCTTTCAGGCTTTCGACGTTCTTCTTGAGCGATTCCTTGAGCTGCGCGGCCCGAAGCGACGTCGTCGCATGGCTCACGATCATCTCGAGCAGATGAGCGTCCTCGGCGGTGATCGCCTTGCCGGTGAAGATATTGTCGACGATCAAGAGCCCGATGCTGTCCTCGACGGTCGCGATGGGACAGATGCAGAAATCCTCGAGGCCGAGCGCCGAAGCGACGCGCAGGTCGGCTTCGGACTTGAGATCGTCCTTCTTCACGAACCGGACCTCGTGCATCCCCCTGATGATGACGCCCTCGATATCGTTGATGGCCATCGAAAGCTGGCTCGTGGCCTTGGTCAAAGGACTGTTGCGCAGGTAGTGGAGCTTCTGCCCCTTGCTCACGAGCTTGTCGAGGGACAGCGACTCTTCCTTCTCGAGAATCCTCCAGATGCTGTCCGCCTCTTCGGGCGAGGAGGGCCCGAGGGCGTACTTTCCGCGAAGCAGATCGAACTCCTGCCCGCGGAGAAAGGCGAAAGCCCGGTTGAAGCCGAGACCCTGCTTGGCCGTGATGACCGTGAGTATGGCGAGGATAATGTCCTCTTCCTTGTCGAGGTGGGTGATGATCTTGCTCACTTCGCCGAGGAGGTTCATGAGCTTGCTCCGGCGAATGACCTCCATATAAAGGTCTTCGACCTTTTTCGAGTACATGGAGGATCGAATGAGCGCATCCTCCATCGTTTCGAGAAGGGTGATATCGACCCACCGGCGCCCTTTCATGCGCTCCTTGAGCTGCTTGAAGAAAGGGCATTTGAAACAGCACTGGATGAGCTTCTCCTCGAGCCTCGGGAACACCCGGTCGCCGCACCGGTGGCCGGTGATCTCCCAGCACGGGGCGTTCTCCTGCCCGTGCGCCGGGCAATCTTTCTTCTCGCAGGAAAGAAACTCCCAGCAGTTGTTCAGCTTGCTCGAAGATCTATTCTCTTTCATGGCCGCAACCCTCGTCCGAAAGTAGCACGGGACCGGATAATTCGTAAAGCGGGAAATGCGGGATGCACGGCGGCTCCTTAACCTTCGACCGGCGCGGCTATCCGCGAACGGTCACTCCGCTTCAGCGGTACATCGATTTGATCGATCCCCAGGACTGGGATTCCGTCGCGGTCGTGCACGTGTTCGCCGCACCGGGCGTCGGATAACACCCCGATCCGGCGGGAACGCATGCCGCGGTGCACGGATTATAGGCGTCGAACACCACCCATACCGCGGGTGAATCGCTGCGCCTCCCGATCGCGCGGTCGTCGCGCGCAGCCGCCTCGGCAAAGGTGTAGCCGTCGACGACCGCCGTATCGGCGCCCGCGATGCGGTAGAGCGAGATGCGGTCACCCGTGTTGTTCAGGCTGAGCCCGTACACGGCGAAACCGTTCGCCTCCTCCCAGGCCCTCGAATCGCTCCCGTACACGATTCGCAGGGCCCCCGCCCCCAGGACGCCCGAGAAACCGTACCTCCACACCGGTCTTCCTTCGCCGTCGGAGAGCCGGTAGCCGGCCAGATCGACGGCGGCCTTTCCGAGATTGATGATCTCGACCCATTCGTCGTCCCGCGAGCTCAAGGCGCCGTCACCGTCCCAATCCCTCGCGGGATCGGCCATGATCTCGTTGATTGCGAGCTGAGCCGCGCAATCGGAAAAGCGCGGAATTGCAGTTATCGAAAAAAGAGCGAGGAATAAACAAAAACGGAATATCTTCCTCATCATCGTCCTCCCTTCATCAACACCCCGGAAAAATATTCCTTCGCGGGGTCGTGCATGGTGCCGCCGTGCATAACCCGTCGAGCCGG
>Ga0315286_10007552_pt1 | contig 10654 bp, 9 predicted proteins | sample YL17G10_0_MG_FD_205038 | JGI IMG/M metagenome (GOLD analysis project Ga0315286, IMG submission 205038) | Sediment microbial communities from Yellowstone Lake, YNP, Wyoming, USA - YL17G10_0 | ecosystem: Environmental > Aquatic > Freshwater > Lake > Sediment | place: USA: Wyoming | collected...
CCCCTGACGGGCGCGGCACGCGCGTTCGGCGGCGTCCGTTTCGGTCGTTTGGGCTGTTTCTCGGCCATTTGGGGATGAATTTAACAAAGACGCCGCGGATTGTCAAAATCGGCTCGGAGGACAGCACTCTCCCTCCTGGAAGAGTTTTACACGCCACTCAGCCGGCCGCGGAGGGGCCTCAGGCATCGTCTCCGTTCGCTGGGGTGATTTTTACGGCTTCCCGGGCCGGATTCGATGGGAGGAGTCCGCGTATCCGTCCCGGGAAGTCCAAATCACCGCTTTATGCTCCCTTCGACGATACCCTCAGCCCCATATTCCTCGGCCTCCTCCGGGCACCGCCCCCTCGACATCGTCCTAACCCGCTCCATCTATTCTCATCCGACACGCTGCCCGGCTATACTCTCCCAATGTCGGGGCTCGGCTGTCCTCCTCGCCGCAAATTAAAAGGTTCTGGGCTCGTTCAGATACATAGGTGACACCCCCGGCGGAAAGGTGTAGGAATAGAAGGGGAGCCGTTTCCCCCTAAACGCCCCTCGGGGGAATGGCGTATTCTCGTATGGACGAACAGAAGAGGCCCGCCGTGGAAGAGAAAGAGATCATCGAAGGATGTTTGCGGGGGAGCCCCGTTTCCAGCCGGGCGATGGTCGAAGCTTACGGGAACCTGGTCATGTCCGTGGCCCTCAACGTCGTCGGGAACAGGCAGGACGCCGAGGACGTCTGCCAGGAGACCTTCATCCAGGTTTTCCGTCATCTCGACCGGTACGATCCGACGAGGAACTTCAGGACCTGGCTTCTGACCATCGTCTATAGGAGGTCGATCGACATGATCAAGAAGAAACGGCGCTTTTCCGAATTTACGGCCCGGGCCCGGTACGAGCCGGCCGTCGCCGAACGGGGAGGAAATCCTCATTCCGCCGACCCCGAGCCGCTTCCCTCGGCCCTCCTGACCAAGCTCTCGCCTAGGGAAAGGACGGCGCTCTGCCTCTGGGCCAACGAGGGCTACACAGCCCGGGACATCTCCGAGGTCCTCGAATGTTCGGCCTCGACGGCCCGCGTCTATCTCTTCAACGCCCGCCGGAAGATCAAAGCCTTATTGGAGAACGATCATGGCCTTTTGCAGAATGGTTGATCTTATCTACGCCGCCTTGCCCCTCCGTCCGCTCCGGGCTTTTCTCATCCGGAGCCACATGGACAGCTGTCCGCGCTGCCAGTCCCGGCTTCTCAGCCGGGCGGAGGCGGGAAGGCTTTTCGTTTCCCCGGGCGCTGTCGGAATGCCCGCGGACCTGTGGGGGAGGATCACCTTCCAAACGGAGCGTGCGACTGCGGTTCCGGAAGCGCTGCCGGTCCCCGCGGGCGCGGGCTGGCGATGGGCCACTGCCGCAGCGACTGCGGCCGTCGTCGCCGTGACCGGCTTCTGGCTTCTGCGGGAAATCGACCGGCCGGGCTTTGGCCCCAGTCTCGTCGGTGCGGCCGACCGCTTCCAGATCGATTACGTCAACGTCGGCGGCGCGCCCGCCCAAACCTTCGTTTACCAGCCCCAGGGGACGGACACCGTCTTCGTCTGGGCCATAAAAAATCCTTGATGGGAGGGGTGATATGAAAAAAGCGCTTCTATTTTTGGTCACGGGAGTTTTCGTCGGGCTGGGAGCGGCGGCGCTCGCCTCAGCGGCAGGGAGCGATGACGGAGGGCAAAGTGCCAGGATGGCTCCCTCCGGATTCGAACTGAAGATGCGGATCCTCGAAGGCAGCCGGGAAAAACCCACCGATCCCGCCAAGCCCGTCACATCCTCGTTCCTGAAATTCTTCAATTTCATCAATTTCGACACAGAGGCGGACCTCGCGGCTGAGCAGCAGCTCAAGAAAGTCTACAACCTCAAGGACGTCAGCCTTTTGACCGAAGCCGCCCTCGTCTGGGAGAAAGGGAAGACCGAGAAAGCCTTACACATGTTCCGGCTGAACGGACAGGAATACCTGGTCATGGTCACGCCCGGCCGGCTCCCCGAGCGCAACCATTTCCGGATCGAGGTCTTCGAGCAGAGTCGCGAAAATAAGACTAATCTGCTGGATACCGAGTTCTCGCTTCCCGATAAAAACGCGGCCGTATTCGGCTTTGAGGACACCGAGCTCAAGCTGCATTTCATCTCTCTCAGAGTCACCCGCTGGAGCGGCGAGCAGGCCGGCGCAGGCGGAGGCTTCGGCGGGGGAGTCGGGGGCGGAGCCCAGGGCGGCGGCAAGGTCATGCCGCCCAAGCTCATCAAGGAAGTCGATCCGGTCTATCCCGCGGACGCGAGGAAAGCCGGGGTCGAAGGCGTGGTCATCCTGGAAGCGACCACGGACCTTTATGGCCGGATCGCCAACGTCAAGGTCCTGCGCAGCATCCCTGCCCTCGACCAAGCGGCCATGGATGCGGTCAATCAGTGGGTTTACGAGCCCATGATCATCGACGGGAAACCGCGGCCGGTCGTGTTCACGGTGACCGTTAAATTCAAGCTCGACGACCAGAAAAAGCCCGCAGGCGGGGGAGTTATCGGCGGAGTCCAAGGCGGCGTGTCCACGGGTGTCGGGGGCGGCGTGTCTGGAGGCGTCGAGGGCGGCGTCAAAGGCGGAGTAGCCGGAGGAGTTACGGGCGCCCAGGAGCTCAAAAAATTCGAAGGGGACGCCGTCCGGGCCGTTGGCGACATCCAGCCTCCCAAGCTCATCAAGGAAGTGTTTCCCAAGTACCCCGAGGTCGCCCGGCAGGCTCGGGTCGAGGGCATCGTCATCCTCGAGGCCAAGACCGACGAAGAAGGAAGCGTCATTGATGCCAAGGTCCTGAGGTCAATCCCCATTCTCGACCAGGCGGCCATCGACGCCGTCAAGCAGTGGAAGTATGAACCCTTGTTCGTTGCCGGGAAAGCCCGGAAGGTCATCTTCACCGTGACCGTCCGCTTCATCCTCGACGAGGGCAGCAAGAAGTACGTCATGAAGAAGTTCGCCCAGGGCGCGATCCGGGCCGAGAACGACATCAAGCCGCCGAAGCTCATAAAGGAAGTCGCCCCCGTCTATCCGGAGGTCGCACGGGTGGCCATGATCGAAGGCGTCGTTATCCTCGGCGTCAAGACCGACGAGGAAGGCCAGGTCAAGGACCTCTTTATTCTGCGCTCGATACCCCTCCTCGACCAGGCGGCCATCGACGCCGTCCGGCAGTGGGTCTACGAGCCGATGATCGTCGACGGTAAGGCCGTTCCTGTCGTCTTCACGGTGACGGTCCGCTTCCAGCTCAAGTGAAGCGGACAGAATCCGGCCGGGCCGGAGGGCGAACACGCCGGGGTTATGATGAATAGCCCGGGCTAGAACGTCCGGAAGATATTGAAACCGATCCGGAAACGTTCGAAGAAACCGCCGCTGCTCAAGTCGCCGCCGGGGACGAACTGCGACGTCGTCAACCCGAAGGCGTTGGTCGCAAAGAACTGAAAAACATGCTTGCCGATCTTTTTTTCTAGCCCTAACCCCCAGCCGTTTTCGGCGTCCTTGTAGCCGGCCAGGACCGGAACCCATTCGACGATGAGCGATAAATCGTTAAGGACCATGTAGCGCGCCCCTAGGCCGAGGGAGAATGTCCCCTCGGGATCGAGGGCCCAATGGTTGGTGTTCGACGCGAAGGCCGGCACGGCCATGACGGAAAAGCGGCGGGTAACCTGGTGAGAGAGGCTGAGCGCGGCGCTAATCTTGACGCTATCTTCGCCTTCGGTCGCCAGGCTCAGGCCGCCGTGCAAGACGGCAGAGAAGGGAAGGCGTGCCGCCCGTCCCTGTTCGGTGATGGTCCAGTCGGCCGAGAACTCGAACTCCTTGTGCCAGCGGGCCCGGCCCGCCGTAACCGCCAGGTTGTCCGTGATCCCGTAGCCGAAGCTGACCAGGATGTTGGCATAGCTGTCGAGGCCGAACAGTTCGCTGAAGCCCGCGTCCACCGGTTCGGAGAAACGGTGGGAGATCCGCAGCAGGAAATCCCCCTTGTTCGGCGTCGTGGTGGTCGGGAGATTGACCAAACGCGTCCCCCAGAAGGCGAGTTTGTCGTAGGGCTGCTTGGGGGCCGTCTTCTCCGGGGCAGTCTGCTCGCCATGGACCGCTTCTCCGCCCGGTGAGCTCATGGCGGTCCCGTCAATAGGATGCTGGTTTGGCCCCACGAGCCAGGCCTCGATGATCTGGAGTTCCGCCGCAGCCAGGGCTTTTGGGGGGGGCATGCCGTTTCCGGCGATATCTTTGCCTCTCCGGACCTTCTTCAGGAGGTAGCTCGAACCGGGCGAATTCGTGTCGATAATTTTCAGGGAGGGAACTTCCCGGCTCGGAGCATCGAGGATGGCGACGACGTTAGCCGGCTCGAGGTTCAGCCCCTTGGGGGGATGCTTCCCTTTATGACAACCTGTGCATCTTTTCTGGAACAGTCCTTTGACGCCATCGGGGATCTCCATTGCGGCCCAGGCTCCGCCCGCCAGGGCCAGGAGAAACACGATAAGCAGCGCGGACAATCGTTTCATTCTTTCCTCCTTGCGGCCGGGGGATCTCATCCGCTCCGGTCCGGACAACGACCTAATTATTGACGAGCATTCCCGTCCCGGCTCAGTGCGCCGGGGCGCAAATCCTAATACTTCCTATTGCATTTTCGAGTAGTCGAGCTCGGACCCCCTCAAGCTGTGGGGGATGAGGAAGATCAACAGTGTAACGAGAGACGCCGCCAGCACGAAGGGCCGCGCCGGTTTCCCCTTGCGTCCGGCGATGAGGGCGACGATCCAGAACAGGAAGGCGATGAGGGTCTTGTTGTCCGTCAGGTCCATGCCCAGAGGGAAGCCGCTCCAGGCGACGCCGAAGGCGAACTTCTGCATGAGCGGCCCGAGGACGAAGCCCCCGACGAAGAGCAGGCCGACCGCCCAGAGTACCAAGCGCCGGGGGTTGCGCTTCTTGTCGAGCGCGGCCAGACCGGCGGCCGTCGAGAAGAGCATCGCCGCGAATATGACGAGCACGTGGGGGATGAAGACCCAGGCCGGAACGGGGTCCTTGAACCGGATGACCACGGCATCCTCTCCCGTGATGGCGGTGGCCACGTATCCTGCGGTCAGGGACACTTTATAGGCCAGCTTCCCCGCGGCCGGCTGCTTGGGCAGGCGTCCGACGAGATTTTCGCCCTCCCGGACGAGGGGCACACGCGTCCAGGAGTCCTCGGTCTTATACCGCTTGTAATCGAGGTAGCCTTCAAGCGGCGCCGGCGCGGGGACGGCGACCTCGGCAAAGTCGCGGACGGTTTCGGCGGTTCGCGGCAGTCTGTATTTGATCTTGGTCCCCTCCACGACGACCTTCCCCCGCAGGGGGTGGGTTGGGCCCGTCTTCCGCTGATAGACGGCGGAACCGAGGGTGATGACGACGGCCAGAAACCAGAACATGAGTTTCTTCATAATGGACCTACTCTTTGATCTCGATCGAGCCGAGGACGGCCGACCCCTTGATGAAAAGCGTCCCCGTTTTCTCGGCGTCGGGGATCGTCTTTTTGTGACTGTCCATCGAACCGAGGACTGGCGTCCCCTCGAGGACGACCTGCCACTCGTGCGGCACGGTGAGCTCGATGTTGCCCAGGACTACGGACAGAAGGAGTGTCGCCTGGCCGCCGGCGAGGCGCGCTCCGCGGAAATCGACTTCGGCCGAGCCGAGGACGACGTCGGCTTTGCCGCCCTTGAAGTTCTGGGACTCGACCTTGCGCGAGGTTCCCGAGAGGACCTGGCTGATGGCCAGGTCGTCGGCGGTCATTTCATTGATTTTTTTTTTGTCGGGATGCCAGGCCGGGCGGATAAGGATCCAAAGACCGACCCCTATGATGGCCAGAGGCCAGACGAAGTGCCAGACCGTTTGGTCGAAGATCCGCAACCGGACGAGCAGGAAGAAAGCCCCGAAGAGGATGAAGAACACGCCGGCCCCTACGTTCTCGAAATTGTTACTGAGGAGGATGGAAATACCGATGAGGATAAAGACAACGGGCCAGTAGCGTCCGACGAGGTCGCCGAAATCCAGTCTGTGCATCTGATCGAGCAGGAAGAGGACGCCCAGGACGATGAGCAAAAGGCCCCAGAAAATGCGGCCATGGGTTTTACGTTCGCTCATTTTTCCCTCCGTTCCCGTCTAGGATACCACACCGGCCACGGCCCTGTAAACGTGCCTAGGGGCGGCTCAGAGCCGTCGTATATTCATGCCGCCGCTCGCTTCGATGACGGCTCCGGTCGAGTAGGCGAGGTCGCCCCGGGCCAAAGCGGCCACCGCCCGGCCGACGTCTTCGGGGAGGCCCCAGCGTCCCTGGGGGACGAGGCCGCCGGCGATGAGGCAGTCGTATTTGGCCTTGACCCCGGCGGTCATGTCCGTGGCGATGATCCCCGGCCGGACCTCGTAGACGTTGATGCCCTTAGCCGCTAGCGCGTCGGCGAAGAGGGCGGCGGTCATGCTCAAGGCCGCCTTGGAAACGCAGTACTCGGCCCGCGAGGTCGAAGAGACGACGGCGGAGATGGAGGTGATGAAGATGATGGATAGCGGCGCTCCCGCGCGCGCGGGCCTACGCCCGGCCATCCTCCTCGCTGCATTCTGGGTCAGGAAGAACGGCCCCCGGGCGTTGATGGCGAGGAGCCGGTCGTAGCTTTCCGGTGCCGTCTCCAGGATGTCGACGCGCTTCGCCGGGGCGACGCCGGCGTTGTTGACCAGGACGTCGATCGCGCCGAATTCCCCGAAGGCCGCGTCGAGCATTCGGTCGTGGTCCTCGAGCCGGGCAATGTCGCCCTCGATGGGCAAGAACCGCCGGCCGAGCTTTTCGACTTTCTCTTTGACTTCGAAGAGCCCTTTCTTCCTGTTCCGGGGGTTGAAGACGATGTCGATCCCGGCGATGTCGAAACCCTCATGCGCCAGCGCCAGGACGATGCCCCGGCCGATGCCCTGTCCCGCGCCCGTGACTACGGCGGCAGGGGCCCCGGTCTTACCAAGACCGGGACTGCCGGTTTCCAGCACCGGCACTGCAAAGCCGGTGGGAGGCCCGGCCCCGTGCTTTGCCCGGGGGTCCGTTTTCGCAGTACTCGCCCGTGCATATAAACCACGGGCGTGTAAAGCCGTGGGCGGCGATTTCCGCTCCTTCTTGGCCAAACTACTCCTCCTCGACGATGATCCCGTCCTTCATGAAATCGTTCCAGACCGTCTCGAACCAGCCCTCCGCCGGAGGCAAGGGCCGGACGGGGACCCACCGCTTGCAGACCCGCTCTTTTTTATCGAGCCAAACCTCGAGGATGTTTCCGCTGACAAAGTCGGACGGCTCGGCCAGGGAAAACGCCCAGCGCTCCCCGAGACCGGGGTGAGGTTTGCTGCCGGACGGGTCGGGGACAAGGGCGGATCCTCGGCTCTTCCCGCCCCTTTCGAGATATTCGCCCACGGCCTCAAGATAGACGGCGTGGGTCAAGGCAAGGTCCAGGGCCTTGAACGCTTTCGGCAAGTCCCGGCCCGAAGGAACGCGTGCTTCCCGCCGGGCCCTGAGCCACAACTCCCGGGCCGCCGTCTTTGCGGTCCGGACCTCTTCCGGATCTCTGACCGCGGCGCCGCAGGCCGACATCCGCTGCCGGACCTCGGCCAGGCAGGACTCCGTCGAGATCGCCCGCCCGTCCTTTCGGCCGATCATAGCCCGGGCCTGTTCGCTTTTCGCCAGGACTTGTGCCTTGGCCGTGCCGACGAATGCGGCGATGGACATCGGCCGCTCCGCCGAACGTCGGGCGATGAACAGGGCCGCTCGGGCGCTTCCTACCTGCCCGGCGTTGAGCGCCGAGCCTCCCGGCCGGGTGACGCCGTGGGTGCCGCAGACCTCGCCAACGGCGAAGAGGTGGCGGACCGTCGATTCCCACCATATAGACACCTTGAATCCGCCGTTGTTGTGCTGGGCGCAGACAGCGACCTCGAGCGGCTCGCGGAATAGGTCGATGCCGCGGGACTTGTAGAGGTCGACGGCGGGACGGTTCATCTTCAGAAGCCGGGCGATGGGCGCCGCCTGCAGGGCGCCCGATCTTTCAAGATAGGCGTAGGCTTCCGGGGCGAGCAGGCGAGGCTCGAACGGCTCGAGCTTGCCGCCGCCGTCGGGGTTTCGCCTGAAGTCGAGGAAGACCCGCCGCCCCTTGAGGACCGTTTCTTCATAAACAAGGATGTCGATGAGCGACGACCCGCCGTCGGCCGCTTTTCGCGGGTCGAAGGGCCATTGGTATCCTTTGAGAAAAACAGCCGTCGCCAGCCGTCCCATGTCCGGGAAATAGTCGTTGAGGAATTCCCGCTCGTCGCCGCCGCCGGCGTCAGTCGAGATGTACCGCGGCACGACCTGCTGGTAGGTGCCGGAAACGTTCCAGCGATATTTCACGGAGGCCAATCCGTACTGGGACTCGGTCAGGTTCTGGGCTATGGCGCCCGTCTCGAAAAGAAGGCCATGCGAGCCGGTCTGGCTCTCGGGATAGACCGAATGCTCGTACATCCCTCCGGGTCCGCCCGTCGCCATGACGACGTTCGTGGCGTTGAAGAGGACGAAGCCGCAGTTTGCCGAGGACAACTTCTTCTTGTCCAGGGCCACGGCCCCGATGACTCGTTTCGCCGCGCCCGTGCCCTCCGTCAGCAGGGCGATCACTTCGTGGCGGTCGAAGATGCGGACCTTCCGCCGCCGGACCTCCGCGGCCAGGGCCCGGAACATGAGTCGGGAGGTCAACGGCCCGGCCGACGTCGCCCGCTGGCGCGGGTCGTGGTCGGTCTTGTACCCGACGTAGGCCCCGAAGCGGTCGTGCGGGAAGGGGACGCCGAGACCGACGAGGTGGAAGAAGGCCTCGGGTGAACCTTGGGCTTCGGCCAGGGCGATGTCGCCGTGCATGGAGCCGCCGGCGGCGAGATCGCGGGCCATGTCGAACGCGGAGTCGGGGCGGTCTCCGGCGAGAGAGAGCTTGTAGTAGGTCTGCTTGTCCGAGCCGGAGTTGGCCGACGTTCCGGCGCCGAAGCGGTCGGTAACGACGGCGACGTCGGTCTGCCCGAACTGGTGGAGGCGGACCGCGGCGTTGAGCCCCGCCGCCCCACTGCCGACGACGAGCGTGTTCAGGGAATACACCGGATAGGCCGTGCGGCCGACCCGGATGACCGATCTCTTCATGCTCGGCGACCTCTCGTTCCTGCGGCTAAATTATCCCAACTCGCCTTCCGCCGTCAAACCGCCCGCCGGCCGAGCCCGGTCGGGACGCCAAAACCCTGCCGGGGCTATGGGGCGAGGAGCGATTCGACGCGGCCGACGTCGAGCCCTTCGAAATCGCGGACGGCGAGGTGGGCCCGGCCGAGCTCGCGGCGCGTGTGCGTGGTCGTGACGCCGACAACCTTCATGCCGGCGGCCAGGGCCGATTCGAGGCCGGGGTAGGAGTCCTCGAAAGCGACGCACCGGGCGGCGGGGATACCGATGGCCTCGGCCGCTTTGAGATAGAGGTCCGGGGCCGGCTTTCCCCGCAGGACCTGGCCGACGTCGACGAGAGCCTGGAAGTAGGGCCGCAGACCCGCCTCATCCAGGGCGAAATCGAGGTTCACCCGCGGCGCGGCCGTGGCTACGGCCGCCGGAACCCCGCGGTCGGCGAGCTTGCGCAGGAACGCGACAAGACCACGGGCCGGTTCGACATGGCCCTTGTAGATAGACCTGTAGAAAGCTTCCTTTTCCTCGGCCCAGGCGATGACCTCGGCCTCGGACAAGACGTGGCCATAGAGGCCCATGAAGATCTCCCGGTTGACCCGGCCGAAAAGGTGGTCCTTGAAGTGCCGGGTGTCGAACGGGACGCCGTGCTTCCGGGCGAACGTCTTCCAGGCCAGGACATGGTATTTCCTGTTGTCGACGATGACGCCGTCCATGTCGAAGACGGTCCCGAACGTAGCCCTCATGAGACTCCGTAGACCTCGGCGTCGCGGACGGCACAGCCCGTTCTCCTGCCCTGCCGGAGAGAGTGGGAACAGAGCGAGCAGGTCGTGCAGACTTTGCGCGGGTCGAGACGCCCCCGCGCGGCCAGGTCCCTGGCGAAATCCGGGTAGGCCAGGGCGCCGCGACCCAGGCCGATGATGGCCGTCCGGCCGGACGCGACCATGGCCGCTCCGACTCCCGGCCCGAAGGCGCGGAGCCAGGAGTAACCGGCGCCGACGAAGGCCGTCCCCGGCGAAAAGCGCTGGAGCTCGGAGGCGATCCGGAGATGGCGGGCGACCCCTTCGAGGGGGTGCTCCTCGGGGAGCTTTCCGCCCGGAACGGGCTCGTCGAACGGACGGCCGAAGTGTGGCTTCCAATAAGGGATGCCCAGCGAAACCGAGAGGAGGCCGACACCGGCCCGGGCGAGCAGCGAAACGAGCGCCTTCGTCTCTGCCAGGTCGATCGCTCCCGGCGCGTCGGGATCCATCCCGAACCCGAAAGGGAAGGGGACGGTGTCGGAGGCGGATATGCGGCAGGTGACGAGGAGCCCGGGCGCCTCCTGCCGTATGAGACGGACGGTTTCGAGGAGGAGCCGCGTCCTGTTTTCGAAGGGACCGCCGTAGCGGCTTCCCGTCCGGTTGAAGGCGGCCAGGGTCTCCGAGACGAGGTAGCCGTGGCAGGCCTTGACGTCGACGCCGTCGAAGC
>Ga0315286_10007555_pt1 | contig 10653 bp, 10 predicted proteins | sample YL17G10_0_MG_FD_205038 | JGI IMG/M metagenome (GOLD analysis project Ga0315286, IMG submission 205038) | Sediment microbial communities from Yellowstone Lake, YNP, Wyoming, USA - YL17G10_0 | ecosystem: Environmental > Aquatic > Freshwater > Lake > Sediment | place: USA: Wyoming | collected...
CAGTGCTCTGTGCAAGGGGTGGCATCGGCAAGCGCGAGCTTGCCGCTGGTTGGCCCGTCCGCCATCGGCAAAGCCTTCGGCCTTGCCGCTGCCACCCGACTATCGCTTCGTCTTGGACGAGGTATCCACGATGCTTCGAATCGTTGCCAAGTCCACCTGTATCTTCGGAGGATCACCCAGTTCCGAAACCACCAGATCGGCCTCCTGGAAATCCTCGTCCTCGGTGTAGCCATTGGTCGTTACGACGCAGCGCATCCCAGCCCCTTTGGCGGCGAGCAGGCCGTTGCGGTTGTCCTCGACGACCACGCACTCTGTGGGTCTAAGGTGCAGTCGCTCCAGCACGAGCTTGTAGATTTCCGGGTCGGGCTTCTTCTTCGACACGACATCGCCGGCCAGGATCACATCGAACTTCGCTTTGCGCTCGGGACCGAGCAGCCGCTCCACCACAGTATGAACGGCCCTTTCGTTGGAGGTCGAGCAGACGGCGAGCTTGACGCCAGCCGCGATGGCTTCGTCCACGAGTCGGGCGACGCCCGGCCGCAGCGGAAGCTCCCCGGACTCGATGATCTGCGTGTAGTAGTCGGTCTTGAGCTTGTGAAGCTCCTTGATCAAGCCGTCCTTGTCGCTCGTGCCGGCGGGCCAGGAAGTCCGATCGAAGAAGTGCTTCATCCGCTCCTTGCCCCCGCCGATTCTCACAAGCTCCTTGTACAGGGCCGCGTCCCACTCGAAATCATAGCCCTTCATCGCAAACGCCCGGTTGAAAGCGATGCGATGCCCATCCCGCTCCGTCTCGGCCAAAACACCATCACAATCGAAGATCAACGCCTTGAGCTCGCCTGCCATGTGCCCCTTTGGATTTACGATTTACTATTTGGTATTTACTATTGAAAGAGAAGACGCCTCATTCCCATCATCCGCCCGGCCGGCAACGCCCATTCGTAAATCGTAAATCCTCACGCTTTTCCCGCACTGCCGAACAGCTTGATATTCCCGGCAATGTCCTTCTTCATCTCATCGAACTGGGCTTTGATGACCTTGAGAGGATCGTACTGGGTGTTGTGCGCATTGTGGTAGCCGACGAAACCGTCGATGAAGGCGTACTTGATCTGGGTGGAGATGTTGACCTTCGCGGCGCCCAGGGCGATGCACCTTCTGAAGACCTCATCGGAAAGACCTGTGCCACCGTGCAGGGCGATGGGCACCCGCGTTTTCACCGCAACCTCCTCCAGGATGTCATAAGCAATCTTGGGCTCTCCTTTGTAGATGCCGTGGGCGGTGCCGATGGCCGGTGCGAAGCAATCCGGCCGGACCTTGGCACAGAATTCCACCGCCTGGCGAGGGTCCGCCAGATGCGAATCCTGCTCCTTGACGTGGATTTCATCCTCGACGCCCACGATGGCGCCCAGCTCGGCCTCGACGGTGACGTCCCTGGGCCGGGCCATGGCCACCACCTGCCGGCTCAAGGCCAGATTCTCCTCGAACGGTTTGGCCGAGGCGTCGATCATGACCGAGGTCCATCCGGCCTCGATACATTCCTGGATGAGGCCCAGGTCCTTGCAGTGGTCCAGGTGCAGTGCGACAGGCACCTTCGACCTGCCGGCCAGCTCCCTCACCCACCCTGCCAGGGTCCGGCTGCCCCAGAACGTGACCGTTTTGGCCGACGTCTGGAGAATGACAGGGGCATCGAGCTCCTCGGCCGCCTGTACGGCCGCCTTCGTGGAGTTGTAGTCCAGGACGTTGAAAGCACCAACGGCGTACCGGCCTGCCGCCGCTTTCGACAGCATCGTTCTCATGTTTTCGAGTGCCATAGGCGCCAAGATAGCCGGATAGCTTCGGGTCTGCAACCGCCACAAGGACCATTCCGCTCTCGGCCGCCGCGAGGGCCGGGGACATCTGTCACCCACCGCTCAGTTCTTTCCTACATTCAAATCAGGGAAAAAGTGTTTGCTCGCCGGGTCCGAAAAGACTACAATTCTACAAGGCTAATCTCAATCCATAAGGATTGATAGCTGAAAGGAGTCACGAGATGGCCAGATCGAATACCAAGGGATCGTGGACAAAAGACGATGTGAAGCAGCTTAAGAAGCTGTTTCCCGATCGCCCGACAGCGGAGGTCGCCGTGAAACTCGGCCGTCCCACCGAAGCCGTCAAGAAGAAGGCGTCGAGAATGGGATTGAAGAAGTCCAGAAGGTATATGAAGTCCCTCGGCCGAACGTAGCGATGGGCTTCTTCTCCCGTCGCCGCGCCGCCTTGAAGTACGTTGACCAGGGAGATGCCCGACAATTTGGCTGAGTCTCATCCCTGCGGCCTCAGAGATTTGAGTCCGGGGCCCGTGCGGGCGGCGATTGGTTTTTGCGCTTTCGAATGCGACTTTTGCACGTCCTGTCGGAATCAGATCATGACCTCACGAGAGCGTGTCCTGTCATCGCTGGACCATCAGGAGCCCGCGCGCGTCCCCGTTGACTTTTCGGGGCACCGCTCGTCCGGCATTGCCGCACTGGCCTATCCGAAGCTCAGACGGTCTCTGGGCCTGCCACCCGCTCCCATTCGCGTCTACGATGTCGTCCAGCAACTGGCCGTCGTGGATGAGGACGTGCTCGAGCGGTTTGGCGTCGATACGGTCGAGCTGGGGCGGGGCTTCGCCCTGCAACCGGCGGATTGGACCCCTTGGACGCTGCCGGATGGTACGGCCTGCTTCGTGCCCGCCTGGACCCGCATCGAGCGACAGCCGGACCGCTGGGTGATACGATCCCAAGACGGGACAATCCTCGCACACATGCCCGATGGGGCATTGTACTTCGAGCAGACTTACTTTCCGCTGGCGGATGGAAGAGGTCCGAGCACCGTTCGCGAAGCCCTCGACCAGACTATGTGGACGGCCATTGCCAGTCCGCCCGGTCCGGTCGACACCGAGGCCCTCCGCCGGGGCGCCGAGCGGCTCCGGGCCGGCACCGGCAAGGCCATCATCGGCCTGTTCGGCGGCAACCTCTTCGAGATCGGCCAATTCTGCTATCGCAACGACCAGTTCATGATGATGCTGGCCGGCGAGCCGAAAAAGGCCCACGCGTTCCTCGACGAGCTTATGGAAATCCACTTGGAGAAGCTGGACCGCTTCCTCGGCGCGGTCGGGCAGTCCATCGACATCATCCTGTTCGGCGACGATCTCGGCATGCAGACCGGGCCGATGATATCGCCGCGGATGTACTGCGAGTTCTTCAAGCCCCGCCACCAGTTGCTGTGGACCCGCGCCAAGGAACTGGCCGGCGTTAAGGTCATGCTCCACTGCTGCGGCGGCGTTCGAGAGCTTCTGCCGCATTTGATCGAGGCCGGCATGGATGCCATCAATCCCGTCCAGATCAGTTGCCGGGGGATGGATGCCGCGGAGCTCAAGGCCGAGTTCGGCAAGGACATCACCTTCTGGGGCGGCGGCTGCGATACGCGGGACGTTCTGGCCAACGCCACGCCCAAACAGGTTGCCGAACACGTCCGGCGGCAGGTCCAGACCCTCCGGCCCGGCGGCGGTTTCGTCTTTCAACAGGTGCACAACGTCCTGGCCAACGTGCCTCCCGAAAACATCATAGCCATGTTCGATGCGGTCAACGCTTGACAATCGTGCCCATCCTCGCTATCCTCACGCTATTGACTTCGTGTAGCTTTTTTAGATTCTCGCTTTGCGTGTGGAGGCTGCGTTGAGAGTTCTGTCGGGCATCCAGCCGTCAGGCCGACTGCACATCGGCAACTACTTCGGCGCCATGCGCCAGCATTTGGAGATGCAGGCCAAGCATGAGTGCTTCTATTTCATCGCGGACTACCATGCTTTGACCAGCAACCCGTCGCCGCAGGCGGTGGCCGAGTACACGCTGGCCGTGGCGATGGACTACATGGCCCTGGGGCTCGACGCCGAAAAAACGGTCTTCTGGCGGCAGTCGGACATGCCGGAAGTGACCGAGCTGACTTGGCTGCTGTCGTGCGTGACCCCGATGAGCTTGCTGCAAAAGTGCGTCAGCTATAAGGACAAGATCGCCCAGGGTCTGAGCCCCAACCACGGTCTGTTCGCCTACCCCGTCCTCCAGGCGGCGGATATCCTGATCTTCCAATCGGACCTGGTGCCCGTCGGGGCGGACCAGAAGCAGCACATCGAGGTGACCCGCGACATCGCGATGCGGTTCAACAACGCCTATGGCGAGGTCTTCAAGATCCCGGAAGACCACATCATCGAGTCCGTGGCCGTGGTGCCGGGAATCGACGGCCGCAAGATGAGCAAAAGTTACGGCAACACGATCGAGATTTTCGAGCCGGAAAAGAGCATCCGGAGCAAGGTCATGAAGATCGTGACCGATTCCACGCCGGTCGACGCGACCAAGGACCCGGATAAGTGCAACGTGTTTGCCCTGCTCAAGCTGTTCGCCCCGGCACAGGAATTGGCCGAGTGGGGCCAGCGGTATCGGGCGGGCGGCATGGGCTACGGCGAGGCCAAGAAACGGCTGGCGGAACTGGTGATCGAGCATTTCAAGCCCTACCGGCAGAAAAGGGCCGAGCTGGAGGGCAATCCGCAGATCGTGGATGCCATGCTCAAGAAAGGGGCCGAGCGGGCAAGAGCGGTCGCCTCGCCGACCCTTTTGGCGGCCCGAAAGGCCATAGGTCTGGGAGAACGAAGATGAATGAGAAGCTCGTTACCGTGGCACGATACAGCGACTACATAACGGCGGATTTGGCCCGGCAATTGCTCGAGGACGAGGGGATCGAGGCCTTCGTCATGGGCCAGAACGTGGGCAACGTCTACTCCGGCGTGCCCGTGGCCATCGACATCGAATTGCAGACGCGCGAAAGCCAGGCCGAAGAAGCCCGGAAGGTCATAGAGGCCCGCGAGCAGGAAAAGCAAGGGCTGGGAGAGGACGAGGATCTGGAGCTGGACGAAGACCTCGGAGACGAGCAGGAGCCCGATCAGGCTCAGGACGACGAGCGGGAGTGACCTTTGGCCGACTATCGCGTTAACCTCGACATCTTTGCCGGCCCCCTTGACCTGCTGCTGTATCTCGTCCGCAAGGAAGAGGTGGATATCTACGATATTCCGCTGGCCAAGATCACCGACCAGTATTTGCGATACCTCGAAATGCTCAAGCAGCTCGACGTCGATTTGGCCGGTGATTTTCTGGTCATGGCGGCGACGCTGATGGAGATCAAGTCGGCCATGCTGCTGCCGAGGGCCGAGCCGGAGCAGATGGCACAGGAGGAATCGGGCGATCCCCGGGCGGAGCTCATTCGCCAGCTCCTGGAATACAAAAAGTTCAAGGACGCCGCCAACCTCCTCGACGCGGCGGCCGAGCAGCAGCAGGAGCGATTCGGCCGGCCCGCCAGTCTCATCAGCCGGCTGGTTCCGGACGCCGAACCGGAGGTGGACATGGATCGGGTCAGCATCTGGGACCTGCTCGAAGCCTTCGACTCGGTCTGCAAGGCCATCGGCACGCAGGCGTACACCGGCCACATCCATGACGATACCCCCATCGACCTGTATCAGATCGAGATTTTGCACCGCCTGCAATCGGAGGGTCCGCTGACGTTCGAGCGGATCTTCGATGTGAAGCCGAACCGGCTGGCGATGGTGGGGCTCTTCCTGGCGATGCTGGAACTGATTCGCGACAAGCTCATCTGGGCCGAACAGGCCGAGGACTCCTCCCAGATCTACCTGCGAGCCCTGACGGAGGAGCCTGCCGAACAGGCCGTTCAGAGGGCCATCATGGCCGTCGGCGAGGTGGAGAACGAATCCGCAACGCGGCTGGAGTCTTCCCCCACGCCTCCCATCCCCATCGTGGAAATCCCGGCAAGATCAAGGGCGGAGGCGGATGAGCTGCAGGAAGAGCAGGACGCCGCGCAAAATGACACCAGGGCCGACGACGATCTGGTGTTTGACGAGCCTTGATCCGTATTGGAAAGGATGGAGTCATGGCAGGTAACGTGATCGAGTTGTCGGACGCCGGTTTCGACGAGACGGTCCGCAGCTCACAGGAGCTGGTCCTGGTGGATTTCTGGGCGCCGTGGTGCGGGCCGTGCCGCATGTTGGCCCCGATTATCGAACAGATTGCGGATGAATTCGCGGGCAGGGCCAAGGTCTGCAAATTGAATACGGATCAAGCCCGGGACACGGCGGTCAAATTCGGCATCAGTGCGATCCCGACGATGATCCTGTTCAAAGGTGGCCAGCTACAAAAGAAATGGGTCGGCCTCACAAGCAAGAAGGATATTAGCGAGGCCATCACGAAGCTGCTTTGAGATCCAATGTCCCACAGAATCGTAAACAAGAGGCAGATTGGAGAAGACGTTTTCTGGGCCGAGGTGGAGGCCCCGTTGATTGCCAAGGCCCGCAAGCCGGGCCAGTTCGTCATTCTCAGTATTGATAGCGACGGTTCCGAGCGTATTCCACTGACCATCGCCGGCGTCAATCCCGGCACAGGCACGATCGAGCTGATCTGGCAACGGGTGGGCAAGACGACCGCCGAGCTGGCCGGTCTGAAGGAAGGCGGCGAGATCGCAAACATCGCCGGTCCGCTCGGTACACCCACACATATCGAACGGTTCGGCACGGTCGTCTGCGTCGGCGGCGGCATCGGCAATGCTCCTCTTCTGCCCATCGCAACCGCGTTGAAGCAGGCGGGCAACCGAGTCATCAGCATCCTTGGGGCCAGAGACAAAGGCCGGCTGATTCTCGAAGATCGCTTCGCCCAGATCAGTGATGAGCTGATCGTATGCACCGATGACGGCTCCTACGCCCGCAAGGCCCTTGTGACCGAGCCGCTGAAAGAAGTCTGTCAGCGCAATCCCAAGCCGAACCACGCATTTGTAATCGGCCCGACCCCCATGATGAAGTTCTGCTGCGAGGTGACGCGGCAATTCAGCGTGCCGACCGAGGTCTCGCTCAATACAATCATGGTGGACGGGACCGGCATGTGCGGCGGCTGCCGCGTCGAGGTGGACGGGACCCCAAAGTTCGTGTGCGTGGACGGTCCGGAATTCGACGGCCACAAGGTCGATTTCGATCTGATGATCAAGCGGATCAACGCCTACAAGAAGCAGGAACAGCAGGCTTACGAGAAGTACAAACAACATCAATGCAGGATAGGTCTGGATGAAGTCGGAAAGACGTGATGCTGTGATCGGGCGCGATATGTCACCCCCGCGAAGGCGGGGGTCCAGAATCATACGATGGGCTTGTGGATTCCCGCCTTCGCGGGAATGACAGGCTACGCCAGGGCGCGGTAGGGTGGGCTGTGCCCACCGATTCCCCCGGAATGGTATAAGCAATGGATGGTGGGCACAGCCCACCCTACGGAAACCTCTACTGTGACAAGCGAAGAGAGAAGGAAGCTGCTTCAGGAACTGCTGGAGAAGAAGGACTCCGGCGGTCTGAAGACGAAGGATCGTCTGGCCATTCCGCCACAAGAGATGCCCGAACAGGATGCGGCGGCCCGACGCCACAACGTGAGCGAGGTCGCCCTGGGGTATACGGAGGAACAGGCCCGGCTCGAAGCCATGCGCTGCCTACAGTGCCGCAATGCTCCGTGCGTGGAGGGCTGTCCCGTCCGCATCCGCATCCGGGAGTTCGTCGGCGCCGTCGCGGAGGGTGACTACCGCAAAGCGATTGAGATCGTGAAGGAGAACTCGCTGCTGCCGGCGGTGTGCGGCCGGGTCTGCCCGCAGGAGGTCCAGTGCCAGGAGAAATGCACGGTCGGGCTGAGCCTCAAGGATGTCTCGAAAGCCGTCTCCATCGGCCGGCTGGAGCGATTCGTGGCCGATTGGGGATCAGGGATCCGGGATCAGGGGTCAGGGGTCAGTGACCGAGTCGGCAATCCGCTGACACCCGACACCCGACCCCTGACCCCTCCTGCTGTGGCCCCGCCGACGGGCATGAAGGTTGCCGTCATCGGCTCCGGTCCGGGCGGCATCGTCGCCGCCGCCGACACCCGCCGAGCGGGGCACGAGGTCACCATTTTCGAGGCCTTCCACAAGCCGGGCGGCGTCATGGTCTATGGCATTCCGGAGTTCAGGCTGCCCAAGGCTATTGTCAAGGAGGAGATCGAGACGCTCCGCAAGATGGGGGTCAAGATCGTCACGAATTTTATCGTCGGCCGGACAAGAACCATCGAGCAACTGATGAAGGAGGACGGTTTTGACACCGTCTACATCGGCGTTGGGGCGGGCCTGCCCAGCTTCATGAACATCGAGGGCGAATCCCTCGTCGGGGTCTACAGCGCCAACGAATACCTGACGCGGGCCAATCTGATGAAAGCATACCAGTTCGGCTCGGGGGCCGATACGCCCATCGCGAGATCGAAGACAGTCGCCGTCGTGGGTGGCGGCAACGTCGCGATGGACTCCGCAAGGACCGCCGTGCGGCTGGGGGCCGAGAAGGTCTACCTCATCTACCGCCGGACCGAAAAGGAAATGCCGGCTCGGGTGGAAGAGGTCCACCACGCCAAGCAAGAGGGCGTGGACTTCCACCTGCTCCAGAATCCCAAGCGAATCCTCGGCGACGCAAACGGCAGCGTGGTCGGCATCGAATGCCTCCGCTACGAGCTGGGCGAGCCGGATGCCTCCGGCCGGCGGCGGCCCGTCGCCATCCCCGGTTCCGAGTTCCGGATCGACGTGGATAGTGTCATCATCGCCATCGGCAACCTCGCCAACCCCCTCATCCGCCAGACCACCCCCGGCTTGGAGTTCAACAAGTGGGGCAATATCATCGTCGATGAGAACTGCAAAACCTCGATCGAGGGCGTCTACGCCGGCGGTGACATCGTCCTCGGCGCCGCCACGGTCATCCTCGCGATGGGTCAGGGCCGAATCGCCGCCGCCGCGATGAATGAGTATCTGGCGAAGAAGAAGGGAAGCCGAAAGACCTGACAACACCCTGCACTGGACGGCGCCGCCGAACTCGTTTGACGGTGCTGTTTCGATTGGGCCGGTCCATCCGAGCCAACGGAGGGAGAGGAAGCGAGACTATGGTGGCCCGTAGCGGGCCGGCACGCGTTGCTCGACCGCGAGACCGGCGAGAACCGCTGGGGGTGCCGTGCACACGATCCGCTCACGCGCCGTACGCATACCAGGCGATGCTCTCGTAGGTCCACACGTGCGAGTACAGGTTGATGAGTCTGTCCTTCTCGTTCGAATCCATTGTGAAGAAGTGGCTACCCAGCGTGCCGGACCAGAAGCGATAGACCGCACCCGTTCCCGCAGGCTGTGAGCCCGCCGCATACGCGTAGAACGCAATTTTCTCATAGGTCCAGACATTCGAGTAGTTGTTGATGAGCTTGGTCTTTTCGCTCTCGCTCATCGTATAGAAATGCGCGTTGAGCGTACCCGACCAGAAGCGGTAGACGGGTGCCAAATTCGCTTGCGTATCACCCGCAAAGGCGTAGTAGGCCACCTGTTCGTAGATCCAGACGTTCGAGTAATTGCTGATGAGCTTGTTCTTCTCCCTCTCGCTGATCGTGTAGAAGTGCCGAGACAAGACCGGCGACCAGAAGCGATACACGGGACTTCGGGTTGTGGCTGAGGCAGATGTCGAGTAAGTCCCCTCGTTGTGGTTCAATGAGTTGTCGCGTGTCTTCACCTGATACGCGTAAGACGTTCCCGGTAATAGACCCTTGTCCTCGTACGAGTTGCTGTCCCGCCAGCCGCTGTCGTGGCCGCCGGATGTCACACTGTGGAAGTAATACTGAACGCCGCTGGGATCGGTCGCCGTTGTCGCAATCATCCGGATCGACGTTGCACCCGTGGAATAAGGCACTGTGGCCCATGTGCTCGGGTTCGGACTCGGCGGGGTGGTGTCAGGCGGATTCACCACTACGTGAATCGGCTGGCTCTCCGTAATCGAGTTTCCGGCCGTGTCGAACACGTGGATTCCATACCACCAGTCACCCGTCGCGGGGGGGATGTCCGAGAAGCTGCCCGAAACCGGCCCGTCCCCGGAGGCGGCGTTCTGCCCCACGGCCGGCCCGGTCCAGGAATTGAGATCGTTGGCTCGCCACAGCTCGACGCAATCGAGTCCTGATCCACCAGTGTCGGAGACCGTGTACGAGATCGCGAAACCGCCGCCCAGGATAACCGAAACCGGGGAAACACTAAAGCCACGAATCGTAGGCGCTGTCGTGTCGGCTTCCGTCGTTGCCGAATACCCGGTTGAATAACCGGTCTCATTCTGGTTGGCGGATCCGTCTCGTGTCTTGACCTGATACAGGTAAGACGTTGCCGGCGAAAGCCCGGTGTCCTCGTACGTCGCATCGTCCTGCCAACCGCTGTCGTGCCCCCCGGCGGTCGCGCCGTAGAAGTAGTACTGGACACCGCTGGGATCACTCGCGGCCGTCGCTACCATCCGAATCGATGTCGGACCTGTGGCGTACGGCTCGGTCGCCCACGTGCTCGGGTTCGGACTCGGTGGCGTCGTATCCGGCGGATTCACCACCACGTGAATCGGCTGAGTTTCTCTGGTCGAGTTCCCAGCCGTATCGACCCCCTGGATTCCATACCACCAGTCACCCACCGACGGCGGAGCATCCGAGAAGCTGCCGGAGACCGGCCCATCCCCGGTGGCGGAGTTCCTCGCCACGGCCTGCGCGGGCCAGGAGGCGAGGTCGTTGGTTCGCCACAAGTCCACACCAA
>Ga0315286_10007556_pt1 | contig 10653 bp, 11 predicted proteins | sample YL17G10_0_MG_FD_205038 | JGI IMG/M metagenome (GOLD analysis project Ga0315286, IMG submission 205038) | Sediment microbial communities from Yellowstone Lake, YNP, Wyoming, USA - YL17G10_0 | ecosystem: Environmental > Aquatic > Freshwater > Lake > Sediment | place: USA: Wyoming | collected...
GTAGTAGTTCACCCATCCGAGGTGATTGCCTCCGGCAGTATCCACATGCCGCGTGTGGCTGCCGGGTGCAGGCGCCTTCTGCTTCCCTCGTCGCTCGGCCAGCTTCGCGTCGAATTCGATCCGATGTGCACGAGATCCGGGAAGCCATCGAGGTCGGAAAGAGGGTCCGGCAAGGCGCGGCCTCCAAAATGGACAAGTTTGCCTCGATCCTGGACGAGGCTGCCTCTCCTCCCTTCCGTGACGGGGACGGCGGGTGCGACTGCGGCCGGCCTGCTTCTGCCAGTTGAGCGCGCTTAGGCTCATTTGCCTGCCCGACTGGCCTGTACGGTCGCGCCGTTCTGGCTTGGCCCGGGTAGCGCAGCCTGCGGCCTCGTCCGCTGCCTCGTCTCAACTGACCTCTAAATGACAGCTTGGTCCGGCACCCTTGTCAAATGCAAGGGTCGCCGTGGATCTGAAGTCGTCTTTGTAGATCCGGCAGTGTTGCGGTATAATCGAGCTGCGATCCAGGAGTTGAGCGGGCCCGAAGCGCGCGGACGACAGACGGTACGGCGGTCCCCGGCTCAGGTTCGTCCCGGAATCGTCGGGGAGGGAGAGATGGACGCAGTTCCGCTTCTGTCCACCAAGCTCTATGCGCCGCCGCCCAGGCCAGAGCTCGTCCCACGGGCACGCCTGCTCCGGCGGCTGGACGAAGGGCTGCAGCCGGGCGTACGGCTGGTCCTCGTCTCTGCCCCGGCCGGCTACGGCAAGACCACCTTGGTGAGCAAATGGCTGAGCGAGACTGGGGTGGACGCCGCCTGGCTGTCGTTGGACGAGGGCGACGACAACCCGGTGCAGTTTCTCCAGTATTTGTCTGCGGCTCTCCACAGCATCATCCCCGCGGTCCAGGCTGCGCCGGCCAGCGTGCAAGAGGTGCAACGGCTGCCGCCGGCAATGATGGTCAATTCCCTGATCAACGAGGTTGCCGGACACCGGGCGCCGTTCGTGCTCGTCCTCGACGATTTTCACGTCATTCAGGCCCCGGCCGTTCTCGAGATCCTTGCCTCTCTGCTTGAGCGTCTGCCGGCACAGATGCATCTGATGCTCCTGTCGCGGACAGACCCCGCCGTACCGCTGTCACGGCTGCGCGCCCGCGGACAGTTGATTGATATTCGGGCCGGCCAGCTACGATTCACCCCGGACGAGACGGACGCCTTCCTCAACGGCATCATGGGCTTACGCCTATCGCCGGAGCATATCGCCGCGATGGAGGCGCGTACGGAAGGCTGGATCGCCGGCCTGCAGCTGGCCGCGCTGTCGATGCAAGGCGCAGACGACGTTGCGGCCTTTGTTTCTGCCTTCACCGGCAGCCAGTCCTACATCATGGACTACCTGGTCGAAGAAGTGCTCAGGCTACAGCCCGAGGACGTTTGCGTTTTCTTGCAAGAGACGTCCATTCTCGGGAGGATGTGCGGGTCGCTATGCGATGCGGTGGTCGGAGCAGGCGCTCCGGGAAGCGGGTCGGGGCAGGCGATCCTGGAGGCTCTCGAGCAGAAGAACTTCTTTATCGTCCCACTGGACGGACAGCGGCACTGGTACCGGTATCATCACCTGTTGGCCGACGTGCTCGGCCAGCACTTGGAGCGCCGGTCCGGGGCGCAGGTGCCGGAGTTGCACCGCCGCGCCGCGCAATGGTACGAGCAGAACGGGTTCATCGCCGAGGCTGCTCAGCATGCTCTGAAAGCAGGGGATCGACCCCGCGTGGCGCGGCTCATCGACCAGAACGGCTGCCAGCTCATCCTCGACGGGGAGGTGGCCATGCTTCTGAAGTGGCTCGAGGCCATCAAGCCCGAGGTCCAGCAGAACCCCTGGCTGAGCGTGCAGTACGCCTGGGCGTCGAGCATGACCGGGCACCTGGATCGGGTGGAGGAACCCCTTCGGGTGGCCGAGCGAATCATCGACCCGCTCCCGCCGGCTCCCGAGCTCCAGATCGTGAGGGGCACGATAGCCGGCGCGCGCGCCCACCGAGCGATGATGCTCGGGGAGACGCAGCAGGCTGCTGATTTTGCCCGTCAAGCCCTCGCATGCCTTCCCGACACCGATCCCTTCTCTCGGAGCATCCGCAGCGCGACCGTCGCCGTCCTCGGCGATGCCAGTTGGATGAGCGGCGACCTGGAAGAGGCACGGCAGGCCTATTCCAAAGCACTGGAGGTGGGCCGGGGAGCGGGCCATGCCAATATGGTGGTTCTGGCCAGCACCAATCTCGCCGGCATCCTCGCGGAACGCGGACGGCTTCACGAGGCAGCCAGGGCATACGGCGATGCCCTCGCAGTAGCGGCTCCTCCCGGCCGCCGAGTCACTCCCTGGGCCACTCGGATCTATGCAGGGCTGGGAGGGCTGCAGTACGAGTGGAACCAGCTCGATTCGGCTGCGCAATCGATCCAGCGGTGCGTCGAGATGAGCCAGCAGTGGGAAGACTTCGAGCCGCTGGCCAGGGGCTATGTGATGCAGGCGCGCCTGGAACAGGCCCTCTGCCATCCGGAGGCAGCTGAGGTGGCGATGCAGGCCGCGCATGGGCTGGCTGCCCAGCACGCCTTCACGCCGCGGCGGTCAATCTGGATCCAGTCGGCGCTGGTCGAGCTGCGCCTGGCGCGCGGGGAATTGGACGACGCGCGCTATCTTGTGCGGCAAAGCGGCATCTCGGCTGAGGACCCGGTCCCATACGCCCGCGAGCCCGAATACATGACGCTGCTGCGCGTGCTCCTGGCTCAGGGCGACCGTGAAGCCGCGCTGAGGCTGTCGGACCGCTTGCTACAGCAGGCACAGGCTGCGGGTCGCAGCGGGCGAGTCATCGAGGTTTTGATCCTCCAAGCGCTGCTGTTCCAGCAGAGCAAGGAACCGGCCCGGGCCCTCGCCGTCTTGGACGCGGCCCTCTCCCTCGCGCGGCCGGAGGGCTATGTCCGCGCCTTTTTGGACGAAGGCGAGCCGATGCTCCACTTGTTGAACCAGGCCCGAGCCCACCGCCTGGGAGAAGGATACGCCGCCGAGTTGCTGCTGGCCACCAGCCGCGCTGGCTCTCCGCGCTCACCAGAGCTGCCTTCTGCCCATGGGTTCGTCGAGCCGCTTACGGGGCGCGAGATGGAAGTTCTGAAGCTGATCGGGTCCGGGCTCACGAACGAGGACATCGCTTCGCGGCTTGTCATCTCGCACGCAACGGTCAAGCGCCACATCAGCAACATTTATGGCAAGCTTGACGTGCCCGGCCGGACCCAGGCCATCCTGCGGGCGAGAGAGCTGCGATTGATCGACTGAGCCCGCCTTCCGTTCGCTTCCGAGTTCATACACACGGCACGAGCTGGACCTGATAGCACGACGCCTCCACCCACGGGCCGGAGGTCGTGATCGCCAGGCTCGACAGATCCGGCGCCTGGCCGTTGACCTCCAGCCGCTTGAGCGCCAGGCCCGTACCCTCTAGCAAGAGCAGCAGGTCAGATGGTGTATAGCAGCGTACCGACTGGGCCAAAGCTTTCTCCGGCTCGGCAACGGGCTGCCACTCGTCGATCCAGCGGCCATAGATCGGGTCGTAGTAGGTGCGCTCGATCATCTCCGCCGATTCTAGATCCCTACAACCCCAAATACAACCCCATCTGCATCCTAAGGCTGATGACTCACACGCGTTAACCTGCTATACTGCATCATCGAGGAAGCATGAGAGAGATGGACGGTAGCCAGCGCCACGGAGAGCCAAAGAGCGAGGCTGAACCCGGCTCGGACTCCTCGGGGCCGCCGGGTCCTCTCTGGGAAATCACGGTGAGGGGACATCTGGCCGGCGACTGGTGCAATTGGCTGGATGGGCTGGAAATCACACAGCTGGCCGGAGGTAACACTGTCCTGTGCGGAGCCATCGTGGACCAGGCGGCCCTCATGGGCATCCTGAACAAACTGAATCGTTTGAACGTGACCCTGCTCTCGCTGAGGCAGGTCGGAGCAGACGAGTAAAGCCGACATTCGCCATCCTGCTCATCGTGCTGGGCGGCATGCTGATCGGCCGAAAGTTGATGCGAAACAGGCAGGAATAGCGGAGGAAACGGAAATGTCCGAGTCCAAGCACTTCAAATGCCCGTGCAGAATCTGCTTCCCAATCCTGCTCATCGTCATCGGAGTCAAGCTGCTGGCTGCCGAGTTGAAGGGAAACGAAAAGAAGGAGGCAAGTGATCATGGAATACCTTAGGTGGACGGTAAGAATCGCAGTGCTGTGGCTCATCGCGGCGGAGGCGTGTTCGGCGCACATGATCATGGTGACCATAGACCCGGTCTCCGAGAGACTCATGCTCGAAGGGGGCGCGACGGTCAATGCCTTTGGGTGGCTGTTCGGGGCAATCTACTGGCTGATCCCCGTCTCCATGGCATTTGTAACGATGAGCGTGAAAGGCTCGGCCAATCGCCGGGCCAACCTCGTCCTGGGCATCATCGGCACGCTGCTTGGCATCTACCACTTCTTCATGTGTGGCGTGCCTGTGTCTTTCATACCGCAGGGTCCCGTGGCAGGGCCCACCGCTCATCACATACTGCTTCTGGCTGCAGCACTTGCCGCTACGGCGCTGATTACCTGGTATGCATGGAGGTGGCCTAAACAAGAAGCATGAGCCATAAACTAAACCCATTTGAAAGGAGAAATCACCATGCACGGCAAGAGAGAAGAGATCCCCCTGCTGTTTGAGGCCGGCGGCTACTACAGCCGTCAAATCGAATGGGGGGACATGGATGGGGGCTTTTGGGCTTTTCCGGCGGGATTTGACTCCAACGGGTTATTCCAAGGGTTGCCTTACGGGTGCGAGTGTCCCCATTGGGGCTACCTGCTCAAGGGGAGAATGCGGGTGAAATATGCCGACCACGAAGAAGTCATCACGGCAGGGGAGGCCTACTACCTGGAGCCGGGTCACCTCCCGGTCATGGAAGAAGATTGTGAGATGGTCGAGTTCAGCCCCAAGGAGTTAAGCCGGCAGATGCTGGAGATCGCCGGTCGCAACATGGCGTCGATGTAGGCGGGCGGTCCAGACGCTCACCATCACGACAGGAGGACACCCGCTCAACGCGGCAGCGGTGACGGCCAGCGGTCACCTGTCCTCAGGATACAACGCAGCGCAATCATCCAATGAGGAGGCTATGGTGAAAGCAGTTTGGGCCAGTATGTACGTGGGGAGAAAGAACGTCGTGTTTGGCATTGCGCTATTCCTGGCGCTCGGCGTCGTGGTTGGTATTCCGCTGACGGTCAATCTCTTTGGCGGTTCAATGCTCACCGACACGCAGTATCAAATCTGGAAGGTCGTTCACGGCTACAGCGTGTTCCTGGCCACTCTCAACGGCTTCTTCGGCCTGGCCGTCGACCGGCTTGACCTGTCGCGCCGGCAGAGAGAAGTGGCGAGCTGGTCCATACTGGTCGCCGCGTTGTTCGGCGGCGTTGGCAGGAGTATTTTGGCGCTTCTGGGGGCGCTGGACAAGTACGGTGTCGTGGCCTCCCTTGGGGAGGTCGCGTTCATCACCTTGGGCACGGCCGTCTTCCTGGTCGGCGAAGTGAGACTTCGGAGCCGGCGCACGGTACCCGTGGCCACGGGGCCGCGTCCTGATCGGCGATAGGGCGGGCTCTTCCTGGCGCGCGGGTATTCCGCGGCGCCACGGTCGATTGGGAGCGCTGTCGTCCGCAGTTCCGCGCTCCCGATCGACTTGGCTTCGGTTCTGTAGTCATCACGCAGCGAGGGGGATCCAACGAGAGTCTTGACAGTGATAGCCCATCCAAACCCCAGATCATTCTGCCACGCCATTCTCCAGCAGTTCACCAAAGGGTTGGAGGACGCCGGCCACATCAGTGACGTGGTCGACCAGTATGGAGGGACCCCGGGCAGAGATGCGCCACAACCCCTTGACCGATGGCTCTCTCCCAGCGCGGACAGGGCTGATCTTCTCCTTGACGTTCATCGCTGCCGGCTTGGTCATCTCATCCCTGGCCGCTCCGTGGGCGTTGTTGCCCCGGAGTGGTGTTCTGGCAGTTTTTGTGGGACTGGCCTTGCATGTCTTCGAAACTCCGCTGGCCCGTGCACTGACTCTAGGAGGGTTGCAGGCGCTATACCTGCTCACCGGGGCCGCAGCCGGCCAATTGAGCCCCGGACTCGGGCTTGTGGCCGGCGTGTTCCTTTTCGCCATGTTCGGCGGGCGGGGGATGACTGATATCCGAGACTTCTCTTATGGTCTGATCAAGTCCCGTCGAACAAGACATTGGGAGAAGGAGAGAAGTGAATATGAAACCAAAGCGAAACCTCTTGCCGGGAGTATTCCTTTTCCTTGTTCTCGTACTGGGAGCTTCGCTCGTCATGTTCCTGTCCCAGCAGCCCCCTAATCCGCTGCCAGCCAGTGCTTCAGCAGCGGAGTTCTCAGCCGAGCGCGCTTTTCAGCATGTTAAAGCCCTCGTTCCTGAGCCGCATCCGGTCGGCACCGCCGCCCACCAGCAAGTCCTCAACTATGTTGTGAGCGAGTTGCAGGCTTTGGGCCTCAGCCCACAAATCCAGGAGTCCACCATCGTGGATTCGGAATCGCCAGTCTATCCCGGAATGATCGTCGCCGGGACGGTCCAGAATGTGGTCGCCCGGCTGGCCGGCACAGCAGGAAGCCAGGCCATCCTCCTTGTCTGCCATTATGATTCAGTTGCCACCAATCTGGGCGCCAGCGATGATGGCTCTGGGATGGCCACGCTGCTAGAAACCGCGCGTGCCCTTCAGGCGGGACCTCCTATCAAGAATGATGTGATTTTTCTCTTCACCGATGGCGAAGAGGTTGGGCTTTTGGGAGCGCAGGCGTTCGTGGAGCAGCATCCCTGGGCGAAAGAGGTCGGTCTCGTGCTCAATTTCGATACCGGGGGAGACACGGGGACTGTCTATACCTACGAGACGAGCCCCGGCAACGCCAGACTCATCTCTGAGTATGCCCAGGTCGTACCGTACCCTGCTGCCAGCTCTATGATGGATGAGATGTATTCGGCCATGCCCAACGAGAGCGACTTTACACCATTCAAGAGAGCGGGGATGCAGGGGTTTAACTTTGCCCATGTCGGGGCCAAGTTCCGCTATCACACTATGATGGACAATTCGGCCAATCTTGACCATGGCAGCATTCAGCACCAGGGTTCCTACGCGCTAAGCCTGACCCGGCACTTTGGAAACCTGGATCTATCGAATCTGCGCCAGGATAGCAACCCCATCTATTTTAACATCTTCAACCTCCTCGTTCACTATCCTGAATTCTGGGCGCTTCCTTTCGCCATTCTGACCGCCTTGATCTTCATTGGTCTGGTGATACTCGCTTGGCGGCGAAAAGAGGTCGGCGCGGTCGGACTGCTTTTGGGCGCCCTGGCGTTTTTGCTCAATCTAGCCGTGAGCGCCGGTATCGCGTGGCTGATCTGGCAAGGGCTGGTCAAGATCTACCCCCAGTATGGAGCAGTTGTTGACATTCACAACGGGGTCTTTTATTGGCTCGCCTTCATTGCACTCACTATTGCCATCACCGCTGCATCCCATAACCTCTTTCGACGCCGTCTCCGTGTGGCCGAGCTTGCACTGGGAGCCATGCTCTGGTGGTTGATAGCGACCGTTATGGCAAGCCTGTTCATGCCAGGAATGTCATACTGGCTGGAATGGCCACTGCTGTTCAGCCTGATCGGGTTCGGCTTGCTCTGGCTGCTTCCGGAGGCCGAGTCCGCCTCGTGGCGACGAGCCGGGCTGCTGGCAGCGTCCGCATTGCCGGTGCTCCTGATCTTCTCCTGGTCCATCTACGCTTTCTATGCTGCTATGGGGACAGAGCTGATTGTTCTCCCTGTCTTGCTGATGGCTCTGATGCTTGGCTTGCTTACTCCACACTTGGATTTCTTCGCACGTCTCTACCGGTGGGCTTTGCCTGCGACTGCTGTAGTGGTCACGGTGGTGGCGTTGATCGCCGGCAGCATCACGGCCAGGCCCGATGCCGCCAACCCGCAGTCTGATTCGATCTTTTATGCCCTGAACGCCGACACAGGCCAGGCGCTATGGATTAGCGAAGATCCCAAGCCAGATGTATGGACGTCGCAATTCCTGGGAGCCACACCAAAGCGCGGGGAATTGACCGAACTGTTTCCACAAGACTCGAAGAAGCTGCTCTATGCACCTGCGCCGGCCCTGAATCTGGGAGCGCCGCAAGTCAACGTAGTTGCTGATCGTACCACGGGCGACACGCGCGTGCTGCTAATGCACATTGACACGCCCCGGCAAGTACCCTGGGTGGAGGTTGAGATCGAATCCAGCGCCCCAATTTCCCGGATAAACCTGGGCGGAAAGCAAATCTCACGTGAAAACGATCTGGCCGACCCGCGCCCGAATGGATACTTCACAACAATCCAATACTGGGTGCCGCCTGCACAGGGGTTTGACTTGACTATTGAAGCGGGCTCTGCTGCAAAGATAAGAGCTATTGTTCGAAATTACGCATACGGTCTACCACAGATAGCCGGGTTCAGTTACGAAATGCGTCCGGCCGACCGCATGCCGCTCGGCCGCGAGTTTCTCCCGAAGAACAGGACCGACACCGTTCTCGTCAGCAAGACATTCACTTTTGACCAACAAGAGTAAGCCGGGCTGGTGCACCTGAGAACCTCTGTTTGTTTCCACACGGGTTCAGAAAGGAGTTCGAAATGACAGTCAATACAGTCTCAGAAGTTCGGACGACCCAGAAAGAACCGGAACGCGAACGACGTGTATTTGCATTTAGAGCCACCCAGGTGGTCTGGCTGTTACTAAGCATATTCGAAGCATTGCTCGCCCTGCGCTTCGTCTTGAAACTGATCGGGGACAAACCGGTCAGCCCGTTTGCCGCGGTTCTCTATGGTTTCACCGGCTTTTTCCGGCTGCGGATTTTCAAGTTTTGATCGGGACACCCGCAGCCGGCGGCATGGTACTGGAAGTCTCAACCTTGATTCCCGGATTCCGGTACGACATGCGCCCGCCCCGACCGCATGCCGCTCGCCCGCGAGTTTCTCCCGAAGAACAGGACCGACACCGTGCTTGTGAGCAAGACCTTCGCCTTTGGACAGCAAGAGTGACGGGAGAGCCTCAGTTTGGTTCCGCACTGGCCTAGCAAGGAGGGGTGTATGACGAATCTTCGATCTTCCATAAGGGTCAAGGCGAATGTCGTTCTGGACTCGATCGATCCGCGCATCCATGGTCAGAACATTGAGCATATGGGGCGGCAGGTATTGGGAGGCCTCGTAGCGGAACCAGGGTCCAGGGCTCCACAGGATGGCCGTGGGTTCCGCCTGGATGTGTTGGAGGCGATCAAGAACCTGAATCCGCCGCTACTGCGCTGGCCGGGCGGGTGCTTCGCGGACTCGTACCATTGGTGTGACGGGATTGGCCCCAATCGGCCCAAGATCCCGAACCGGATGTGGGGCAGACTCCTCATCGGGATGCTTTTCGGCAGTCCTCCATCTTCGCTCGGGCCGGAGGAAGACAATCGCTTCGGCACCGATGAATTCATGGATCTCTGTCGCAGCGTGGGCGCCGAGCCGAGCCTGACAGCAAGCCTCGGTGCGAACGATCCTGAGGAGGCCTCGGGCTGGGTCGCTTACATCCGTGATCGATACGGCGCCGGAGCGGTGCCAACCTGGAGTGTGGGCAACGAACAATGGAATACCATCGAACCGGGAGGCTGTGCTTCCAGGCCGCGGAAGTACGTGGAACGCTTTCACCGGTTCGCACAAGCCATGCGACATGCGGATCCAGATATCAAACTCGTCGCATCGGGAGGCGACGCCCTCCTGTTTGCGCGCTGGAACGAGGAGATCATCAAAGGCATCGGCGAAGCCATGGATTTGTTCTCCCTGCACCTCTACATGCCAGGCTGGTCTCCCTTGCGGTCGCACGTCGGCAACTCGCTCGGGGATTACTATGCCATCGCCGCGGCGGGACTGATGTTGGAAGAGCAGGTCCAACTGATCGAGGCAATGGCGGACCGTCTTCTCGGTAGGGCCCTGCCCATCGCCGTCGACGAATGGAATATCCTCGGCCCCCTGCGCAGGTTCACGGATCCCTACCTGACTCAGCGTGAGGCCATCGGCGTGGCGGGAATCCTCCATGCCTTTCACCGTCAGGCGAAATATGTCAGCTCCGCCGCCATGTTCGCCATGCTCAATGCCGCGGCACCGCCGCTCCTCACTACTCGAGATACGCTCATACGCACGCCTGTATTCTATATCCTTCGGTTGTATCGGCAGCTTTCCGGAAAGGCGAGAGTCTTCTCCGAAACCGAATGTCCCACTGTGGCGGTGCCGAGGCTTCTGAACCTCCCAGAGCGCCAATCGGTTCCGCTCCTCGATGTGTGCGCCAACCTTGATGGGCATCGATTGACCGTTTTCGTGATCAATCGCGATCACCGGGAAACCCTGGACGCGGAAGTAGAAGTCTCCGGTTTCAACTTCTCAAAACTGGTTCGAATCCATACAGTAGCGGCAGAGGGATATCAGGCTGCAAACAGCCAGTGCCAACCCGAAGTGGTCACGGAGAGGATCAGTGAGCTTGAGTGGAGTGGGCATCACGCTTTTCCGCACTGTTCGGTAACAGCCATCGTGATGGAAAAGCCGGCCTGAGGATTGGCACTATT
>Ga0315286_10007558_pt1 | contig 10652 bp, 12 predicted proteins | sample YL17G10_0_MG_FD_205038 | JGI IMG/M metagenome (GOLD analysis project Ga0315286, IMG submission 205038) | Sediment microbial communities from Yellowstone Lake, YNP, Wyoming, USA - YL17G10_0 | ecosystem: Environmental > Aquatic > Freshwater > Lake > Sediment | place: USA: Wyoming | collected...
GTCGAGGGCAAAGAAGACGGCAAGATGGTCATTCCAGCAAAACGGATCATGGAAACCGTGCGGGCCTTGCCGAATGTTGCGCTCCAGCTCGTCGGTGATCCCGCGGCGAAGAAGCTTACCATGGCGACTGATCAAGGAGAATATCATCTGACCGGAGAAGCGACGGAAGATTATCCGACTATCCCGCACATACGAGGGACCGAAGAACTAGCAGTAGAAAGCCAGACTCTTGCACGAATGATAGGAAAAACGTCCTTTGCCGTGAGCACTGACGAGCTGCGTCCCGCTATGATGGGTGTACTGCTTCAGATCAAGAAGAACAGCCTAGGTGCTGTTTCAACCGACGGTCATCGACTGGTGCGTATGTCGGACAAGTCCTTTGCATCGCCGCAGATCGAACGCGATGTCATCGTCCCGGCTAAGGCGCTCAATGTTGTGGCAAAATCGCTTGAAGGGGAATCGAACAAGGTTTCCCTCGAAGCCAACCACATTGTTTTTTGCTTTGATTCGACAACAGTGATCTCGCGATTGATCGAAGAGAAATATCCCAACTATGACGCCGTTATTCCCACGGACAGCAACAAAGTCCTGACAATAAACCGGGCCGACCTCCTCTCGGCAGTGCGAAGAATAGGCCTGTATGCAAGCTCTACAACGCACCAGGTCCGATTCTCTCTCAAGAAAGAAAGCCTGATTGTCTCAGCAGAGGACATTGATTTCGGCAGCGATGCAACGGAGACGCTTCCCTGCGGCTACACTGGGGAAGCAATAGAGCTTGGGTTCAACGGCAACTATCTGGTCGACATTCTCTCGCACATCGATGCAGACGAGGTGAAATTCTTCCTGAGCACAGCGACGCGGGCCGTGATTGTAAAGCCGGCCGAACAGCAAAAGGATGAGGACATCCTAATGCTGGTGATGCCTGTTCGGCTGAATGCATGAGTCGTATCAATGCGGTTCACACACATCAGGTTGCGGAACTTCCGCAATCATGCCGATACGTTCCTCGACCTCGGGCGTGTGACGAATGTACTCGTCGGTCAGAACGGGGAGGGAAAGACAAATATCCTCGAAGCTGTTTCCTACCTATGTTTGACTAAGAGCTTCTACGCCGGCAGCGATTCGGTTGTCGTGAGTTTTGGTAAGGAGAAGTTTGAGGTTGAGGGTTCCACGGCATCGGACGCCGGTATCGAGACCACGATTCAAATCGCATACTCACAGACGTCCACGGAGAAAGTTTACGCGGTCAACAAACGCCGGGTGGAACCGCTTTCGTCGGCGATCGGAAGATTCCCTATCGTTATCCTCTCGCCCGAGCATGCGCCGGTGACCGCCGGAGCGCCATCAGATCGACGCAAGTTCGTCGACCTGGTGATTTCCCAGTCGAGCAGGCCATACTTCGAAGATCTTCTTGAATATCGGCGCGTCTTGAAGCATCGAAACAGAGTCCTCCTGGATGCCCGTCTCACGAAATCCGGCGCCCAACTGCTGCTTGAACCCTGGGACGAGCAGTTGATAAGACTCGGTGCGAGGCTTACCGAAAAACGCCGCCGGTTCGTTGACGAGTTCCAATCGTTTGTCGCGTCTTCGTATCGCCAAATCACGGAAGGTGAAGAACCGAGCATTGAGTACGCGCCTGGAGTTGAGTTGGGCGAAGCGAGAAGTCTGGCTGAAGTGGAGGAGAGCTTGCGGCGTGGTCTCATGAGCCGCAGGCGAGAGGAAACGCAGCTCGGAACAACCCTGGTCGGTCCGCATCGTGACGAGTTCGTGCTGAAGATCGGCGGCCTCGACTTGCGAAAGTTCGCGTCGCAGGGTCAGCACAAAACGTTCCTCATCGCTCTGAAGGTAGGCGAGTTTTTCTACCTGAAAGAGCGGCGCGGTGAAACACCAGCGATGCTGATGGACGACGTGTTCGGCGAGTTGGATGAGCAGCGCAGCATTCGGGTGCTGGAGTGCTTCGAAACTCTCGGGCAGACGTTCATCACGGCGACACAGTCTCACATTTTCGATTCAGGCGTGGTTTTCGGAGAACAGAATCGCAAGTTCCTCGTCACAAACGGATCTGTGGTGTATGAAACCGTCAAGACCGAAGCCAATTGAGTCGGTGCTGTCGGATGTGCTTGCGAAGTTGGGCCTCGGCAAGCGGTTGGCCCAGTGGCGGGCGGTGGAGATATGGTCTGATGTGGTTGGAGAGCAAATCGCGCGTGCTGCCACCGCTGACCGGATCGACCAGGGCAAACTCATCGTCCGCGTCAATTCGTCCGTCTGGAGAAACGAGTTGGTTTTCTTGAAAGCGGATATCATCAAGAAGCTGAACGATGCATTGGGAGATGATATCGTCAAGGATATAGTTTTTCGTTAACAGTTATTGACAAGAGAGTTCGCATGGCGTCAAACGAATCGGTGAAGGCTCCTCGCAAGAAGGGGAACGGAGAATACACAGCCGAAGACATTACGGTACTGAAAGGCCTCGAAGCGGTCCGCCGTCGGCCGGCTATGTACATCGGCGACGTGAGCGCGCGAGGTCTTCATCGCCTTGTGTACGAAGTTGTCGATAACTCGATCGACGAAGCGCTGGCCGGATACGCGCAAAACATCGAGGTCACGATCAACCAAACCGGCTCGGCCATAGTGCTGGACGACGGTCGGGGCATCCCGACGGACATCCACGAGGAAGAGAAACGCTCGGCGCTCGAAGTCGTGATGACGGTGCTGCATGCAGGCGGCAAGTTCGACAAGAATACGTACAAAGTGTCGGGTGGGCTGCACGGCGTCGGTGTGTCGGTTGTGAATGCGCTCTCCGAGTGGCTCGAAGTGGAAGTGTACCGCGATGGAAAGGCGTGGTATCAGAAGTACAAGCGTGGGGCGCCGCTGGCTCCGGTCAAGGAGATGGGGAAGGCTGCGAAGTCCAAGACCGGAACAAGAGTCACCTTCATGCCCGACGGACAGATCTTCAAAAATCGCGCGTTCAAGTTCGAGACGCTGGCCGAGCGGCTGCGTGAGCTTGCGTTTCTGAATCCGACGGTAACTCTGCGCATCGTCGACTTGCGCGAGGGGGAAGAGCAAGAAGAGGTGTTCCACTTCAAAGGCGGTCTCTCGGAGTTCGTGAAGTATATCGATGCAACGCGTCCGGCAATCACGCGCAAGCCGTTCTACGCGAAAGGGGAAGACAAGGACGAGGGCGGCCGCACAGTCGAGGTGGAAGTAGCGCTCCAATACAACGAGCAGTTCAACGAGAATGTCTACACGTATGTCAACAACATCAACACGCATGAAGGGGGAACGCACCTCGTCGGTTTCCGCTCCGCTCTCACGCGCTCGTTGAACTCGTATGCATACAAAAACAACCTGGTGAAGGAGAACGGCGTTCAGTTGACGGGGGACGACTTCCGCGAGGGGCTGACTGCCGTTGTCAGCGTGAAGGTTCCCGAGCCGCAGTTCGAGGGGCAGACCAAAACGAAACTGGGCAACAGTGAGATCAAGAGCATTGTGGAGACCATTGCCGGCGAGCAGCTTGCGACGTGGCTGGAGGAAAATCCTTCGGATGCGCGGCGGATAATCGACAAGTGCTTGCGGGCTGCGGAGGCGCGTGAGGCGGCGAGAAAAGTTCGCGATCTCTTGCGTAGAAAGAGCGCGCTCGAGTCGTCGAGCCTGCCCGGCAAGTTAGCCGATTGCTCCATCAGCGATCCCGAGCACTGCGAGCTGTACATCGTCGAGGGCGATTCTGCAGGCGGCAGCGCTAAACAAGGCCGCGACCGGCGCTTCCAGGCGATTCTTCCGATCAAGGGCAAGATACTCAACGTGGAAAAAGCGCGGCTGCATAGGATACTTGAAAATGAAGAGATCCGCTGCATCTTCACCGCGATCGGCGCGGGCGTGGGCGAGGAGTTCGATGCGTCGAAGCTTCGCTATGGCAAGATCATCATCATGTGCGATGCCGACGTGGACGGCTCGCACATCCGGACGCTGCTGCTGACACTTTTCTTCAGGTACATGAAGGAACTGATCGAGCTTGGTCACGTGTACATTGCCCAGCCGCCGCTGTACAAGATCAAGAAAGGGAAGCAGGAGTTCTACGCATACGACGACGACGAGCGGGAGGAGATCGTGAAGAGACTGAAGGCGGAGCGAAAGAAATTAGGCGGCAAAGACGGCGAGCCGAAGGCCGAGCTGGCAACTGCTGGCGAAGGTGAAGAGACCGTTGGCGGAAGCGGTTCCGGCCTCGTGATCTCGCGGTTCAAAGGGTTGGGTGAGATGAATCCCGAGCAGCTCTGGGGAACGACGATGAATCCGGAGACGCGCACGGTTCTCCAGGTCTCGATTGAAAACGCCGCTGACGCCGACCGGACCTTCTCGATTCTCATGGGGGATGAGGTCGAGCCGCGGCGCGAGTTCATCGAGAAGAACGCGAAGTACGTGAGGAATTTGGATATATAAAAGAGGTTTATATATTCACTTTTACAAGGGTAAACGGTAGACCAGAAACAACAACCGAGCGAGTAGCATGAAATGGAATTCGAATGGGATGAAAGAAAAGCTGCTACAAATGAGAAGAAACACGGCTTGTCTTTTCACGAGGCGGCATCCGTGTTCAGAGATCCTTTGGCGATCACATTTCCAGATCCCGATCATTCGGAATATGAACATCGATTTATAACGTTCGGTATGTCTCGCTCGCGGTTTTAGAATTCGTATTATAAATGCACGTTTGATGACCAAGCAGGAAAGAAAAATTTATGAAGAAGGGTAAACACAACGGACTTCGCTCTGAGTACCATCGGGAAGACCTTAAGAAAGGCGTCCCGGGAAAATACCTGAAGGCTTATCGTGCAGGCACCAACCTTGTGCTGCTGAAGCCGCACGTTGCCGCAGCGTTCCCCACCGACCAGGCAGTCAACGATGCGCTTGGCTCGCTTATTGAGGTTGCCAGACGGAAGGTTGGTGGTCGTAAGCAGCGCGCCTGAGCACCAATCAAAGCAGGAGAAACAATTCGAAACCTGTTAGTTGGAGGAGCTAATTACCAGCGAGCACGCCCAAATAAAGCCTGCTCGCTTTTCTAGACACGAGTTCGAGGCGAGATGTGAGTTTATCCAGAAGAACGCAAAGTATGTGAGGCCTACGGCTCTACGAGCCGGTAGGCTTGTAGAGAATTTGGATGTGTGATGGAACTCTGAGCTTATCGAAGGAGAGACGCTATGAAGAAAGTATCGTTCCAGGATTTTGTAAAGGAAGTTCTGAAGGGAGCGGTGTATAAGAAAGGCAAAGATGAGCAGTGCGTTGTGGCGATAGCTCCCGATCTTCCCGGGTGCGTCACGCAAGGAGACAACTACGAAGATGCGCGTGAAAACCTGATTGATGCCATCGAGCTGTGGATTACCTCAGCGCTGCGCGATGGTGAAGTGATCCCTCCAATACGCGGGCACGAATTGATTCTTTCGCGGCATCGGACAAGAGAAGCGCGAAGGAAGGCGGTGCATGGGTAGGATTTCTCCGTGCTCGCGTTCCGAGTTGGTCCGCAGGCTCAAGAAGTTGGGATTCGACGGCCTGTTCCCGGGAGGCAAGCACGGATACATGAAAAGAAGCGGTTTTCGACTTATCATACCTAATCCTCACGGGAAGCAAATCGATAGTGTGCTTGTTCTGGAAATCCTGAAGCAGCCAGGTATTTCAAGAGAGAAATGGTTGAACGCATAGAAAGAAAAACCAATATGACAAGAACACAGATTGTGTGAGACGCTGTGTGAGGAATTTGGATATGATTAAGAACTCGACAGAAGTGGAGCGAGCAAGAAGGCAATATGAACGTGAGCACCCACTGACACTCAAGCAAAAGTACGCCCTGCTGAATGCAATGTACGAAGAGGTAGTACAGGTGGGTCGCCTGAAGGCGAAGGGTGACAGGATGGAGCACAAACTTGCAATTGCAAGGATATTGAATGCAAGCGTTTGAAACGCTTCTTGGTCGAATATCGAAGGCGCTTCAACGTGAAGGCATTCCGTACATGGTTGTCGGCGGGCAGGCGGTGCTCATTCACGGAGAGCCGCGCTTTACGCGAGACATAGATATTGCGCTTGCGATTGATACAGACCAGGCGGAGAGAATTCTCAAGATAGCGCGGAAGCTTTCTCTCAAGCCGCGAAAGGACATGACGGAAGATTTTGTCAAGCGGAATGCCCTATTGTCTGTGGAAGATCATAAGACCGGGATCGTGGTCGATTTCATCTTCTCGTTTCTTCCCTATGAGCGGAAGGCGATTCAGCGGGCGAAGTCGGTTCGTGTTGGGAGGGCCTCCGTTCGGTTTGCCACTGCCGAGGACACGATTATTCATAAGCTCTTCGCCGGAAGACCGATCGACATCGCAGATGTAAGGAGTATCCTCAATATCAGGAAAGACCTCGACAAATCGTATTTGAAGAAGTGGCTGAAAGATTTCTCCGGCGTCACGGGGAGAGATTTGGTGAAAGAATATGATGCTCTCGAGGTGGAAGTACAGGGTTAGTGAGAGAACGTGAAGTACGTGAGGCCTACGGCTCTACGAGCCGGTAGGCTCGTAGAGAATCTGGATGTGTAGCAAGATGCCGCCATCGCTCAAGCACTTGAAGAGATGAAAAGAGAGCACAATGTGATTATCGAGCAGGATTCTGCCGGATACTACATCACATCTGTTTCGAAACCGTTGAAACGGTTAGCTACCCATCATGCCTTGACTAACACCCGACTTAAGTCGGGCGTTAGGAGCGCACTATCCAACGATGGAACTGTTTCAACAGTTTATCAGGACACGCGCAGATGGCGCATGCATGGGAATGCGCCGTGGAGGTGAGATGTCAGGGCGTTTGTCTCGTGGCTGGACCAGGGAGCGCGACGACGGCAAGACGTTATTGATTTCGAAAGATTGTGTTGAAGACTTTGGGTGCGTGATGGTACTCGTCTTTGCCCAGATATAAGGCGGAAAAATGCAATGCGTAGTTACGGGAGTTGCTACGCCATTCGCGCAGCACTTCGTGCTGTGCTCATAAGCGGCGTAGCAACGTTGCGCGGGCTTCGCGCAACCGTTAGCGGCAATGCGGCAGCGAAAAACCTATTTCGGAGCGTAGACTATTATGGTGAAGAGATTTGAATTGTTGAACAACTCGTTGGTTGAGTCGGAATCAGCCGAGAGCCCAATCCTCGTTTTCGTCAACCCTGATACGCCTGAAAAGAACATGCTGCTTAGCAGTTTTGCCATAGACGAGCACACCCTCCTCTCGGCGCTGGATCCTGACGAAGTTTCACGAATCGAAATTGACGCCGACACCCTATCCCTGATTTGGAAGCGCCCTTTGAACTATTCCGGGCAAGACAATTTCTACTTCAATGTTGGGTCCGTCGGTTTGTTTCTGTTCAAAGACCGCTTGGCTGTTGTATTGACCGAAGACATCTCCATCGCACCTACTGGTGCAAGAAAGGCGCACCGGCCTGACTCGTTGCTCAACGTGCTGCTGGCCTTTCTCTATGAAACCATCCATCACTATCTTGAACATCTCAAGGTGATCAAGATGATCTCGAGGGACATTCAACGGAAAATCAACACCGCGATGGAAAATAAACACCTCATCCAGATGTTCAATCTTAGCGAAAGCCTGGTGTATTACGCTAATGCGATCAACGGTAACAATGCAGTTCTCACCCGCCTTCGCGCCCACGCCGAGAAGGTGAATTTCGGGCCTCAGATTCTTGACCTGCTCGACGACCTCATCATTGAGAACAACCAATGCTTCAAGCAAGCCGAAATATACTCAACAGTGTTTTCCGGCTTGATGGACGCCAGGGGTACGCTTGTGAACAATAACATGAACGTTCTTCTGAAGAATCTCACAATAATAAATGTCGTTTTCTTGCCGCTCAACCTCATCGCAAGCATCGGCGGTATGTCCGAATTCAGCATGATGACGGGGGGCACGGATTGGCGGATTTCATACTTGTCGTTCTTTATTGCCATGGTGGTAATCGGGTGGCTGACAGCATTCCTTCTCGGAAAGATGGACTTTGCCAGGAACAAACTCACTCGGCGCAAAAGAAAGCAAAGGAAAGTGCAGTAGCTGGAGACCGGACCGCCGCACTGCGTGCTTCCCGCGCGCCGTTAAGCGCCACCCGCATGCAAGGAACTGTTTTGCAAGGCCGACAACAAACCCTTACCATTGAAAGGAAATCTCTCCATGCCAACCGAAAAAACCGATCTGCTCACCGCCGGTAACATTGCGAAAGCGCTCGGTACATCAGACGCCAAAGTCAAGAAGGCGATTCAAGAATTGAAGATCAAACCGGTCGCCAAGAAGGGCGTGTGCAGCTACTACTCGAAGGATGTAGTGCCCAAGATTAAAGCAGCCGTCAAGTGATAGTGAATGCGGACATTGCAAACACTCCATCCCGGCCGAGTTGAGGCGGACTGAGCGGAGTGTCCGGCGGTAAGCCAATGTCGAAAACCTCGAGACGAAAACCGAAGCGCCGTGGTGGAAGCGGAGCGCAAGTTATGCGCACGGGAAAGACGCACATCCTCGTCCTCGATCACGACGACCCGGAGAGAGAGTTGGAGTTTGAAATCGAGTTTCAGCTTTCGCTGACGGAACGGCAAAGATATGAAATCATGGATCGATTGGTTGGGGACGGACTTGCACGATTGAGAGAGCGTGGGCGTAAAACGACTCCTAAAATCTCTGTTAGATCGTAAGGTCAAATTCCTTGTGATTGGAGCGTGGACGCTCCCCGCACACGGACACGAGCGGATGACTCGCGACATCGATATCTTTGTCGAGCCAACGCGTGCAAATGCACGAAGAACCATTGCGGCATTGCTCGACGTCGGCTACGATTCCGTGATGGATGTACCGCCGGAGATCTTCTTGACGAAGAAAGTGTTGCTGCGTCAGTACGTATTGCAGGCGGATATACATCCGTTTGTCAAAGGCGTGAGTTTCAAAGATGCGTGGAAGCGGCGGAAGAAAACAAACATCAAAGGCCTGGGAGTTTTCGTCCCTTCTCTGGAAGACTTGATCATCATGAAGAGAGCGGCCGGACGAAAGAGAGACAAGTTGGATTTGGAAGTACTCGAAGCAATTCATCAGCGCGTTTCGAAGAAAGCTTAGCAGATGGCAACCATCAGCGAAAAAATCATCCCCGTCGATATCGAAGATGAAATGAAAGGCTCGTACATCGATTACGCGATGAGCGTGATCGTCGCGCGAGCGCTGCCCGACGTGCGCGACGGCCTGAAACCGGTACACCGCCGCGTGCTGTACGGAATGCAAGACTTAGGACTGGCGCCGAATCGCCCGTACAAGAAAAGCGCACGCATCGTCGGCGAGGTGCTTGGAAAGTACCACCCGCACGGGGATACCGCCGTCTATGATACGATGGTGCGGATGGCGCAAGACTTTTCGCTCCGCTACCCGCTCGTCGATGGACAAGGGAACTTCGGCTCGGTGGATGGCGATTCGCCCGCGGCGATGCGCTACACGGAGGCACGGCTCGCTCCCGTCGCAGAGGAAATGCTGCGTGACCTAGACAAAAACACGGTCGCTTTTGCGCCCAACTTTGACGATACGCTCAAAGAACCGACGGTTCTTCCGGCGCTAGTGCCGAATCTTCTCGTCAACGGCACGTCAGGCATCGCCGTCGGAATGACGACGAACATTCCGCCGCACAATCTCGCGGAGGTTGTCGACGCTGTGGTTGCAGTGATCGACAATTCGGATCTTCCGGAAGAGAAGCTGCTCAAGATCATCAAGGCGCCGGACTTTCCAACAGGTGGAATTATCTACGGTTACGACGGCGTGAAGGAGGCGTACAAAACGGGCCGCGGCCGCATCGTTGTGCGAGCCAAAGCCAGTGTCGAGACGGCAAAGAACGAACGGCAGAGAATCATCGTAACGGAGATTCCGTACCAGGTCAACAAAGCGGCGCTGATAGAGAAGATTGCGGACTTGGTGCGCGACAAAAAGATCGAGGACATTTCCGACATCCGCGACGAGTCGGACCGCGACGGCCTGCGCGTCGTCGTTGAGCTGAAGCGCGATGCGAACGCCGAGGTGGTGCTCAACAATCTGTATCGGCACACGCAGATGCAGACGACGTTCGGCGTGATCATGCTGGCACTCGTGGATGGACGGCCGCAGCTGCTAAGGCTTCGCCAGATCGTCGACCACTTCATCAAGCACCGCAACGAGGTTGTCGTCCGGCGTTCAAAGTTTGAACTTGACCAAGCCGAGAAGCGGGCGCACATTCTCGAGGGCTACATCATCGCGCTGGACAACATCGACGCGGTGATCAAGCTCATCAAGTCGTCGAAGGATGTCGAGACCGCTCAAGCCGGGCTGATGAAGAAGTTCAAGCTCAGCGAGGTTCAGGCCAAAGCAATCCTCGACATGCGCTTGCAGAAGCTGACCGGCCTTGAGCGGAAGAAGGTCGAGCAAGAGTACAAGGAAACGATCAAGCTGATCGAGCAGTTCAAAGCGATCCTTGCGAGCAAGAAGCTGCAGATGCAGATCATCAAGGAAGAGCTTTTGGCGCTGAAGAAGAAGTACGCAGATGAGCGCCGTACGGAAATCGTCTATAAGGCCGAAGAGTTCAGCATCGAAGACATAATCGCCGAGGAAGACGTGGTGATCATGAT
>Ga0315286_10007562_pt1 | contig 10651 bp, 10 predicted proteins | sample YL17G10_0_MG_FD_205038 | JGI IMG/M metagenome (GOLD analysis project Ga0315286, IMG submission 205038) | Sediment microbial communities from Yellowstone Lake, YNP, Wyoming, USA - YL17G10_0 | ecosystem: Environmental > Aquatic > Freshwater > Lake > Sediment | place: USA: Wyoming | collected...
CGAAGATCCTTGGGCAACTGCTTCAGGATCTCGCCTTCCACCCGCACTACCCCTCCCAGTTGTGAAGCGACCGCAGCCACTTGTTTCTTGCCCTGGTCTTCCTGAGCCAATTCCAGCGTGGCATCCTGACCCTCGTCCAGCTGGAGTTTGACGGTAACGTAGGGCGGATCCAACTCCCATGATTTCAGGTCGGCAGTGCTCTCAGCCAGAAAGTCGCGCGCCCGCAACCATTGGATCTGGTCCAGCACATGGTCCACCTTGGATTTCTTGATCACCTTGTCAGCCTGATCCGCAGACTTCCAGACACCAGTACCATCCTTGGTAACCGTGAAGTGCTCGCCCCCCTGCCAGTTGATCTCCATGGCCTTGGCCGTTTGCGGCTCGAAGGTGAAGAGCTGGCGGCGTCTGAGATCTTTGGCCCCTTTGTCAAAAATGGACCAATTCCCCCGTGCCATCAGGAAGACTGCCGGACGATCTCCGGTCTTAGCATAGTGAGTATCTCCCACTGGATTTAGATCGCCGATGAAGAGCTCATGCCAGGCGTCACCAGATTTGATGCGGAGCGTGAGAGCGGGTTCCTGGAGCCCAAAAATCTTGAGATCGTCGCTGTTTCCCACCACCTGCCGATCGCGCTGCAGACTCTGTAAGGCATTGAGCATCCCGTTCAAGGATGTTTCGTCCACATCGGCATTGATCGGTTCGCTGATTCGCCAGCGGGTTTCCTTGGCAAGGCGGATGGAAGGTTTGCCGCGAGGCAGTACTTCCAAGGCATTCACCTGGTCGATGCTGAACTGGAAGACTGTTCTGGCGATCTGCTCCGCCTGTTGTTTTTGGTGAGGCTTCAACATCTCAAAATAATAGAAGTAACCGCCAATGGCCGCCAAAATGACAACATAGATCACCGTATGACGCGCCTTGATCATCGTTGTGACCTCCGCACGCGATACACCAATGTACCAACTATCAGGAGAGCACAAGGCACCAGCACTAACGACATCCAGAAGATCAACCGTTCCTGTCCGCGGGTCAGGACCAGAGGCTGGCCTTTCTTGTCACGCCGTTCAATCGTGATAAGGCTCTCCTCTTCAGCCAAAAAGTTGGCAATATTCAAGAAGAAATCGCCGTTGCCGTAAACCCCGAAGTTAGCATTATCCACAAAGGCGGAATTGCCGCACATCACCAGGTAAGCCTTGCCAGACGAAGCTTCATCGGGATTTTCCCCCTTGCTCTCTTCCTCATGGGGGGGAGATTCTTGCCCTGCCCCTTTCTTGGCCCCATCGAGTTTGTCGATTTCAGCCAAGACCACAATCGGCACAGGACCCGCTATATCCACCTTCACGTCAAAAGTGGCTTGGCCCTTCTCAAGCATCTCCCGATCCATTTCCGCCCAAGCCCCCTCCGAGGTGGACGCGAGTGTCATGACATGCACCCCCTGTGGCGCCTGTTTGGCAATCCGCACCGACCTTGCCTCCGGATAGAAAGTAAACACATTGAAACCATCCGTGATCTTGTGCGCTCCATACTGAGTCACCACCGGCATGAGAAAACCGCCCCCGAGCACCCTGCTCAGTTTGTCGATCACCTTGTCTTCGTACAATTCCATGCCATAGCTCTGGACCAGGTCCTTAAGCCCCCCATCCTGGTAAGGGTCCAGCATCAACAGCAGTTTCCCGCCATTTTGGAGGTACTGCTTGAGGATAGCGACTTCGCTCTCCATAAGAGGCTTTTGGGGGCCAGCCACAACCACTGCGGAAGCGTCTTCCGGAACCCGCTCCAGACGCATCAGATTCAGTTCTCCAACCTCATGGTTTTGTTTCTCGAGAGCGCTTTGCAGAGCGGAATAACCGTTCTTGCCGCTGTCCTCGAGGGAATGTTCACCGTGGCCCAGCAGGAAATAAATCTTCTTCACCTGCTTCTGGGTAAGCTTGAACAAAGCATTGGTGATGCTTTCCTCATCGGCCTTCTGAATGCTTTGCTTTTTGTTGAAGCCTTCCAGAACAAGCGTACCGTAGTCCCGAATCTCATACTGGCGAGCCAGTTCAGGGCGTAGATCCGGATCGATGAATTCGTAAGTCACCTTGTCGTTGTAATAACGGAAGGTGTCCAGAACATCCCCGGCACCAGTGCGCTCCTGTTCGGTAGTGCGGAAAAACGCTTTGATCGTCACCGGTTCCTTTATGGAATCCAATATCTTACGAGTTTGCGGAGAGAGCGTGTACTTGCCCGACTCGGTCAGATCTACCCGCATTGGATGTTTTTCCACAATCAGAACCACAAAAACCAGGATAGCCACAAAGGCCAGAGAAGAAACAATGGTGTTTGAACCATAGGACCAGAGCCGGCGATATCTGTTCGTGGCTGGCATGATCATTTGCCTCCGTAGCAGTCACACAAGAATCGTTGGAGAAAATCGGTCTTTCCGGGGTTCGGGCTCGACCTTTCGGCCGAGTGCGCCGTCTGGCGAATTCCCTTTCCCCATCCGGCGGCACGGCATCCTTACCGTCACACCGGCACCCTGGCCATCATCCTCGCCAGCGATAGGACTCTATCTGCCGCAATGTCAGGAACAAGAAGACCAGGATGAAAGCCAGGTAGTAAACAAAATCGCGAGCATCCAGCACGCCTTTGGAAAAGGTATCGAAATGTTGGGTGATCGATATGTAGGTGATTAGCTGGCCGGCGCCAGGGCCAACAAAGGATTTCAACCAACCGATGACCCAGAACATGAGCAGCGAACCGAAAGAGAGGATGGCAGCGATGATCTGGTTCTTTGTCACCGCGGAAGTGAACAGCCCCAACGCCAGGAAGGCGCTCCCCAACAGGAACATCCCCAGGTAGCCACAGAAAATGGGCGGCCAACTGGGTTTGCCGATGTAGCCCAATAACAGGATGCCAGGCAGGGTGCACAGCAGGATCACCCCGAACGTGCTGATGACCGCCGCGAATTTGGCCAGGAGTGTCGCACGGTCGGTGATAGGATAGGTGAAGAGCAGCTCCAGCGTGCCCGATTTCCGTTCTTCTGCGTACACCCGCATGGTGAGAAGCGGCGCAATCAGCAGCAGGATCACGCCGACGTCCTGGAAAAACGGGCGCAACACCATCTCGGTCAAGTTGAGATAATTCAACGCCATGGGGTCCTGACTGGCTTGGAGGCTGTAGTAGCTGAAGGAGATTATATTTCCATAATAGAAGAACCCTGCGATTACCAGGAAAATGAAACCCACCGCATAGAAGATGGGGGAAGCAAACATAGAGTAAAGTTCCTTGCGATATACTGACCAAAAACCTCTCATGACAGCGACTCCTTATTCTAACGGTTCTTCGGTCACCAACTGCATGAAGATGTCTTCCAGACTGAGATCAATCAGCTTCAGCTCCAAAAGGTCCAGGCCGCGCTGCATCACTGCTCGGGCTATTTCGGGCCGGAGATCCCGTGATCGATCCGTTTCGACCAGCAGCCGTCCATGGTCCTCCTCGGAAGGGGTCACCGCCTGCACGCCGTCCATCTTTTGCAAAGCGTCCGTCAGTTCCGTCAGAGAGCCTTCGACCTGCACGGAAATCCGCGAGGACTTCTGCAGTTGGCTGGTGAGGCTGGCGGGTGTACCGCTGGTAACGATCAGCCCTTTGTTGATGATCAATACCCGCTGACACAACTGGGCCACTTCCGGCAAGATATGGGAACTCAGCAGAATGGTGTGTTCTCCCCGAAGCTCCTGGATCAAACGACGAATCTCGATAATCTGAGAGGGGTCCAAACCGATTGTGGGTTCGTCCAGAATCAGGACTTCGGGATTGTTGAGCAAAGCTTGAGCCAGTCCGACGCGCTGTCGGTAACCTTTGGAGAGGTGCGCGATGATACGGTTGGCCACCTTTTCCAGACCACAGATCGCCAAAACCCGCTGAATTTCCTGGTGGACGCGTCTGGTTTCCACCCCCTTGGCGTCGGCGGCAAACCGTAAAAAATGCTGCACCGTGAGGTCCCCGTATAGGGGGACGTTTTCAGGAAGATAGCCGATCTTCCGGCGCACCTGGAGCGACTGTTCGAAGCAGTCCAGACCGGCCACCTTCGCCTGGCCCGTACTGGGCGGCATGAAACAGGTGAGAATGCGCATGGTGGTCGATTTACCGGCCCCATTCGGACCCAGGAAACCCACTACTTCGCCCTGCTTCACCTCAAAAGTGACATCCCGGATGGCAGCCACCGAGCCGTAAAACTTGCTCAATCCATTGGCTTCAATCATTACGCTTCACCTTTGTTGAACTCACCCTGATCTCCCACCGCAACACCCCGGCATCGCAACGCCATCCGCCACGACGAAAACTTCGTACGCCCATAGTCGCCGGATGCCTGCGGCTCACCCTGCCCATGCTCTCCCTCCCTTGATGTCACACAAGGTCAAGAAGTGCAACTCGCAACCTGCCCGGTTTTGGTCTGTTCGATTTCGTTGTGCGGCTTTCTGGAGAACTCAACGGAAATAGATCTGTGGATTTTGGATTTCTTTGACGGTTTTGGTGCCCAATGACGTGGCACAGGCCTGACACAAGTATTCATGCAATTCCCCATCAGGAAGCACCAGTAAAAGGCGGCTTCGCACCGGCATGGCTTGCCGGCAGCGCGGGCAATATAAGGCGGAAGCATGAAAATCTTGATACTGCGCTGAAGTGGCTGGATAATGCGGTTGCATGGCTGTTGCCCTCATGCGAAAACCCAACCCCTCGGTGTTGATTCCAAACTGAGAAACACGGTCCGCGCGATCTGCAACTCGATCCGAGTTGGGCCCCTCCCCATGGCCGCCATCTCTCCTGCAAAAACAAACGTGGCGAGCACATTCTGGAAGGTCATAACTGCCCTAACCTCCCATTGCCATACCGGATTTCCCTTCCTGCTTGTCACTCCGCTTAATCCACGGCCACCGCCGACCCTTGTGATGCTCCTCGTGGCCCTTGGACAGTTGCTGGAATTCGCGCAGCAGTTCTTCCTGGCGAGGCGTGATGCGGCTGGGAAGGTGAACGTTGACTTCCACAAAAAGGTCGCCACGGCCATGGCCGCGAAGATGCGGCACCCCTTCGCCGGAGTAGCGAAGCACCGTGCCTGGCTGAGTGCCCGGCAAGACTTCCACGGTCCTCGTGCCATCGAGCTTGGCCACCTCAATGTGGTCACCGAGGATGGCCTGAACAAAGGACACGAAGACCTTGCAGTAGAGATCGTCGCCATCCCGCTCAAACCGTTCGTGAGGCTGAACGTGCAGGCGGACATACAGATCTCCGGGTGGCCCGCCGCGGTAACCCCCTTCTCCCTCACCACGAAGCCGCAATCGAGTGCCGTTATCCACCCCCGGCGGCACTCTGACCTGAACTCGTTTCTTGCCCTTGAGGCGCCCCTGGCCACGGCAGTGGGCACACGGCGAAGTCAACACCAGGCCGGACCCTTCACAGCGTGAGCAGGTGGTACTGACGCGAAAGAACCCCTGTGACTGGACCACTTGACCCCGTCCCTGGCAAAGAGGGCAGGTGCCTTCGCGCGAGCCTTCTCCCGCGCCACTGCCGTGACAGACATCACAGACAATGGCCATTTCCACTTCAATCTCGTTCTCAGTGCCAAAAACTGCCTCTTCAAAGGCTAGCACCAGGTCATAACCGAGGTCATTGCCGGGGCGCGCCGCCGTCCGCTGTCGGGGACGACCGCCAAGACCGAAAGAGAAAAACTCTTCGAAAATATCCCCGAAGGACGAGAAAATATCGTCAAAACCACGGAATCCACTAAAACCAGTACCCTGAAGACCTTCATGGCCGTACATGTCGTAAATCTGCCGTTTCTTCTGATCATTCAGCACTTCGTAAGCTTCCGCGGCTTCCTTGAAGCGTTCCTCTGAATCTTTGTCACCAGGGTTTCTGTCGGGATGAAATTTCAGAGCCAACTTGCGGTAGGCTTTCTTCAGCACTTCTTCATTGGCTTGGCGGGGGACACCCAGAACTTGGTAGTAATCTCGCTTCTCCATCCTATCCTCATTGACCTGATCATATGGCACAGCAAAGGACTGCGCAGATACACACGGTGATCTTGACGTAAACACGCGGGTTTATCTTGTCAAGTGCTTGCACTGCAGATTATTCGGTTCGCTGCCATGGCTAGATTCACCCGCGGTCGCTGGCGGGCATCACTATCGGTGAGTGTTGTTGGATCAGTTTGGGATGCGTTCCCGTACCGCGTCGCTTCGATCCTGTACACCCGCGCTCTGGTAACCCTTCCAGGCGAAATGATCCTTGCCCAGGCGCTCGGCCTGTTCCGCCACCGTCAGCCATTCTTCAGAGGTCGGTTCCCGCTCCAAAAGCGAACACAGGCGCCGCAATAAAAAGACGTCGCCATCGTCTTTGGCCATCTCCAGGAGGCGCGTCAGCGCTTCTTTGGCCCCCGCCTTTTCATAGAAATCCACCGCATCATGGACAAAACCCGCTGCCAGATACCGGTCACCCCATTCCATGAGGGTATCCACGGATACCGCGGGCTGGTTGAGAAGATCCCTTTTCTCCAAGCAACTCAACAAGCTATTGTTTTCCATGGGTATTCATTGTCCGTAGGCACGGAGAAAGCCCGTCAAAGCAGGGGACCGGAAATCTCACTCCCCACCTTCGTCCGTCTCCTGATATGGGCCTTCCTCGACCTGTTTTCCTTCAAACTCCACTTCACCCGGATAACGGCTTGCGGCCTCTTGTATTTCCTCTTCAACTTCGTGCATGATCTTCTGCGCCCGAGCCGCCGGCATGGTGGTTTCCGGAAGGGCTTCCAGTTCTTCAAATTTGCGAACGTTTTCCGTGGTGACCTGGGCTTCTGCGATTTCTCGCAAAGCGACTACGACCTCCTTGTTCTTAGGGGCGTCCACAAGCGGCGTGGCTCCCCGGCGCAATTGCAGAACACGGCGCACCGTCAGGTGGACCAGCGCGAATCGGTTCTCTACCCGTTCCAGGCAATCTTCAATAGTGACTCGAGCCATGGTCGTCGATCCTCTGCTCCAGGTTGTTCATTGAGTTCCCCCCACCGGAGGAACGTCGGAGACGCATACAGGGGCCACGCTACTGGCCGGCGTCAAGGATAATTTGCTCTCGGCAAAAAAAACAGATGGGGTGACCCCATCTGACCTATTCTCAGCCCCGCAAGGGTTCTTCAAAAACCTGGCAGGGCCAACCCACAGTTCTATTGTGTCACACGGGCAATTTTTTTCAAGCCTCAAATGCAACGGGAGCCAACAGCATCCGTTGGCCCCCGAATTTTCCTGACACATCAAAGCATCAATACATATCACCCATGCCGCCCATACCACCCATGCCACCCATGCCACCCATGCCCGGTGGAGGACCGACAGCGCTCTTCTTCTGCGGCTTCTCCGCCACCATGGCTTCGGTGGTGAGCATTAACGCCGCCACGCTGGCCGCATTCTGCAGAGCGAAACGCACCACCTTGGTGGGATCGATGACGCCCGCCGCGATCAGGTCTTCGTACTGCTCGGTTTCAGCATTGAACCCGAAAGGCCCTTCGCCGCGCTTGACATGCTCTACCACGACGGAGCCCTCATGGCCGGCGTTATTGGCAATCTGGCGCAGCGGTTCCTCCAGAGCGCGCATCACGATGGCCTTGCCAAACTGTTCTTCACCGATCAACTGCAGTTCCTCGAAGGCCTTCTGACAGCGCAGCAACGCCACGCCCCCGCCCGGGACAATGCCTTCTTCCACAGCCGCACGCGTGGCATTCAGGGCATCTTCCACACGCGCCTTCTTTTCCTTCATTTCCGTTTCGGTGGCCGCCCCTACGCGGATAACCGCCACGCCGCCCACAACCTTGGCCAGGCGTTCCTGCAGCTTCTCGCGGTCGTAATCACTGGTGGTTTCTTCAATCTGTGCCCGGATCTGTTTGACTCTGGCTTCAATGGCCACTCGCTGACCGCCGCCATCCACAATGGTGGTGCTGTCCTTGTCGATCACCACCCGTTTGGCGGTACCCAGGTCGTTGACGGTCACACCCTCGAGCTTGATCCCGATATCTTCCGAAACGACCTGCCCGCCAGTGAGGACGGCAATGTCCTCCATGATGGCTTTGCGCCGATCACCAAAACCCGGAGCCTTGACCGCACAAACCTTGAGGGTGCCGCGCAGGCGGTTCACCACCAGGGTTGCCAGGGCTTCACCTTCCACATCTTCAGAGATGATCAGGAGCGGTTTGGTCATCCGGACCACCTGTTCGAGCAAGGGAAGGAGGTCCTTCATGCTGCTGATCTTCTTTTCATTGCACAGGATGTAGGGTTCTTCCAGTTCCACCACCATCTTTTCCGGGTCGGTGACGAAATACGGGGAGATGTAACCGCGGTCGAATTGCATGCCCTCCACTACTTCCAGAGTGGTTTCCATGCTCTTGGCTTCTTCGACGGTAATAACCCCTTCCTTGCCCACCTTGTTCATGGCTTCAGCAATGATGTTGCCGATGCCGCTGTCGTTATTGGCCGAAATGGTGCCCACCTGAGCAATTTCTTTTTGATCCTTGGTGGGTTTGCTCATGGCCTTCAGCGCTTCCACCGCCTTGGCGACGGCCTTTTCGATGCCGCGCTTGAGGGCCATGGGATTGTGCCCTGCGGCTACCAGCTTGGAGCCTTCGCGGTAAATGGCCTGGGCCAGAATAGTGGCGGTGGTGGTGCCGTCGCCGGCCACGTCGCTGGTTTTGCTGGCCACTTCCTTGACCATTTGGGCGCCCATGTTGGCGAACTTGTCTTCCAGTTCGATTTCCTTGGCCACAGTGACACCATCCTTGGTCACGTTGGGGGAACCGAAGGACTTGTCGATCACGACATTGCGACCTTTGGGACCGAGCGTCACCCTAACGGCATTGGCCAAGGTATCCACACCTTCCGCGATGCGCTCCCGGGCGTTTCGGTCATATATGATTTCCTTTGCAGACATGATGATCCCTTTCTCAATTTTTGGGTGAATCAGTTGAAGATTGCCAGGATATCGTCTTCGCGCATGATTAGCAGTTCTTCACCGTCGACTTTGACATCGCTTCCGGCGTATTTGGCAAACAACACGCGATCGCCTTCCTTCACCGTCAGGGGAACGATCTCACCTTTTTCCAACAGCTTGCCATTGCCGACAGCAATCACCTTGCCCTGCTGGGGCTTTTCCTTGGCGGTATCGGGAATGAAGATGCCTCCCGCGGTTTTCTCTTCTTCCTCAATACGTTTGACAATGACTCGATCATGCAACGGACGAAGTTTCATGGTAGTCCTCCTTTCTGGTCGATGCCAGTTGTGTTTTCGCGCCGAATCCGGCGACTAAAACCCATGAATGGTGGTTCAGCAGAACCATCTCGTGGTCTCGTTAGCACTCTTCGTTAATGAGTGCTAACAATATTTAGCGAGTTGATTTTCAAAAGGCAAGTGAAAAATTATTGGATACGACTGGTTGCCAGGCAAATCGCGTGGAATGCCGATGGCGATTACGAGCAATCGGACCGAGGCGGTCTGCTCAAGCTGTCGGAGCGTCCCAACAGAACCCTAACCCTGCTCACCGGCATAGCGGGCCAGGGTGAACAGACCGTGTCCCGCTACGCCCAGCCTATGAACAGCCATCACCCGCTGCCAAGATGGCTCACCGCCATTTCAAACCGGCGCCAGCACGGACCTGGCGCCAGGGTCACAACGATATCTTCAAAACCATTCTCGGCATCGCTGTTGGCAAACGCGTTGCGCCAGCCGCGCAACACCATCTTCAGGAGTTTAAAGGCGGAGATGTTGTGTTCCAACAGGTCAAAACGATCCAGGCAGACACTTCGCACCCCCAGTCGGGCTGCATGGCGGAACATCTCCTGCAAGGCCCCTTCCAGGACTAAGGTACGAAGTGGCGGAAGGGTCTCAAAATCAAGCACCACCATGCGTATCAGGTATCGGGCCTGAACCGCAATGGGACGGCACAACGTCACTTCGCCCAGTGGACGTGGCAGGCTGTGCTGGGCTTCCAACAGCACCTGAAACCAGGATTCTACCGACGGCATCAGTTCCGCGTAGGGATCCACCACCAAATAGGCATCTTCCGGATAAGCGATGAGGTCCACCGGTAGGAGCTGAGCTTCCTGTTGGCTCAAGCGGATGAAGCTTGCCGGATGGTGATGGAAAACCATGATGATCGTCCACGTCCCTGAAGGAAAGACCAGATTCTGCAGTCAACCACCATGTTCCCGGTGATGGACCCTGATCTGCCTCCCACATGCTTTTCGTTCCGGCCGTCCACCAAACAAAATCCATTGACGGACCATTGGGTTGCAGCCTTGTCAGACTCGAATAGAATGGAAACAGGTTGTCGGATTGTTAGGATACAGGCACCCTCTTTCATTAGTCCCCAATCTGGCCGCTTTGTCAAGTGGGGCACCGCCGAGCATGCGCGACGGAAATGGGATCACTGTCGTTTCCAGAGCCCCATCAGCCGCTCGGCCCGAGCCTGAGAAACCGGATTGGCGGTAACCTGCCCCTCCTTGACGCCAGTCCCCACAATGATGGCATCCACCAGTGGAGCAAAGGTTCCCACATTACCCTCGTGCACCCCGCTGCCGGCAACGATTGCCGCATCGGGGAGGGCCTGCCGCAGCAGCGCCACTGCATCCGCCTGAGCC
>Ga0315286_10007564_pt1 | contig 10649 bp, 6 predicted proteins | sample YL17G10_0_MG_FD_205038 | JGI IMG/M metagenome (GOLD analysis project Ga0315286, IMG submission 205038) | Sediment microbial communities from Yellowstone Lake, YNP, Wyoming, USA - YL17G10_0 | ecosystem: Environmental > Aquatic > Freshwater > Lake > Sediment | place: USA: Wyoming | collected...
CGGTCTGGTGGCGACCGGGGTCGAGCCGAGCAGGATGGCATAGGCGGAGGCCGCGCTCTGCAAGGCGCCGCAGGTTCCGAGGAAGCCACAGGAGCCGCCGGGGATCTGCCGGCCTCTGTCAACCACCTCGTCAATGATCTCGTCGGCGATCGGATGCCCGGCATTTCGCAGGCAGACGAGCAGAAGCTCGCCGATCAGCGTGTGATGCCAGACGCCGTGCACGGGGGTGCCCTCCCCCTGGCTGAGGAGCTCGTCGAGGGCCTCCGCCGGTTTGGTCCCGGTGACGCTCCGGGCGATGAGGGTGGCGAGGGTGGTGGCCATGTCACCGCCGCTGCCGGCGCAGCAGGCGTCATCCGTGACCGCGTTGCGGAACTCCTGGTAGGAGATCCGACGGATCTTGCGCCTGGGTCTGGGGCCTTCGGGCACTGGTGCGGTTCTCCGGCGGCCGCGCCCCGTAGGCAGGGGCGCACGGCCTCGCCTTATGGTAGCAGATGGCCGAGGGGGGCTACAATACGGAGTCGGTAGCTGTTCACAGTTGGTGGGAGTGATCTTAGGCGCTGGTGAACCCTTCGGCTCCGCTCCCCTCGACTGCGCCCGGGGTGAACAGGGCGAGCAAGCTGCCGAAGCAACGGAACCACCTCGTAGCCCACCCTTGCCATCTGTCCGGCAGGGGTGGGGTAGTGCATCGGTCGGAACTGCCCCACCCCGGCGAACAACAGCCGGGGTGGGCTACGCGGCTTGAGCGGACCCGCGTCTGCCCGCCGCCCAGGAACTGCGCACCCTCACGGCTTCCACCTGACCCAATCCGCCTCCGGCTCCTTTGCCCAAGAACCATCGGGGCGCTTCTTCCGCTTGATCCACTGTGCGTCGCCGTCCGCGAAACCGTAGTTGTCGCCACCGGAGTGCCGCGGTTCGTCCGGAAGGAGTTCAGGCCCACCTGCGGCGTTCCGCCCCGCGTCGCTCTCGAAGATCGCCACCGTGTTGGCCGGATCAGTCAGGTCGTACATGCTCTTGGCGCTGAGGAGGGCGTTGTAGGCATAGTCCCACCACGGGCTTCCGGGCATCGGAAGACGTCGCGGTTCTTGACGTACTCGTCCAGGATGCCACACCAGTCACCGGCCGGAGGGAAGCGGTCATCGTTGTCGGCCACGTACATCTGGATCGCCAGGGAGATGTTCTTGACGTGCGACAGGCAGGGATGCAGAGGTGGCCCGGATTCGCGGCCCCGCTCGAAAACTGAAAGAGCGATCCAGGGGAGGGCTAGGACGAGAATCACGGCCAGAAGCAATAGCCAAACAGGCACCCCTCTTCGCTTCGCCACGGCAGTCGCTCCACCCGGTCCCGTGTTCACGGCTCCCACCTCACCCAATCTGCATCCGGCTCCTTCGTCCCTTAGGTCACCCGAGTGCAAGCGTGCACGAAGTGGCGCGGCATCACGCTGTCTTCCGCTGGGCAAGGCCGCTAGTCCGGCCGAGTCTGCGGCGCACCCAGACCAGCAGCCATAGCCAAGCGAACGAGGTCGCCAGAAGAAAGGTAGCGGACCACGTACAGACGGCCCGAGCCTGCAGCAGTGACAGCCTGCTCGCTCCTGACCCCGGCGGGGGATTCCATGTTATCTCCGGGGTGCCAAGGGCAAACAGCACACATAGGGCCGCTTGCCGTAGGCTGCTGACTATCTCCAGTGCCATGGAGACCACGGCCACTCGCATACCCCATGGAGACCGGAGGATGACGGACACCCCTCCCGCGACCAGGCCGACCGAAACGACTATCCCCAGCACCACCAACTCGGCAACCCCCCGCCTGCCCGGCGGCAGGCCCAACAGCCACAGCAACGCCGGCCCGCGGAAACCGAACGGCTGCGGCAGGGGCGGAGAGAACAGCACCCTCAGTCCGCCCACAAAGAGCCCCAGCCCCACCAGGGAAATAAGGGCGCCGAGCACCACCGCGGTCCTGTCCTGACGCAGAGGATGCGCGCTATCGTTGTCCACGGCAACTCGCTCCCGGTCGAATCTCGGGCCCGACAGAGAGACACCACCTCTCCTGTCTCACCCCCGCCGCCGGGGAATGGGAAGCGGGGCAGCGCTCTTCGGAGGCTGGGCGCTCCGCCTTCCGCCGGCACTATCATCGATCCACCAGCTGCTCAACGGCACGCTGTGGGCAATTCATTCGCCTGCCACTATGCGGTAACGCGTCAGATCCTGGGAGAGATCAACAGTCGTAAACCCTCCCGGCGTGAACGGCAGCCTCCAGAACGGTGCCCAATAGCGATCGGCCTCCCGTCCGGCCCGAACCACAAACGGCGTGTCAATCTCCCTCCCCGATTCCCAGCTCAGGCACGCAGCGGCCGCAAGGACGACCTGCCCCAGTGTCGGAGACTTGTGTTTGGCACTCTCTGTCTGAACCTTCGCCGCGTTCGTGGCAACCACCCTCGACCGCTTCACCGAAGGAAAATCGGGAAACACGACCCGTATCTCCCACTCCGCCGCCCGTGCGCCTTGACTAGCTCCCTTTGCCCCAAGACCATCGAATGCCCAGATGAGTACTGTCAGTTCTCCCCGGCGGGAGTACTGGTGTTGCACGAGGACGTCACCTGCGAAGATGTCGTAGGCCGCAGCCTTGGAGAGAGCGATCACAGTTGGGTCCCAGGGCTCCATGTCGTGGGGGGATCTCTTCTGCCACCCATCCAGCGAAGCGCATTTACTCGGCACCGGCGCCGCGACCAGGAGCAGACATACAGCCGCGGCCAGCGAGGAGAGCTTGATGAGAAGTGTCATTCGCGGCGTGAACCAGACACTCACCCAAGAGCGGGGCGGCTTCGCAGTGGGAAGCACCATGGTGGCATTCCTCCAATCTCGCGCTTGCGGATCGGCGTCCGCAACACTCTTTCGACTGCAGTGAAAGCCGTTTCGTTCCGCGAGCGTGAACCCGCAGTGGGCTCACCACCCGCGCATTCTACCCCCGCCGCCGGGGAATGGGAAGCTACGGACAGTCACCTATCCATCCTCTTGCGCGGACTGGCCGTTGCCCACCTCCCCGCCTCCGCACGCCATCGGTAGATCGGCGCCCGATAGAGAGACACCATTTCTCCTGTCTCGCCGCCGCCGCGGCACAGGGCCGTCCCCTAGCCGGCTTGCCGCGAGCAACCTCGATGATAGCACCCGCCCGCGGGACGTCAAGAGCCCCTCGTAGCTGTTCACCCTTGGCGGGGGTGATCTTAGGCGCCGATGGACCCTTCGGCTTCCCCCTTCGCCAAGGTCGCCAGAGGCGACTGAAGCTACGGGGGACGAGCCGCTCCCTTCGACTGCGCTCGGGGGTGAACAGGGCAAGCGGAGGGGCTCCCCTATGCATCCTCTCGCCGTGTGCTAGGGGTCACGGCGGGTCGGTAGTGGGTCAGTTTGGAGGCGCGGGGGGCTTGACAGGGGGCCATTGCGTGATAGAGTAAAAAGGACATATCCATATATCATAATAACTGTTCACTTGGGACCTGCTGTACCCGTTGACTGATGTCGGGCGATTGCCGCTCAGTCGAAGCCAGAGAACGGACGCGGGCGCGAAAAAAAGGAGGTGAGCGCACAGAATCCGGCGTGCATGTCTCACCGGTCGGGTCGTCTCGCGCGAAGCGATCTCAAGGGAGGAAACGATCTGATGAGCAGAGGACGGAACGGTTTCACCCTGATTGAGCTGCTGGTTGTCATTGCCATCATAGGCATACTGGCAGCAATGGTGTTCCCGGTGTTTGCGCGTGCTCGCGAATCGGCGCGCAAGGCGGTGTGTCTGAGCAATGTGAAGAACATCGCCCTGGCTGTTCAGATGTATCTGGCGGACAACAACGACACGCTCCCGCCAAAGGAGCACCGCCAGGAGGTGCTCGACTTCTTCGGGTGCGTCGAAGGCGCTACCTATGGGAATCCGTATCTGCGGTGGCCCCTCATCATGGACGAGTACGTTAAGAACCGGGACGTTTTCACGTGTCCGAGCGCCAAGCTTCTCGGCGGGGTGTGCGCTATCAACCCCGGACCGGACTGGTTCCAGAACATGTACGCGAATGAGGCGGTGTGGCGAGAGGATACCTCTGACTCGGCGGTGGCCGGTCTTTGCGTATTCGACGGCTGGTGGCCGCCGGGCTGGGGCGGGGCGATTACGGACTCGTTCCAGCAAGGGCCGGTCTTCTTCCTGTTCGACCCTGAAGGGGCCAAGGCGACGGAGAAGGCCTTCAGTTTGAGCATCGGGTTCAACGGAAGCCACATAGAGCTCGCCGGCCACTATGGCCTGAAGCTTTCTGCAGTGCAGGATGCCGCCAATTTCGTCATCGCTGGTGATGATGCTGGCTTCAAGGCGCAGCACGACTACATGTGCCTTGAGACGTTGGCCTGGCCGGAGATCTGCGCAGTGAACTGCTCGGGTGGCTGCGGATGGATGGACTGGGAGGCGTGCGCTGAGGACGCGGGCCAGTGTAAGGACCTCTACGCGCCCGCCGGTGGGGCGTTCCTGAGAGACCGATCTCTGCTGAAACCCTACACCCGTCACCTTGGCGGCAGCAACATCGGCTTCCTGGACGGACATGCCGCCTGGTGGAACGCGGAGAAGCTGGTCGCCGAGTGGGTTGACCGGGCCAGGGAAGGTGATGAAGAGGCTGGTGGCCCGTTGGGGCTTTTCAGCGAGGGCCCTGCAACATTCAACGCCTCCGGCATGTGGGACCGGGCTGAGTGCGGGGTCGAGGACGTACCGGTTCTCTTCTGAGCAGGCATGGACTTCTGATCGCAATCACGTGACTGCGGCGGAGCGCCGGAACTCGGCGCTCCGCTCCCGCGCAGGAGGCCTCGGCCGTTCCCCGACGAAGGAGCGGGGGGAGCGGGGCGGCCTCCAGCGCCCGGCGCGAGGCGGGGATCCACGATGAGGGAGTACTCCTTGGGTTCGGCAGAGGACATGTCCACGACCGGTCCCCGGCAAGCTCCTCCGCAGGGAGGGGTAACCTGGCGCGCCGCCGCCATCTCGCTCGCCGTCATCCTCATCAGTGCCCCCGCGATGTTCTACGGCGAGGTGGTCTGGTCCAAGGGTGTCTGGTCGAGCGGCGTGCCGGCGAGCTGGCCGCTGGCGGTGTTGTTCCTGCTGGGCGCGGCGGGGAGCGTCCCGGTTCTGCGCCGCTTTGCGCTGACCCGCAGGGAGCTGCTGACGGTCTACTGCGTGGTCCTTGTTGCCACGCCTCTGCTGAGCATCAACGTCATCTTCTGGGCGCTCTCGCAGCCCATCAGCTACTACTACTTCGCCCAAGCGTTCCCTCAGTGGGAAGGAACCTTCGTCAGGCACATCCCGACCTGGTTCAGTCCCTCCTCCGCATCGGCTGTCGAAGGCTACTTCTGGGGTCGGGCATCTGTGCCGTGGTCGGAATGGCTCCTCCCTCTGGCGGCCTGGTCGTCATTCCTGTCTGCGCTGTTCGTGGCGAACTTGTGCCTTCTCTCACTGGTGCAGCGGCAGTAGATCGCGCATGAGCGCCTGACGTTCCCGCTTGCCCAGATCCCGCTGGAAACCATCGAGTCGGTGGGAGAAAAGGGCGCCGGCCGTCTCAACAGGTCGCGCACGTTCTGGCTTGGGCTGGCCGTCGCCTTTCTCGTGACCCTGGGCAGCTCCCTCTCGCAGCGGATCCCGGGCTTGCCCGCCTTGCCCCTCTCAGTGCGCGTGATGGACTCGCAGCCGGTTGGCCCCATGTCTGCCTTCGGCCAGGTTGACATGGACCTCCATCCGTGGCTGCTTGCGATAGCATATCTGGTCCCAAAGGAGCTGTCGTTCTCCGTCTGGCTGCTGTGGCTTGTCCGCATCGGGCTCACCGCACTCGCGATCGCCACCGGCGCGGAGCCCGGCTCTGCCCAGGACTGGTGGAGATTCAGCTTCCCGGCGCCCTACAACCAGGCGACCGGAGCGGTGCTAGCTCTTTCCGGGTTGGCTCTCTGGGGGGCTCGGAAGCACTTGGTGCAGGCCTTCCTAACGGCGCTGGGCGCAAGGCGGGACCGTGCGGAGTCCGTGGAGCCGCTGGGCTATCGCTGGGCGTTCGTCGGGTTCGGCGTCTGCTTCGCCTGGCTTGTCTGCTTTTTCCGGTTGGCCGGGTGCCGACCGGCGTTCGCAGTGGCCTTCCCGACCGTCATCATCGGCGCATATCTTGCCTATGCTCGCCTTCAGGCCGAGGCCGCGCTCGATACAGGCTTCTGGTGGTTCAACGACATCATGCTGATGCCTGTGGGCGCGGCACGCTATCTGCCGCAGGAGATCATCTCGCTCTACACCGCGGGCTGGGTGAGCGCCCCGATGCCCAGCATCGTGCTCAGCACTTGCTCCATCAACGCGCTAACCTCGTTCAAGATCGCGGACGCCGCAGGCGTGAGCCTGCGGCCATTCACCCGTCTCCTGCTGGGCGGCCTCTTCGTTGCTCTGGTGGTGGGGGTGTTTGTCACCCTGACAGGCACATATCGGTTCGGGTTCATTGCAATGAAAGGCAGCACGGGCAATAGCCTCGTAGCTGATGTCCTCCGCGTCTACGGACACGACATATACAACGACATCGCGTTGAACTACGACGCCGATCCGAGCCCCGAAGGCGTGTTCTGGATAGGCATCGGCGGGATTGTGTGCATCTTACTCGGGCTGATGCGCCTGCGGTTCCTGTGGTGGCCGCTACATCCCGTCGGCTACATACTGTCGAACAGTCTTCCCATTGCGTACGGCCTTTTCCCTTTCCTCATCGTCTGGGTGGTGAAGGCCGTGGTGACGCGGTACGGCGGACTGCGGTTGTACCGATCGACGCTGCCGCTTGCTACCGGCTTGGTCGTTGGAGACATACTGAACACGACCATCTGGAACATGGTGGCACTCGTCTCGAAGGGGCACGTCTGATCGGCTGGGGGGCGACATCAAATAGATGGTTGAGGAGTCCTATCACGTGATCCGACTGGGGCCAGCGCCGACAGACGGCACTGCTCAGGGAGGTGGAAGTCCGATGAGTCAGAGCGAGACGCAGAAAGTCCAGATGGCGGGTCTGAGGCATCTGCTGCCAGACCGATGGTGGGAGCAGGCCGCCGGCCTGTACCTATGCACCTTCAAGCCCGGCCGCGGGTATGCGCACGTGCTGTCGCTCGACCCGGAGAAGGTGGCGGAGGAAATGGCCGGGATCCGCGCGCAGGGGTTTCAGGCCGTCGAGATCTTCGCCCCTGCGGAGGGCCGCTTCGGCTACGCGGGCCTGGACATGACTGATCCCTATTCCGTAGATCGGGAACTGGGGACGATGGAGGACTCCCGGCGCTTCGTGCGACTGGCACACGGCAACGGCATCGCCGTGGTCATCTTCCTCAACGTCGGCTATTTCAGTATCGAGGCGCCCGCCTGGCTGGAGGCCTGCACGGACAGGAAGGCGGGACGGGACACTGAGAAGGTGCGATGGTTCTCGTGGGCAGACAGCCCGGAGGCCCCGCCGCCGGCCGTGCCCGAGGACCGCGCCTTCTCTGCCGGGGTGATCCCACCCGGGACCGCCGATGCCCCGAAGACTTGGGGGTGGCAGCGAAGTGATGCGGCCGGCTGCTACTACTGGGCGAGGTGGCAGGCGAAGGACGCGGATGGCAACTGGGTCGGCCTCCCGCAAACTGACTGGGGTTCCGAGGAGTGGCCGCGAGAAGCGGAGCGGATCATCCGTTTCTGGATGGAGACGGGGATCGACGGGATCATCGTGGATGCTCCATGCTGCTACTCGCGACTCACTTGGGAGGCGAACAACAGGTACATCACAGATGTGATCTCAGACTACGGGAACACGTATATCCAAGCAGAGGGCTGCGGCGAAGTGGCATGGATCACGGAAGGCGGGTACAACTGCTTGCAGGACTACCGCCTTGGGGAGCGTCTGGCCGAAGCCATCCGAACCGGTGATCCGAGGCCGATCGAGGAGTCGCTGAGGGCCTACCGGGATCTGGTGGTCGACTCAGGTGGCGTCCTCTACACGAAGGTGCACGGAGTCGAAGCTCGCGAGCAGCGGCGGCTGCACGCAGCGGCAGTCGCGAGCATCGGCGATACGCTCGTCTACGGCACACGCGACATGCCCGGCCCGGACGAGGAGGAGCAGTGGCTGCTGCGAGCGAGGTTCGTGCATCCGGCATTCCACCACTCGGCCAGCCGTCGCCGATTGCCCACGAACGCGGACAGCACTCACTACGCGTTCCTCAAGACCGCGCGGGATGGGTCAGAACGGGTGCTGGTCGTGCTCAACTTCAGCGGCTCTGCCCATACGGTCGAGGTGGACCTGAGCAGCGTGGATGCGGCCGGGCTGGTTGACCTGAGAACGGGCGAGCGGTTTGATCGCTCGCCGGCTTTTCGCGTCCCTCTGCGAGCCTATGGCTATGCCTTCTTCCAGGCATTGCCCTGAGCGCAGCCGAAGGGTGCTGCCCCCCCCCACCGGCGCCAATAGCTCCCTTCAGGCAGAGATGGGCCCGCTCGCCGCGGCCAGCATCCGCGCGGATCAACCGACCGGCGATAGGCAGCAGAACCTCCCGGCAATAGCCAGACACGAACCCGGTCGGAGAGCGACCCTCGCCCGTAGGTGCTGACTACCGGGCAACCCCGACGATTCTGGTCTCGCGAAAGCCGGCGAGGCCGCGTTCGACCAGATAGCCGGCACCGCCGCGGTCGAGTCTGCTGTTGCTGGCGTGCAGGACTTCCTTGCCGTCCAGGTGGGCGATGAGCGCGGTTCCTTTCACGGTCAGAGAAAGGTCGTGCAGTTCGCCCACCTGCCAGGCGCATGGCATCTCCGCCAGCGTTGTCTCCCCGTAGTAGTTGAGCACCAGCTTGAGCGCATCGCGGGTCTTCACCAGAGCGACGAACCGCTGGAGGCCCTGGTACCGGGCGATGAGGCCGCCGGCGTCGGCGAGCGCGATGGTGAAGCGGCTGGAGATGGTGTAGTCGCGCCAGTCATCGGTCCCGGTCACGACCACGCCCCTCCCCTCGTCCTTCCCGAAGTAGGTCATAGGCTGGGCGTCCTGGGAGAACCGGCCTCTGACGCGGTCGGCGTCCACCACCCAGCCGAGGACCGCTCCCTCCTTGTGGCGAGGAAGCTCGTCCGGGATGTTGATGTCGGGCGAGCCAGCGAAGGCGATCCTGTCCACGTGCAGGCGTCCCGCAGCGCCCGGGCCGCCAACGATCTCGATGCCAAGGTCCTGGACGGGGAAGCCGCGCTCCCCCGGCACATCAACGGCCAGACTGATAGCTCCGCCTTCGACAAGATCCACCGGCTCGCCAGCAACCAGCTCAGTGCCCGTCGAGACGGGGCCGTCGCCCCCGGTGAAGCAGCGCACGAAGAGCCGCGCGCGGGCTGGCCCTGCCACCTCTGCCACAGTCCCGGTCAGGATCACGGTCTGACCCGGGTACAGCTTGGGGGTTCCCAGGATCGCATAGTGGGATCCGCGTGGCTCCGCGTAGACCGGCGTCGAAACACGCAGCGGGTGATTGGGAGCGACCTCCCGATAGGAGATCTCCAGCAGGCGAGTGCCGTTGGGCCCTTCGGTGTTGCCCACCGCTCCGGTGCCGGGCATGCCCTGGTCGGTTTTCTCGACCATGTACCCGTGCTGGCTGCCCGGCATACTGAAGTGATGCCAGGCGCCGCCCTTGGGCGCCTGCTGCGCGGCCCAGCCCATTATCTTCCGGCCGACGCGGGCGATCCGCAGCGCCTCCTGCAGGCAGTCGGAGGTGAGACGGGCGCCCTCCGCGGTCGGCAGCAGCATGCGGTCGGCGAATGGCGACTGGAAGTCGTAGTCCCGGTTGATGCCCGCCAGGCCGACCGCCAGTCCCATCACGCAGCCAACATTGGCGGCATTGCAGTCGGTATCCCAGCCGGCAGTGTTGATGATCGCCTGAGCCTTGCGAAAGTCATCGGGGGCATAGCTCCACGCCATCACCATGATGGCGTGGTTGGGGATCATATGGCAGGACCCGCCGTACTTGTCGTAGCCGTACTTCTCGGCGATGCGGGCGTAGGTCTTGTGCCAATCTCTGTCCTGCGCCGCCCAGCCGCGCACATCTCTGTGGATCTGGGCGATGAGGCTGTCGCTGGGGATGACGCTGACGCCGATGTCCAGCAGCTTGGCCATGTCCTTCTCGACGAAGGCGGCCGAAACCATTGCGGCCACCACCTTGGCGCCGTTCACAGCTTCCCCGTCATGGGAGACGCGCCCCGCCCGCTCGGCCAGCCGCGCCGCCAACTTGGGATCGCCGGGCGCGACCATTCCGAAGGCATCTATGAATATCTGCGCGCCGATCTGCTCGGCGATGATGGGACCGTTGAGCTCCATGCTGCCGCTTCGAGGAGATGGGACGCCTTGCTTGAGACGGAGGTAGGCGGTGTGCTCGGTGGAGACACCCAGCCCTCCCCACCAGAGGATCGTCTTACCTTCGATCAAGTAGTTCAGCCAGGTCTTGCCGAAGAAGTCCTCCGGCGTGTCGGCGTACTGCCCGGAATCCTCCAGCGCGCGGATGAAGGTGAAGGTGCCGGTGATGTCATCATCGGTGACAACCAGGGGAACGCCCCGGTCATCGGCGACGTAGCGGTCCACCAGCCCCCAGTGGGCAACAAGGTCGTTCTTGCGCCATCCTTCGAATGGGCGCCCCATGTAGAC
>Ga0315286_10007565_pt1 | contig 10649 bp, 9 predicted proteins | sample YL17G10_0_MG_FD_205038 | JGI IMG/M metagenome (GOLD analysis project Ga0315286, IMG submission 205038) | Sediment microbial communities from Yellowstone Lake, YNP, Wyoming, USA - YL17G10_0 | ecosystem: Environmental > Aquatic > Freshwater > Lake > Sediment | place: USA: Wyoming | collected...
AGGCCGGCCCTACAGCCTCCCCGACCTCGTCGGCGGCATGCTTCAGGCCCGACACGGCCTTCTTGCCGAGGTGGTTCGCGAGCATCGCGAAGCCGAGGAAGGGGAGGAACACGACGAAGAGTCCACCCATCACCGGTGCGCCGAGGAGCATCGCCAGCGTCGGGATCCGCACGTAGGTGGTGTCGGTATCGCCCGGAAGCGTCCCCTCGTCCCCCTTGACGACCTCGATCTCCCAGTTGTTCTGCTTCCAGTAGAACCCGCCCGGAACCTTTTCTCCGCCTTCGTGCTGTCTCATGTTCTGCCTCCTTCTCTCGGTCACGTGTGTAAGGTAGGCCCGCGCTAGCGTCCTTTCCATCCGGCGGAAACCGGGAATTCCGGGGTTTGAGTTCGCAATTTCGATGGAAAAACTCCGGAGGCGTTCGGGAAAGAGACCCGAGAAGAAGGCGGGGTCTCCGAACCCCTTCCTCTTCAACGTCTTGCGCCGGGGCGACAGAGGACGCAGCCGGGGTTTCGCGCGTAGAGAACCGGTACCGCCCAGTCCAGCGCGTCGTCACCGAGCGTTCCAGCAAGGCCGGTGCGCGCTTCGCGAAACGCGGACGCGACGGGCTGCCCGTCCGCGAGTGCGCCGTAGAGTTCGGCCGCGAACGCGGCGGCGGCATCGTCGAAGACGCGGTACTGGTTCGCGGCGACCGCCGGGAGTCCGGCGTGGGCGAGTGCGGGGGCGACGCCGCGAAGAAAGTCGCGCCGGCCGCCGCGTCCCGTCTCGCAGGCGTTCAGGACTGTGAGGAGGAGGCCCCGCCCCGACGCGAGGCGGGCGAGCGCCTCGGCGGAGAGTTTTCGCGCGCGCCCCCGACCGTCCTCGAGAAGGAGGGCGCCGCTCCGCGCTTCCTCGTCGTACTCGCCATGCCCGACGAAGTGGAAGACGTCGAACTTCCCGCTCCGGAGCTTTCCGTGGAGCGTCTCCGGCGTCGCCTTCGACAGCACTTCGAACGTGGCGGCGCCCCTCGCGAGGAGCGGCGCGAAGGCCGCCCGGAGGGCGTCCTCCTCCCGGCGTGCGGCAAGGGGAGCCAGTCCCGCCGGCCGCGCCGCGGCGAAGAGGATTCGGAGCGGACCGCGCCTCGCGTGCGGGGCCTCGGCGGGGACGGCAGAGAAGACGTTCCGGACGATCGTGGCCGGACCGTGCGCCAGGAATGTCCGGCGCGCCGGATCGAAGGCCAGCTCCCACGGTTTTCCGGCGACCCAGTCGAGCGCGGAGGTGAAGACCAGCGGGACGGGCTCTCCGGAAGAGCGGGCGACGGCCGCATCCCAGAGGCGGCGGATGTCGCCCGGAAAGAGCGCCTCGAAAAGCGCCGTCCCGTACCGGACGAGTTCCTTCCCGCGCGGGAGCGACGAGAGCGGCGCGCGCCCGTCGAGCGCCCGGAGGAGCCGCTCGTTCAGCTCGACGATCCGGCGCATTCGCTCGCCCGCCTCGCCTCCCTTCGTCTCGAAGGGGGTGACAACGGTCGCGCCGGCGAAAGAGGCGAGGAGCTGGGCGCGGGAGAGCGAGTTGTCCGGCGCGAGGAGCACGAGGTCGAAACGCTCGGAGGCCCGGGAGAGTGACCGCGTCTGGGCCTCCCGGCCCGAAGCGCTACGAGCTTTTCGCGGGGCCGCCATCTCGCCGGAAGTCTATCCGGGCGGCCGGGCTACTTCTTCGGGAGGATTCCCTCGAGCTTCGAGGTCAGCTCCGACGACATCGGCGCCACTTTCGAGGGGAATCGCGCCACGACCTTCCCCTCGGGGGAGACGAGAAACTTGTTGAAGTTCCAGGTGATCTCTCCGGTGAAGCCCTCCTGCGAGGTGAGCCAGCGGTAGAGCGGGGCCATGTCGTCTCCCTTCACGCTGATCTTCGAGAAGAGCGGGAAGGTCGTCTTGTAGGTCGACGTGCAGAACTGCTTGATCTCGGGGTCGCTCCCGGGCTCCTGCCCGCCGAAGTTGTTTGCCGGGAACGCGAGCACGGCGAACCCGCGGTCCTTGTACTTCAGGTAAAGCTCCTCGAGACCGGCGTACTGGGGCGTGTAGCCGCACTTCGACGCGGTGTTCACCACGAGCAGGGCCTGCCCCTTCCAGGCCGCGAGGGGCTGCTCCTTCCCGTCGATCGTGTTCAGGGCGAAGTCGAAGAGCGAGGTCGGGGCTGCCGCGGTCGAAGCCAGTGTGACCGCGGCGAAGGCAAGGAGCGTGATCGCCGTCTTCATGGTTTTCTCTTTTCTCCTTCGAGGACTCTACGACACTGTGGGCGTGGCCGGATGGCACCCGGCCGCCTCCGACCGGGTCTCGCCCGACAGCGCCGACGCCTGCAGCACCAGGCTCCGCTGGCGCCCCAGCTGGTCCAGTTGATGCTTGACCGCAGCCTCGCCCTCCTGACGGCGGCGGCGACCGGACTCGACCGCACCCAGGACCTCCTGACGCATCCCGTCCAGCCGAGACCGCATTCCCGTCTCGAGCTGCCGGGTCAGGGCATCGATCCAATCGATGAGGTGCTTGTCGATCTCGTGAAGATTGGTCCGCAGCCACTCCCGAGCGAGCGCCTCGGAACGGCGAGAGGCCCTCTGGACGACGACCCGCCTCGAGGAGAAGGTGTCCAGCACCGGGACGACCCAGGCATCGACGTCGAGGGCCTGCACCGGTTTGATGAACTCGAACACCATCACTTGCGGATCGATCGTCAGGACCTCGGGCTCGAATCGCGCCACAGGGACGTCGAACGCCCGGGCGGCCGCCTCTGCGGTCCGGTCGATCAGGCGGTTGGTCTCGGCGCTCACGCGTTCGATCTGCTCGGCGCGGTGCCGGTTGAACTCCTCAATCGCCCGCCGGGCGGAGTCATCGACGTGGTTCTTGACTTCCCTGTAAGCGATCTCGCGGGCCAGGCCGCGGACGCGCCGGGCCCCGCCCGCGCTGCTTTGCCCGGCGGCACGCTCGACTTCCCGGCTGATCTCGCGGACGACCTCACCCAGAAGTTCGTTCCTTCGGGCTTCCCACGCCACCCAATCGAATCCAAAGTCGGACTTGACGCGGGCGCACGCCGCGATGACCAGGTCGTCGATGTCCCGCATGGCCTCGAGGAATCCATCGATCCGGCGGCCGATCTCCTCCAGCGGGGCGAGGAGCACGGCTCGCTCGAGGTCGAGTTGTTGCAACAGGTGGGCCGCTATGTGGCGGGTCGCGCGCCTCGCCGATGATTGAGCCAGCTCGGCGCCGGAGCGGGTCGCGAGCGCGGACAGCTCGCGGATGACCGCGGAGACGCCGGGGTCCCCCCCTTCGCGCAGCGCCGCACGTGCGGAAGCATGGATCAGTTCGCCGGGGTCGTGGCCGAGCGCTCCTTGCAGGACCTGCCGCGTGAACGCCTCGGCCTTCAACCGCGTCGCCTCGCGCACCCGGTCGGACTTGTTGAGGACGATGCAGAGCCGCCCGACGTCGGGCGCTACGGCCTTCACGAGCCCGAGCTCCTCGCCCGAGATCGGCGGGTCCGAGCCCAGGACGACGACCGCGACATCGATACGCGGCAGGAACGAGCGGGTCACCTCCGAGTTGCTCTCGAAGACGCTTCCGACGCCCGGTGTGTCGACGAGCCGGATGCCGGATGCGAGGAGCGGGGCGGGCAGCTCGATCCGGACGACCCGAACGCCCTTCCTGTTGCCTGGGTTCTCCTCCTCGGAAACGAAGAGGCGGACCTGGTCGACGCCGATCTCCTCCTCGCGACCATCCTCGAAGCGAACCCTCGCGCGCTCGGCCGGACCGTGCTCGACGGTCGTGATCGCGGTGGTGATGGGCGCCACGTCGGTGGGCAGGAGCTCCCGACCGAGCAACGCGTTGATCAGGGTGCTCTTGCCGCGCTTGAACTGACCCATGACCGCCACGTTGAACCGACGGCGGGCCAGGGCCTCGCGCACCTCTCGTGCTTCGGCGAGGATCCCCTCCTGCTTGCGCTCGTTGGCGACGAGCTCGAGATTCCGTAAGGCCTGTTGTTCCGCCTGCATGCCGCTCCCCGCAGGCCAGCCCGGCCCGGGCTGCCTGACACCGCTTTACTGCGTAGGGGTCATCAGCGGCCGATCGCCGCGATTATGGCGGACTCCATCGCCTTCAAAAGCCTAGCACGTTGCTCGAGGCCGTTAAAACGCGCTTCCCATCACCTGGATTCACGCGAGGCCCTCACTCAATTCGGAAGATATGGGCCGAGCTGCCGCGGATCGAGGCGACGCGGACGAGCGCGATCCGGATGGCCGAGACCTCCCGGGCGTGCGGGAGCCGCTCCCCGGACGCGATCCGATCGAGGACGGCCTTCAGGGTCTCCAACTCGCCGGGATCCGGAGTGCCGTGCCGGACACACGGAAGCCCGGAGAGAGGGCCCGGCGCCGCGGAGGCTTCCTCTCGGTGCTCCGCCTCGCAAAGGAAGCACGGCCCCTCCTGAACCGGAGCCCCGAGCCGCGCCGAGAGCCACGCCGCGAGCTGCTGCGGGCTCGTCGTCGCGACAATCAAAGGGAGGTGGTCGGCACAGACTGTCGCGCTTACGCCTCTCTCCTCTCCGGCGGCGATGCGATGGCCGAACGAGGCCGCCTCCCGAAAGACGGCGTCTACGATCCGGTCGCAGGCGGCGCAGGCGCGGATAGAGTTCACCGGCTCCTCCGGTGAGCTGCAGCCTCGGCCGCAGCTTCGACCATGGCGAGGGGATAGCCCCCCCCGCGTACCGCAAGTCCTCGAATCTGGTCCCGGCTCCAGCCGAGGCCAATCCGCCCGGAGACGCGCTCGAAGAACTCGTGGGACCGCCGGGCCGGAAGGCGGCCGAGGCGGAGGCAGATCGAAGGGTAGACGAAGGCCCGGAGCCTCTCGACGTCAGCTTCCGGCAAGAAGCTCTCGACGACAACCACGATGCGTGGCCGGGACGCGCCGGACAGGAAACGCACGAGGTCCCATTTCGCGGGTGTCATCCGCGCGACGTTGTCGAGGACGAAGACTGCCGGGGGCTTGGCCCTGCGGGCCGCGTCGAGAAGCTGGCGGCGGGCTTTGCGGTAGGCGAGTTCCTCGACCCGCCGCGCCGACCACAGCGGTCGGGCGAGCTGGGAGCCGAGCTGACGGCAGACGGACGCAGGCGGGCGCGAGAAGTCCGACAAGACAAACTGCATCCGGTGGCGGCAGTTGGCTGCCACCTGCCGCACCAAGCTCGTTCGACCCATCCCGAACTTTCCCGACAGGACGACGTTCACGTCCGCTTGAAGCGCGGAAGCGATCTCGGCGATCTCCCGTTCTCGTCCTACGAAGTCCATCGAGCCGCAACCTCGTTGGAAGGCGCACCCCCTGAAACCGCCGGCGGCCTGCAGGCCACGTCCACTGCGAAGGAGAGCATTCCGGGGCGCGTGGGATGCCCGCGGCGGGCGAGAAGGAGGCCGTTGGCGCTTTCGAGGGTGACCGATTCCTCGTGAAGACACCCCCGTTTTCGGCTTCGCGCGGAAGGCGGCCCCCATTCCTCCCTTGAGCGGGCGACGAGGCGGGGGCGTTCACCCTGGAGGAGAAGCCGCGAGACGGCTTCTTCGAGCTGGCGCGGCACGTCCCTTCGTGTCTCGCTCCAGGGCGGCGTCACCGGAGACCTCGTCGCCGGCTCTGGCTTCGTGGTGGCAAGGAGGCGCCGGCAGGTTCGGACCAGAGCGTGAAAGTGGTGGCGTCCGGTCGCTTCATGGAGGACCGAAAGAAGTCGGACGCCATCCTCGCCGGCGTATTGGACGGCGAACCAGGCCAGGAGCAGGTCGGAGCCGGCGTGCAATTCAAGGATCCGCTCGATCGGGATGGTCCGGACCACCAGTTCGACGCCCGTGACGTGGCGGTCCTTCGTGATCACGAGGTGCCGATCCGTCAACGCGATCGAATGCGACCCCGGTTCCGCGCCGAGGCCGAACGGCGCATCGTCCCCCGCCCAGAGCGGCGCGTAGAGAAGGTGGAGGACGCGCTCTTCGGCCGGAAGGCTCCCCACCATCAGCGCCTCGTGAAGTCCGGGGAGCTCGTCCGGCCGATTGACGGTGAAGACCCACGGCTCCCGGCCGTCGGAGACCCACGAGGCCGGACTCATGGCCTCTCCCGCGGCGCGGCGCATTCGCAAACGTGGGTCATGGGATGGGCGAGGGCGGCAACCAGCAGGCGGGGCAGAATGCCTTGATCCCCGCGGGGGACGCTGGCGTTTCGTCGTGCGCTGCCTTGAAGTGAAACACTCCCACCTCCATCTCAGGAAGTAGGAGTCATCAGCCCCGAAGGGCGGTTCCGGCGAACCCCATCGCCGTGGTGAAAATATGGGGCCCTTTGGGCCCCGATGTCAACGGTCGGCCGGCCGCGGCGCCGGGGCGAGGGTCGTCAGAAGCTTCTGTCGGACCCCCTCCGAGAGGGGCGAGGCCGCGTAGTCGGCCTCAATCTCGCCGAGGTCGTAGGGTGCCTCCCGGAAAGAAACCCGGCCGTCCTCGATCACCGCGTACGACCCGCACCCCTCGCCGCCGCGCGGCTGGCCGAGACTGCCGGGGTTGAGGATCGTCCGCGCGCCGCTCTTCATCAGGAGCTGTCTGTGCGTATGGCCGATGAGGATGAGATCCTCCCGGACTCCCTGCGTGGCGTGCTCCACCGCTTGTTTGCTGTCGAGGTAGTCGTCGATGCCGAAGGGGCTCGCGTGCGTCGCGTAGACATGGAGACCGTCCCACTCGAAGCGGACGCTGCGCGGCAATGCCGCGGCGACCGACGCCGTGGCCGGATCGATCCGGGAACGATGCCAGGCAAGGGTCTCGGCGGCGGCATCGTGGAATTCCTCTCGGCACTGGGGCATCGTCCCCTTCAGCAGCGCCTCGTCGTGATTCCCGAGAACGGCCCACCGCGCGTGGCGGCCGATCCACTCCAGGCACTCGGCTGGCCGGGGCCCGTACGTCACCGCATCGCCCAGGAAGACGATCGCGTCGGCCGACTCGGCCTCGAGCCTTCGGAGGGCCGACGCGTTGGCGTGGATGTCGGAGACGACGAGGAGCTTCATCCGGCCTTTTCGCTTCGAGCGCCCGGGCCGCCCCGAACGAACGCCCCTTTCCCGGCGAAGCGGGCGCGAGCACCGAGCGCTTCCTCGATCCGGAGAAGCTGGTTGTACTTTGCGATCCGCTCGCTCCGGCAGCCCGAGCCGGTCTTCATGTGGCCCGCACCGACGGCGACAGCGAAATCGGCGATCGTCGTGTCCTCGGTCTCGCCCGACCGGTGTGAGACGAAGATCCCGTAGCCGGCGGAGCGAGCCGTCTCAATCGCCTCGAGCGTCTCGGTAAGAGTTCCGATCTGGTTGAGCTTGATCAGGACGGAGTTCGCGACGTTTTCCTCGATACCCCGCCGGATGATCGCGGGGTTCGTGCAGAAGATGTCGTCGCCGACGAGCTCGACGCGGGAGCCGAGCCGTGCCGTAAGGCGCCGCCAGCCCAACCAGTCGTTCTCGGCGAGGCCGTCCTCGAGAAGGACGATCGGATACTTGGAGATCCACTCCTGCCAGAGGTCGATCATCTCGTCGGACGTGTTCGACCCCCCGCCCGACTTGCGAAAACGGTAGATGCCCTTCTCGAACATCTCGCTGGTGGCGGGGTCGAGGGCGAGAGAAACGTGTCGTCCCGGCTGGTATCCGGCGGCTGTGATCGCTTCGAGGATGACCTCGACGGCCTCCTCGTTCGATTTCAGCCGCGGCGCAAAGCCGCCCTCGTCTCCGACCGATGTCGCGTAGCCACGCTTCCCGAGAACTTCCTTCAGGGAGTGAAACGTTTCGATTCCGATCCGCAGCGCTTCGGAGAACGACCGCGCCCCGTGGGGGGCGATCATGAACTCCTGGAAGTCGACATTGTTGTCGGCGTGGCGGCCGCCGTTAATGACGTTCATGCACGGAACGGGGAGCAGCGTCGCGTTCCGCCCTCCGAGGTAGCGGAAGAGCGGCTGTCGTTTCGACTGCGCGGCGGCCTTCGCCACGGCGAGCGAAACGCCCAGGATCGCGTTGGCACCAAGGCGCGATTTGTTCGGCGTCCCGTCCAGCTCGATCATCCGCCGGTCGAGGCCTTCCTGATCGAACGCGTCACGCCCCCGGACGCGCGGCCCGATGACGTCGTTGACGTTCGTGACGGCCCTGCGGACGCCCTTGCCACCGTACCGCTTCGACTTCGTGTCGCGCAGCTCGGCGGCCTCGCGCTCGCCCGTCGAGGCGCCGGAGGGAACGATGGCGGAGCCGCAGGAGCCGTCGCGGAGCGTTACGTCGACTTCGACGGTCGGATTCCCGCGCGAGTCGAGGACCTCGCGGGCGTGAACGCGTGAGAGGACACTCATGGGACTCCTCCTGTCGGCTGGAGATGCTGCAGATCGAGCGTAGCTAGGATTGCCGGCACGCGCGCGAGCTACAGCGTCGCCACGGTGGCCGTCTTATCACTCATGGCGCTCTTTGTGCGGTCTTCACGGCCTCGGCAAGCAGAGGAGCGTTGCGTTTGAACTGCCCGAGCGCCTGAAGGTCCGCCCGGAGCTTTGCCTCGGTCGCCCGGTCCCGGGATGGCTCGCCGCTTCGTGCCTCGTGCGCGAAAGGCTCCGCGGCCCCGTGGTAGGCGCCGGCCAGGCGGTCAACGGCGCGATCAGCCCAGTCCCGCAGCCGGTAGCCGTAGACCCGAAGGGCTTCGCGGAGCGGACCTTGATGCGAGCCCTGAAGGCGGTTGAGGAGGCGCTGCGCCGCCCATCCGGGCGCGGCGCCGAGGAGAAACGGACGGCCGAGCTTCCGCTTCGGGAGCGGTCCCGAGAGATCCGCCACGGGAAGGCCTGTGAAATCGGGCGCAGCACGGCTCGACGCGAAGACTTCCGATGCCGCGGGAGCTACGGTCGCCGCGGAGGCGGAGAGGCCGCGGTTCAGGTCGTGAAGCGCCTCGACGATGCCGCCGCGCACCTCGCCGGTCAAGGCGTCGGCGGCGCCCCCGATGAGGGAGCGCGCCTCGAGCGGCCCCGTCTCGCCGGCCCGCCAGCGCTTCACGCCGTCCGAAACGGCCGCGATCAGGATCTCGCTCCAGAGATCCTGGAGCCCATCCGCAGCCCCCACGACCTTCCGGCGGGTCTCTGCGATGAGCGCGTCCGCGCGGCGCCTCTCTTCGGCGGCCTCACCCGCTTCGGCGTCCGGGCCCTCGCCGGCCCGCGCGCGGAGCGCGGCGGTCACCCCTTCGAGGAGCCGGCCCGCCATGCGGCGGATAGATTCTTCCACCAGCTCCTTTCGGCGCGCGAAGAGCGGGGCGAGCTTTGTCTCGAACCATTTTTTCACCAGCTGGCGCCCCTTGTCGACCGCGCTGACGAGGCTCACGGAGACGGAGGCCCCAAGCTCGCGGGCGAGCCCTTCCTCGACGTAACGCTTCACCTTTTTCCGCGCGTCCTCGTCCACGAGGTCGGCCTTGCTGATCAGGATCTCCACAGGAATGGCGGCATCCCGGAAGAGCCGGAGCAGTCCCCGCTCGTCCGGCCCCGGGGCCGAGCCGATGTCGACCAGAAGAAGCGCGAGATCGGTTCGCGGCAGATACGCAAGAGCCTCTTCAGCACCCGCCGTGGCGAGCGAGCCGATCCCGGGCGTATCGACCAGCTCGACGCCTTCGGGGAGACCGGGCGCCGGGAAGATGACCTCGAGCCGTGCAACCCGCTTCACGTTTCCGGGGTTCTCCTCCTCCGAGGCGAGCTCCGCAAGGCGCGTAAGCGGCAGCGTCTCACTCCGGCTGTCGGCGTAGCGGACTCGGACCTCCGGCGGCGAGCCGACGCGGACGCGGGCCGGCACCGCCGTCACCGGCGTCACGCCGACCGGGAGGATCGGCGTCCCGAGCAGGGCGTTGAGGAGCGACGACTTTCCCGAGCCGACGCGCCCGAAGACCGCGACGTGGAAGCTCCGCTCCTCCATCCGCTCGAGGAGCGAGCGGAAGAGTCGCCGGAACTCCACGAGAGAGTCCTCGCGGATGACGCGCTCCAGGAGGGCCAGCAGCTCGGGCTCGACGGCGGTTCGGCCGAGGCGTGCGAGCCGCTCTCCGAAGTCCTCGTCCAGGCCACCGCTGACGAAGCGGGAGAGGTCGCGGATCGTCCGGTCGATCTCGTCGCACGTCCGGTCCACCTCGGATGCGACCCGCGGGTCGAGCGCTCCATAGCCGCGTAGCCGCTTGGGACGCACCTCGTCCACGTCGATCGAAGCCAGCATCGCTCGTGCGCCGATGGCGTTCCGCGCGTCGATCGGCGATCCAATCGGGTCGAGTCCGTGCCGCTCGGTGGCGGCGAGCAGCGCCCGGCGTGCTCGTTCGACATAGTCGCGGATCACCCCTGCTTGAGCCGGCGAGATGTCGCCAACGAGCGGGTTGAAAGGCGACGGGCGTCGGGCCGTGACGAGGATTCCCTCGATGTCGTCCAGAAGGCCGGCAATGTGCTGTACAGCCGCCGACAGGCTGCGCCGATGATTCTCGTTCAGGTCCGGCTGCCCGGCCCCTCTTTTCGCCGACATCGGTTTTGTCGTCCCGTCACTTAACGACCGTGACCGCGCAGTGCGCGTAGCGAAGGACGCGCTCGGATGTCGAGCCGAGAATGAAACGCCCCACCTGCGTCCGACCCCGCCGGCCCATGACGATCATGTC
>Ga0315286_10007567_pt1 | contig 10648 bp, 8 predicted proteins | sample YL17G10_0_MG_FD_205038 | JGI IMG/M metagenome (GOLD analysis project Ga0315286, IMG submission 205038) | Sediment microbial communities from Yellowstone Lake, YNP, Wyoming, USA - YL17G10_0 | ecosystem: Environmental > Aquatic > Freshwater > Lake > Sediment | place: USA: Wyoming | collected...
GCAGATCGGCACGCCCTTGGCGGACCAGGAGTTGCGCGCCTTTCGCGACCGCGCCAACGGCACCGCGACCTCGTCGTTTCGCTATCACCACGCGCGGCTGGTCGAGATCCTGGCAGTCGTCGAGAAAATCGAGCGTGCCCTGGACGATCCCGACCTCATGTCGGACCGGCTGCGCGCCGACGCAGGGATCAATCAGCTCGAGGCTGTCGGCGTGAGCGAGGCCCCGCGCGGCACCCTCTTCCATCACTACCACGTGGACAAATATGGCCTTGTCCAAAAAGTAAACTTGATTATCGCCACCGGTCAGAATAATCTCGCCATGAACCGGACCGTCGCACAGATCGCGCGACACTACATTCAAGGGTCCCAGATCTCCGAAGGGATGCTGAACCGGGTCGAGGCCGGTATCCGCGCCTACGACCCCTGCTTGAGCTGCTCCACGCACGCCGCCGGCGCCATGCCGCTCCAGGTGACCCTGGTGGCATCCGACGGCAGCGTTCTCGACGAGGCCCGGCGCTCCTGACGGAGGACGCCGCGCGGAGAGGGATTATGCGCCCGGACTCGATCCTGGTGATCGGTTACGGTAACGACCTTCGCGGCGACGACGCGGCAGGCCGGTGCGCCGCCGCTCGGGTCGCCGCCTGGGAACTACCCGCGGTCCGCGTCCTCTCGCTTCACCAGCTCACCCCCGAACTGGCCGACCCTTTGGTCGCCGCGAGCCGAGCAATCTTCCTGGATGCCCATCTTGCCTCTGACAACGCTGCCGTCCGTGTCCGCCGGGTCCACCCCGCCCTGACTGCCACGCGCTTGGCGCACGCCGGTGACCCGCAGGGCCTCCTGCAACTCACTCGGACCGCCTTCGGCCGCTCGCCAGAAACCTGGTGGATTACCATTCCGGCCGCGGACTTCACCTTCGGGGCGCCCCTCTCCGCGCTCACGGCGCGCGGCATCACCGACGCCCTCACGGCCATTCGACCCTTGCTGGAACCACGGCGTCCGGCACCGGACGCCGTGGCGGAACGGGAGTGCAACGCCCCGCAACCTGGACCGAGACACCACAGCGACCCGCGCCGGGAGGCCTCGTGATCGACGGCACGCGAGCACACAGGAGGAATGCGGGATGCCCCACACGCTGACCACCTGCACGTTCTGTGGTGTGGGCTGCGGGATTTACCTGGAGAGCGCCGCCAACGTCTTGACCGGCGCCTACCCCAGTATGACCCATCCCACCAACCAGGGGCGGATCTGCGTGCGAGGCTGGCACGTCAACGAGGTCGCCAGTGCCCCCGATCGCCTCCTCACCCCGCTGCTCCGCAAGAACGGCTCCCTGCAGGAAGCCACCTGGGAGGAGGCCCTCGGCTATGCGGCCGATCGCCTGCAACAGATCCAGGCGAAGGCCGGCCCCAACGCCGTCGGCTTCGTCAACTCTCCGCGCGGCTCCAACGAAGAGAGCTACCTCCTCCAGAAGTTCGCCCGCGCCCTCATCGGCACCAACAACGTGGACCACGGGCTCGGGGTGTACCGCAACAACAGCATCGATGTCCTGCTGGCCATGCTGGGCGTCCCGGCCAGCACCAACTCCGTCGCCGAGCTCGACACGAGCGACGCCATCATCGTGAACGGCGTGGACCTGGGGTTGCAGCTCCCGACCATCGGCGGCCGGGTCATGCGGGCCAAGCTGAAGGGCGCGAAGCTCATCGTCATCGACCCGCGGCGGCATCGACTGGCCGAGCACGCCGACTGCTTTCTCCAGCTGCGTCCCGGCAGCGACGCGGCCCTGTACGGGGCCATGGCCAAGGTCATCGTGGATCGGGGGCTGTTCGACGCGCGCTTCCTCAAGGCCCACTGCAGGAACGTCGAGGCCTTCCTGGAGTCGGTCCACGCCTACGACGTTCTCTGGGCGGCCGACGCCTGCGGCATCGCGCCGGAACTGATCGAAGAGGCCGCCGTCACCTACGGTCGCGCCCCTGCCGCCGCCATCCTCTTTTCGACCGGTGTGGAGGCCAGCGGCGCCGAGGCGATCCAGGCCCTGGTCAATCTGGCCCTGCTCACCGGCAACATCGGGAAGGCGGGGGCGGGCGTGTTCGCGCTCACGGAGCACAACAACCTCCAGGGGGTCTGCGACATGGGGATGCTGCCCAACCGGCTGCCCGGCTACGTGCCGGTGGCGGATAATGCCGGGCGCCGCTCCTTCGAGCTGCTCTGGGGAGCCCCCCTTTCCGTCAAGCCCGGCCAGGGGGCGGAGCAACTGCTCGGCCGCCAGGGGAAGGGCGCCGTGCGCGCCCTGTGGCTTTGCAGACATGACCCGGTCATGGCGGCCTCTGCCGACGCTACGGCCGTCCTTCAGCAGCTCGACCTAGTCATCGTCCAGCACCCCTTCCTCACCGAGACGGCCAAGTACGCCCACGTCGTCCTGCCCGTGGCGGCGTTCGGGGAGGAGCAGGTCACCTTCACGAATACGGAGCGTCGTATCCAGCTCGTCGGCAAGGCCGTGGACCCGCCCCCCGGCCTCGCGCCTGCCTGGCGGCAGATCGTCCGGATGGCGAACCGCCTGGGGGCAGGATGGGACTATGCCTCCGCAGCCGACGTCATGCGAGAGATCGGCCGGGCGGTCCCCTTCTATGGGGCCGCGACCTACGACAACCTGGCGCGGGATTACGGCCGCCAGTGGCCGTGCGGCACGGACAAACCTCTGGGAACCCGCTTCCTCTACGAGGAGGGTATCGTCGGGCAACCCTTCAGCCTGGTCCCCATCCCGCGGCCCAGCCGGCCCCCCTACGCGTCCGACGACTACCCCTTCACGCTCAGCTTCGGCCACTCGCTCTACTATTGGCACCAGAACGTCCTGATCCAGCACAGCGAGACCCTGAAGCGGGAATACCAGATCCTCCTTCTCGACTACCCCGAAGGTTTCGTGGACATCAACGCGGACGACGCGAAGCGGCTCGAGATCCGGGACGGGGCCAAGGTGCGCCTGGTCGGGGTCGCCGGCATCGCCGTCACCTGGGCTCGCGTCACCCGCGAGGTGAAATCGGGCGTGATCTTCGCCCCCTTCTTCCTCCGCGAGGTCCGGGAGCAGCTCCTGGGTGAGGCGGCCTCCTCGCCGCGAGGCAGCCACGTGCCGGTCTGCATCCGGCTGGAAAGGGTCTGACGATGCGGGCACGGATCACCGACAAGGCCAACCTGCTGACGCTGGTGGACCTCCTGCGCGAGGAGCACGAGGTCATCGCCCCCTTCTACGGCCGGGGGCGCGACACCTGCTTCGATACGGTCACCGACGACAACCGCCATCTGGTCCAGCTGCACATCCCCAACCCCTACTATCCGCCCAAGCGGTACGTCCTCCCGCACATCGAGCGGCTCCTCCAGATCCACCTGAACGACCATCCGAGCATCCAGGCGACATGTGAGGCCCCGCGGCGGGCCATCTTCGGGATCCGCTCCTGCGACACCGCCGGCATCCACCACCTGGACCGCTTCTACCTGGGCCGCGACTTCAAGGACACCTACTACGAGCAGCACCGCCGGAACCTGTTCCTGGTGAACGTGGTCTGCACCGACCCGGACCTCGACATCGACGACGATTGCTTCTGTATGTGCGCCGACACCGGTCCGGCCGCCCGCGATCACTTCGACTTGCAGCTCATGGATCTGGGGGACGAGTTCCTGGTGGTCGCCGGCACCGACAAGGGCGAGGCCCTCTTCACCCACCCCATGTTCCGCAAGGGCACGCCGACCCACCTGGCCCGCCGACGGCAGATCCTGGATGACGTGCGCAAGCGCTTCAAGCTGGCGACGAGCTGGTACTGGTCGACCGTGCACTACATCTCCTCTGAGCAGGTCAGCGACGCCACCTGGGAGCAGATCGGGAACCGCTGTCTGGAGTGCGGAGGCTGCAGCTACATGTGCCCGGCCTGCACCTGCTTCACCGTGACGGAGCGCCAGGTGGGGCCGGCCGATTTCGAGCGCGTGCGGATCTGGGACGCCTGCGCCCTGGGCGGGTTCACCCGGATGGCCGGGGGCTTCAACCCCCGCAGGGCCGCCCACGACCGGCGCAACCGTCGCTTCTTCCGAAAGTTGGCCCACTATTTTATCCAGCGCGAGTTGTCGGTGGCCTGCGTCGGCTGCGGCCGCTGCGTCGAGGTCTGCCACGGGGACATCGGCATGCCTAACGTTGTGGAGATCGTGCGCCGCAACACGGCGGAGAGCGAGCGACATGAGCCAGCCGCATCCTGAGAACGTCTATCTCCCCAAGATCGCGATCATGGACCGCGTGGTGGAGGAGATCGCGGACGTCAAGACCTTCTACTGGCATTTTGAGGACCCGGCCGAGCAGGCGGCCTTCCGGAAGTTCCTCCCCGGCCAGTTTGCCCAGGTGTCGGTCTTCGGCGCGGGGGAATTCCCGGCATCGCTTCCGCCGAGCCCCACCGAGGAAGAGCTGTTCTTCTCCGTCCGCCGGGTGGGGGGCGTCACCGCCGCCCTCCATCAACTTCAACCCGGAGACAAATTCGCGGTACGGGGCCCGTATGGAAACGGGTTCCCTATGAATCAGTACTTCGGCCAAAACCTGCTGATCGTGGCCGGCGGCATCGGGTTGATCCCCCTCCGCTCTTGTCTCAACTACGCCCTGGACAATCGGGACCGCTACGGAAAGATCCAGCTCTTCTATGGGGCGCGGGGCCTCAAGGACCTCATCTACCTCGGGGCGCTGCGCGAATGGGAGAAGACCCGCGGCTTCGAGTGCTATCTCACCGTGGATCGGGGCGACGACCAGTGGACCGGCCACGTCGGCGTCGTGGGCAGCCTGTTCCGCAAGCCCGGAGTCACGGTCCCCGTCGAGAACACCACGGCCTTCGTCTGCGGCCCGCCCATCATGTTCCGGTTCGTGATCCGGGACTTATTGGGAATGGGTTTTCAGGACACGAACATCGTCTCCACCCTGGAGCGGTACATGAAGTGCGGCGTGGGCAAGTGCGGGCACTGCTGCATCGGCCTGGCCTACGTCTGCGCCGACGGCCCGGTCTTCACCTACGAGCAGATCAAGCGACTCGGAGAGGATATCTGATGGCCTCCTCACTGCGTCAGCGGTTGCAGGCGTGCCTCACCGCCCGGGTCTGCCTGGTCGGCATCGGAAACCCTGACCGTGGCGATGACGGGATCGGGGCGTGGCTGGCGGAAGCCGTGCGTACCCTCGGGTACCCCGATGTGATCGTGGCCGAGCGGACGCCAGAGCGTTACATGACACAGCTCAGCCGAGGAGACTTCCAGACAGTCCTGTTCCTGGATGCGGTGGAGATGGGCGCGGCGCCCGGTGGCGTCGTCCTCCTGGAAGGGCGCGAGATCGTGGCACGCTACCCACAGGTCTCCACCCACAAACTGTCGCTGGGGGCGCTGGCCCGACTGATCGAGACGGAAGGCTCGACGCGCGTCTTCCTCCTCGGCGTCCAGCCTCAATCCCTGGACAATGCCTCCGGCCTGTCGGAGCCGGTGCGAACGACGCTGGAGGTCCTGCGCGACCTCTTGGCCGAGGTCCTGCCGGCCGGAACCAAACCCCTGGCTGTCTGTGAGGAGCGACCATGACTGCTGCAACCGTCATGATTGCCGCCTTCGTCGTTCTGCTGGGCGGCGCCTTGCTGGTGATCCCGGTATCCCGGAACCGGTTGCTGGCCGGCCAGGTGGCCTGTGGCGCCACGGCGCTTTCCAGCCTCCTGGCCATCGGCGCCGCCGTGAGCGTCCTGGCCTCGGGCCCGGGAAAAGCGGTCACCGTCTGGGCGTTGCCGCAGTACGCCTCGGCCCTCCGAATCTATGTGGACGGCCTCAGCGCCGTCTTCCTGCTTCTCATCGCCGTGGTTTCGGCCCTCTCCGCCCTCTATTCCATCCAGTACATGGAACACTACCCGGACTACGGTCTGTACCGGTACTACCCCTACTTCCTGCTCTTCGTCGCCGGCATGTACGGGATCGTGATCGTGACCGATCTGATGGCCGGATTCTTCCTGCTCTGGCAGCTCATGACGATCTCCTCGTACTTCCTGATCCGTTTCGAATACAAGAACCGCGCGAACGTCCGCGCCGCCAACCGGTATCTCATCGCCATGGAAGCTGCCTGCGCCTTCATCCTCCTCGGCGCTGGGCTCCTGGCCCATGGGCCGATCACCCTGGGGGGCGAGACGCTGATGCGCTACGACTTCGACGCCATCAGTCATGGGATGCCGGCCCTCCTTCAGACGGGGGGTAGCCTGGCCGCCGCGGGGATGCTTTGCTTCCTGATCGGGTTCGGAATCAAGGCCGGCGTATGGCCCTTTGGCCAGTGGTGGCTGCCCGCCGCCCACCCCGCCGCCCCGTCCCCGGTGAGCGCCCTGTTGTCCGGCGTCATGATCAAGACGGGCATCTACGGCCTGATGCGCTCTTTCCTCTGGCTGATTCCGGCCGAGGCGGCGGACGCGTACCCCAGCGAGATCTGGGGTCTCGTGATTGCGGTCCTGGCGACGGCCACCCTCTTCATCGGCACCACGCAGGCCCTGGGGCAGGATGAGTCCAAGCGACTCCTCGCCTTCAGCAGCATCGGCCAGGTGGGCTATATCCTCCTCCCCCTGGGCGCGTGTCTCGCGCTGATCAAGCCGGGGCGGACCGAGGATGCGGTGCTGTTGCTGGCCACGATCGGCTTCTCCGCATCCCTCTTCCACACGCTGAACCACGGGCTGTTCAAGAGCCTGCTCTTCCTGAACGCCGGTTCGCTCCTCTATGCCACGGAGACGCAGGATCTGAACCAGATGGGCGGCCTGATCAAGTATCTGCCGGCCACGGCGGTGACGGCGCTTATCGGCGCGTTCTCCATTGCAGGCGTTCCCCTGTTCAACGGCTTTGCCAGCAAGTGGAGCATCTTCATCACAGCGATCCTGGGGAGCCGGTACGCCCCCTATCTCGCGGTGTGCGCTGTCCTGGCCATGCTGACCAGCGTCCTGACCCTGGCGCTCTTCCTCAAGTTCTTCGGGACGAGCTTCCTCTCCCGCGTGAGCCGCCGCGTGGCCGAACGGGCGGCGACCGGCCATATTGCGGAGGTCGGCTGGGCCATGCTGGCGCCCCAGATCGTTCTGGCCGCCCTGTGCGTGACCCTGGGCCTCGCCCCGCACCTCGGCTTCCAGCTCATCCACCGCGCCCTGGCAAGCAGTCAGCAAGGGCTCGGCGTAGTCCTGGCCAAGCTCCCACCGCTTCCAGCCGCCGGGCTCACCGGCATCGAGGGGCCGGCCGGATTGGCGGTCCTTGCGCCTCTTGTTGTCGCGCTGGTCTTTGGCGCCCTGCTCCTCCTCGCCGCAGGGATATCTCTCCTCGGCGGGGCGCTGCGGAGGAGCGCCGAGCCGTGGCTCTGCGGCTACGCGGTCGAGTCGGATCAGATGCGCTACGGCGCGCGCAACCTGTACCGCGAGATCGTCCGCTATCTTCCATGGGTCGGCAGGACGCCGACAGGATCCGGTGGCAATGGGGCCGCGCGGCCGGCGGAATCGCTCCCCCAGAGAGCCGACACTCATTCCTCGCACCTCGGGGCCTAACTATGTCAGCACACGTCGTGTTGAAACAGATCGCGGAGCGCTTCACGCCGGTCATCCAGCGGACGGACGTGCCGGACGAGGGCCGGCTGTTCCTGTACGTGGAGCCGCAGGCACTCCGGGAGATGTGTCGGTACATCTTCCGCGTCCTGGACGCGCGCTACGTCGTCGGCATCGGCCTGGACGATCGCCCCGTCTCCGGCAAGTTTCTGGTGGCTCACGACTTCGCCTTTGACAAAGAGCACGTTCTCTGCAGCATCATGACCTACCTGGCCGGCAATCCGCCGCGTGTGGACAGCATCTCCGACCTCGTGCCGGCCGCCAACTGGTCCGAGCGCGAGTTCCGCGATCTGGTGGGGATCGAGCCGGTGGGCCACCCGTACCCCAAGCGCCTGATCCTGCCGGACGGCTGGCCCGACGGCGTCCATCCGCTGCGCCGAGATTATCCCTGGGACGCCGTCCCGCCCGACTACGACGAGAATCGGACCTTCGACTTCGACAACCCTCCCGATGGTTGCGTGGTCGTGCCCTTCGGCCCCTTCCACCCGACCCTGGATGAGCCGGCCCACTTCCGCCTCTACGTGGATGGCGAGGTGGTGCGCGGCTGCGAATACCGCGGCTTCATGGTCCATCGTGCCATCGAGAAGCTCGGCGACTCCGTCCTCACGTATAACGAGATCCCCATGGCAGCGGAGCGGATCTGCGGCATCTGCGGTTGCGTGCACAACGTGGCCTACGCACAAGCCGTAGAACAAGCGGCGGCCCTGACGGTTCCGCCGCGCGCCCGCTACATCCGGACGATCATGCTGGAGATCGAGCGGCTCCACAGCCATCTCCTCTGGGTCGGCCTCGGCTGCCACGTCCTGGGCTTTGACACCCTCTTCATGCAGTCCTTCCGGATCCGCGAGCCCATCATGTGGATCGCCGAGAAGATCAGCGGCAACCGGAAGACCTACGCCCTGTGCGTCATCGGTGGCGTCCGCTGGAACATCACCCCAGCGCTCCGAAGCGAGCTCATGGGGGTCCTGGCCACACTGGAAAAGGAATGGCGCGCCGTGGCGGACGCCGTGGCGGGAGACCGGAACATCCAGAAGCGGACGCGCGGCGTGGGGGTTGCGGACGCGACCCTGGTGAAGGAGGCCGGGCTGATCGGCCCTATGGCCAGGGCCGCGGGCGTGAACATTGACGCCCGACGCGATCATCCGTATGCAGCCTACGGCGACGTGGAGTTCAGCGTCATCACCCAGCAAGGCGGCGACGTGTGGGCCCGCCTCCTGGTCCGGACCCTGGAGGTCTTCGAGTCGATCAAGATCATCCGGCAGTGTCTGGATCATCTCCCGGAAGGTCCGCTTCAGGCCCCCATCCAGGACGAACTCCCCGTGGGCCGGGTCGGTCTGTCATCCGTCGAGGCGCCTCGCGGCGAGGCGCACCACTTTGTGATCACCGGAGAGAACAACCGGCCGCGGCGCTGGCGGGTCCGCGCCCCCACGTACCAGAATCTCCAGGGTGTCCCCGCCATGATCAAGGACCAGCAGATTGCCGACATGACGATCTCATTAGCGAGCATCGATCCGTGCTTCTCCTGCACGGATCGAATGGAGATCGTGGATCTGCGCTCCGGCGCGCACCGCGTCTACTCGCAGGAAGAACTCCTAAAGCTCGCGCGCGGCGGGACCCGCACGCCATGAGGATGCACGGCGATGGAGACTAGCCTGGCGGTCCGATTCCTCTCCGGGGGCATGAACATCGTTCTGGTCCTGGCGCTGGCGCCCCTCTTTGAAGGGATCCTGCGCAAGGTGACGGCCAAGGTACAATCGCGCCAGGGGCCGCCGATCTGGCAGCCGTACTACGACCTCCTGAAGCTCTTGGGCAAGGAGGACATCGAGTCCGGCGAGAGCCCCGCCATGCAGCGGTTCGCCTCCTGGCTCTCCCTGGCGGCCATCCTGACCTTGGCCGTCCTGGTCCCCATGGGGACGAGCCCGCCCTTGTCGGGAGCGGCCGACGCCTATCTTCTGATCTCCATCCTCACTCTCTGTGGTGTCTCGACCATGTTGGCCGGCCTTGCCGCCGGCTCGACCTACTCCCTCGTGGGGATGAGCCGCGAGATGATGTCCCTCATGACCCTGGAGCCGCTCATGGCGGTGGCCGTCGTCGTCAGTATGGTCCACACCCGCTCTATGCGGTTGGATGCGGTCCTCAACGGATCAGCCTACGTCCAGGCCGGTCTCCCGCTGGCGGGAATCCTGATGCTCGGGGTCGCGATCTTCGCTTTCCAGGCCCTCATCGGGCGACTGCCCTTCGACATTGCCGAGGCAGAAACAGAGCTGATGGAAGGCTCCATGGTGGAGTACTCCGGCCCAAAACTGGCCCTCTTCAAGTTCACCCACATGGCCAAGCTGATGGTTTACGGAGCGCTGCTGGTCTCGATCTTCGCCCCATGGGGGAGCGGCCTGCCGGCACCGCTGAATCTGCTTGCCCTTCTCGTAAAACTGCTTCTGCTCGTCCTGGTGGTGACGTTGGTGGCCGCCACGCATGCCCGCTATCGGATCGATCAGGCCATCCGGTATTACGGGGGACTCCTGGGACTCTCGCTGGTGGCCTTGCTTCTGGCGCTGTATGGCTTTTGAGGGATGGGGGCAGGCGACATGTCGCTCCGAAGTAAGCTAAAAGAGGCCGTCATCTGCTTGCAGGCCGGACGCGTTACCCTGCCGTATCCGCACCAGCCGTCCGCCCCGCCGGCAGGCTTCCGCGGACGCCCGATCTTCAACATCGCCAAGTGCATCGGGTGCGCGGGCTGCGCCAACAACTGTCCAGCCCGGGAGATCCTCGTCCACGACATCTGCCAGGAGATCCGGATCATCCAGTACGTCGGCCGCCGCTGCACCTACTGCGGCCGCTGCGCGGACGTCTGCCCCGAGAAGGCCATCAGCATGAGTACCGAATTCGAGAATGCGACCAACGACATCGCGGACATGCAGCAGCGGTTGGAGCTGTTCATGGGCACCTGCCAGCGCTGCGGGCGCTGCTTCAAAGAGCCTGGTCCGATGGAGCAGTTGATGATGAAGGGCTACCGCCTGGACTTGTTGGAGCAGGAGCGCTGG
>Ga0315286_10007570_pt1 | contig 10645 bp, 5 predicted proteins | sample YL17G10_0_MG_FD_205038 | JGI IMG/M metagenome (GOLD analysis project Ga0315286, IMG submission 205038) | Sediment microbial communities from Yellowstone Lake, YNP, Wyoming, USA - YL17G10_0 | ecosystem: Environmental > Aquatic > Freshwater > Lake > Sediment | place: USA: Wyoming | collected...
CCGGCCCTGGTCCAATCCTGCGGGTCAGCATAAGTGTGCGTCAGTTCAGTGAGGTATGGGCTGTACTGGTTCTGGTATTCAAACCGCAGGGCCTGATCGCCTGAATATACGATGGCCGTTTCGAGGTAGGCGTAGTCAACGAGAGGAATATTGTCCGGCCATGCATCCCGCAAGGTCCAGTCGTCGGTGTAAGACTCAAAATCATCTACAAGCAGGCATCCTTCGGCAGTCCCTTCAGTGGTGAAGGTCCAGACGAGGCCCTCGACCGTCCCGCTCGCGCCAACCTGATTAACCTGCCACTGATAGGTCTGACCAAACTGCAGAGGGCCGGGGTCGTAAGTGGATCCCGCAGAAGTGACCTTTCTCATGGCACCCTTCTTGCCGAACCATAGCTCGCGGCCCGTCGCAAAGGCAGCCTCAGCCCAGCTCAGGTCGGCATCCACACCGACTCCCGTGGCGCCGTCGGCAGGGCCCAAACAAACCGCTATCGGCCCGTCGGAAACGGATGAGACCGTGTCAAAGGTAGTATGATAGCCCACCGGGACGGCGCGTTCGTTCTGAGCAAAAACGCCGCTAAGGCCGTTTGTGAGGACCTTCTCTTCGTCACCGGGGATCTGTGGGTTCGGCGGGTCTTCCCAGGAATCGACAGCGTCGGTGTCAATGAGAGTGCCGGTCTTGGCTACGAGAGGACCACCCTCGTATTCATAGAGATAGCCGGTGACATACGTGGGATTGGCGCCTATGACATCCAACGCAGCGTAGAAGCTGTGCGCGTTATTCAAGCCGGGCACCCTGACGTCAAATCCCTGCCTCATAGTGTTCTGGTCCCAGATGACCTTCTCAATGTTAATCGATAAGTATGGCGGCCAATTCTGCCAGTTGATGTGCATTATGTAGGCGTTAGCAACGATGCCCGGCACGCCGGTTATGGAGCCATTGTCAATGAAGTAGCTTGCCCTTGCTCCCATCCCGTGATAGAAGGATGAGGCGTCGCCGATAACATTGACGACCGTGGCGACCCGCACATCGGTAAAGGTCTGAGCCTGAACAAAGCCGATACCGAAGGCCGAGCCATAACTACCAGCACCTTGATTGAATGGAGTGGTCTCATCGATACTGAGGTAATCGTCGTTACCAGGACCATCCTTGATGGTGTGAGTGAAGGTCTTGGTTACATCCGGATAGCAGCCCCACACCCAGGTCTGGTCGAAGGCGTTGCCGCCGAACGTTTCGGTCCAATTGGCCTGTGCGATACCTCCGAATGCCGCAATTACTGCTGCTACGAGACAGATTCTTGCCAGAATTGTGATTTTCTTCGACATGATTTTTCTCCTTTCACTTGTCACATCATCAGAAATGACCAACCTCCAAACGTATCTGGAGATACTAACCTGGTATTCCAAACTAATTTCTATTATACCAAGCCCGTCCGAATAAGGTCAAGTAATCTTTGGGAAGTTCCAATAATTTCTGCATTTTCCGGCCACAGGGCGGGTTTTTAGTGTGGAGACGCGAAAGTTTTTGGGGTAGAGCGTGCCGTCCGGGTCAATAGTTGTATGTACCGGCTGAATCGTGACTTACGGGTCCCGGCTGCGGGAGAAGTCGTGGGCAAACGCCTGGAACGGAGGGCCGAGTACTGCCTGGCCGACGAGCCTGCCCCTGCGGCGGCGGAATTTTGGGGATGAGCCTATTCCCAATTGGACGCGGGTTTTTCATCTACAGCCTGAGTCCACTTCGCGCCACCCTTTTCAAATTGGACTTTGTCTCTGTAGATTCTGACGACCGTCACGCCCTGCGTGGTATCCCCCTCGTAGAGGACCTGTGATCCCACTACGGCAGACGGCCTGTCCGGGCTGAAGACTATGCCGGTTACCATTCTCTCGGCTGCCAATGGGTCTTCGGAAGCAGGCGGCAGATCGGTATTCGACCGCGGCGTCCGTTGGACGGCAGGGACGGGCGGCTTTGCCGGAAGCGCCAATGACAGGGACAAGACTATGATGATAAGGGCGGCAGCGATTGGCGTCCTGCCGTATCTCTGCTTGAAGTGCAACCAGGCAACCAGGCTCAAGGCAACTGTGCCGAGACCGAGCACGGTTAGATGAATCAAATACCCCAGAGTTATTTCGACTGTTCCCCGTCCCAGACGGGCGCGGTATCCATAATGGGGGTCTGTGAGCACCACCCAGATATTCAAGGCCAGCAGGACCCAGCCTGCGATAACGAGTGTGCCGGCAAGGACCTTATTCCTGGACGATGTGTCGCGCACGTTACGGCTCACTTTATCCTGCAAATCAAGTTGTCCGGTCGTAAAGGCAGGGCGCCACTTGAATGCACACCGCCTTTAGACTGAGAACAACGATCCCTTCTCAAGGCGACAAAAACCCGACAGAAAGAAAAGTCTTCTCAGCACACCTCCTTGAACAACACAACAATATAATGATATACGGAATCGCCTGGTATTGTCAAGGAAGAAATCCGGCAAGAGGCGTTTTCGTTTCCCCGTGTAAATTGCGAATATGGGGGTGAAACACGGAGCTTCCTCCCAGCGGCAACTCAGTGTAAAAGCGCAACGGACCGGGCGCCGGAGGACAGGGATGTAACGATGATAAACTCGAAATCCACGTTTCAAGTGTAAGTGCCCGCAACCATCCCAATCCCCGGCAATACAGGCTTTACGGATCGATGATATCGAGTGATTGTGGGTGGAGGGATTGCAGTGCCGGGAGCTGGTTTCGACCGAGGGTTGCTTCAATGATGACGTGGCTGTCGGTGTATTGCTCGCTTAGGATTTGGCCGTGTGCGCGGAGGAAATGCCGGATTTTCCCGTCGGATTGGCTGGCGGTGAGGCGGAGGGTGACCTGGCCTCCCCTGTAGCGGTCTGCGACTGCGCGGCTCAGCCGGTCGAGGCCGAGGCCGGTTTTAGCTGAGATGCTTATCGCGTCGGGAAAGAGGGTCTGTAGCGTGTCGATCTGGCCGAACCCTGCGACAATATCAACTTTGTTGAGGACGTTCAGAACGGGCTTCTCGCCGCAGCCGATTTCTGCAAGGACGGCGTTCACGGATTCAATCTGTTTGAGGGCGTCGGGATTGGAGACGTCGATGACGTGCAGGAGCAAGTCGGCGTTGACGGTCTCTTCGAGGGTTGCCTTAAAGGATGCGACTAATTGATGGGGCAGGTTCCTCACGAAACCAACGGTGTCGCTGATAAGGACCTCGGCGCCTTTGTCCGGGGACCATTTTTTCGTGCGGGTGTCGAGGGTAGCGAAGAGCCTGTCCTCGACGAGTACGCCGGCATCGGTAAGCGTGTTCAAGAGGGTGCTCTTGCCGGCATTTGTGTATCCGACGATGCAGATTTTGAACAGGCCCCTTCGGCCGTCAATCTCTCGTATCCTGCGTCTGTCGATGTTTTCAAGCTCTTGTTTTAGCTCGGTGATTTTTTTGGTGACGAGCCGGCGGTCGATTTCGAGCTGCTGCTCGCCCGGCCCTCTGGTGCCTATTCCTCCGACGGCGCCTGCGGCGGTCGCTCCGCCCGCTCCTGCAACGGTGTCGAGATGTGACCACATGCGAACCAATCTCGGGTACGTGTATTCGAGCTGGGCGAGCTCGACCTGCAGCTTGGCCTGCTTGGTCTTTGCGCGGGTGGCGAAGATGTCCAGAATCAACTCGCTTCGGTCGAGGACCTTTATTTCGGTAATCTCCTCGAGTCCGCGGATCTGGCCGGGGGAGAGGTTGTTGTCGAATATGACGACGTCGGCATCGAAGCGCTTGACGCGGTCCCGGAGCTGGTCTGCCTTGCCTTTGCCTATGTATGTGGATGCGTTTATCGAGCGAATTTTCTGCTGGAACCTGTCAACAACGATGGCGCCGGCGCTTTGCGCCAGTGCGGTCAGCTCCGCCAAGTCGTCTGCGTAGGCGTAGTTGCGGGGGAAAGCCCCGACCAGGATGGCCCGCTCTTTTCTGACCTGGAGCGTTTGACGCAGTTTGTCCAACAAAAAAATACCTCCAAAAACAACTCCTGTATTTTAGCATATTCGCAGGGACCACTCAAGAAAAGTCAAATATTTGTGAAATATGCGTATATTTCGGTTGAAATGCAGGCCTTATGGGACAGTCGCGGCGGTTTTCAGGTAAAAAAAATGTTGAGGGGCGGTTTTTGTCTTGAAAGGCCGGAAAATTTGTATTAGACTCCTCAACTTGTCGATTCCTGACGAATCAGGAAGCGTATGGTTGTTTTTTGAAAGCGTGAAACACTGACTTTTTAGGGGTAAGGGAAGGTTTTTCTTTATATGTTACGAGTGAAGTCGCGAGCAGGTGAGTCGGTTCAACAGATGATAAGGCGGTTCAAGAAGCTGTGCGAAAAAGAGGGATTGATCCGTGATATGAAGCGCACGGCGTACTATGAGAAGCCATCGGAGAAGAATCGCCGGCGTATGCGCAAGGCTCAACGGAACGCGATTCGTTAGAACAAACCTTTCTTTGCTAATTGTTATTCGAGATTCCAAGGCCGAGCAAGCAACTGAGCTTGCTCGGCTTTTGTTTATGGAGAGGGGGCGCGTTGCGGGCGATCAGCAAGGCTATAGTCACACCAGCAGATTATGCTGGAGCGAGGTCAGGCTGTGTTGACAATCAGACCCCCGGTTTGTATAATATCTTGGGCCGATACGATAGCCTTTGGGTCTTCTGGAAGGATCCTACTATGAGGCAAGTGTGAAACTCAGCAGGACGAAAACGCTCTTTCTGCGCCGGACGACGTTTTGAGCAGGCAAGACAGAAAGGGATATGACCATATCAAAAGCAATGCAATTTTTGGCGGCGATAGTATCCGCCGTTTCATTGTCCGTCCTATCTTTTGGCGCAACGATCACTGCTGATTCCGGCGCGACTTCTCTGCCGGAGACGCTGGTGTATGCACCCGACTATGTGGTCTTCGAGCTTGTCCGCCCCGAAGGCGATTATGGCGGCAAGGCCTCACGAGGTCAAGAGCTCCTGCAACATGTCGCCGAGAGGCATGGATTCGATCAAACGGTTCGGGTTTTCGCGCATAGTCCGGAGGGGCCATTGAAGGATGTATATCTGGCGCGTCTTTCGGCAGGCGTCTCTCCGATCGAGGCCTGTGAAGAGATGCAAGCCGATCCGGCCGTTAAGTGGGCCGAGCCGGACTACTATTACCGTTGTCAGTTGGCGCCCGACGATACTTATTACGCTTCGACGGGCAGCTGGGGCCAGGAATACTTGGATATGTGGGGTCTGCACGCCGTCAATCCACAGAACGCCTAGGACCAGGCAGAAGGCGAGGGGATCGTGGTGGCGGTCATCGATACGGGCGTTGACTTCAACCACGAGGACTTATACCGCGACTCCAACGGCAACAATCAGCTGGACCCCGGCGAGCAATACAATGTATGGATCAATCGGGGCGAAGACCTGAACGGCAACGGGTTTGTCGATGCCAATGACTTCAACGGCAAGGATGACGACAAAAATGGGTTTGTCGATGACATCCGCGGCTGGAATTTCGTCGGCGGGAACAACAACCCTATGGACGACCACGGGCACGGCAGCCACTGCGCCGGGATTATTGCCGGGGTGGGCAACAACAGCAAGGGAATAATCGGCGTGGCGCCGCGGGCGAGGGTGATGATTGTCAAATCGCTCGACAGCGGGGGCACAGGGACGAGCACACAGCTATCGAACGGCATTATGTACGCCGTCAATAACGGCGCTAATGTGTTGAGCAACTCGTGGGGCGGCGGCGGCCAAAGCGAGCTGATCGCGAGTGCAATCAATTACGCAAGGAGCCGCAATCGCGTCGTCGTGGTCGCAGCGGGCAACGACAATCTCAACGCGGCTATGTGGTCGCCCGCGAACATTCGAGGAGTCTTGGCAGTGGCGGCGTTGGAGCCGGGTCTAAAGCGGGCTTCATTCTCCAACTTTGGGTCGGTGGTCGGTTTCAGCGCTCCGGGCGTCGATGTTCTCTCTCTGCGTGCGGCCGGCACGGACATGTACAATGACGGCGCGCATTTTGTTCCGGCGGGGGACACCGGCGCAAAGTACTACCGCTCCAACGGGACTTCGATGGCCTGTCCCTTTGCATCAGGCGTCTCGGCGCTCCTTCTGGAGCGGCATCCATCCCTGTCCGAAACGGCAGTTCGACGGGCGCTGGCGGCATCGGCGGTCGAGACCCAGACCACCGATACCTACATAGGCGCCGGAATAGTGGACGCCGAAGCGGCGCTCGATATTGCCGAGCAGGTATCCGACGTTAACGCCGGCATCTTCCAGCCAAAGGACGACTCGGAACCGCTTGCAACAGACCAGAACCTCGCCATTCTCGGGACGGCAGACGGGGATTCTTATATCCTGGAGGTTGGAGAAGGATATTATCCGGGCGCGTGGACAACTATCAGCCAGGGCGGTTCCGTGGCGGACGGCCTGTTGGGCACGCTCGATTTATCCGACAAGCAGGGGCCATACCACGTTCGGCTAAGCATCAATGACGGCACGAGGACGGCAATTGAGCATACCGTGCTCTGGGCGGAAGCGGACCTTCACCCGGGTTGGCCGGTGCGACTCGGAGGAGGCGTTTTTCGCTTTGGCAGCTTCATCCTCGGCGCATCGTTCAACGCGACGCCCGCCGACGCGGACGGCGACGGGAGCGACGAGATTTTCCTGTGCAGCATCGGCCACACGTTCGGCCTCAGAGGAGATGGGACGATTCTTCCGGGCTGGCCGACAGTGCAGCTTGAGAAACCCGCGTTCGCCAGCAACGCCGCCTTCCCCGGCCCGGCGGTGGCCGACGTTGACAACGACGGCGATACCGAAATTTTCTGGACCATCCGCGACTACTGGCCCGACTATTACGGCAGTCCTTCAACAGTGTGGTGCTTCAACGCAAAGAACCTCAATGGATCGCGCCTGGGCGGTTTTCCTCAACAGGCAATAGAGACGCCGTCGAACGCGCATGAGCTGCCTTTTGTCCTGGCCGACCTCGATGGCAACGGAACACTGGAGGCGGTTGCAGCCCATACCAAGGGCAACACCGCTACCTACTACCTGATTTCCGCCTTTGATTACTCAGGCGTCAGGCTGTTCACCCGTGATTTTCCTGACACCACCGAGTCCGTGCGCTCGCTGTCCTTCGGCGACATCGACACCGACGGACAAAAGGAGATGGTCGCGGTCTCAAAGCTCGGCTACGACAGCATTCGGCTCCACGTGCTGGATGGGAACGGGATCGAAGAGGCCGGCTATCCTATTCCCCTGCGCAATCTGTACAATGAGGACATTTCCGCCCCCCCGTTTCTCGTTGATTTGGACGGCGACGGCGATCTGGAGGCCGTCATCGGAACCACGGGGTATCAAAGTTACATCCACTGCTATCACCACAACGGCAGTTTGTATCCGGGCTTCCCGATTCCTATCGGCAACTATGACACCCAGATATTTAGCTACTGCCTCGGTGACATCAACGGCGACGGGCGGCTTGAGATAATAGTCCTGGCCAACCATCGCCCGGTGACGGGCCTGTTCCGGGTGTACGTAATGCGATTGAACGGGGCGGCGCTGCCGGGCTGGCCTCTCGATTTGGACCAGTGGCCCAGCGGCACGCCCGCGATAGTCGATGTTGACAACGACGGTCGGCAGGATGTCTGCTTCACGGCCTTCGACGGCTCGGTTTATGCGTGCAGCGGCGACGGTCGGCTTATTCCGGGATTCCCCAAGAAGATGAGCTTTGCATCGACATCGGGCGTCAGTATCGGGGACATCGACGGCGACGGGCTGTTTGAGTTGATAGCCGCGACAATGATAGGAACTGTCTATGTCTGGGACCTGCCCACGCCCGCTTATCGCGAGAACAGCGATTGGCCGATGCGCAACATTAATCCACACAATACAAACCTCTTCGAGGACCGGCTGCTCGGACGCAGCGACTGCGAGCTGACCGGCGACCATAGAGTTGACTGGGCGGACTTTTCATTGTTTGCCCTAAGCTGGCTGGAAGCTGGCGACCGTTTGGACGCGGATTTCAGCCGCAATGGCATTGTTGACTTTGATGATTTGACGCGGTGCGCCAAATACTGGCTCGAAGGCATCGCGCCCTAAGTCCAGGTTCTGCAAGAGTCGAAAAGGCCGTTACGGCGGGATGCGGCCAGCGCTGCTCCGGCTTCTGAAGCGTCGCCGGGAAGTACCAATAGACCCCTCGGCAAGCTCGGGGTGACGATGAGACTGCGCTCAGGATGACCATTGCCCTGCGATACCCAGATGCTTCGCCTTGCGGCTCAGCATGACAATCTAACCCGGTCAATTTGAGTACCTCAGACTACCTGGGCCTGGAGATTGAACAATTGGCAGAAGTCGCGGAGTTGGTCTTTGTAGTCGCCGTAGAAGAATATCTGGTGGAAGCCGGGGAAGCTGAGGACTTCCTGGCCGCCGTCGAATTTGACCTTTACGGAGACGACGCATCCGCCGCTGGGAGGGACGTCGATATTCTCGATGACTGTGCCGGCGCAGATCAGGACTACGGACCTCTGATCCTTCTCGCCCGGCAGCACATCGACGCAGGTGGCGCGCCGGCCAATCTCCCAGAGCGGCCTGGGGACGGCGTCACGCATCCCGTGGTGGTGCATCAAGTCGAAGGGTTCCGGCGGCGTACCAAAGCCGTTCAGTGCGGTCGGGCAGGAGCAGTGGGCGCCGATTATCGTATCGTCGGCGGTGTCGGCCACGGGGTCCTGCTGGAAACCGGGGCGGTCGAAAAGGTACTGGACGATTGCGTGGGCGGCGACCGCGCCGACGTCGGCCTCACATGCAGCGGGGATGCCATCGTCATTCATACGCGACCAGGCGATGCAGGGCAGCGAGACCTTGATATTGCCCAGTGCGCCGAGGCAGTCCATCGTGATGGCGTCGGCCTGCTCATCTTCGAGGATTTTGCCGGCGACGTAATAGCTTTTGACGCCGTTTATTACGTCGCGTTTGGTGCAGCCGGTCTGTCTTCGCGCACGGCGGATGTAGTCGTCCGCCATTGCGATAATTTCTTTCGTATCAGGCGTGCGGTTGTATTCATCAATGAAAGTGCCTGCGGGGACGTGCCTCAAGGTGATTCCGAGGTCCGCGAGCGGCGCATCGTAACGCTTGTCGCCAGCGATGACGACGCAGCGGGTCTGGCGCATCTTTGCGCCGGCACAGAGCATCTTCATACCATACGCGGCCTGGCCGAAATCATTCGTGGAATAGACGACGCAACGTGGCGTTTCCGCGAGGTCTATCGTGTTCGTAGTAAAGGATGTGCCCAGCGGCGAAAAGATGATAGAGGGGATGACGCTGCCGCCGACCTTCTGGGCGGTAGGCCAGGCGTGCTTCTGGCGGTCGAGCACCACCAGAAACAGGCCATCGACTTTCTCCGCCTCGGCCTCGGCGACCCAGCCTTCGGCTTCGGGCAGGCTGTAAATCGGCTCGGTCCGCAGGTCGAGCTTGCAGCCGAGCTTCTTAGCGGTCGAGGCTATTTGTTCGGTGTACATCTTGCGGGCAGCCTGGCCGTCATAGACGGCCCCGGGCCAGAGCATACCATAGTCTTCCTTTCGGCGGACAAAGGCCACTTTTATGGTCGGGGTGTGCTTCGAGGCGGGGCCGCAGGCACGGATGGGCTTTGTCGTGACCATAGGTCTCCTTGCCGACGATGAGCAGCCGGCCAAAAGAACGGGTGCGGCGAGCAGGCCCGCCGAGCCGCGAAGGAAATCACGCCGGGTGCAGTTGTGATGGGCATTACAGTGTAAAGGACATCGTCCGGAACTCATAGTTGACTCCTATAGACAACGGTTCAGACAGAAGAATGCCTTACAAGCCGCCCCGTCGAGCGGCAAGACAGCTCATCGCGTTGGGCAATCTGTGTGGCCATAGTATGGTGTGGCGAATCTGATTTCAAGGGTTTTCAGTCAAAAGCCGGAAAGGGGTGTGGGCAGATTTTCTGGCCGGCCAATCTCCTCATGTCATGCTGAGCCGAAGGCGAAGCATCTGGGTTGCAAATGAGAAGTCTGTTCCACAGCGAAAGATACTCTCCACCCGCAGGCCAGATTCTTCGCTACGCTCAGAATGACATTTGGAGGTTTGAGATAGGCTTCTTAGTAGTCTTTGAAGCCTCGAATCCATTCTGGCCAGTTATCCGGCCGGACTCCACCGGCTGTGGTCCACGGTCCTGCGGTATTGAACTGTCGGTGCCACTTGAGCGTCCAGAGCTCCTTGAGGCCGATTTTGCGCACCGAAGAATCCATAAAGAGTCCGTTGACATGGCCATCGTGGCGGTTGATGCACACATCGAATACGTTCGAGCCGGGTTCGCAGATACTCTCGCTGCTCGGAGGCGGGCAGTTCGGATCAGCCTCCACGATCTCAGCCCAGGGGGCGTCGGTAAGTAGGGGTATCGCGGCCTGGCCTTTTGTTGCGGGCCGGGCCTGCCAATAATAGGAAGCGGGGTTTGCATAGCTCAGGCAGCGGGGGTCGGGGGAGTTATCCATCACAAAGTGATTATGGCCGTAGCTGCCTGTAAACAGGGGACCTTCGCCCAGTGCGCGGTAGTAATAGAGGCGCCAGGCGGAGAAGACCCCGCCGGTATCTCCGAAATCGTCTGCGTTCCACGCGGATTGCGGCG